>Ga0307497_10000324_pt1 | contig 10897 bp, 7 predicted proteins | sample 10_S_MG_FD_201366 | JGI IMG/M metagenome (GOLD analysis project Ga0307497, IMG submission 201366) | Soil microbial communities from Populus trichocarpa stands in riparian zone in the Pacific Northwest, United States - 10_S | ecosystem: Environmental > Terrestrial > Soil > Riparian zone > Trees...
TGAAGTAGCGCTCGCGCTCGCTCTTGCGCCCGGTGGTGCGGGCGCGCTCGATCGCCTCCTTCGCCTGCTCGGCCTGCGCCGGATTCGGGCCGACCGCGAACGTGTTGCCGATGAGGGTCGAGGCGATGCCCCAACCGGCGATCGCGCATTCCGGATCTCGCGACCATGCGTCGCGGAACGCCGCCTCGCTTTCGCGGAACCAGAAAGAGTGCAGCAGCGCGACCCCGCGCTCGACGCCCGCCTGGACCTCGGGCTGGCAGGACGTGGGGAAGGAGACGTTGCCCAGCTTCTCCGGCGGGCTGCCCGCCCCCTGGCCCCAGGACGCTGCACTCACGGTCAGCAGGAAGGCGAGGACGGCAGCACGGCGCGCGTTGCGGCAAGACATGGCGGTCTCCCGGAATGAGGCAGAGGCGTACTCTGCCTCAAGCGCCGAGCTACCGCCACAACTGCGGTACCGGCCTTGCGCGGTCAGCTATGCGTGCGCCGAAGCGTAGCGCTCCGCGACGTTGTTCCAGTTGACGACGTTGAAGAGGTTGTTCACGTACTCCGGACGCCGGTTCTGGTACTTGAGGTAATAGGCGTGCTCGAACACGTCGACCATGAGCAGCGGAACGACGCCCCACGCCGTCTGCTTCTGATGGTTCTCGACCTGCAGGATCATCAGCTTCCGGGTCGAAGGATGGTAGCCAAGCAATCCCCAGCCCGACGCCTCGACCGCGCCCGCCACGGCTGCGAGCTGCGATTTGAACTTGGCGTAGGAGCCGAACTCGCCATTGATCGCCTTCGCGAGCTCGCCCGTAGGCTCTGCGCCCTTGCCGCCGAGGTTGGTCCAGTAGATCGTGTGCAGGATGTGGCTGGAAAGCTGGTAGGCGAGCTCCTTCTCGTAATACTTCACCAGCGCGAACTGCCCGTCTTCGCGCGCCTTGGCCAGCTCTTCCTCGGCGCGATTGGCGGCCGTGGCGGCGGGCTTGTGGTGGTTGTTGTAATGCAGCTCGACCGTGCGCGCGTCGATCGCCGGCTCGAGCGCATCGTAGCCATACGGCAAAGGCGCGACCGCGTACTTCCCGGCGTCGTCGGTCAGCTTGTCCTGGAAGCGCGCGCGTCCTTGCGCCCGCGCGGAATTCGAGGCGGCGAACGCAAGGCCGCCGGCAATCACTGAACCTTCCAGAAAATCTCTTCGAGTCAGCATGGCAACGGCCTCCTTGCGTATGCGATCGGCAAAGCTTGGGCGCGAAAGCTTGCAGCCGGCTGTCAGAAAGCGTGCGCTAATCCTTCGGACGGTCCGGTCTTGACGCTTCCCGGGCGGCCGGCCCTTCGGTCTTCGTCGCCTCTTCCTTGTCGCACTGGTCCTTCTCGGCGCCCGAAAGGCTCTCGCAGCGCTTCGATTCGCCGTGCGTGAAGGTGTTCGAGCTGCGATTTCGATCGGCAGAGGCACCGCCCGAGCTTTGATTCTTCTCGGAAGACGCGGACGGCGGCGGTGCGCTTGTGGACGAGGACGGCGGCGGCGCCGAATCCGCCGGCCGATCGGAGCTCGATTGGGCAAAGCCCTGAGCAGACAGGGCGACCGCCGCGCAGGCAAATGCCGCAAGGACGAAATTCGATTTCATTGCACGCTCCTCAACGGATGTGGTGCATTGCGGGCGAGCAAACGCTGTGCCGCTCGGCAAGAGTCGAATGCATCTGCGACACTTCGTTCACAAACTACCAATGCTCCGAGGAGAGCCGCAATGAAGCTCCGGCACATCGCCATCCTGCTCGCCGCGGGCATTGGCGCTGGTTGCAGCACGAGTCCCGCACCGCAGAGCGGGGAAACAGCGGATCTCGTGCTCTACAACGGCAAGATCGTCACCGTCGACGCAAGCTTCTCCATCGCCCAGGCGGTCGCGATCCGCGGCGAACGGTTCATCGCCGTCGGCGCGAACGACGCGGTACGGGCGACCGGCGGGCCGAACACGAAGCAGATCGACCTGAATGGCCGCACCGTCATTCCGGGCCTCATCGACGGTCATCTGCACAACGCCGGTGGCGGACCCGGCGTCGATCTCTCCAGGGCGCGCTCGATGGCCGAGCTGCTGGCCGCGGTCGAGGCCCGCGCGAAGAGCACGCCGCCCGGCGAGCTCATCGTTTCCAACGCGGACTGGCACGAGGCCCAGCTGCGCGAGAAGCGGCTGCCGCACCGCACCGAGCTCGACCGCGTCGCGCCCGGGAACCCGGTGGTGCTGGTGCGCGGCGGGCACGAGTTCATCGTCAATTCCGCCGCGCTCGCGCGCTGGAACATCACCCGCGAGACGAAGAGCCCGCCGGGCGGCGAGATCGGCCACGACCCGGATGGAAGCCTCAACGGCGAGCTCGTCGACACCGCGCGCAGCCTCGTCAAGCTGCCGCCGCCGCCCAAGCTCACCCCCGAGGCGCTCGAAGCGCAGATGAAGCTCCTGAACGCCGTAGGCCTCACAGGCGTCCGCATCCCGGGCGGCTTCCAGTTCGGCCCGGACGTGATCGGCCCCTACCGCATGTTCCAGCAATTGAAGGCGCAGGGGCGGCTCACCATGCGCGTGAATTACCTGATGCGCATCTACGACTTCTCGAGCGTGGAGAAGGTGAAGGCGACCATCGCCTCGTGGAACGTGCGCCCGGACGAAGGCGACGAGTGGCTGAGGATCGGCGGCATGAAGACGCTGGTCGACGGCGGCTTCGAGGGTGGCCACATGCGCGAGCCCTACGCCGAACCCTACGGGCGCGGCGGAGGGTTCAAGGGCATCCAGGTGGTGCCGCCGAGCCAGTACATCCCGGTCGTGCGCGAGCTCAATCGGCTGGGCTGGCGCGTCGCCACGCACGCCGTCGGCGACGCGGCGGTGGACGAGGTGCTCGACGCGTACCAGGCCGCGAACGCCGAGCGCTCGATCGCCGGAAAGCGCTGGACGATCGAGCACTACTTCATCGCCCGGCCGGACCAGTTCCCGACCGTGAAGGCGCTCGGCATCGCGGTCTCGGCGCAGGACCACCTCTACCTCGCGGCGCCTTCGATGGCGAAGTACTGGGGTCGCGCGCGCGCCGACCAGGTGACACCGGTGCGCACTTTCCTCGAGCAGGGCTTCCTTGTCGCCGGCGGCACCGACTCGCCGGTGATTCCCTACAATCCTTTCTGGGCGATGTATCACTTCATCACCCGCGACACCATCTCGGACGGCGTCTACGGCGCGAACCAGCGCATCGCGCGCGAGGATGCGCTGAGGCTTTTCACGATCAACAATGCCAGGCTCACCCTGGAGGAGAACGTGAAGGGATCAATCGAGAACGGCAAGCTTGCCGATCTCGTGGTGCTATCGGCCGACTATCTCGGCGTGCCCGAAAAGCAGATCGAGTCCATCAAGCCGGTCGCGACCATGATCGGCGGGCGCTTCGTCTACACGGATCCGAGCGCGGGCCTGCAATAAGTCATTGTTACGTCCGCCCTACCAGCCCCGCGACCACGATCGCAAGCTCGGCCATGTCGAAGGGCTTCGCGAGGTGCGCCTGGTAGCCGGCGAGGATCGCGTGCTTGCGGTCATCCGGCCTCGCGAACGCGGTAAGCGCGAGGGCGGGGACGCGGCGCTCCTTGGGTTCGGCCGCCCTCATGCGCCGCATGAACTGGTAGCCATCCAGGCCCGGCATGCCGATGTCGCTGATCAACACGTCCGGCGTGGTGCTCTCGAGCAGGCGCAGTGCGGCGTCTCCCGACCGGACCGTGCTTACGTGCGCGCCTTGATTTTCCAGAACCCGCTGGATGAGCTCGAGCGCGTCGGCTTCGTCGTCGACAACGAGCGCCCGTACGCCATCCAGTCTCGGCACGGGAACCAGGTCGGAGAGCTCTGCGGCCGTCGGATGCACGCGTGATGCCGGCTCCCTTTCCTTCCCGAGGATGCTGAGCGGCAGCGTGACGACGAAAGTCGCGCCCTGGCCTTCTCCCATGCTCTTCGCCTGGACCGACCCGCCGTGCAGCTCCACCAGCTGCTTGCAGATTGCGAGTCCCAGCCCCAACCCGCCGTACTCCCGGTTGGTCGAGCTGTCTTTCTGCGAGAACCGCTCGAACACGTGAGGCAGAAAGGCGGCCGGAATCCCAATCCCGGTGTCGCTGATGCTGAACTCGATGTGCGAGTTCACCCGCTGCAGCACGACCTGGATCTTGCCGCCCTTCGGCGTGAACTTCACCGCATTGCTCAGCAGATTCCAGAACACCTGCTGCAGGCGCGCCGGATCGCCTGACACGACCACGCTCGTCGGGTCGAGAACGCTTTCCAAGCGCACGCCTTTCGTCTGGGCAGCCGGCTCGATGGAATCGAGCGCGCTCCTCACGATGTCGCCCAGGGATACCTGCTGGACATCCAGCCTGAACCGCCCGGACATGATGCGGCTCAGGTCGAGAAGGTCGTCGATCAGGCGGACCTGCGCGCGCGCATTGCGCTCGATGATCTCCATGGCCCGGTCGAACTCCGTCTGCTCGGGTACCTCGCGGCTGCGCAGCAGCTGGGTCCATCCCAGGATGGCATTCAAAGGCGTGCGCAGCTCGTGCGACAGGGTCGCCAGGAATTCGTCCTTGATCCGTGCGGTGCGCTGAGCCAGCATGCGCGCGTTGCGCTCGGCCTCGAGCATCGTCTCGCGCTCCGCGCCGCTCGCCTCCAGCGCCTCGGTGCGCTTTCGTTCGGTCAGGTCCCGCGTCAGCTTGGCGAATCCGCGCAGGCGGCCGGCGTCGTCGCGCAAGGCCGTGATGGTGACGTGCGCCCAGAACCTCGACCCGTCCTTGCGCACGCGCCAGCCCTCGTCGATGAAGCGCCCCTCCGCTGTCGCCACCCGCAACTCGTGCTCCGGCCAGCCGCTTTCCACGGCGTCCTCGGGATAGAACTTGCTGAAGTGCTGCCCGATGATTTCCTCGGCGCGGTAGCCCTTGATCCGGGCGGCGCCGCTGTTCCAGGTGGTCACGAGGCCATTGACGTCGAGCATGAAGATCGCATACTCGCTCACCCCCTCGACCAGCAGGCGAAAGCGCTCCTCGCTGTGCCGCAGGCCCTCCTCGTGCTCGCGCCGCTCGGTCAGGTTGCGCGTGACTTTCGCAAATCCGAGCAGCTTCTTGTCGGGACCATAGAGCGTGGTGATGACCACGTTCGCCCAGAAGCGCGACCCATCCTTCCTGACCCGCCAGCCCTCGTCCTCGAAGCGTCCCTCTGCGGCAGCGACTCGCAGCTCGTGCGCCGGGAAGTCGCGCGCCTCCGGCGGATAGAACACGCTGAAGTGCTGCCCGATGATCTCCGAAGCGCTGTAGCCCTTGATCAGCTCGGCCCCGGCGTTCCAGGTCAGAATCCGGCCGTCGGGATCGAGCATGAAGATGGCGTAGTCCTGCACGCTCTCCACGAGAAGGCGAAACCGCTCCTCGCTCTGACCGAGCGAATCATCGCGCTTCGGAGGCTTAATCACGCGTGCTACCTACCGATCCTTTTTCTCGCCCGGGATGCAATCGAACCGCTGTGGGGGCAGGCAAGTGGTGTGCCCAGAGGGGTTATTCTCTGGACAAGCGCGTGAAGGCGTCACCTGCCCAGCGAGCGCAACTACAATCCGTCCTGACCGCCGCCCATTTTCGAAGCGGACGGGCGCGCCCTGGCGAAAGCCGAGAAAAGGGCTTGAACGACAGGCAGTTAGAGCGCAGCCTCGTGCTTTACGCCCGTGCAGGACGCGGCCTGCATCTCACGCTGACCCAGCGCGGCGCTTATATCTCTTAGGTACGAACGGCAGATTCGCGCGGGCGATCTCGTGGCGGTCCCCGCGCACCACGGCCGCCAAAGGTTCGCCGGCATCCTTCGCGACGTACGCGAGCGCGATGGGACGGCCGAGCGAGGGAGAGACGGTGCCGCTGGTGACCACGCCGACCTCGGTGCCCGCGGAATCCACGACGGCCGCTCCATGTCGGATCGGAACGCGGGCCAGACCGATGAAGCCGCCTAGGCGGCGCATCGGCGGCGTGCCGCTCAAGAGGGCCTCGCGGCGCGCTCGGGGAATGGCCCAGGCGAGCCCCGCTTCCTGAGGCGTGGTGCCGGCGTCCATGTCCTGCCCGTACAGCGGCAGCCCGGCTTCAAGCCGCAGCGTGTCGCGGGCGCCCAGACCGACGGGCTTGACGGCCGGATGCACGAGCAGCGCGCGCGCCAGGCGCTCGGCAGCTTGCGCTGGAACCGAGACCTCGAATCCGTCCTCACCGGTGTAGCCCGAGCGGGTCACGAAGCAATCGATGTCTGCGATCCTGAAGGTTCCAGCTTCCTGAAAGCGCAACTTGCGCACTTCACTTGAAAGCGACGCCAGAGCCTCTTCAGCCTGCGGTCCCTGCAAGGCGAGGAGCGCGCGATCGAGCAGCTCGAATTCAAGCTGCGCGCAGCGCGCCCGCAGCAGCCCGAGGTCCTTTTCCTTGCACGCGGCGTTGACCACGATCGCGACCTCGCCCTCGAGGCGCGCGATCATCAGGTCGTCCTCGATGCCGCCGCGCTCGTTCAGCAGCAGCGAATACTTCTGCAGCCCCACCGGCCAGCCGGAGAAGTCCACCGGCAGCGCGCCTTCGAGCGCGCGCACGAGATCGGGGCCGCGCACGCGAAGCTGTCCCATGTGCGACACATCGAAGAGGCCCGCGTGGCTGCGGGTCCACAGGTGCTCGGCGCGCAGCCCCGCGGCGTATTGCACCGGCATCTCGTAGCCAGCAAAGGGCGTGAAGCGCGCCCCCAGCTCGGCGTGCAGCGCATGAAGCGGCGTGCGCGCGAGCGGCTCGCTCACGCGTAGGCCTCCACCGGCGGGCAGGTGCACACGACGTTACGATCGCCGCCGACGTTGTCGACGCGCTTCACCGGCGGCCAATACTTCCAGGAGCGCAGCGCGGGAAGCGGGTACACGGCGGTTTCCCGGCTGTAGCCGTGGCGCCATTCCCCGGCGAGCTCTTCCGCCGTATGCGGCGCGTTCTTGAGCGGATTGTCGGCTGCGTCCCACTCGCCCGAGCGCACCCGGCCGATCTCGCCGTGGATCGCGATCATCGCCTCGCAGAAGCGATCGAGCTCGGCCTTGGACTCGCTCTCCGTGGGCTCGACCATCAGGGTGTTGGCGACCGGAAACGAGAGCGTCGGAGCGTGAAAGCCGTAGTCGATGAGGCGCTTCGCGACATCCTCGGCCACGATGCCGCACTCGTCCTTGAGCGCGCGCAGATCGAGGATGCACTCGTGCGCGACGCGGCCCTTCTCGCCGGCGTAAAGCACCGGGAAGTACGCATCGAGCCGCGCTGCGATGTAGTTGGCATGCAGGATCGCCGTTTCCGTGGCGCGCCGCACGCCGTGGCCGCCCATCATGCGCAGGTACATCCAGGGGATGGCGAGGATCAGCGCGCTGCCCCAGGGCGCCGCCGCCACCGTGCCGTTGGCCACGCGGCTCGCCTCTCCCGGCACGCATGGATGGCCGGGCAGGTGCGGCGCGAGGTGCGCCGCAACCGCGATCGGCCCCATCCCCGGGCCGCCGCCGCCGTGGGGGATGCAGAAGGTCTTGTGCAGATTGATGTGGCAAACGTCCGCGCCGATGCGCGCCGGGGTGGCGAGGCCGGCGAGCGCGTTGAGGTTGGCGCCGTCCATGTAGACCTGGGCACCGCTCTGATGCGCAGCCTCGCAGATCTCGCGCACGCGGATTTCGAACACGCCGTGCGTCGAGGGATAGGTGATGATGAGCACGGCAACCCGGCCCGCGTTGGCGTCGAGCTTGCGCTTCAGGTCCTCGACGTCGACGTTGCCGTGGGTGTCGCACGCCACGACGACGACCTTGAGGCCCGCCATCGCAGCCGACGCCGGGTTGGTTCCGTGCGCCGAGGCCGGAATCAGGCAGACGTCGCGGCTCCCCTCGCCGCGCGCGGCGTGGTAGTTGCGGATCGTGAGCAGGCCGGCGTACTCGCCGTTCGCTCCGGAATTCGGCTGGAACGAGACCCGCGGCAGGCCGGTGATCTCGCCGAGCGCATGTTCGAGGTCCGCGATCATCGCGGCGTACCCGCGCGCCTGCTCCGCCGGGGCGAAGGGATGCAGACCGGCGAACCGCGGCCAGGAGATCGGCGCGAGCTCGGCTGCCGCGTTCAGCTTCATGGTGCACGAGCCGAGCGGGATCATGGCGTGGGTGAGCGAAAGGTCGCGGTTCTCCAGGCGCTTGAGATAGCGCATCATCTTGGTCTCGGTGTGATGGCTGTTGTACACCGGATGCGCGAGCACGGGACCTGCGCGGCGCAGGGCCGCCGGAATCGAATCGGGCTCGTTCCCGAGGCGTGCGGCGAGCGCTTCGATCTCGGGCCGCACCCCGGAAAGGATTTCGGCGACGTCGGCCACATCGGCGAGGGTGGTGGTCTCGTCGAAGCTCACGCCGGCGCGGCCGTCGTCGAGCCAGCGCAGGTTCACCTGCTTCTTTTGCGCTCGCTCCTGGGCGCGGGAATCCGCCGCGAGCGTCACGGTGTCGAAAAACCCGTCTGCGCGAACGTTCAATGCGGAAATCAGGAGCCGCGTCATGAAATTCGTACGCAGCGCGATGCGCCTCAGGCCGTCGGGGCCGTGCCAGACGGCGTAGAACGCGGCGATGTTGGCGAGCAGCGCCTGCGCGGTGCAGATGTTGCTCGTTGCCTTCTCGCGCCGGATGTGCTGCTCGCGCGTCTGCAGCGCCATGCGCAGCGCGGTCTGGCCGGCGGCGTCCCGCGACACGCCGATGATGCGGCCCGGCATGGCGCGCAGATATTCCGTGCGCACCGCCATGAATGCGGCATGCGGCCCGCCGTAGCCCGGCTGCACGCCGAAGCGCTGCGCCGAGCCGATGGCGACATCCGCCCCGAGCTCGCCGGGCGGCGCGAGGACGAGCAGCGCGAGCGGGTCGACGCCCATCGACACCAGCCCCTTCGCGGCATGCACGCGGCGGATCAGCTCGCGCGGATCGCGGATGCGGCCGTACGTATCGGGGTACTGGATATGGCAGCCGAAGACGCGCGCGGGGTCGAGCCCGCTCCACGGATCGCCAATCACGAGCTCGATCCCGGCCCACTTCGCGCGCGTGCGCACCACGGCGTTGACCTGGGGATGGCAGGCCTGGTCGAGAAAAAACGCCGGCGTGACTTTGGCGCTCGAGCGGCGCATGAGCGTCATCGCCTCGGCCGCGGCCGTCGCTTCGTCCAGAAGAGAGGCATTGGCCACCGGCAGGCCTGTGAGGTCGATCGTCATCTGCTGGAAGGCGAGGAGCGCCTCCAGGCGGCCCTGCGAGATCTCGGCCTGGTAGGGCGTGTAAGCCGTGTACCAGCCGGGGTTCTCCAGTACGTTGCGCTGGATCACGGCGGGCGTGTGGCAGTTGTGCCAGCCCATGCCGATGAAGCTGCGCCACGGCTCGTTGGCTGAAGCCAAGCGCTCGAGCTCGGCGAGCGCCTGCGCCTCCTCCGCGACGCGCGGCAGCTCGAGCGCCCGGTCGACCCGGATCCCCGCCGGCATGACTTCATCGACGAGCTTCCCGACCGAGGCGCAGCCCAGGGCCGCCAGCATCTCGCTCTGCTCCTGGTCGGAGCTCCCCAGATGCCGCGAAACGAAATCCAGCGCCCTCACGGCACGCCCGCCGACTTGCGATAGGCCGCCGCGCCGAGCAGGCCGTTCAGGTCGCCGGCGTCGGCGAGCTTGAGCTTGAACAGCCATCCTGCGCCGTAAGGAGCGTTGTTGACCGTGTCGGGCTGCGCCTCGAGCGCCGGGTTCGGCTCGATGACGGTGCCGGAAACCGGCGCATAGACGTCGGAGGCGGCCTTGGTCGACTCGACCACCGCGATCGAGTCGCCGCGCCCGACGCGGGTGCCAGCGACGGGCAGCTTGACGTAGACCAGCTCGCCGAGCTGCTCGGTCGCCACGGCGGTGATGCCGACGCTGACGGTGCCGTCGCCATGATCGGCGATCCATTCGTGGGTATCGGTGTACTTCAGGGACTCGGGAATTTCCACGGCTTCCTCTTTCCTCGGGAGAGATCGGTTGCTGAGTCGTGACCTTAAGACGCAAGTACTATCACGATCGGATGGGTTTCAATAGCCGCATGCGGACTTGCGCCATCCCGCTAAATAATTGGATGGAGAAGCCAATCGAGCACACGCCTATGATGCAGCAGCGTTTTTTCTCGATGAGAAATAGCGCTAGCTAGCTGCAACCGACACCGCGACCTACGCTGATTGCAGCGCGGCAGGTGGACAAGAATGGACACGCGCTACGCGCGCGCCGCGCGGTGGAACTCAACGATTACCCGCAATCCTTTTCCGTTGCCGCCTTCCTCGAATCGCAGCCGCGCGGAGTGCATCTCGGCGATGCGCCGCGCGATCGAAAGCCCGAGGCCGCTGCCGGTTTGCCCGGTGCCTAGTACGCGGTAGAAGCGCTGGCCGAGCCTTGTCCGCTCCTCCGGCGCAACGCCGGGTCCTTCATCCGTGACTGAGATCGTCGCGCCTTCGCCGCTGGAAAGGACATCGACGTTCACCGTGCTTCCCTGAGGACTATAGCGCACGGCGTTGTCGACTAGGTTACGCAAGAGCACGGACAGCAGTTCCCGATGTCCCTCGACGGAAATAGGCCCGGACCGGCGCAATTCGATGTCCACGTCCTTGGCGAGTGCGAACGGCGCAAGTTCGGCGATGACCTCGCGAGCCAGGCCGGCTAGCTCGCACTGCGCTGCTGGCCGTGCGGCGTCGGGCTCGAGGCGCGCGAGCGTGAGAAGCTGGTCTACGAGGCGGGTGGCCCGGTCGCAGCCCTCGATCACGCCGTCGAGCGCATGCTGCCGTGCTGCGTCGTCGGAGGCACCTTTGGCGACCTGCGCCTGGGTTTTCAACGCCGCGAGCGGCGTGCGCAGCTCATGCGCCGCATCA
>Ga0307497_10000325_pt1 | contig 10888 bp, 13 predicted proteins | sample 10_S_MG_FD_201366 | JGI IMG/M metagenome (GOLD analysis project Ga0307497, IMG submission 201366) | Soil microbial communities from Populus trichocarpa stands in riparian zone in the Pacific Northwest, United States - 10_S | ecosystem: Environmental > Terrestrial > Soil > Riparian zone > Trees...
TTCATCAGCGCCCCGCAAGCGATGGGCTCTCGGTCGCGTGCATGCTCAGCCACGCAGCGCGCGGAGGAACTTCGCGGGATCCTCGCCGCGCTCGAGCACCTCGATCAGGGCCGAGCCGACGATTACGCCGTCCGCGTGGCGCGCGAGCGTGGCGACTTGCTCCGCGCGGCGCACGCCGAAGCCCGCGCAAACCGGCAATTGCGACGCGGCCTTGACGGCGGCGAGGTATTTCGCGGTCTCGGCCGGCAGCGTCGACTCGCCGCCCGTGATCCCCGTGCGCGTGACCGCATAGACGAACCCTTGGCTCGCGGCGCAGAGCGCGCGCAGGCGCTCGGCCGGCGTCGCGGGCGTCACGAGCTGCACGAGCGCGAGCCCGTGGCGGTCGAGCGCGGCACGCAGCGGCGCGCTCTCCTCGTGCGGCAGGTCGGGCACGATGAAGCCGCTCACGCCGACCTCCGCGGCCCGCGCGGCGAGCGCGCCGTAACCGGCCACGGACTCTTTCGACTCGCCGCCGAACGCGAGCAGCGGGTTCAAATAGCTCATGAGCAGCACGGGCGACGGCAGCTCGTAGTCGCGCCGCGCGAGCTCGTCCAAGATCCATTTCAAGCTCACGCCGCGCTCGATCGCGTGTTGGCTCGAGCGCTGGATCGTGACGCCGTCCGCCATCGGATCGCTGAACGGCACGCCGATCTCGACCGCGTCCGCGGCGCCCGCGACCGCGCGCAACACGTTCAGGAACTCGCTCGGCTCGGGATAGCCTGCGGTGATGAACGCGACGAGCGCGGGGGAGCGCTTCGCCGCAATTAGGTCGCGCGCGAGCGCGGTGCGGATCTGGTCACGCGGCAGCATTGCGCCGCACCTCCGTCGCATCGCTCGCCGCGTACTTCGCGAGGATCGGCATGTCCTTGTCACCGCGGCCCGAGAGCCCGATCAGGATCCGCTTGCCGCGGTGCGCCGCGGCCCAGCGCTGCGCGCCCGCGAGCGCGTGCGAGCTCTCGAGCGCGGGCAGGATTCCTTCCGCCGCGCAGCACTCCGCGAGCGCCGCGAGCGCCTCGTCGTCGCTCGCCGTCAGGTACTCGACGCGGCCGATCGACTGCAACAGCGCGTGCTCGGGCCCGACCCCGGGGTAGTCGAGCCCGGCGGACACGGAGTGCGTCTCTTGGATCTGGCCGTTCGCGTCGTAGAGCAGCATCGTGTACGTGCCGTGCAGCACGCCGGGCCGGCCGTGGCTCAAAGTCGCGGAGTGCTCGCCGAGCGCGCCGCCCCGGCCCCCCGCTTCGACTCCGTAGAGCGCGACGCCGCGGTCCGCGAGGAACCCGTGGAAGAGCCCGATCGCGTTCGACCCGCCGCCGACGCACGCGAACGCCGCATCCGGCAGGCCGCCCTGCTCGAGCAATTGCGCGCGCGCCTCGCGGCCGATCACGGCCTGCAGGTCGCGGACGAGCAGCGGGTACGGGTGCGGCCCGATCGCCGAGCCGAGCATGTAATAGGTGCCGACGGGATCGGATACCCAGTCGCGGATCGCCTCGTCGATCGCGGCGCGCAGCGTGCGGTCGCCGGACTTCACGGCCACCACGGTCGCGCCGAAGCGCCGCATCCGGTCGACGTTCGGCGCCTGACGCGCGACGTCGATCTCGCCCATGTACACCGTGCAGGGCAGGCCGACGCGCGCGCAGGCGGACGCCGCCGCGACGCCGTGCTGGCCCGCGCCGGTCTCCGCGACGACTCGCGTCGCGCCGAGGGCTTTCGCGAGCAGCGCCTGGCCGATGCCGTTGTTGATCTTGTGCGCGCCGGTGTGCGCGAGATCCTCGCGCTTGAGCCAGACCTCGGCGCCCCAGCTCTTCCCGAGCGCCTTCGCGTGCGTGAGCGCGGTCGGTCGGCCGACCCAGCTCGCGAGCTCGCGCTTGAGCTCGCGCTGAAACTCGGGCGACGGAAGAATGGTCGCGACCCCGTGCTCGAGCCGGGCGAGCGCGGGCATCAGCGTCTCGGGCACGTAGCGCCCGCCGAACGGCCCGAAGCGCCCGTCGCGATCGGGCAGACGGCGCTCGAGCAGCGCGGCGAGCAGCCGCTCGCGTTCCGCGGCATCGGTGATCATGCGTTCTCCTCGAGCGCGCGCACGCGCGCTACGAACTCGTGAATCATGCGCGGATCCTTCTCGCCGCGACGCGTTTCCACGCCGCTCGAGACGTCCACGCCCCAGGGCCGCACTCGGCGGATCGCGTCCTCGACGTTCGCGGCGTGGAGACCGCCCGCGAGTATCAGCTGCGTCCGTGACGAGAGCGCGGCCGCCTCGTCCCAATTCGCCGTGCGGCCGCTGCCGCTCCTCGAGCCCTCGAACAGCAGCCGCGCCGGCGGCGCGGCCGGCGCGCGCCAGTCGCGATAGACGGGCAACGCGGCGCAGCCCGCCGGCAGCTCGATGTCCGCGAGGTCCTCGGCGTCGGTCTGCAGCCAGTCGGGCGCGAACACGTCGAGCACGCGCCGCCAGAGCGCGCGCGGCGGATGGCGGAGTACCGCGACGCGCTTGATCCCCCGCGGCACTGCCGCCGCGAGCTCGCGGGCGCGCTCGGGCGTGACCTCGCGCGGCGAGTCGGCGAACACGAAGCCGAGCGCGTCGGCGCCGGCCTCGACCGCGGCCTCGGCGGCCGCCGCGTTGTTGATCCCGCAGATCTTCACGAACATCACGCGGCCTCGCGAGTCTTGCGGCCGGCGGCGATCAGCGCCGCGAGCGCCGCGGCCGGATCCGCCGCACGCATCAGGGACGAGCCGACGAGCGCGAGCCGGTACCCCAGGCGCGCGACGGCCGCGACGTCGTCCGCCGTCGCGATCCCGCTCTCCGCGACCGCCGGCAGATGCTTCGGCAGGTACGGCGCGAGCTCGGCGAAGCGCCCGAAGCGCACGTCGAGGTCACGTAAGTCGCGGCAGTTCACGCCCGCGAGTAGCGGCGCCGCGTCGCGGCCGCGCGCCGCGTGATCGTACGGCGCGAGCCGCTCGAGATCCGCGCGGTCGAACGCCTCGAGCAGCACGAACAGGCCGCACTCGCGCGCGCTGTCGACGAGCGCGCGCACGGCCGCGTCGTCGAGCATCGTGACGATCACGAGGATGCCGCCCGCGCCGGCCGCGCGCGCCTCGAGCACCTGGTACGGGTCCGTCACGAAGTCCTTGCGCATCGCCGGCACTCGTGCGGCTTTGAGCTGCACCGCGGCGTCGGCGAGATGCGCGAGCTCGCCCTTGAACTCGGTCGGCTCCGTGAGCACCGAGACCGCGGCCGCGCCGCCGCGCGCGTATGCGGCGAGCTGCGCGCGCGAGTCGAAGCCGGCGTCGGCGAGCCCGCCGGCCGCGGGCGAGCGGAGCTTGAGCTCGGCGATCACGTCGAAGCGGTCGAGCACGAGCGCGGGCGGGCGCGCGGTGCGCTCGGCTCGGCGCGCGAGCTTGGTGTCGCTCTCGGTGGCGCGCGCGCGCTCCACACGCTCGCGGCTCGCCGCGGCCATGCGCTCGAGGAACGTCATGCCGCGTGCTCCCGTCCGAACGCAACGACGCGGCCGAGCAATTCGCGCGCCGCGCCGCCTTCGAGCGCTGCACGCGCGCGCGCGACGCCCGCGTGCGCGTCGAGCACGTGGCCCGTGACCTCGAGCGCGAGCGCGGCGCCCAGGATCAGCGCATTGCGATGCGCGGCCGTGTCGCCGCCTTCGAGCGCGGCCTTCAGGCGCGCCGCGTTCGAGGCGGCGTCGCCGCCACGCAGGTCCTCGACAGAGCACTCGGGCAGGCCGTAGTCGCGCGAGTCGCGGAGCTCGCGCTCGATCTTCCCGGGCCGCACGTCGTAGCAGACGAACGGTCCCGCGGGCGTCGCCTCGTCCCAACCCGAGTGGCCATGAATCACGAGCACGCGGCCGATGTTCATGCCCGCGAGCGTCTCGGCCATCAGCGCGGCGACCTTGTCGCTGAACGCGCCGATCACGTGATAGGGGGGCGCGGCCGGATTCACGAGCGGCCCGAGAATGTTGAACACCGTGCGCACGCCGAGCGCCTGGCGCACGGGCGCGATGTGCTTCATCGCGGGGTGATAGTGCGGCGCGAACAGGAACGTGAAGCCGACGCGGGCGAGACATTCGCCGGCGGCGCGCTCGTCGAGCGGGATCGGCAGGCCGAGAGCCGAGAGCACGTCGGCGCTGCCGCAGCGGCTGGAGACGGACCTATTGCCGTGCTTCACGACCGGGACGCCGCACGCGGCCGCGAGCAGCGCGCTGCCGGTCGAGAGGTTGAGACTATGCGAGCCGTCGCCGCCCGTGCCGACGACGTCCACGTACGGGCCGGGCTCGATCTGCGGCTTGAGCGCGAGCGCGCGCATCCCGAGCGCGAAGCCGCGGATCTCCTCGGCCGTCTCGCCCTTCGCGCGCAGCGCCACGAGCAGCGCGCCCGCGAGCGCGGGCGGCAGCTCGCCCACCGCCATCGTCTTCAGCAGCGCGGCGGCCGTCGGCTCGTCGAGGCTCTCCCCGGCGAGCACGCGCTCGAGCAGCTCAGACGGCTTCGCGCTCATCGCCGGCTCTTACCTCGAGAGGAAATTCTCGAGCAGCTTCGGGCCGAGAGGCGTGAGCACGCTCTCGGGATGGAACTGCACGCCTTCGACGTTCAGCGTGCGGTGGCGCACGCCCATGATCTCGCCGTCGGTCGTGCGCGCCGCGACGACGAGGTCCGCCGGCATCTTCTCGCGGTTCGCGGCGAGGGAGTGATAGCGGCCGACCTCGAACGGATTCGCGATGCCGCGATAGATCTTCTCGCCGTCGTGCTGAACGATCGACGTCTTGCCGTGCATGAGCGCCGCGGCGCCGATGATCTCGCCGCCGAAGTGCTGGACGATGCTCTGGTGCCCGAGGCACACGCCGAGCACCGGGATCTTGCCCGCGAACGCGCCGATCATCGCGAGCGACACGCCCGCGTCATCGGGCCGCCCCGGACCCGGCGAGATCACGAGGTGCGTCGGCGCGAGCTTCTTGGCCTCCGCGACGGTGAGCGCATCGTTGCGGTACACGAGCACCTCGGCCTCGAGCACGAGAAACGCCTGCACGAGGTTGTAGGTGAACGAATCGTAGTTGTCGATCAGAAGAAGTCGCGCGCTCACAAACCCTCCTCCGCGAGCTCGAGCGCCCGCCGCAAGATCGCGCTCTTCGCGAGCACTTCCTGATACTCGGTGACCGGCACGCTGTCGGCGACGATCCCGGCGCCGGCCTGGAAGCTGTATTCGTCGCCGTGGAACACCATCGTGCGGATCGTGATCGCCTGATCCATGTTGCCGTTCTTCGCGAAGTAGCCGACGGTGCCGCCGTACAGGCCTCGCGCGGTGGGCTCGAGCTCGGCGATGAGCTGCATTGCGCGCACCTTCGGCGCGCCGACGAGCGTGCCGGCCGGGAACGCCGCCGCGAACAGATCGAACGCGTCGCGGTCCGGCGCCACCAAGCCCTGCACACCGCTCACGATGTGCATCACGTGGCTGTAGCGCTCGATCTTGCGGTACGGATCCACGTGCACGGAGCCCGAGCTCGCGACGCGGCCGAGATCGTTGCGCGCGAGGTCGACGAGCATCACGTGCTCGGCGTTCTCTTTGGGATCCGCGAGCAGCTCCTTCTCGAGCGCCGCGTCGTGCTCGGGCGTGGTACCGCGCGGCCGCGTGCCCGCGATCGGCCGCAAGCTCGCGGTGCGGCCCGCGAGCCGCACGAGCGCCTCGGGCGAGGAGCCCGCGACGCGCAGCGCGCCGAGCTCGAGGAAGTACATGTAGGGGGACGGGTTCAGGAGACGCAGGCCGCGGTAGGTCTGGAACGGATCGAGCTCGGTGCGGCCCGCGAAGCGCACGGAGAGCACTATCTGATAGATGTCGCCGGCCTTGATGTGCGCCTTGCCTTTGACGACCGCGTTCACGTAGTCGCGCTCGGCCATGCTGCCCTCGGCCGGCGAGAACTTGCCGGGCCGATCGGGTGCTTCGAGCCCGCCGCGCAGCGCCTTCACGACTTCCGCGCGCAGCGCCTGGCGGTCGCGCTCGCCGCCGGAGTGCAGCAGCGCGACGCGGCGCGTCAGGTGATCGAACACGAGCAACGACTCGGGCGCGACGTAGACGGCCTGCGGCAGGCCGTCGAGCTCCGCGTGATTCGCGGGCAGCTTCTCGAAGAAACGCACGACGTCGTAGCCCGTCGTGCCGACCAGGCCGCCGTCGAACGGGATGTCCTCGATTTGCGGCTTCAAGAGCGGCGCGCGCGCCAGGGCGCCGCGCATCAGCGTGAGCCACTCGGCGGAATTCGCGGGCCGCTTCTCGGCTTTGCCGTCGATCTTCAAACGATCGGGGTAGAGCTCGAGCGTGAGCGCCGCGCCGAGACCGATGAACGAATAACGTGCGAGCTTCTCGCCGCTCTCGACGCTCTCGAGCAGGAAGCGCGGCGCAAAAGGCTTGAGCTTCACGTACGCCGACACCGGCGTGTCGAGATCGGCTGCTATGTCGAACGGCGATTCCATGACTGGCCTGCCTTGTCTGTCTGGTGAGCGACGGTCTGCTTCGAGCGTTGCAGGAGCCGTTCGCACACCCTATTTCTCGGCCCCTAGAAAACGAAAAACCCATCTTCGGGTTCGCGAAGATGGGTCTGCATGGGTCGAGACGGACTGAACTGTCTTTACGCGCGCACTACCCGCTCCGCTGTGGACCCTCGCCACCAGCGGTGAATGTAGGCACGATGCGCTGCCAGTCCGATCATAGGGGCGGAAGTATTGCCGCGCGGAGTGGCGGCGGTCAAGCGATGGCTTCACGGTTCGACGGGTATTTGGGGATCTGGCGGTACGGCAGGCGGGCGCTCGCGCTCGTCTGGTCGACGCATCGCGGGCTCACGATCGGGATCGCGCTGCTGACCTGCGCGGCCGGCCTGCTGCCGGCCGGCATGGCTTATGTCGGCAAGCTCATCGTCGACGCGGTCGTCGCGGCGCTCACGGCGTACCGCGCGACCGGCGTCGCGGAGTACGCGCACGCGCTCGAGCTCGTGCTCGCGCTCGGCGTGCTCGCGGCGCTGATCGCGGCCGTGCAGCGCGGGATCGACTTCTGTCAATCGCTGCTGCGCGTGCTCTTGTCGCAGCGCGTGCATCTCCTGATCCTCGACAAGGCGCTCACGCTCGAGCTCGCGCAGTTCGAGGACTCGGAGTTCTACGACAAGCTGAACCGCGCGCGCCAAGAGGCGTCGATCCGGCCGCTGTCGCTCGTGAACCGCACGTTCGCGCTCGCGCAGAACGGCATCGCGATCGCGAGCTACGCGGGGCTGCTGTTCCATTTCTCGCCGTGGGCGGTCGCGATTCTCGCGGTCGCGGGGCTGCCGTCGTTCATCGCGGAGACGAAGTTCTCGGGCGAGCGGTTCCGCGCGTTCCAGTGGCGCAGCCCCGACCGGCGGATGCTCGCGTACCTCGAGATCGTGCTCGCGCGCGAGGACCACGCGAAAGAGGTGAAGCTCTTCGATCTCGGGCCGCGCCTGATGGCGCGTTACCGCGAGATCTTCAGGCGAATCTACGACGAGGAGCGAAAGCTCACGCTGCGGCGCACGGGCTGGGGCTTCGCGCTCGGGCTCGTGAGCGACGCGGCGTTCTACGGAGCGTACGCGTGGATCGCGATCGCGACCGTGCGCGGCGCCATCACGCTCGGCGAGATGACGATGTACCTCACGCTGTTCCGCCAGGGCCAGTCCGCGGTCGCCGCGATGCTGTCCGCGATCGGCGGGATGTACGAGGACAACCTCTATCTCTCGAACCTCTACGACTACCTCGAGCAGCCGCCGCTCGTCCTCGGCGGCACGGCGGCGAGCGGGCCTGTGTCTGCGGCCGGCGTCGAGTTCGAGCACGTGCGCTTCACGTACCCGGGCGCGGAGACGCCCGCGATCGAGGACCTCACGCTCAAGATCGCGCCGGGGCAGAGCGTCGCGCTCGTGGGCCTGAACGGCTCCGGCAAGACGACGCTCGTGAAGCTGCTCGCGGGTCTCTACGCGCCGGACGGAGGGACGATCCGCTATCAAGGCCGCGACTTGCGCGCTTGGGACCCGGTCGCGCTGCGCGCGAAGATCGGCGTGATCTTCCAGGACTTCAACCGCTACCAGCTCACGGTCGGCGAGAACATCGGCGCGGGCGACGTCGCGGCGTTCGAGGATCGCGCGCGCTGGAGCGACGCCGCGGCGAAGGGCCAAGCGACGGACTTCATCGCGGGGCTACCCGCTGCGTACGACACGCAGCTCGGCCGCTGGTTCAACAACGGCCAGGAGCTATCGGGCGGACAGTGGCAGCGGATCGCGCTCGCGCGCGCGTTCATGCGCAGCGGCGCGGAGATCTTGGTGCTCGACGAGCCGACCGCGTCGATGGACGCGGAGACCGAGGCGCAGATCTTCGATCACTTTCGCTCGCTCACGGCGAACAAGATCTCGATCTTGATCTCGCACCGCTTCTCGACCGTGCGCCACGCGGACACGATCGTCGTGCTCGACCAAGGCCGCGTGATCGAGCAGGGCAGCCACGACGAGCTCATGAAGCTCGGCGGCCGCTACGCGCGGCTGTTCGACCTGCAGGCGCGCGCGTATCGGTGAACGGCGCCTACTTGTGCGCTTCCATGTACGCACGTAGTAATGCGTTCATTCGGGATTGATAGCCGGCACCCTGCGACCGAAACCAATCGATCACGTCAGCGTCGATACGCAAGGAAAGCAACGACTTCTTCGGAACAGGCTTCAGCCCTTTGCGCGCCACTGCTCGGGCGAACATTTCCGGCGTCCACTCGGGCGCGTCACCGTCGCGCACGATGGACGAGTCGGCCAGCTTCCTTAGTCGGGGCAGGTTAGTACGGGATTTGTGAGAAGTAGAAGCGCGCTTCATGTTTGGCTGCCTTGCGAATGGAGATGATCCTGATTTCCTCGCCTCGTTCGGTGTGAGTGACGGACACGACTTGGTCTTCCAGCAAACCGAGCGTAAGCAAACGGCGCTCGCCATAGGTCTCGCGGTCATCTTCGGCCGTCAAGGTGAGGCCTCGAAATATCTTCTCCGCGTCCGCGAAGTCTATGCCGTGTTTGCGCAGATTCCCTAGGCGTTTCCTTTCGTCCCAGACGAACATGGCGCATTGTAGCTACGAACGTAGCTACAAGAAAGGGGGCGATAAGTCCTTAAGGCATCTCGGCATTTCGATCGATCGCGTTGAACGCCCCCGTGGCGCCTCGTGGCGCTATCGTATGAGACGGATATTACCAAATCGGGGAACGGCCACGGATCGGCCAGGCTGAGCTCATGCGCCTCGGCGGCCGCCACGCGCGGCTGTTCGACTTGCATGCTTGCCCGTATCGCTGACAGCTCACGTCTTGAGCGCCGTGACCTCTATTTCGATCTTCATCCGCGGGTCCGCGAGCCCGGCCGAGATCATCATCGCGGCCGGGCGAACGTCGCCAAAGTACTTGCGCAGAACGGGCCAGCATCGCTCGAACTCGGCGCCGTTCGGCAGGACGTACGTGACGCGGACGACGTCCTTCAAGCTCGAGCCGGCTTGGCGGAGAGCGGAGTCGATGTTCTTCAAGCATTGCTCGGTCTGCTCGAGGACGCCATCCGAAATGGTCATCGTCGAGTAGTCGAAACCGGTCGTTCCGGAAACGAAGATCCAGCCGCCGGCCACGACCGCTCGCGAGTAGCCGATCTCGGCCTCGAATTTCGAACCGGAGCTGATGAGTTTTCTGCTCATGGCCATCCTTGCCGGCGCCCGGCGCGATTCGTAAGTAGGCAGCCAGTCTACATTTCGATGCGTTCGGCCGCGCGCCGGATTCTCTCCGCGATTCGGCGTTGCTCGGCGAGCGAGATCCGCATGAAGTCCTTTTCCTGATAGATCCTCGTCGGGTCGCTGCCCGGGTAACGCGGGACGACGTGCATGTGGTAGTGCGGATAATGCTGGTTCGCGTCGACGCCGTTGTTCTGGAAGACGTTGAGGCCGGTCGCGCCGAAGCCCTCCACCAACGCGCGGCTCAGCGCCTGAGCCTCGGCGCCGACGGCGGCGAGCGTCTCGGCGTCCAAGTCGACGATCGTCGCGAGGTGTCTGTTCGGGATGATCAGCATCGCGCCGTCCTCGTACTGCGTCCTGTTGACGAGCGATGACACGAGCGGCCCGCGACGCACGAATGCGCAATCGCTCGCTCCCGCGATGTAGTCGCAGAATCCGCAGGTCTCGAGCGTTGGGAGGTGTATCGCCACGACGCTGCCCTTTGACTGCCGACTTCGATGATACCGATCGGTGTCCTGTCGCCGACGCGCTAAGCGAGCGGTCCGATCACGAACGTCAGGAGCGGCTTCAGCAGAAAGAACGTGAGCCCGCCGTATAGCGTCACCGCGTGAAGGCGGCCGTGCTTCTTGAGGTCGTGAGCCGCGAGCGCGACCCAGAACGGCAGGTCGACGAGATGGCTCGGTGCGTCCATGACGGCGATCGTCGCGAGCGTCATGAGCCGCTTGTGCGAGTCGCGGCTGCGCCTCGAGAGAATGCCGCACGCCGCGAACGCCGCGAACGCCGCGAACGCGAGCGGGCCGTAGGCCCGGGCCAACAAGAAACAAAACGAGTCGAGCGCCCCGCGCGCGGCTTGCCAAGCCTGCGCGCGCGACGGAGTCGCGACGAGCGCGACCGCACGCCCGCTATCGCGACTGCGGCCGCGAGGATCGCGCCCGCGACGCCGAGCTTGCGATGAAGATCGACGCGTGCTCTCGCGACGAGCAACGTCTGCGCGACGAACAGCGCGATCCAGCCCGACGGCGACGGCCAGCCAGAAGAAGAACCGGTGCCGAGCGCGCCCCACGTCCGCAACGATCGCGCTCACTCGTTTCCCCCGAGAAGGAAGGGCGCCGCAGTATGCCGTATCGA
>Ga0307497_10000326_pt1 | contig 10851 bp, 7 predicted proteins | sample 10_S_MG_FD_201366 | JGI IMG/M metagenome (GOLD analysis project Ga0307497, IMG submission 201366) | Soil microbial communities from Populus trichocarpa stands in riparian zone in the Pacific Northwest, United States - 10_S | ecosystem: Environmental > Terrestrial > Soil > Riparian zone > Trees...
CATCGTCGCGACGCTCATGCGCGTCTGCATGCCGCGCAAGTACGCGCTGTCCGCGTGGAACGCGAGCCCGAGCTGCGTGTTCGTGTGGTCGCCGTTGCTGCCCGGCAGCGCGGTCGTCTCGGCGATGCCCGGGATCATCGTGCCGGGCAGGCCGAGCTTGCTGTAGCCGGCGGTGCTCAGCACGTCGAGCTGGCCCTTCGTGCCGACGAGCACGTTCGAGCCGGCGATGTTGCCGCCGCCCGCGAGATCGAAGCAGATGAACGGGATCTTGCCCGCGCCGTTGCTGATGCCGCAGCCACTCGTGAGCGGCTTCAGGTCGTTCGCGAGCGCCGCATACGCGGCGCGCGGGTTCGAGAACAGGCTCAGCAAGCCGCCCGAGAGCAGCGTCGCTCCACCGAGCGTGAAGCCCTGCGCGATGAAGTCGCGCCGGGTAACCGGCCGGCGATGGTTCTCGTGCGGTCGGTCGGTCCGACGCGGCTTTTGCTTGATGTCGATATACATGGTCGATACCTCTCGCTAAACCTTGGCGCTTACTGCACGAGCATCGCGGCGCTGCCGACGATCGACGAGCACACGGCCTTCGCAATCGCCTTCGTGCGCGTCGCGTCGTTGGTGACGCCCGCGCTGTTGAGCAGGCCCAGCCGGGTCGGGTCGCCCGCGTAGCCGTTGATCATGTTGTGGAGCTCGCTGCGCACGGCGTTCTTGTCGGGCTGGCTCGTGATCTGAGTGACGCCGAGCACGCGATTGAGCAGCGGGTCGAACAGCAGGTTTTCGCTCGACGGATACGCCGCCGATGGCAACGCGCTGAAATTGAAGCCCGGGAACATCGTCGCGCGCGGAATCGTCGTGCTGCGATCCTCGATCAGCGCGTTGCAGTACTCGATCGCGAGCTGCGCGATTGCGACCTGATGCGACGCGAGCACCGACTCGATGTTCGGATTCGCGGGCAGCGACTGACGGATCGACGCGAACGTGTTCTGCACGGCGCCGTCGTTCTGGCTGACACCCGTGATCGCAGAGATCGTCGCGCTGATCTGGTCGAACGTGCGCACGCCGACCGCCGAGACCTTGGTGAGGTCCGTCGGCGTGGGCGCCGGCGGCGTGTCGGGCGGCGGACGGTTGAACGTGTTCGGCCCGATCGTATCGAATGTCAGGAAGAACTCGTCGGACGTCGGGCCCTTCTCGAGCGGCAGCACGGCGCCGAGGTCGGTCAGACGCTCGCCCGCGTCGGCCGTGTACGCGCTCGAGATCTTCTTCGTGAGCTTCGCGAACGACTGGCCGACCGGGGCCTCCGCGCCGTTCTCGCCGATGCGGATGCCATCGATGTCGAGGCCGACCGGTTGCGCGGTGCCGTCCAAGCTGATGAAGAACGGCTTGCGGAACAGGTACGAGTAGCTGTCGAACAGCGAGCCTTCGAACACGACGTAGCTCTGCGGGATGTTCGTCAGGTGCGAGACGCTGAACATCAGGAAGTACTTCTCGCCCACGCCCGCGTCGAAGTTCTGCTTGATCTGGTCGAGCGTGAGCGCGCGATTGAAGATCGCGACGAGCCGAATTACGCCCATCCAGTTCTTCGTGCCGGACACTTCGTTGCCGAGCACGAACGCGAACGTGTCGTCCCACTCGTTGAGCGTGCCGCCCGGAGCGGGGTCCATCGCGCTCTTGAGCGCGCCGTTCACGTAAATCTTGCGGCCCGCGACGGGGTCGAAGGTCGCGACGACGTGCTGCAGCGTGGCCTGCAGGACCTGCGCGGCGTTGGGCGTCGAGAGCCCGGGTTCGCCGTTCTGGTCCGTGGTGCTGCTGCGGTTGAAGAAGTCGTAGTTGTACATCGTCTGGCCGAGGTTGAAGTTGCGCGCCATCGTGCCGCCCGAGTAGCTCACGATGCGCATGTCCTCCTGCACGACGTTGCCGGGCGCGACCCAGGCCTCGATCGAGTACTCGCCGGTCTGCTGGATCAGGCGCGTGAGCTTCGCGCTCGCGGCCGTCGTCGCCTGCGCCTTGCCGCCGGCGAAATTCAGACCCCAGCCGCCCTGCCACTTCACGTTGCCGGACAGGTGCAAGTCCACGCCGGCGCCGTCGACGCCGCTCGTGTCGTACGCGGTCGCGCACGCGCCGGTGATCGAATCGCCGCAGTCGGTGCCGCTCTTGAACTCGTAGAGTGCGACCATGCTGCTCTCGTAGCGGTGGCCGCCGGACGCGACGGTACCTTCATACAGAGTCAGCGCCTTGCTGGTCTTCAGGTTCGGATCGACCTGCGTCGGAGCGACAGCGTCGGCGAACGCCTGAATCGCGGCCTCCATCTTGTCGGAGTCCGTCTGGCAGCTCGACGTCCAGCAGTTGTGCGACTCGTTGCGCAGACGAAGGACAAAGCGCGAGTTCGCCGGATTGTCGAGGTCCATCTTCGGCTTCGCGGCCTCGTACGCGGTTTTCCACGCGTTCGGATCGCTCGACCCGCCCACGCCCATCGTGCCGCCTTCGGCGAAGAACGGCTGCTGCTTGACGATCGAGCTCGACGAGTGGCAGCCCGAGCAGAACTTCGCCGTGAGCGGGTAGACCGTCGTCGAATAGAGGAAGCCCTGATCGTCAGGGTAGTTCTTGCTGGTGCCCGGATCGCGCAGCGTCGGCGCCTCGAGCGTGATCTCGCGGCCGCCGGAGCTTGCGAGCTCACCGGCCCAGTTCGTGATCCAGGTCGTGAGAATCGTCGCGCAGGTCGAGTTGCTCGCGAGCCAGCAGTTGTGGCCGCCGCCGACCTTCTGGACCATCATGGAATCCTTCGGCGAAGTCAGCGTGACGACGCCGTTCGCAGCCGCGTACGCGAGGTTCACGTCGTCGCTGCGCGCGAACATCGGAGTCTGGCCGCCCTCGACGCTGTGGCACGTGCCGCAGCGGTTCATCGGCCGGATGTTGTCCCAGAGGTTGATCTTGAACGACTGGACGTCCGGCGTGTTCGGCGCAGGGCCGTTGTAGCTCTGCGTGTTCTGCGTGCCGCCCGTGTTCGGGTTCTGCTCAACAGCGGGCCCGCTGCCGCCGCTGCAGCCGGCGAGCGCCGCGGCGAGCGCGACCACCGCACCGAGTGCGCGGGCGCCCCCGACGAGTCGGGTGCTCACTGCCGAGGCGATCGCGGGACCAGTCGTCGCGCGCGCGGCCGAAGTTGCGTACTGCATCGTCCTTGCTCCCTAAAATCCTGGGCTAGTTGCCCATGCAATATTTCGCGGACTCCGCGAATATCGGCTTCAGGTCATAACCGTTCGTGAAGCTCGAGGTCATGGAATCGACCTCGGCGCGATCCGCGGCGTCGCCGGGCGCGCGCAGGCAGACGGCCTTGAACACCTTCGTGACCTGGCACTGCGCGAACGCGTGCGTGCCGGCGAGCTCCTCGCCGAGCGCCTTCGCGCCCGTCCCGGAGCCGGGCAGGCTCGGGCTCCAACCCAACAACGCGTTCTGGCCTTGCCGCCAGTGGTTGTTCCAGGTGTTGTCCGGTGTGACGAAGCCGTCCGGGAACGTCGTGTTGTTGTTGAAGTACTTCGGCTGGACCGTGCCAGCCGTGAATTGAATCGAGCCGCTCGTCGCGTCGAAGTTGTAGTAAGCGAACGCCTGCGCGAGCGGGTCCATGCCCGCGTGGCAGCCGATGCAGTTGTTCAGGAACACGCGGCTATCACCGCCCGGGCTACGCGACACGTCCTGACGAATCTTGTCGGGAATGATGCTCGTGTCGTGCACCTGCTCCATGTCCATGCACAGGTGGTTGATCAAAGTGAAGCGGAACATCGCGCGGTTCGTGCCCGCGACGAAGAACGCTTGGGCCGCCGCACGCGTCGTGATCGCGCCGGCGGTCTCCGGCGCGGGCACCGGGTAGACCTGCGACTGCAGCATCGGGGACAGATCGCTCGCCGGGTTGAACCCCGGGGTGTTCATCGCAGCCTCGAGAGCGGCGTAGTGGTCGTTGTTGGTCGGCGACACGGGCGGCGAGACCTTGTTGCCGAAGTAGATGAGGTCGGCCGTCAGGATCTGGTTGAACGGCACGCGATCTCTGACCATGCCCATCACGAGGGTCATGTAGTCGTTCAGCGGCACGAACGCGTTCGAGTCGCGATTCGTCCACGGCGCCGCCCAGTTCTTCAGCGTCACCGTGTAGAAGTGCGCGTCGTTCATCGCGGTGTTCGCCGCGGCGATCGGACCGTTCGTCGGGTCCGCCTGGATCGCGTTCGTCATGCTCGTGAGCACGGCGTCGGTCGGCGGGACGCCGGCCAAGCGATCGTGGATACGTTCGGCTTGCTCCCGCGGTCCCGCGAGCGCGACCTGAACGCAGCTGATGATCATCGTCGCGGCGACGAACGTCCACCAAACAGCTCGGTGGCTCGTGAACGCCGCGAACGTCGGCATCGATTGCACTCTGCTAGTCATCACAGTCGTCCCGTTGGTTGAAATGACACCCGCGAAAGCGGGGCGCACTACACCACAAACAAAACCCCTACGTAATGTGGGAAATGACAGACGTCTCCTATTGGCGACGATTTCGGTGGGAGGCTACGGGCCGTGTACGCTGATTTCGTTGATGGAGTCGTGCGTTTGCCGCGCGCAACAGCTCCGAGCGGTGTTTAAGTGAAATGAAGTCGTGTTTCGCGGCCGTGCGAGCGCACTCGTAGGACGAACTGATCACACTTTTTTTGGCGAGACGTTCCCGCAGGAGTTCTGTGATCGCGTTAACGGAAGAGCCACTACTCGATGCCCATGATTACGCGCGTCGAGATTACGTCGAATCGTTTTTCGACGACTCGGTGGATTATGCAAATGCCCGGCGGCGTCCGATCGTCGCGTCCGGGTGTTGTGCTGCCGTTGATGCACGCAGGGTCGGGAGCGCCTCGCGAAGCCGTAGCGGGAGAGGGACTTCCGATGAGCGCATGGAGCGATCGAGTCATCTATATGTTTGAGCGTCGTTGGCTGCCGCTGGTCTTGCTCGGCACCGTGCTCGCGGGCTGCGGCACCACGGGGGACGGGAGCCCCGGCGTCGGCTCGGGCCAAAACCCGGACCCGGTCGCACCCGATTTCCCGGTCGCGTACACCAAGGGTCCGTTGTTCGACACGGACGGCAACACCCAGCAGCGCTCGGATCTGCGCGACCCGCGCCGCTTCAACATCGGCACCGATCTCTACATGCGCGCTCGCGCGAGCCCGAGCGCCGCCGAGAGCAACGTCACGTTCCGTGAGACCCAAGGCCAGGGCGACGTGATGGGCGTGCAGATCTCGCAGGACGGCAAGAAGGTCCTGTTCGCGATGCGCGGGCCGTTCGACCCCGGCAAGAACATGGACGATCAGCCGACCTGGGCCATCTGGGAATACGAGATCGCGACCGATACGTTGCACCGCATCATCGCCGCGGACATCACGGCGCAGGCCGGCAATGACGTGTCGCCCCACTATCTGCCGGACGGCCGGATCATTTTCGCGTCGACTCGTCAGCGCCAAGCGAAAGCGATCTTGCTCGACGAAGGCAAACCGCAGTTCGACGCGCAGGACGAGGACCGTCAACAGACGGCGTACGTGCTGCACGTGATGGACTCCGACGGCGGTAACCTGCACCAGGTCTCGTTCAACCAGAGCGACGACTTCGACCCGACGGTGCTCGACAACGGCAAGATCTTGTTCAGCCGCTGGAATCATGCGGGCGGCGTCAACGGCGTCGACCTATATACGATGAATCCGGACGGCACGGATCTCGAGCTCCTGTACGGCCGCCACAGTCACCTCACGGGCACGAACGGCAGCGAGGTGCAGTTCATCGGCGCGCGCGAAATGGTGGACGGCAAGATCATGGTGATCCTGCGGCCGTTCGATCAGCCGGACTTCGGCGGCGCGATCGCGATCATCGACACGCCGCACTACGTCGAGAACACGCAGGCGCTGCTCGCCTCGGCCGGAATGACCGGGCCGGCGCAGGTCGACGCCACGCCGAATCAGGTGACGACCGAGATGGGGCCGTCGAAGGGCGGTCGGTTCAGCGACGCGTTCCCGCTTTGGGACGGCACGGGTCGCGTGCTGACGAGCTGGGCGATCTGCCGGCTCGCGGAGCCCGACCCCAATGACGCGACGAAGACCGTGTTCGTCCCGTGCACGGACGCCAAGCTCGCGGACCCGATGGCGGTCGCCGCGCCGCCGCTCTACGGCGTCTGGATGTACGACCCCGCCACACAGACACAGCTGCCGATCGTGACCGGTGAAGAAGGCGTCTTGATCGGCGACATCGTCGCGGCGCAGCCGCGCAAGGCGTCGGCGTCGATACCCGACCTCGCCACGCAGCCCGGCATCGACACGGACCTCGTCGCGGAGGGCGTCGGCATCCTCGACATCCGCAGCGCGTACGACGTGGACGGCGCCGCCAGCGCGAACATCGGCGCGCTCGCCGATCCGCTGTTGACGACGAGCGCGTCGATGCGGCCCGCGCGGTTCCTGCGCGTCGAGAAGGCGGTGTCGATCCCCGACAACGACCTCGTCGATCTCGCGAACACCGCGTTCGGCCCGGACATCTCGCAGGGCATGCGCGAGATCGTAGCGTACGCGCCGATCGAGCCCGATGGCTCGGTCCGCGTGAAAGTGCCGGCGAGCGTGCCGCTCGCAGTGAGCATCCTCGACCAAGACGGCCGGCGCATCTCGCCGCGTCATCGCAACTGGCTCCAGGTGACGCCAGGCCAAGAGCTCAAGTGCAACGGCTGCCACGCGGTTGGCGGGAACAACAATTCCTCGCACGGCCGCAGCGGCACGTTCGCGCAAGCGTATGCCGGCGCTCAGGGCACCGGCGTGCCGTTCCCGAACACGCGCTCGAACTTTTCGCCCGACGTCGGCGAGACGATGGCGGAGACGCGTACGCGGACCGAGAACGCGATCGCGGACAAGAACCTGCTCACTCAGCTGATCTGCCCGCCGAAGCGCTCGATCGATGCGAGCGTGAACGTCGTGTACTGCGACGCGTGGACCGATCCGGTCGTGCGCACGCCCGACACGTCGTTCGCGTACGACTACACCGCGCTCACGACGAAGTCGCCCCTCAACGACACGAATTGCATTGCGAACTGGACTGCGAATTGCCGGATCGTGATCAGCTACGAGCAGATCATCCATCCGCTCTGGAGCGCGCCGCGCCAGACCGTCGATCCGATGACGCAAGTGGTCCTCTCCGACCACACCTGCACCCAGGGCGGCTGTCACGCGCCGACGAACGCGATGGCCATGACCGCCGTGCCGGCGGCGCAGCTCGACTTGACCGACGGTCCGTCGGCGGACGAGCCGACGCAGTTCAACGCCTACCGCGAGCTCTTGTTCTCCGACAACGCGCAGGTTCTCAACAACGGCGCGTTGCAGGACCAACAGGTTCAGATCGGCGTCGACGCGATGGGTAACCCGATCCTCGCGCCCGTGGCCGTCCAGTCTTCCATGAGCGCCGCGGGCGCGCGCGCGTCGACCCGCTTCTTCTCGAAGTTCGACGCTGGCGGCACGCACGCGGGTTGGCTGTCGACCGCCGAGCTGCGCCTGCTCTCTGAATGGCTCGACATCGGCGCGCAGTACTGCAACAACCCATTTGCGATGACGGGATGTCCTGTCAACTGATCCATGCGCCGCTTGACCCTCATCGTCCTATTGGCCCAACTCTGGCTCTGTCGAGCCAGCTTATGTGAGGAGCGGTACCAGAAAGTCGTCATCGACGATCCGTTCATTGAGCTGCACACGGGACCCGGCCGCGGCTACCCGGTGTTCTACATCGCCGAGCGCGGCGAGCAGATCTCGCTGCTGAAAGAGAAGACGGAGTGGTACAAGGTTCAGATCGAGCGCGGCAAGCAGGGCTGGGTGCATCGTGACCAGCTGAAGACGACGCTCAACCTCGACGGCGAGCCGTTCAACGTGCCGGGGCTCGACTTCGCCGACTACGCGAAGCGCCGTTGGGAGTCGGGAATCCTGTACGGCTCGTTCGGCGGCGCGGACGGCATCTCCGCGTACGGCTCCTACAACGTCACGCCGAATCTCGCGACCGAGCTCTGGCTCACTCAGGTGCTCGGGCCGTTCTCCGACGCGACCGTCGCGAACGTCAACATCGTCCACATCATGTTCCCCGAGTGGCGCGTGACGCCGTTCTTCACGCTCGGCGCCGGCGCTATCCACACGAAGCCGAAGGCCACGCTCGTCTCGACCGTGGATCGCACCGACTCCCTCGCGCACGTCGGCTTTGGCGTGCGCACCTATCTCACTCGGCGGTTCATCTTCAGGGCCGAGTACAAGACCTACGTCGTGTTCACGAGCCGGAACGACAACGAGGAAATACGCGAATGGAAAGCAGGTTTGTCCTTCTTCTTCTGACGCAGGCGGTCGTCCTCGCCGGCTTGACGGGCTGCGGTCGCCACCAGCTCGCGAAGACCGAAGACACGAGTCAGCCGCCGGTCATCGAGCCCGACGTGCAACGGCGCGACGTCAAGGTCGCGAAGATCGACACGGAGAATTGGGAGGTCGGCTTCTCCGCGGGCGAGCTCAGCATCGAGGATTTCGGCGTCAACACCGTCGCGGGCTTGAGGTTCGCCTACCACATCTCCGAGAACTTCTTCCTCGAAGGCGCGGGCGGCCGGTCGACGGCGGGCAAGACGAGCTTCGAGACCCTGAGTGGCGCTGCCGAGTTGCTCACAGATTCCGAGCGGCAGTACACGTACTATAACGTCTCGTTCGGCTACAACATTTTGCCGGGCGAGGCGTTCATCGGTAAAAACCACGCGTGGAATACCGCGACGTATTTGATCGGCGGAGTCGGCGAGACGACGTTCGCCGGGGACAATCGATTCACCGTGAACTTCGGCATGGGCATCCGCTTGATACCGCTCGACTGGCTCGCGGTGCACGCCGACGTCAGGGACCACATCTTCGACATCGATCTTTTGGGCGTCCAGAAGAGGACGCACAACCTCGAGCTCGGCGTCGGTCTCACGTTCTTCTTCTAAATCAGCACTCGGGAGATAGGCAATGCTGCGCGCTTTCTCGGTCCTCGTCCTGAGCGGCTTGCTCGCCACGTTCGCTTGGGCCGGCGCTGCCTCGGGCCCCGCGCCGGGCTTCACGCTGAAGTCGCGCGAGGGTAAGGACGTGTCGCTCGCGAGCCTGAAGGGCCAAGTCGTGCTGGTGAACTTCTGGGCCAGCTGGTGCGTCCCGTGCCGCGACGAGATGCCGCATCTGGAGGCGCTCTACGAGAAGTATAAGAGCCTCGGCTTCACGCTCGTCGCCGTCAACGTCGAGAACGACCCCGCGAATGCCAAGAAGTGGCTCGCGGAAAACGGGCCGGTGACGTTCCCGGTCTTGCTCGACACGAAGAACGAGGTCAGCAAGCTCTACCACGTCGAGACGATGCCGAGCACGGTGGTCGTCGCGAAGGACGGCACGATGCGCTTCGTCCACCATGGCTACAAGGCCGGATACGAGGGCGACTATCAGAACGAAGTGCGCCAGCTCCTGAGGGAGTAGGGAGGCGTCATGCGAAAGCTCGGTGCTCCTCGCGCGGTGCTGTGGCGGCGGCTCGTCGCGCTCGCCGCGCTGATCGCGCTCGGCGGTTGCCACGTCGAGCCGTGGGTCAAGCCCTACGAGCGCGCGCATCTCGCCGATCCGATCATGGAGTTCGACCGTAACCCCGTGTCGAGCGTGTACACGGACCACGTTCACGAAGTGCGCGAGGGCTCGCGCGGTGCAACGGGCTCGTCGGGTGGCGGCTGCGGCTGCAACTGAGGCGTAACGCGCAATGATCCAGCGCATAGGCATCCTGCTCGTCGTCGCGGTCGCAGCGCTCGTGCGCAGCGCCGTCGGCGGCGTGCTGCCCGAGGATCGGGTCGACGTGCTGCTGCACTCGTTCGATGGCGGCGGCGTGACGATTCAGGGCCCGTCGATTCTCGTGCGCAAGCAGTTCGCGCAGAAGTTCTCCGCGTCGGCGAACTACTACGTCGACAAGGTGCAGAGCGCGTCGATCGACGTGATCACGACCGCGAGCCCCTACAAGGAAGAGCGCAAGCAGTGGTCGCTCGGGCTCGACTATCTGCACGACCGCTGGATGCTGAACGTCGGGATCATCGATAGCGAGGAGCCCGACTACAGCGCGAAGACGTTCAGCTTCGGCGTCAGCCAAGACGTGTTCGGCGACCTCACGACGGTCTCGCTCGGCTACTCGCTCGGTAGGAACGAGGTCATGCGACGCGGCGACCCGACGTTCAAGGAGCCGATGGATACGCAGAGCTACCGGCTCGGCATCTCGCAGATTCTGACGAAGAACATGCTGCTCGGTTTCTCGTACGAGACGATCACCGACGAGGGCTTCCTGAACAATCCGTATCGCCAGGTTCGCTACCTCGACGCGTCGAACCCGCAGGGCTATAGCTACGAGCGCGAAATATATCCGCGCACGCGCACGAGCGACGCGGCGGCGATCCGTCTGCGCTACTACCTGCCGTACCGCGCCGCGATCTACGGCGAGTACCGCACTTTCTCCGACACCTGGCAGATCCAGGGCAACACGTTCGAGCTCGGTTACACGCATCCGCACGGCGGCTGGATCTTCGACGGCAAGCTGCGCTTCTACGACCAGCCCCACGGCGCGAGCTTCTACAGCGACCTATTCCCGTACTCGAATTCGCAGAACTTCATGGCGCGGCACAAGGAGCTCTCGGTCTTCAACAGCCAGGATCTCCGGCTCGAGGCGAGCTACGACTTCTTGAAAGGCGGCTGGAAGTTCGTCGAGAAGGGCACCGTGAACTTCGTCTACGATCACATGCTCTTCAACTACGACGATTTCCGCGACTTGCGCGTCGCGGGTGCGGCCCCGGGCGCCGAGCCGCTCTA
>Ga0307497_10000327_pt1 | contig 10850 bp, 12 predicted proteins | sample 10_S_MG_FD_201366 | JGI IMG/M metagenome (GOLD analysis project Ga0307497, IMG submission 201366) | Soil microbial communities from Populus trichocarpa stands in riparian zone in the Pacific Northwest, United States - 10_S | ecosystem: Environmental > Terrestrial > Soil > Riparian zone > Trees...
CGCCGGCGAGCGTCATCGCGACGAGAGCGAGCCAGGCCGAGGGCGCGCCGAAGACCGACGGGTAGTGGCCGGCGATCATGGTGAAGACGACCGGCAGCGTGAAGTAGGTGTTGTGCACGCTGCGCTGCTTGCCCATCAGGCCGTCGCGAGGGTCGGGCTCGCGCCCGGCCTGCATCGCTTCGACCAAGCGGCGCTGGCCGGGGATGATGACGTGGGCGACGTTCGCAACCATGATGGTGCCGAGGATCGCGCCGTAGTGGATGAAGGCGCCGCGCCCGCCGAAGACGCGGGTGAGACCCCAGGCGGCCAGTCCGAGCAGGACCAGGAGGGCAAGACCCAAGGTGAAATCGTTCTTCGCGAGAGGAGAACGGCAGAGGCCTTCGTAGATCGAGTAGCCGCCGATGACGAAGGCGACGCCGATGCCGATCGCCCACGGCTTCGAGAGCGGCATCACCTGCGCATCGACCAGATACAGCTCGGCCTGCACGTAGTACACGAGCGCCAGCAGCGCAATGCCAGTGAACCAGGTCCAGTAAGCCTCCCACTTGAACCAGTGCAGCGTCGCCGGCATGCGCGCCGGCGCGAGCTTGAACTTCTCAGCGCGGTAAAACCCGCCGCCGTGGATCGCCCAGAGCTCGCCGGCGATGCGCGAATCGCCGCTGGGCTCGAGGTGATCGTCGAGCCAGATGAAGTAGAGCGACGCACCGATCCACGCGATGCCCACGATCACGTGCGCCCAGCGCAGCGCGAGGTTTACCCATTCGAGGACGTAGGCTTCCACGAACCGAAATCAGGGACAGACCACGTTTTTCTTCGCGGTTCTCAGGCACCGCCCCGAAAGCAGGAGTAGCCCCAGGGCGTGCACTTGAATGGCAGATGGTAGTGCTGGTCCGGCTGGTCGACGGCAAAGTCGTAGTGCACCACGTACAGGAAGGGGCGCGAAGGAAGCGGGACGCCTGTCTTCCTGTAGTAGTCGGCAACATGGAACACTGCCTGGTAGGCGCCCGCGCCGAAGCGCTCCTTCAGTGCTGGATGATCGAGCAGGCCGCTTGTCCCGATCTGGCCGCTTGCGACGAGCGCGTTCACGCTGTGGAGCTCGACCCGCATGCCCGTGGCCACGATGCCGCGCGATACGTCCACTACATGGATGGACATTCCAGGCATTAATTGAGCTTGGCGCCTGAGTCCTTGACGGGCTGATACCACTCCTTGACCTGCGCCGCCACGAAGGCGCTGAACTGCTCGGGCGTCATGTCGCGGCTCTGCACGCCGAGCTCGGCGAGGCGCTGAGCGACCTTCGGATCCGCGAGGGCTTTCTTGTTGGCCGCGTGGATGCGTGCGACGACCTCGCGCGGCAGGCCGGCGGGTCCGGAAATGCCGAGGAAGTTTTCCGCCACCAGCTTCTTCTGTCCGAGCTCCTGCACGCTCGGCACGTCGGGCGCCATCGGCGCGCGGGTGGGCGAGGTAACCGCCAGGGCGCGAAGCTTGCCGTCCTTGATGAACGGAACGTTCTGCGGCAGCGTGTCGATGGCGAGCTTGATCGTGCCCGACAGGAGATCGTTGTGCATGGGCGAGGAGCCTTTGTAGCCGACATGCTCCATGCGCAGCCCGTAGTCCTTCTTCATGGTCTCGCCCAGGAGGTGGCCGATGGAGCCGATGCCGCCGGAGCCGTAGTTCACCGGGTTCTTCTCCGCCTTGATCCACGCGATGAGCTCGCCCATGTTCTTCGCCGGCACCGACGGATGGATCACGAAGACGTTTGCGACCGACCCGATGTAGGCGGCGTGCGTAAAGGCCTTCAGCGGGTCGTAGCGCGGCTGGTCCTGCATCGCGGGCGAGATGCTGATCGGCGCGCTGTTCGAGAGCAGCAGCGTGTAGCCGTCGGGCGGCGCAACGGCGGCTTCCTGCGCGCCGATCGTGCCCCCCGCGCCCGGCTTGTTGTCCACGATCACGCTCTGGCCGAGCTCGGCCTGCAGCGGGATCGCGATGAGACGCGCCACGATGTCGGACGAGCCGCCGGGTGCGAAGGTCACGATCACGCGCACCGGCTTGGTAGGCCAAGCCTGCGCAAGCGCCCCAACCGGCAGTAACAACAATAATGTGAAAGCGGATCGAAATTTCATTTTTTAGCTCCCTCGATAGGTCGTATAGCCCCACGGCGAACACAGGAGCGGCACGTGATAGTGCGCCGCGGCGTCCGCGATCTCGAAGCGGATCGGCACCACATCGAGGAATCCCTCGCCCGCGAAGTACGCGCCGATGCGGAACACGAGCTGATAGGTCCCGGTGCGCAAGCCCGCTCCCTCCAGGAGAGGCGCGTCGGTGCGCCCGTCGCGGTTCGTGGTCGCTTTCGCAACCAGCGTGCCGGTCTCGTTCTCGAGACGGTAGAGCTCCACGGCGATGCCGGCGCCGGGCTTGCCGCGCGCGGTATCCAGCACGTGCGTGGTGAGCTTACCCATCGATGAGCTTCTCCAGCCGGCCGCGAGTGATATGGCCGATCTGCTCGAACGCGTTCTTCAGCTCGGTGGCCGAATCGTTCCCGGCGCGCCGCTCCATTTCGGCGATCACGCTCGCGCGCGCGGCGTGCAGTCGCAGCGCGACGATGCAAGGGAAGCCGTGCCGCTCGCGATAGCGCCGGTTCAGCCTTTCCATGGCCTCAAATTGTTCGCGGGTTAATTGAAGAAAACCAAGCCGGCCCTGTTCGCTCGACGAATCCACCGTCAGCACGCGCTGCTTCGCTTCCGCGCCGGCGAGCTCGGGATGCGCGCACACCAGGGCAAGCTGCTCTTCTTTCTTCGCCTCGGCGACGGCCTCCACCATCGCCGCGTGAAGCGCGTCGAGCGAGCGAAAGGGTCTCTTCCGCCACGCGCGCCGCGCCACCCACGGCGAGTGCTCGAACACGCCGCCGAAACGCTCCACGAACTCGCGTTCTTCCAGCGCATTCACCGCGGCGAGCTCCACGCACGCTAGTGTACACTCGAGCGAAATGGCAGACGCGCCGCGGGTCGAAGCGTCTCGCATCATGCAGCGCTGCGATGCGTTGGCGCGGCATTCGGAGCTCGCCGGAGGACTGACCCGCGTGTTTCTTTCGCCCGAGGGGCGCGCCGCCGGCGAAGCGGTGCTCGGCTGGATGCGCGAAGCGGGCATGCAGGCCTCGCTCGACGCGATGGGCAACGCGGTCGGCCGCTACGAAGGCGCACGCGCCGGGCTTCCCTGCCTCATGCTCGGCTCGCATCTCGATACGGTGCGCGACGCGGGAAAATACGACGGCATGCTCGGCGTGATCAGCGCCATCGAATGCGTGGATGCACTGAACAAGCAGAAGAAGAAGCTGCCCTTCGCGATCGAGGTCGTCGGCTTCGGCGACGAGGAAGGCGTGCGCTTCGGCACCACGCTCCTCGGCAGCCGCGCGATCGCCGGCACGCTCGCGCCCGAGGTGCTCGAGACGAAGGACGCCACCGGCACGTCGATCGCGCAGGCTTTGCTCCAATTCGGGTTGCATCCCGAACATCTCTCCAAGGTGAAGCGGAAAAAGAGCGAGGTTCTCGCCTACGCGGAGCTCCACATCGAGCAGGGCCCGGTGCTCGAGGCCGAAGGCCTGCCCGTGGGAGTGGTCACGGCGATCAACGGCTTCTCCCGCCTTAGCGTCGCGCTGCGCGGCGAGGCGGGCCATGCCGGCACCGTGCCCATGCATCTGCGCCGCGATGCGCTCGCCGCGGCGGCGGAATGCGTGCTCGCTGTCGAGGCAATCGCGATCGGCCAAGAAGACCTCGTTGGCACGGTCGGCCGCATCGAGGCGAAACCCGGCGCGATCAACGTCATCCCAGGCGAGGTTCGGTTCACCATTGATATCCGATCCCCTGACGACGCCCGGCGTGAGGGCGCAGTGCAGCTGACGCGGCTTCGAATCGGCCAGATCGCCGACCTGCGGCACGTCGACTGCGACATCGAACTGCTGCAGGACTTCGGCTCGAGCGCCTGCGCGCCCTGGCTCATGCGTCAGCTCGAACGCGCGGTCGAGGCGCGCGGCGTGCGCGTGCGGCGGCTGCCGAGCGGCGCCGGCCACGACGGCATGGCGATCAAGGCGATCGCGGACATCGCCATGCTCTTCGTGCGCTGCAGGGGCGGTGTGAGCCACAATCCCGCGGAATCGATCACCGAGGAGGATGCGGCGATCGGCGCCGGCGTGCTTTTCGACTTTATTCATGAGTTCAAACCCCTATCCGCGTGACCTGATCGGCTACGGGGGGAAGCCGCCGAAGGCGAAGTGGCCCGGCTCGGCGCGCATCGCGCTGCAGTTCGTGCTCAACTACGAGGAGGGCGGCGAAAACTCGATCCTGCACGGCGACCCGGCCTCGGAAGCCTTCCTCTCCGAGATCGTCGGCGCGCGGCCGCTCGAGGGCGTGCGCCACATGTCGATGGAGTCGATCTATGAGTACGGCTCGCGCGTGGGCGTGTGGCGCGTGCTCGAGCTCTTCTCGCGCTACGAGATGCCGTTCACCGTATACGGCGTCGCGATGGCGATGGAGCGCAACCCCGCCGCGGTCGACGCGCTGCTCAAGGCCGGAAACGAGATCGCGAGCCACGGCTGGCGCTGGATCAACTACCAGGATGTCCCCGAATCGGTCGAGCGCGAGCACATGCGGCGCGCGATCGAGATCCACCGCAAGCTCACCGGCGAGCGCCCGCTCGGCTGGTACGCCGGGCGTACCAGCCCGAACACGCGCAAGCTCGTGGTCGAGGACGGCGGGTTCGTCTACGATGCCGACGACTACAGCGACGACCTCCCCTGGTACGACACGCGCTACCGGGACAAGAGCGGCAAGCCGCAGCTCGTCGTGCCCTATACGCTGGATGCGAACGACATGCGCTTCGCCACCCCACAGGGATTCAACTCGGGCGACCAGTTCTTCGCCTATCTCAAGGACGCGTTCGACGTCCTCTATGAGGAAGGCAACAGATTGCCGCGCATGATGTCGGTCGGCCTGCACTGCCGGCTCGTCGGCCGGCCCGGGCGGCTCGCCTCGCTCGAGCGCTTTCTCAAGTACGTGCGCGGCAAGAAGGTCTGGATCGCCCGGCGCATCGACATCGCGCGCCACTGGCTGAAGCACCATCCTCATGCGTAAGAATGGGATGAGCGACCTCAACCCCGCCCCGCGGCTGCTGATGGGTCCCGGGCCGATCAACGCCGATCCTCGCGTGCTGCGCGCGATGAGCGCGCAGCTCCTCGGCCAGTTCGATCCGCAGTTCCGCGAATACATGAAGGAGGTCTCGGAGCTCTATCGGGGCGTCTTCCAGACCGCGAACCGCTGGACGCTCCTCGTCGACGGCACCGCGCGCTCGGCGATCGAAGCGGCGCTCGCCTCGCTGATCGAGCCGGGGGACCGGGTCCTCGTACCGGTGTTCGGCCGTTTCGGCCACCTCAAGGTCGAGATCGCCAAGCGCTTTGGCGCCGAGGTGCGCGCTGTCGAGACCGAGTGGGGCAGCGTTTTTCGCTCCGAGGAGCTGGAACGGGAAATCAAGACTTTTCAACCCAAGATTGTGGCGGTCTCGCACGGCGACACCTCGACCACGATGGCGCAGCCGCTCGCCGACCTCGGGCCGCTATGCCGTGCGCGCGACGTGCTCCTCTACGTGGACGCGACGGCGACGCTGGGCGGCATGGAGGTCGCCAGCGATGCGTGGCAGCTCGACGTCGTGAGCGCCGGCCTGCAGAAATGCCTGAGCGGCCCTTCCGGCAGCGCGCCGCTGACCCTGAACGAGCGGGCGGAAAAGCTGATCGTGCGCCGGCGGCACATCGAAGAAGGGCTCAAGAAGAAGGGCGAGAAGGACGGCGACGGGCCGATCATCCGCACCAACTACTTCGACCTCGCGATGATCATGGACTACTGGTCCGACAAGGCGCTGAACCACCATACCGAGGCGACCACCATGCTCTACGCCGCGCGCGAATGCGCGCGCATCCTGCTCGGCGAAGGGCTCGAGCACGCCTTCGCGCGCCATGCGCGGGCCTCGCGGGCGCTGACCGCAGGCCTCGAGGCCATGGGGCTCAAGCTCTTCGGCGACCAGCGCCACAAGATGGTCAACGTGACCGGGGTGCACATCCCGCAGGGCGTCGATGGCGAGAAGGTGCGCCGCGCGCTCCTCGATGACTTCAACATCGAGATCGGCACCTCCTTCGGAGCGCTGCACGGACGCATCTGGCGCATCGGCACCATGGGCTACAACGCGCGCCCCGACGCGGTATTGAATACCCTGGGGGCGCTCGACACCGTTCTCTCCCAGGAAAAGTGCAAGCTGCCGCGCGGTGCAGCGGTGGACGCCGCGCTCGCGGCGTACCGCGGAGGTTGAGCGTGCCGGTCCCGGACGCCCTGCTCGTCGCCATCGGCGGCAACGCCACGCATCCGGAGAACATCCGCGGCACCACCGAGGAGCAGGAGGCAGTTGCCGACGCCGCCGCGAAGGCGCTGGTCCCGCTCGTCCGCACCCGCAACCGGCTCCTGATTACCCACGGGAACGGTCCGGTGGTGGGGAAGATCCTGCTCCGGATGATGCTCACGAAGGAGGCCGTACCCCCGATGCGGCTCGACGTCTGCGTCGCCCACAGCCAGGGCGGCATCGGCTACCTGCTGATCCAGTCGCTTGAAAACGCCCTGCGCCGCGCCCGGGTAGAGCGGCAGGCGGCTTGCGTCGTGACCCAGGTCGAAGTCGATCCGGACGACCCGGCGCTGCGCGCGCCGTCGAAGCCCATCGGCCCGTTCTTCTCCGCCGAGGAGGCCAAGGGCCTGGAGGCGAAGGGCTGGCGCATGATGGAGGACGCCGGCCGCGGCTGGCGCCACTGCGTCGCCTCCCCCGAGCCCCGCGCGGTCATCAACCTGCACGTGATCGAGGCGCTGCTCGAGGCCGGCACGGTGGTCATCGCCGGCGGCGGCGGCGGCATCCCGGTGGTGCGCGCGGCGAACGGCGACTGGCAGGGGGTGCAGGCGGTCGTGGACAAGGACCTGACCTCGGCGCTCCTCGCCCGCTCGCTCGGTATCCCGGACCTCCTCATCCTGACTGCCGTGGAGCGGGTCGCCATCGACTTCAACACGCCCCGGCAACGCTTTCTCGACACGGTCACCCTGGCCGAGCTCAAGGCCTACCATGCCGTGGGCCACTTCGCCCGCGGCAGCATGGGACCCAAGGTCGAGGCGGCGATCCGGCACCTCGAGGCCGGCGGCCGGCGCGCGATCATCGGCGCCCTGGAGCGGGCGCTACCAGCGCTCAAGGGCGAGAGCGGCACTCATGTCGTTCGCGGCTGAAAGCGCCGGACGCTTTGCCCGAGAGGCGCTGCAGGCAGCCGACGGCGAGGTATGCGCCCTTTTCCGGCGCAGCTTCTACCTGCGCTGCCCGGGCGAGCGCTATGCCTGCGTCGGCGACCCCTCGGTCGGCAACGGGCCCCTCAATGTCCTGGTACCGCAGCTCGTGCTGCCACGGCTGGGTGATCGGGTCGGCGTCTCGCTTTCCGGGGCCAAGCCTTGGCAACCTCCGCTGCCGGTCCCGGACCAGCCCCAGCTCGAGAAGCTGAGGGCGGCGGCCGCAGAGCGCATCCCTGCCGAGGGCTTCGGCTGCCTGCTGATCGGCAAGCACAACGCGTTGAGCGGCCATGCGCAACCGGCGCTGGATGCGCTCGAGCGCTGGCTCGTCGGCAACGCCATCGTCGAAGAGGCGCAGCAGATGATCGGCCTGGGTCCCGGGCTCACCCCCTCGGGAGACGACTATCTCGGCGGCATGCTGGTGGCGCTGCGCCGCACAGGACGCACGATGCAGGCCGAAGGGTTGTGGCGCTGGCTCCAGCCTCGCCTGAGGGAACGGACCAGCGCGATCAGCGCGGCGCACCTCGTGGCGGCAGCCGCAGGCGAGGGCCACGAAGCGCTGCACTCGGTGCTGGACGGCGAGCTCGACCTGGACCCGCTCGACGCAGTCGGCCATACCTCAGGCTGGGATGCCCTCGCCGGCGCCGCCGCCGTGCTCAGAACCTATTAGTACAGATTTAGTACCAAAGCCCTATTGCGACGGATTTGCCTTGGGAGCAAATTGTCCCTGGGGGGAGTGGCGGTATGCGGAGCTATTACTGGGCAATGGGCTGGTTCCGCGAGCAGCGGTTGCAGCTCAAGGACTGGCTGTACTGGCGCCGAGCGGCAAAGGCGCCCGACGTCGCGGGAGCGCGCAGGCGATGAGCACCGAACATCGGGAACTGCGCATGGTGTTCGACGCGCCTCCAGGCCGCGACATGCCGACGCTCGTCGAGATCGAGGACCAGAGCGGCCGCGCGATCGACATCGGCGAATGGCGCGCGCGCCCCGACGGCTACTGGGAGCTCGTCATCCCGATCCGTCAGGGCTAGCGGCGCCGCGCGAGGCCCTCGGGTTACTGCGGCGGTTACTGCGGCGGTTACTGCGGCGCCTCGATCTTCGCTACGCGCGCGAGCTGTCCCCAACGCATGAGGTCCGCGGCGATCGCGTTCGCCACCGTCTCGCCCTCGTCCCACATCGGCTCCGTGCCTAGGTCGCTCAGGCGCGCGCGCAGCGCCTGGTCGTTCATGACCTGCTTCAGGGCTGAACGCACGGCTTGCGCCGGCGCATCGGGTGTCTTCGCCGGTGCGAGCACACCGTACCAGTTGAACACCAGCAGCCCGGGAAAGCCCTGCTCCACGAGCGGCTTCACACCGGGCAACAGGGGCGAAGGAAGCGGTCCGGTGACGCCGAGTGCCTTGAGCTTCCCCGCCCGCACATGCGGCACGCCCTGCGCGATCGGCCCGAACATCATGCTCACCTCGCCCGACATGGCCGCGCTCATCGCGGGCGCCGCGCCCTTGTAAGGGACGTGAACCATGTCGATGCCGGCGATCGTCTTGAAGAGCTCGCCCGCGAAATGCGCCGGCGCGGCGAAACCCGCCGACGAGAAGCTCAGCTTGCCCGGCTGCTTCCTCGCAGCCTCGACCAATTCCTTCGCCGTCGACACGCCGAGCGCAGGATTGACGAACAGGCCGTTGTCGCTGCGCCCGAGCGCTGCGATCGGGCGGAAATCGGTGCGCGGGTTATAGGGCACCTGTTTCGCCACCGCCGGGTACATGGTGAGCGGAATATCCACGGTGAAAAGCAGCGTGTACCCGTCCGGCGCCGCGCGCGCCACCGCGTTGGCGCCGATCGAACCCGAGCCGCCGACCTGGTTCTCGATCACCACCGGTTTGCCCCATTGCTCGGCGAGCTTCTGGCCGACGATGCGCGCCATCACGTCGAGCGGACCGCCCGCAGTGAAGGGCACCACGAACTTCACCGGCCGCGACGGGTACGCCTCCTGCGCAAGCGCCGGAATGGATATCCAGACGAGAACCGCGACGAGGATACGCGGGTTCATTTCCCCCTCAGGAAACCATCGAAGCGGCAAGCTCCGCGGCGTGCGCGTTCGACGCCGCGACCAGGACGCCGGCCTCGCGCAGCAGCGCCACCTGGCGCGACCATACCTGCGGGTCCTGCTCCGTGCCCGTGACTGAGGCGAGTACGGGCTTTTGGCCCTTGATCGCTTTTAGCAGTACGCCTGCGGGATTCTCGTGAGCACCGAAGCCGAGAACGACATCCACCAGGACCAGGCCGACCTCGGGATTCGCCATTGCCCTTGCCACGTGGTCATTGCGGATCTCGGGCTCGATCATCGGATGAGGCCTGCCACGCGTGTATTCGTCGTCGCCGAGGTCGACGAATTCGTGGCCCGACAACCCCTTGCGCCGAAAGATGAGCTCGGCCTCGGCGCATAGCGTGCCGCCGCAGTACAGGCCTTCCACTCGCTTTCCTGTGATGGTTTTCATTTCTGGAACCGACATACGGGCGATTTTCCTGCCTGTTGCCCGCTCCGCGGCTTCGGTGAGGGTCCCGGCGAACATCGGGCTCTGATCGCGCTCCATGCCGAGGAAGCAGACCACGCACGGCTTGGACGTTCCCTTGATGCGCTCGAGCACGCGGAGCGCGACTTCGGGCGCGGGCGGCTTGGAGATGAGAACGATCTTCGCGGTCGCCGGATCCGCGGCGAGCGCGTCGATCGCCGCGAGCGTGCCGAGCGCACCGATCCGCGCGTCGAGATCGCGGCCGCCGACGCCGATGCCGTGCGAGATGCCGCCGCCCATGCGCGCGATGAGCGCGGCGACTTCCTGCAGCCCGGTACCGGAGGCCGACACGATTCCGATGTCGCCGCGCGGAAGGACGTTGGCAAAGGCGAGCGGCGTGCCCGCGATAAGCGCGGTGCCGCAGTCGGGCCCCATCATCAGGAGCCCGCGCTCGCCGGCGAGGCGTTTCAGCGCGGCCTCGTCCTCGAGCGGCACGTTGTCGGAGAAGAGCAGCACGTGGAGGCCCCGCTCGAGCGCGCGGCGGGCCTCGTGGGCGGCGAACTCGCCGGGCACCGAGATCAGCGCGAGGTTCGCCTGCGGCATCAGCCCGAGCCCACCTCCGAGCCCGCGCGCGCGCGGCAGCGACTCGGTGCTGGCCACGACCTGGGTTTCGGACAGCAGCGCGTCGGCCTGGCGCATGGCGTCGGCGCCCGAGCGCTCGTCGTGCGCGAGGACCGCGATGACGAGATCGTTGGGCGTCGCAGCTTCGCCTTCCTTCGCAAGCAGCCCGGCGCCGCGCAGGAGGTCCCGGTTCGACGGGCTGCCGATCATGACCGCCGCGCTTTTCACGCCGGCGAGCGCCTCGAGCTTGCGCGACACGCGCATCAGCGCCACCGAGTCGAGGTAGCGCCCGCGCTCGACCCGGTTAACGAGCATCGGCGGCGAGCGCGAGCAGCGCTTTTTCGAAGCAGGCGAGGGGCGCGCGCGC
>Ga0307497_10000328_pt1 | contig 10848 bp, 10 predicted proteins | sample 10_S_MG_FD_201366 | JGI IMG/M metagenome (GOLD analysis project Ga0307497, IMG submission 201366) | Soil microbial communities from Populus trichocarpa stands in riparian zone in the Pacific Northwest, United States - 10_S | ecosystem: Environmental > Terrestrial > Soil > Riparian zone > Trees...
GCCCCCAGCCCGGAGATGTAGCCCGTGAGCTTCGTGACACTCCCCGCGACCGCGGTGTACTTCGAGACCTCCTTGAGGTTCGCGCTCGCCGTGTCGACCGAGGCGCCGGCTGTCTGGGTGCCGAAGGTCGACGTCGTGCCGCCCGTGCCGGCGTAGAGCGTCGAGCACATCGTCAGCCCTGCGCCCTGGTAGCTCGTCTGGATGCCGCTCCCCTCGTAGCAAGGCCAGCCGAAGTTGGGGGGACCCGTGGTCGGGGCGGGCTGCCGGTCGATCTCCTCCCACCCGGACCAGCCCACATCTCCCACCCAGATGTCGTTCGTGCCGGGGCGCACCGTGAAGCGGAACGGGTTGCGGAAGCCGTAGGCGACGATGCGGCGGGCGTTCGCGTCGCTCGACGCGGCGAGCGGATTGCTCGGCAGGCCGTTCCCGGTGGCCGGGTCGACGCGCAACAGGGAGCCGTTCAGCAGCACCGGCTCGCCGGCGGCGCGGCGCACGCTCTGCGCGCGCAGCGCGCCGCCCTCACCGGAGGGCGTCGTGTCCGCGGTACCGGCGCTCCCCGGCGGGTCGCCGCACGGGTTCACAGGCGTCGGGCTCCCGGCACTTCCGCCCCACTGGCCGTAGTCGACGCTGTTGAAGTTACTGCCCTCCCCGCCCGTCACGTAGAGCGCGCCGTCGGCGCCGAAGTGCAGATCGCCGACCGAGTGACTCGGGAACTGCTGGCACCAGCCCGTCACAAGCGGCTGCTCGCTCGTCGCGGTGTTCCCGCTCAACGTGAGCCGCGACAATCGCCCCTGCACGACGCAGCCGTCGGTCGTCGGACCGGGAGGCGACGGGCAAGCGTCGTTCCAGAACGGAGCCGACTGGCCGGGCGGAGCGTCGAGGGCATAGAGCACATAGATGTACGGGCTCGCCGGAAAGTTCGGGTCGAGGGCAAGACCAAGGAGGCCGCGATCCCAGTAGTCGTCAACCTGCGTGCGGAGGTCGGCGACGGTGGTCGGCGAGGTGTCCGTGAGCGAGTCGAACTCGAGCAGCAGCCCGTTCTTCTGCGCGACGAAGATCCGGCCGTCGGGAGAAAACCGGATCGCCGTCGGGTTCGTCAGCCCGCTGTAGACCGTGGTCACCTGGAAGTTCGCCGGCAGGACGGGCACGGCGGCGGCGGCGGTCGCGGACTTCGAGCCGAGCAGGGGCTTGTTCGGCGGACCGTCCGCGCGGGCGCCGTGCGTGGCCGCAAGCGCGCAGGCCAAGGCCGCGCCCAGGGCAAGGACAGACCCGAGGCGCGCCGTGGGGGTGCGGCGCAATTTCCTCACGCGCAGTTGGTTGTACCTCGAATGAGGGACGGGTGCAACGCCGACCGTCGATTCGAGGGCTCTCCGGAGGAGAAAGCGGCGAGCGCCGCGGGCGTGTCCACGTTCGCGAGAACGGCCTCCGGCCTCACCGGCTGCGAGGCGGCACTCGAGCAGGGGTAGCGCGGACCGCCGGAAGAGAGCATGCGCGTCCGCCCGCCCTCCGGCGCCCAGTACGCTCCTGCTCGTGGAGGGCGTCCTCCTTGCCTGGTACAGCCTTCGCGGGCGCGACCTGCCCTGGCGCAGGACACGCGACCCGTACGCGATCCTCGTCTCGGAGGTCATGCTCCAGCAGACCCAGGTGGAGCGCGTCATCCCCTGCTACGAGGCGTGGCTCGAGCGCTGGCCCACCGTGGAGGCGCTCGCCGAGGCCTCCGCAGCGGACGTCATCCGCGCCTGGCAGGGGCTCGGCTACAACCGCCGCGGACTGAACCTCCACCGTGCCGCCAAGGTCGTGGCACGGGACGGCTGGCCGGCCGACCTCACGGAGCTGCCGGGGGTCGGCGCCTACACCGCCGCCGCGGTCGCGAACTTCGCCTTCGGCGCCGCCGTGCTGCCCGTCGACGTGAACGTGCGGCGCGTGCAGGAGCGGACGGGCGCCACGTTCACGGGCGCCGCTGCGCAGGCGCTCTTCGACCTCGGCGCCACGATCTGCCTGGCACGGATCCCACGCTGCGAGGCCTGCCCGCTCGCGGAGCTCTGCCCCTCGCGCGGCACGCGCTCCGAGCCCGCCCGCAAGCAGTCGCCGTTCGAGGGATCGTTCCGCCAGCGGCGTGCCCGGACGCTCCGGCTCGTGGCCGCACAGACGCTCCCGGTCGCAGACCTCGACGCGGACGCGGTCGCCTCGCTCGCGCGCGACGGCCTCGTCGTCGTCGCCGGCGGAACCGTCTCGCTGCCCATCTGAGCCCGGTACGATCGCGGCATGCTCGCGTCGTTCTGGACCAGCTTCTGGGCCTGGCTCCTGTACATCCTGCTCTTCCTGCTGCTCCTGATGGGGACGGTTGCCGTCCTCGCGCGGTTCAAGGGCGGACGGTACCTCCGCCCGGTCCTCGTCTTCATAACGAAGGTGCCGATCCTCAAGAGCTGGCTCACGAAAGCCTCCGAGGCGGCGATCCGCAAGCAGAACCCGGAACTCGCGAGCGCGATGCAGAAGATGCAGCGCTCCGGCGCGATGAACGACCCGCTGAAGGCGCAGGCGGCGATGTCGCGCCTCACGGCGGGCGAGCGCCGCGCCTGGATGGACGCGGCGATGCAGCAGCAGGAGCAGATTGAAGAGGCCACGGGCCCGATGAACCGCGAGCAGCGCCGCCGGCTCGAGAAGGCGAAGCGGGACGCGCAGCGTCGCGGCGGCAAGCCCTAGCGCTCGCGCTGCAGGAGCGCGACTGCCTGTGCAGCGAGGCCCTCGCCGCGGCCCGTGAAGCCGAGGCGATCGGTCGTCGTCGCCCGGACCGTCACCCGTGACGGCTCCGCGTCGAGCGCGCTCGCGAGGCGACTGCGCATCTCGTCCCGGTGCGGAGCGAGCCGCGGCTCCTCGCCGACGAGGACGACGTCCGCGTTCACGAGCTCCCAGCCCGCGGCCCGGACCTGCGCATAGGCCTCGCGGAGGAGGTCGAGCGACGAGGCGCCGCGGAAGCGCTCATCCCCGGACGGGAAGAGCGCGCCGATGTCCTCGAGGCCTGCGGCGCCGAGCACGGCGTCGGTGAGCGCATGCGCGAGCACGTCGCCGTCCGAGTGCCCGGCGAGCCCGCGCGGATGATCGAGCGCGACTCCGCCGAGCACGAGCGGGACGCCGTCCTCGAGCGCGTGCGCGTCGATCCCGATGCCGACCCGGAACTCCACGCCTGCGACCCTACTCCAGCCAGCGCTCGACAACGGCGAGGTCGGCCGGCGCCGTCACCTTGACCAGGCGCGAGTCGCCCTCCACGACCGTGACCCGTCCTCCGCGCGCCTCGACAAGCGCGGCGCAGTCGGTGTCGTCTCCCCCGGCCGCGTACGCCGCGCGCAGCACTGGCGCCGCGAACGCCTGCGGAGTCTGCACCGCATAGAGACCGTCGCGCGGCACGGTCTCGACGACACGACCGTGCTCGACGCGCTTCAGCGTGTCCGGAACCGGAAGACCAGGGACGGCGCCGTCCCACCCCTCGCCCAGCGCGGCTACGAGCCGCTCCACGACCTCGTCCGTGACGAGCGGGCGCGCCGCATCGTGGACGAGAACGACCGCAGCGTCCTGCGGCACCTCGGCCAGCGCCCGCGCCACCGACGCGCTCCGCGTCTCGCCGCCGGCGACCACCTCGGTGACCTTGCCCGCGCCGAGCTCCTCGGCGAGCAGGATGGCCGGCTCCTCCCAGCCCGCCGGCGCCGCGACCACGATGCCGTCGATCCACTCGCAGCGCTCCAGCCGCTCGAGGCTCTCTGCGAGCAGCACGCGCTCGCCGAGCTTCACGAACGCCTTGGGACGGTCCGCGCCGAGACGATCGCCCTGCCCTGCGGCAGCGACGATCGCCCAGACCGACATCGGTGGCGGCGCCTAGACCGCGGCGGCAGCCGCGGGGGTCTTCTGCGACTTCTGGACCTTCGCGCCGTTCTTCGCGAGAACGTCCTCGAGCCAGGCGTGCGCGCCGTCCTCGTCGAGCTCGAGCGCGTACATGATCTCGCTGGCGAGGATCTTCTTCGCCTTGACGAACATCTGCTTCTCGCCGGTGGAGAGACCCTTCTCGTGGTCGCGCAAGGACAGGTTCTGCACGACTTCCGCGAGCTCGAGAATGTCGCCGGTCTTCATCTTGTCCCGGTTGTGCTTGAAGCGCCGGTTCCAGTTCTTCGGCATCTCGGTCTTGCCGGCCGTGAGCGCCGTGATCACAACGGACACGCGCTCCTCGTCGATCACGCGGCGCAGCCCCACGCGCTCAGCGTTCTCGCTCGGCACCTGAACGGTCATGTCGTTGTGCATGATCTGGATCGTCAGGTACTCGCGCTTCTGTCCGAGCACCTCACGCTGCTCTTTCTTCACGACCGTGCCTGCCCCGTGGTGCGGATACACCACCTTGTCGCCGACCTTGTACAAGCGGATCCCCTTCCTGTGCTCCTGAGACGCCGTGAAAGAACCGGCGGTGGGTAGCCGCCGGTCGCGAAGGGGTGATTCTATCACAAAACTGCTGGAAAACGGCCTATTTGGAGCACGTGTCGCCTGTGTGGACAAAAGCCCTGCTCAGAGCGGCTTCTGAAGCTCCGTCAGCGACAGGAGGTTCCCGTCGGGGGCGAGCGTCTCGACCGTGGCGATCCGAAGCGGCGTTCCGGCGAGGTCGAAGAGGAGCGCGTACGGCTAGTCCGCGACGATCTCGAGCCCGAGCACCCCTCGTAGAACGCCCGCGAGCGGGCGGCGTCCGTCGTGGTGACGAACGCGACCGGCTCAGCGGCGCGAACCACTAGAGCTGGAGGTAGCGCTCCACGAGGTTGTGCTCCTGCAGCCGGCGGAGGCCCTCGCGGATGTCGCGCCCGCGTGCCGGGCCGACCCCCTCGACCGCCTCGAGCTCGCGCTGCGTCGCGCGGGTGATCGCATCGAGCCCGTCGAAGGCGTCGACGACGTGGCGGAGGACCGTCTCGGAGAGGCGCGGGACATGCGAAAGGACGCGGTACCCGCGAGGCGAGACCGCCTGGTCGAGCGGGTTGACGGTGCGCGGGAAGCCGAGGAGCTGGGCGAGGAACTCCGTCTCGAGGAGGTCCTGGTAGCCGTAGCCGCCGAGCCGCTCGAGCGCGTCGTCGGCGTCTTTCGACCCACCCGTGTGGTAGTCGTAGATGACCATGCGCTTCTCCGTCGGGAGCTCGGTGACGAGCTCGTCGAGCTGCAGCTGGATGAGGCGGCCCTCGGAGCCGAGCTCGACGCAGTCGCGCTCGATCTCCTCCGCCATGCGCGTCGTCATCTCGGCGCGCTGGACGACGGAGAGGACGTCGTCCAGGACGACGGCGTTCTGGAACTCGAGCGCCGTGAGCCGCGTGAGCGCCTGCTCGAGTCGCTGACGGTAGGTGTCGAGGGTGGCGAGCGCCTGGTTCGCCTTCGCGAGCACGTCGGGGACGCGGTCGAGCTTGTACCGGAGGCTGTCGACGAAGATCGTGACGGTCTCGCGCTGCTGCGAGATCGAGATGACGAGCGCACTCGTCTGCTTCGCGACGCGTTCGGCGGTGCGGTGGCGCGTGCCGGTCTCCGCGGAGGCGATCGTCGGATCCGGCATGAGCTGGACGTTCGCGTACGAGATGCGCGAGGCGGACTCGTTGATGATGATCGCCCCGTCCATCTTCGCGAGCTCGAACAGGAGCTGCGGCGTGAAGGGCACGTCGAGCGCGAGTCCGCCGGAGTAGAGAAACGCCAGCTCGGCCGGGTCGCCGATGACGATCAGCGCTCCCTCGTGCGAGCGGATGATGTCGTCGATTCCCGAGCGCAGCCGGGTGCCAGGCGCGATGCGGGCGATCGCATCCAGGAGCTTCGGATCGCGGCGAGGGTCGCTGTCGGAAGGGGTACGTGCGTAGCGAAGCGGGGCGTCGCCCTCGGCCGGGGGATCCGGGTCGGGGCTGGGCATACGATGCGCCGTCACGGTCGTCGAAGTCTGCCGACTCGGCGCTTGCTGCGCTAGTCCTCGTGCGGAGGAGCAGGCGCGCCGAGGCCAAGGGTGATCGCGCGCCCGAGCGTCTCGGCGGCGAGGAGCGTCATGCCCTTCCGCTCCGGCGTCCCCTGCGGCACGACGGCCGCGCGGAGGCCGAGCTTCGCGCACTCCTCGAGCCGGCGCTCCGCCTGCGTCGCGGCGCGGATCCGGCCGGTGAGGCCAATCTCGCCGAAGGCGGCAGCGCCCTCGCGTACCGGGGCGTTGCGGGCTGCGGAGGCGATGGCCAGGGCGATCGCCAGGTCCGCCCCGGGCTCGTCGATGCGCACGCCGCCGGCGACGTTCACGAAGACGTCCGCCTGGCCGAGTGGCACGCGCGCGTGCCGCGAGAGCACCGCGACGATCATGGCGAGCCGCTTCGGGTCGACACCCGTCGCGACGCGCCGCGGCATCGCGAGGTCCGTGCGCGCAACGAGAGACTGCACCTCGAGCAGGAGCGGGCGCGTCCCCTCGAGCGTGCAGGCGACGGCGGCGCCGATCTCGCCCGGCTCGGTCCTGCCGAAGAGCGCCGACGGATCCGGGACGCCGACGAGGCCGGTGCCGGTCATCTCGAAGACGCCGAGCTCGTTCGTCGAGCCGAAGCGGTTCTTCGTCGCGCGCAGGACGCGGTGCTCCTGGTAGCGGTCGCCCTCGAACTGGAGGACACAGTCAACGAGGTGCTCGAGGACCCGCGGCCCTGCCACGGCCCCGTCCTTCGTGACGTGGCCGACGAGAATCGTGGCGATCCCGGACTCCTTGGCCACGCGCAGGAGACGGGCCGCCGCCTCGCGCACCTGCGCCACCGAGCCGGGCGCCGAGCCGAGGTCGGCCGCGTAGAGCGTCTGCACCGAGTCGATGACGCAGACATCGGGCTTCTCGTGCTCGAGCGTCGCGCACACCGTCTCCAGCTCCGTCTCGGCGAGCACCTCCACGCGCGCGGCGCCGCCGAGGCGCGCAGCCCGGAGCTTCACCTGCGCCGTCGACTCCTCGCCGGTGACGAGAAGGGCGCGGCGCTCTTGCGACATCGCCGCGAGCGCCATCAGGAGGAGCGTCGACTTGCCCACGCCGGGCTCGCCGCCGACGAGGACGAGCGATGCCGGCACGAGCCCGCCGCCGAGCACGCGGTCGAGCTCCGCCACCCCGGTCGGGATCCGTTCCGCTTCCTCGGCTTTCACGTCGACGAGGCGCAGCAACGGCCGCGCCGCGGTGACCGCGGCTGGGCCTGCGGACTCCTCGGTCAGCGTGCCGAAGCTGCCGCAGCCCGGGCAGCGCCCGAGCCAGCGCCCGGTCGCGTAGCCGCATTCCGCGCAGGAGAACTGCACCGCTGCCTTCGCCTTGGCCATGGTGCGAGTCTAGGCACGGGACCTGACACCGCTCTGTGCCGGAACTGCACCGGAACTGCGACTACGCCGCAGGCGTGTCGCGAGCGGCTGCGGTCACCGCCCGGCCTCGTGCGCCTTCGCGTCGCGGACCTTTGCGTGGAGCAGGATCTGCTCGATCTCGAGGACCGTGGCGCTGCGCCGGCGCCTTGCCGCCTCCATCTCGCTGCGGCGCCGGAGGAACATCACCGCGGCGATCGCCGCAGGGACGAGAAAGAGGAGGATCGTGGCGATCAGCACGGGTTCATCATCGGCGCGAGGCCTCCTCCCCTGAAGCGCGCAGGGCGGCTGCGGCGCCTCGGACGCGCCGCAGCCGCCCTCACCATGCGACGCCTAGGACGACCCCGTCCGAGCTTTGGAGACGCAGCGCACGAGGAACACGTGCCCGCTCGCGTCCGAGAAGAACATGGCCCGCTCGCCGACCTCGAGGTCGGACACGGACTCGGGCTTCCCCTTCTCGCGCACCGTCGTCGTGCCGTCGAAGGTGAGCGAGACGCTCGCGCCGTCGCGCCGCTTCACAGCGACCGTCCCGCCGCTCAGGCTCGTGATCTGCCCGCGGTCGTAGACGAATGTCGAGTGGGCGCCGGTCCGCGAGGTCGTGTCCACCGTCGCGTGGACGAAGCCTGCGAGGAGGCGGAGCGACTGCCCGCGCGCGGCGCCGCGCAGCCCGTGCCGAACGCGGATCGCCAGCGCCTTGCTCCCGTCGGAGCTGACGGCGACCCGGTCGCCGACCTGGATCACGCCGCCGAGCACGCGCGTCTGCGCGTCGAGGATGAACGTGTAGGAGGCGCCGCCGGGCTCGGCGACCGTGAGCGAGCCGGCGCTCACCGCTGCCACCCTTCCGCGGTCGAGGACTCGCGTCAGCGATGCTCCCTTGGCGGTCGTGCCCTGGTAGGCCTCGTGGACTGCGCCCGCGAGCGGGCCCGGCGCCGGCTGCGGCTTGGCGGCGCTCGCGGCGGTGGCCGCGACGAGCGCGGCGCCGGCCGCGAGGCCGGTGAGGGTGATTCGAGAGAGGGTCATGAGCGCACCTTGTGCGCCCTGGGTCAGCCGGCCGTCAGCCGCACGTAAGCCCGAGGTAAACCGAGGGCGCCTTCCGGCGCCCTCGGTTTTCTCAGTCCTCTTCGGCCGGCGCTTCCGGCTCGATCTCGTCGACCGGCTCCTCCGGCGGCACGAGCACCTTCTCCGGCTCCGGCTGGTCCGGCGCGGGGACGATGGTGATCTCCACCTCGTCCGTGTCCGCCTTGCGGTCGACGACGAGCATCGCGCCCGGCATCAGCTCGGCCCCGAGGACGAAGTCCGCGAGCGGGTCCTCGATGTAGCGCTGAATCGCACGGCGCAGCGGCCGGGCGCCCATCGCCGGGTCGTAGCCGTGCGCGACGAGCAGCTCCTTCGCGGCTCCGGTGAGCTCGATCGTGACCTCGTGCTCCGCCATCTGCTCGCGCAGGCGCTTGAGCATGAGGTCGATGATCGTGGTGATCTCCTCCCGGTCCAGCTTGTGGAAGACGATGACCTCGTCGATGCGGTTCAAGAGTTCGGGACGGAAGATCTTCTTCAGCTCGCCCATGACGCGGCCCTTCATGTCCTCGTAGGACAGCCCCTGCTCGTCCCCGACGGTGAAGCCGAGCGACTGGTTCTTCGAGATCTGCGCGGCCCCGACGTTCGAGGTCATGATCACGATCGTGTTGCGGAAGTCCACGCGCCGCCCCTGGGAGTCGGTGAGCTTCCCCTCCTCCAGGATCTGGAGCAGGATGTTGAACACGTCCGGATGCGCCTTCTCGATCTCGTCGAGGAGCACGACCGAGTAGGGCTTACGGCGCACGGCCTCGGTGAGCTGGCCGCCCTCGTCGTAGCCGATGTAGCCCGGAGGCGAGCCGACGAGCCGGGACACGGAGTGCTTCTCCATGTACTCGGACATGTCGACCTGGATCATGGCCTCCTCGTCGCCGAAGAGGAACTCGGCGAGCGTGCGGGCGAGCTCCGTCTTCCCGACGCCGGAAGGGCCGAGGAAGATGAACGAGCCGGTCGGGCGCTTCGGGTCCTTGATGCCCGCGCGAGCCCTGCGGATCGCCTTCGAGACGGCCTCGATCGCGAGGTGCTGGCCGATGACGCGCTTGTGCAGCTCCTCCTCCATGCGGATGAGCTTCTGCGTCTCTGCCTCGGTGAGCTTGAAGACCGGGATGCCCGTCCACATCGCCGATCTCGGGCTGCTGCTCCGAGGCCTCCTGGTCGTTCCGCCAGGACTCCTCGAGCTCGCGCTTCTTCTGCGTGAGCTTGCGCTCCTTGTCGCGCAGCGCGGCGGCCTTCTCGAACTCCTGCGCCTCGATCGCGTCTTCCTTCTCCTTGCGCACCTTCTCGATCTCGTCCTCGAGCTCGCGGTAGCGCGGCGGCGCGCTCATCGTGCGGATGCGCATGCGCGAGGCCGCCTCGTCGATGAGGTCGATCGCCTTGTCCGGCAGCTGCCGGTCCTGGATGTAGCGGTCGGCGAGCGTGGCCGCGGCGGCCAGCGCCTCGTCGGAGATCTTGCAGCGGTGATGCGCCTCGTACCGGTCGCGCAGCCCGCGCAGGATCTGCACGGTGTCGTCCACGGAGGGCTCCTCGACACGGATCTGCTGGAAGCGCCGCTCGAGGGCGGCGTCTCGCTCGAGGTACTTGCGGTACTCGTCGAGCGTCGTGGCACCGATCGTCTGGAGCTCGCCGCGGGCAAGCGCCGGTTTCAGGATCGAAGCGGCGTCGATGGCGCCCTCGGCCGCGCCGGCACCGACGAGGTTATGGAGCTCGTCGATGAACAGGATGATGTCGCCACGCTGGGTGATCTCCTTCATCACCTTCTTGAGGCGCTCCTCGAACTCGCCGCGGTACTTCGACCCGGCCACGAGCGCGGCGAGGTCGAGCGTGTAGATCTGCTTGCCCTTCAGGAGCTCGGGCACCTGACCGGACGAGATCCGCTGCGCGAGCCCTTCCACGACGGCGGTCTTGCCGACGCCGGGCTCGCCGATCAGCACCGGGTTGTTCTTCGTGCGGCGCGACAGGATCTGCATCACGCGCTCGATCTCGGTCTGGCGCCCGACGACCGGGTCGAGCTTGCCGTCAGCGGCGAGCTTCGTCAGGTTGCGGCCGAACTGGTCGAGGAGCTTCGAGCTCTTGGCCTTCTCGCCCGGCGCGCCGCCCGCGCCCTGCTGGCGCCGGCCGGGACCGGAGAGCATGCGGATGATCTCGTTGCGGATCTTCTCGGCGTCGGCGTCGAAGTCGAGCAGGATGCGCGCCGCGACACCCTCGTTCTCGCGCACGAGGCCGAGGAGGATGTGCTCGGTGCCGATGTAGTTGTGGCCCAGCGAGAGCGCCTCGCGCAGCGCGAGCTCCAGCACCTTCTTCGCGCGCGGGGTGAACGGGATCTGGCCGGTCGTGACCTCGTCGCCCTGGCCGACGATGCGCGCGACCTGGGCGCGCACCTCCTCGACGGTGATGTCGAGCGACTCGAGGACGCGCGCAGCAAGG
>Ga0307497_10000330_pt1 | contig 10812 bp, 8 predicted proteins | sample 10_S_MG_FD_201366 | JGI IMG/M metagenome (GOLD analysis project Ga0307497, IMG submission 201366) | Soil microbial communities from Populus trichocarpa stands in riparian zone in the Pacific Northwest, United States - 10_S | ecosystem: Environmental > Terrestrial > Soil > Riparian zone > Trees...
CAGCGCGCGCAGGATCTCCGGCAGGCCCTTCCCCGGGGCGTAGCGGCCGGCCACGAGCGCGCGCAGGCTCCCCGCCGGGCTCGGCGCCCCGTCGACCGGCGGGAACTCCGCGAGGTCGATCCCGTGCCCGATGCCGTGCACCTTCGGCGAGCTGTAGGGGAACGAGCGGCGATCCACGCTCGTGATCGCGCTAGACGACCAGCGCTCGGCGGCGCGCAGGACGCGGTGGTCGCTCCAGTGCGTGTACCAGAGGACGAGCGGAACGCCGGCCGGACGCAGGATCGGGCCGGCGACGACGCTGTAGAGGGGCACCATGTGCGCGACGGCGACGACGGGACGGGGGCGCAGCTCGGCAACGAGGGCGCGCCCGTAGCGGAGCGCGCGCAGCGAACGGTGGCCCGCGCCGAAGGTGCGCGCGCGGGCGTTCGGCGCGAGGCACTCCGGGTCGACGGCGTCGGCCACGACGACGAGCTCGTCGACCCGCTCCGCCAGGGCGCGCTGCTTCGCGACGGCGGCGGCGAACATCGGGTGCCGGTCGAGCTTCTGCGTGATGAGGAGCGCGCGCCGCACGGCCGCGAGTCTAGAGTGCTCCGCGTTGACCGACCTCGACCAAGAGTCAGGCGCCGCCCGCCGAGCGCCGAGCTGGACGAGTCCGACCTACGCGGTACGCGCTCCCCTCGCAACCTGGTTCCAAGCCGAGGCCGAGGCCGCGCACACGCGGTACGGCTCCTACCGGCTGCTCGACATCGGCTGCGGCGACAAGCCGTACGAGCCGTTCTTCGCGCCGCACGTCTCCGAGTACGTCGGCTGCGACGTCGTCGACAACCCGCACGCCCAGCTCAAGGGCCCGATCGAGGCGCTCCCGGCGGAGGACGCGAGCTTCGACGTCGTCCTCTGCAGCCAGGTGCTCGAGCACTGCGAGGACCCGGCCGCCGCGGTGCGCGAGCTCCGCCGGGTCGTCAAGCCGGGCGGCACCGTGCTCGCCTCGACCCACGGCGTCTACGTCTACCACCCCTCCCCGCACGACCGCTGGCGCTGGACGCACGAGGGCCTCGCCTATCTCTTCGAGCAGCACGCCGACTGGAGCTCGCTCTCCGTGACGCCCGCCTCCGGCACCGGCGCCTGCGTCGCGATGGTGCTCTCCGTCTACCTCGACCTGCTCGTGAAGCGGGCCCGGGTGCGCGCGCTCGGGAAGCCCTTCATCGCGGGGATGAACCGCCTCGCCGCCGCTCTCGACCGGCGCGTGCCGATGCTGAGCGACCCGATCCCGGGGGCGCTCTTCGCGAACCTCCACGTGAAGGCGGTCGCGTGAGGCGGTGGCTGCTCCCGCTCGCCGCCCTGGCCGCAGCCGTGGCCCTCGTCTCGGCCGCCTCGCCCGCCACCCGCGCCGAGCAGGGACTCGCCTGGAAGGCCGACGGCAACCCCTTCCGGCTCCAGTTCAGCGCCGGCGGCAAGGTGCTGACCGCCCAGGCGACCGGCGAGGCCGGCCCCGACACGCGCCTGAGCTACACGCTCGCGAACGGCAGGACGCACACGGTCACGAAGCTCCTCTCGACGAGCAGCAAGGCGAGGGCCACGACCTACACGGTCGCCACCGACGAGTCCGGCCGCACCGCACACGTGACCGTCCGCCGCACGCCGCAGGGGGCGCGGGTCACGTGGCAGCTCCAGCCGGCGACGGGCGTCCAGACCGTCTTCGAGGCGCTCCGCGCGACCCGGGCCGACCACTTCCTCGGCGCCGGTGAGCAGCGGGAGTTCGTCGATCTCGCCCACCGGGTCGCGCCGCTGAAGGTGAACTACACCTGCCAGTACGAGATGCCGGTGCCGTTCTTCGCCTCGAGCGCCGGCTTCGGCATCTACGCGCGCACGAGCGCCGTCGGCAGCGTCGCCTTCCCCGGCGCGAAGGGCTCGCCGTGTGCGCCGTGGGGGAAGCAGCCCTGCCCGAGCAGGCCGCGCAACGACCGGATCGCGCTCTGCTTCCGGGACAGCTCCCTCTCGTACGACGTCCTCGCCGGCGCGCCGAAACAGGCGCTGCGGAGCTTCGTGGCGCTCACGGGCCGGCCGGTCATGCCCCCGCCGGACCAGTTCGCGCTCATCAAGTGGCGGGAGAACGACCCGGGGACGAAGGAGCTCCTCGCCGACGCCGACGAGCTTCAGAAGCGGAACATCCCGCTCGGCTGGATGCTCCTCGACAGCCCGTGGGAGGACTCGACCTGCCTCGGCACGTTCGAGTGGTGGCCGTCGAAGTTCCCGAGTCCGAAGGGCCTCGTGCAGCAGCTGCACGCACGCGGCGTGAAGCTCATGCTCTGGATCTCGCCGCTCTACAAGGTGACGCCACCGGAGAAGCACCAGTGCGCGCAGCCGCCCTATCCGAAAGGGACGCTGCACGGGAGCGGCGACGAGCCGGTCATCGACTTCACGAACCCGGCCGCGCGGGACATCTACGCGGAGAAGCTGCGTACGCTCCTCCCGATCGGCGTCGACGGCGTGAAGGCCGACCGCGGCGACGAGGTCGACCTCGAGGGCGAGGGCCTCACGGGCGGCAGCGGGACCCTGCTCCACAACCGCTACCCACTGCAGTATGCGCAGCTCGTGGCCCGCGCGTTCAAGGGGCGGAAGGGCTTCGCGACGATGTTCCGCGCCGCGACAACCGGCTCCCAGAGCGTCGTCCCCGGCTTCTGGGGCGGCGACGAGCCGGGCAACTTCCGCGGTCTCCAGGAGTCGATCCGCGCCGCGCCGAGCGCCGGTGCCAGCGGCTTCTCGACCTGGGGCTCCGACATCGGCGGCTACTCCGTCGGCTCGCCGCCGCTCTCCGCCGAGGCGTTCGTGCGCTGGGCCCAGTTCGCCGCCGTGACGCCGCTGTTCGAGGTCGGCGGGCAGACGCAGGCGTCGCACTTCTGGGACTTCGGCGCCGGCACGGTCGCCCGCTTCCGCGACGCGGCGGTGCTGCACTACGAGCTCTTCCCGTACCTCTTCGAGCTGGCACGGCAGGCCCACCTCGGCGCCGGACCGATCCTGCGCCCGCTCGCGCTCGAGTACCCGGCTGACGCCGGCGCCTGGAAGGCCGACCTCCAGCTCCTCGTCGGCACCGACCTGCTCGCCGCGCCGGTGACCTCGAGCGGGACGAGCACCCGTGTCTACCTGCCGCGCGGCGCCTGGGTCGACCTCGGGTCCGGCGCGCGTCGCGCTGGCGGCAGAAGCTTCACGCGGCGCGCGTCCCTCGACGAGCTTCCGCTCTTCCTGCGCGCGGGCGCCGCGATCCCGTTCAACCTGCGCGCGAACATCTGGAGGCAGCCCTGGGGGACGAACGACCTCCAGCGGAAGGGGCGCGCAGGCTGGCTCTACGCACCCGGAGCCGCGGCAGATACCCAGGTCCCCGGCGCCGGCCGGCTGCGGACGGGCACCCAGGGCAGAACCGTCACGCTGAAGCTGAGCGGCGCGCCGCGCGAGACCCAGATCCTCGTCGCACTCCAGGGAAAGCCCGGGCGCGTGACGATCGACGGGCGCGCCGTTCCGGCCTCGGCGGCGAACGACCTGAAGGGGCGTGCGCAGGGCTGGACGTTCCTGCGCGGCGCCTTCGGCGGCGTCCTGCTCAAGCTCGGGCGCGCCGCCACCGTCACGATCGCGCGCTGAGCGCGAGCACCGCGTCGGCCCACGAGCCGACGGAGTGTCCGGCCGCAACGGCGGCCCGGGGCGCGGCGCCGAGGCGTTCGCGCTCGGCGGCGGGAAGGGCCTCGAACCAGGCGAGGCGCTCGCGCAGCTCCTCCTCCGTGCCGAAGCGCAGCTCCCCGGGAAGGAGCCCGGCGAACGCGGGTGCGCTCCAGAGAACCGGCACCCCGGCGCAGGCGGCCTCGAACACGACCTTGTCCGCCGACCCCTCCGCCGTCGCGTTCACGAGCACGTCCGCCTCGCGAAGGAGGGAAAGGACGCCGGTGACCGCGTCGCCGAGCCGCGCCGGCTCCCCGAGCTCCCCGTTCAGGCGCTCGAGCGCGCGGCGGTGCGCCTCCTCTTCCGGGGTGAGCTGCGGCCCGTGGATCGTGAGCTGCGCGCCCGTCGCCGCCGCTGCGCGCAGGGCCGCCTCGTAGCGCTTCGAGGGCGAGTAGCGACCGAGCATGAGCAGGCGCAGCGGGCCGCCGTCGCGGCCGCGGTAGCTCGGGGGGAAGGCGTCGACGTCGATCGCGTGGCCGATCGGGACGACCTTGTCCGAGGCGAACGGGAACGTGGTCGCGTCGACGGTGAGGACGCGCGTCGCGAGCCGGTGCGCGAGCTCGAGCTTGCGCCGCCGGCGCCAGTGCGTGAACCAGAGCAGCACGGGCACGCGCAGCGGCCGCGCGAGCGGGGCCGCGAGGATCGCGTAGATCGGGCACATGTGTGCGACGACCGCCCCCGGCCGCCCGCGGGCGAGCTCCCGCCCGAGCGCCCAGGCGAAGCGGGCGCCCCGCCCGACCTGCGTGGGCGCGCCGAACGTCCGCACGCGGCAGTTCGCCGGCAGCTCGAGCCCCGGCGCGGCGCCATGGGTCAGCACCGTCACCTCGTCGACCCGGGCTGCGAGGGCGCGCAGCATCGGGATCGTGGCTGCCAGAGCCGGGTGGGCGGGATCAAGCCGCTGCGTGACGAACACGAGCCTCATGGGACGGGACACTAGAAGCCCTAGACTCGCGCCGTGACTGCGAGGACCCCCGGCGTCGCCGTCCTCGCCGCGGCGCTCCCCTTCCTCTTCCTGCACCTCGACTACCAGCCAGGGCTCACCGTCCACGGCATCGGGATCGAGGCGTCGGACGTCGCGATCCTCGCGGTCGCCGTCGCGGCGCTCGTCGCCGGGCGGCGGCTCGGTTTTGCGCCCCTCCGCGGGGCGCTCCCGCTCTGGCTGGCGGCGGGTGCGTTCCTCGTCTGGATCGCGATCCGCCTCGTCACGGTCGGGGACGGCTACCCGCTGCACCAGCACGCGATCTCGGCGGCGAAGTACTTCGAGTATGCGCTCCTCGCGGTCGCGCTCCCGCTGCTCGCGCGCACCCGTGCCGACCTGCGCCTGCTCGGTCTCGCGCTCCTCGGCTGGGCGGGCCTTGCGACCCTCGTCGGGCTGCTCCAGTTCTGCGGTGTCGGGATCTTCGGCGCCTGGCCCGCGGGCTGGCGTCAGCCCTCGTTCCTCGGGCACGGCGACTTCGCGGCGCTCGAAGGGCTCGCCCTGGCGGTGGGGCTCGCGCTTCTCGCCTTCGGCGAGCGCGGCGCCTGGTGGCTCACCGGGGTGGGTGCGCTCGGCGTCTTCCTCGCGGGCGCGAGCGCCGGCGCGGCCGGCGTCTTCGCGGCGGCGCTCTGCGTGCTCTTCCTCAGCTGGCGCAGCGGCAGCTTCGACCGCCGCCGCGCGCTGGCGGTCGTCGGCGTCGTCGCGCTCGTCGGCGTCGGGATCGTCGGGCTGCGCTCGAACGACTTCGACCAGTTCGCACGCTTCCTCGGCCTGCGCAAGGAACAGGCTGCGGCGACCCAGGAGGTGCAGACGTACTCGCACCACACGCTGCTCGTCTACGTCGGCTACCGCATCTGGCGCGAGCACCCGGCCACCGGAGCGGGCTGGCTCGCCTCGACGGACGAGCGGACGTACGCCCCGGTGCTCCCGGCGGCGCGGGCGCACTTCCCGGAGGTGCCCCCGCTCGGGTTCCCGTCACCGGCGCACTCCTACGGCGTCCAGAACGCCTACGTGCAGGCGCTCTCCGACCTGGGCGTCGTCGGAGCGCTCACGTGGCTCGCGTTCCTCGGCGTGGCGGTCGCGTCGGCGGTCGCGAGCCGGGAGCCGCTCCTCGGCGCGGCCGGCGGCGGAGCGCTGCTCGTGGCGATGGGGCTCTTCGGCGCCCAGGGCTTCGTCGCCGGGATCCCGCTCGACGCGCTCCTCTGGCTCGCCGTCGGTCTCGTCGCCCGTTCCCGCGTTCCGCTCGCGGAGCGGGCGGTAGCATCGGACCTCGCATGAGCGGACGCAGCGTGCTCGTCACCGGCGGGGGTGGCTTCATCGGCTCGAACCTCGTGCGGACCCTCCTCGAGCGCGGCGACGCCGTTCGCGTGCTCGACAACTTCTCGACCGGCAACCGGCGCAACCTGGACGAGGTGGCCGCGGACATCGAGATCGTCGAGGGCGAGCTCCGCTCCTACGAGCGCGTACACCGCGCCGTGAAGGGCGTCGAGGTCGTGTTCCACCAGGGCGCGCTGCCGTCGGTGCCGCGGTCGGTGCAGGATCCGCTCACGACGGGCGCAGTCAACGTCGAGGGCACGCTGAACGTGCTGCTCGCGGCGCGTGACGAGAGCGTGCGCCGGGTCGTCTTCGCGTCCTCGTCGTCGGTCTACGGGGACGGCGGGGAGCTGCCGCGGCGCGAGTCGGCGCCGCCGAACCCGCTCTCCCCCTACGCGGTCTCCAAGCTCGCCGCGGAGTCGTACTGCAGGAGCTTCACGCGGGTCTACGGCCTCGAGACGGTTGCGCTCCGCTACTTCAACGTCTTCGGGCCGCGGCAGGACCCGACCTCGCAGTACGCCGCCGTCGTCCCGCGCTTCATCAGCGCGATTGCGGAGGGCCAGCCCGTGCCGATCCACGGAGACGGCGAGCAGTCGCGCGACTTCACCTACATCGCGAACGTGGTCGAGGCGAACCTGCTGGCCGCCGATGCCGAGGCGGCGAACGGGCGTGTGCTCAACATCGCGACGGGGCGGCAGGCGAGCGTCAGCGAGCTCGCCGACCGCATCGGCGCCTGCGTCGGCCGCGAGCCGGTGAAGGAGTTCCACTCCGCGCGGGTCGGCGACGTGCGCGACTCGTGGGCCGACGTCGCCGCCGCACGGGAGCTGCTCGGCTACGAGCCGAAGGTGAGCCTCGAGGACGGCCTCCGGCTCACAGTGGATGCGTTCGTCTCGACAGAAGCCGAACCCGCCGAGCGGCTCTAGTGGCCGAGCGTGCAGCGGAGCGGCCACAGGCCGCGGAGTCTGCGCGGGCCGGTATCCATGTCCTGCGGGTCATCGCCCGGCTGAACATGGGCGGGCCGGCGCTGCACGTCGCCTACCTCTCGGCGGGGCTCGCGGAGCGCGGCTACGAGACGACCCTCGTCGCCGGCTCGCTCGCACGCGGCGAGGACTCGATGGCGTTCGTCGCGGAGCGACTGGGACTGCACGTCGAGCGGATCCCCGACCTGTCGCGCGAGATCTCGCCGCTCCGCGACCTCCGGTCGGCGCTCACGCTCGCGCGGCTCATCCGCCGGGAGCGGCCGGACATCCTCCACACGCACACGGCGAAGGCGGGCGCGGTAGGCCGGATCGCCGCCATCCTCGCCGGCGAGGCGCGCCCAAGGATCGTCGTCCATACCTTCCACGGGCACGTGCTGCGCGGGTACTTCGGCCCGCTGAAGGCGACGGCGTTCCGGCTGCTCGAGCGCTGGCTCGCGCGCCGGTCCACCGCCCTCATCGCCGTGAGCCCGCAGGTGCGGGACGACCTTGTCGCGCTCGGCGTCGCGCCGGCGGAGAAGTTCGCCGTCGTCCGGCTCGGGATCGAGCTCGCCGAGCGGACGGCGACGGACAGCGTCGACGCCGCTGAGCAGCGGCGCCGCCTCGGGATCCCGGAGGAGGCGTTCGTCGTCGGCTGGATCGGGCGGATGACCGGGGTGAAGCGCGCCGACGACGTGCTGCTCGCGTTCAAGGAGCTGCGCGACCGCGGCGTCGCCGGGCGTCTCTGCCTCGTCGGCGACGGGCCCGATCGCGACGCCCTCGAGCAGCGGGCGCACGACCTCGGGATCATGCGCGAGACGCTCTTCCTCGGCTACCAGGAGAACGTCGCGCCGTTCTACGCCGCCTTCGACGCGATGGTGCTGCCGTCGGCGAACGAAGGCACGCCCGTCAGCGCGATCGAGGCGCTGGCCGCCGGGAGGCCGGTCGTCGCGACGCGCGTCGGCGGCGTGCCCGACGTCGTGCGCGACGGCGAGGACGGGTTCCTCGTCGACCCCGGCGACGTGGACGCGCTCGCAGAACGGCTGGCCGAGCTCGCCCGCGACGCGGAGCTCCGTGCCCGCTTCGGCGCGGCGGGCCGCGACCGGGTGCTTCCCCGGTACGCCGTGAGCCGCCTCGTCGAAGACGTCGACCGGCTCTACCGGTCGCTTCTCGCCGCGAACGGGATGCCCGGCTGACGATCGAGGCTGTCAGCTTCGACTTCTGGAACACGCTCTTCGCGCCGGACAAGAGCGTGAACGAGATCCGCCTCGCCGCGTGGGCGGCGATCGCCGCCGACCACGGGCTCGAGCTCGCGGCCGGGGCGCTCGAGGCCGACCTCCACTCCGTCCTCGACGGCCTCTACGCCGAGACGGAGCGCCAGGCGGAGCTCGAGCTCGAGCGCGTCGCGGAGGAGCTCCTCTCGCGCTGCGAGGCACGCCTCCCGCGGAGTGTCTGGCCGCAGCTCGTCGAGGCGATCCAGGAGGCCGGCACGCACGTCGAGCCGGTGCTGGCGCGGGGGCTCGAACCGTGCCTCGACGCGCTGGAGAGCGCCGGCCTCCGCGTCGCGCTCGTCTCGAACGTCGTGCTGACGCCATCCCGGATCACGCGAACGTATCTCGGCCCGCTCCTCGCCCGCTTCGACCCCGCCCTCTTTTCGGACGACGTCGGGATGCTGAAGCCCGACCCGCGGATCTTCCTGCTTCTCCTCGAGGCGCTGCGCCTGCCTCCCGAACGGGTCGTGCACGTCGGCGACTCGCGCTTCCTCGACGTCCGCGGCGGCCGTTCAGCCGGCCTGAGGACGATCCGGTTCACGGGCTTCGTCGACGACCTCAGCGAGGACGAGCCCGAGGCGGACGCGCTCGCGGCGTCGATGTCGGATCTGCCGGCCCTCGTCGCCTCGCTCTAGGCCAGGCGGGGCATGTCCCCGGACCTGGTCCCGGGACATGCCCCTTGAAGACAGTCGCTACTTCTGGACGAGCGACTTGAAGGCGTTGAACGACGGCTTCCGCGTGCCGGTCTGCGTGATGAGACCGGACTGCCAGTCGAAGCCGCGCGGCCGGTAGACATCGTCCTGGAAGAGGAACCACAGCATCATCTGGATGCGCGGGTTCGCCCGCGCGATCGCGAACGCCTGCTTCAGGTAGGACGCCTGCTTCGCCCACGAGACACCCGCGAACTTGTCGGGCGGGTTCGTCTGGTAGCCGTACTCCGTGATCCAGATCGGCTTTCTGCCCCAGTTCTTCGTCACGAGCGCGATGAGCGTGTTGATGTTGTAGAGCGTCACCGAGCTCCTGCTCGTGGGCTTCGAGCGCGGCGTCTCCACCGGGCGCTGGGGGTACGGATGGTGTGCATAGGCGTCGAAGCCCTTCGCCCCGTACCGCTTCATCGCGTTGATGAACACAAGCGGCGAGACGGACGGCCGCGACGTGGCCGGCGCGTTGTTGCCGTTCGGGTCGGTGACACCGCAACCGACCTTCGCGCTGGTCTTCGCCGCGTGCACACCCTTCACGACCGCATTGCAGATCCCCGCGTACTTGAGGCCGCTCCAGACAACCCACTTGCCCGCCACCCGCTTGTACTGCGGCGTCAGGTACACCGGGTTGTTGGGCTCGTTCCAGGCGAGCCAGAACTTCACCTGCGGGTAGCGCTTCGCCGCGGCGAGCGCGAATCGCTGCAGATCGATCGGGTTCTTGGGCGCGACGTTGCCGCGCGCGCCGCCACCTGCCCAGGCGGGCGTCCGGTAGATGGAGAACACGACCTTCATCCCGTACTTGGTGGCGTCCCCGACGAGCGCGTCGTACAGCGTCCAGTCGTAGGCCGGATCCTCCGGGTTGGACGGGTTCCCCGGCCTCGTGTTCGCGACGCCGTACTTGCCGCCCCAGTACATGTTCGTGCGCAGGACCTGCGTGTGGAGCTCCTGCAGCACCGGGAACGAGTAGCTGTGGTCACCGTAGAGCGTCTGGCCCTCGTCGAAGATGCCGACGAGCAGGTTCCGGCTCTGCTGCTTCGACTTGGAGGCCACCGCCGCCTGAAGTGCGACGGCGGCGACGGCGAGACCGAGTGTGAGAACGACGAGCGTGCGAGCGACTTTGCTAGACCCCAAGAGATTCCGCCTTTCTGCCGAGTGAGTCGAGTAGGCGGGCGAGCCCTTCCTCGAGCCCGACGGTCGGCTCCCAGCCGAGCACCTGGCGCGCCCGCGTGATGTCCGGTTGGCGCACCTGCGGGTCGTCGACCGGCAGCGCCTCGAAGACGATCTCGCTGGACGAGCCGGTGACCGCGACCACGGCCTCCGCCAGCTCGAGCAAGGTCATCTCCGTCGGGTTGCCGATGTTGACCGGCAGGTGCTCCTCGCTCTCCGCGAGCAGGATGAGCCCGCGGATGAGGTCGTCCACGTAGCAGAAGCTCCGGGTCTGCGAGCCGTCGCCGAACACGGTGAGCGGCTTCCCCTCGAGCGCCTGCCGGATGAAAGTCGGGATGGCGCGCCCGTCGTGCGGGCGCATGCGCGGGCCGTACGTGTTGAAGATCCGCACGATGCAGGTGTCCACGCCCTGCTGGCGGTGGTAGGCCATCGTCAGGGCCTCCGCGTAGCGCTTCGCCTCGTCGTCGACCCCGCGCGGGCCGATCGGGTTCACGTTCCCCCAGTAGGTCTCCTGTTGCGGGTGGACCTGCGGGTCGCCGTAGACCTCGCTCGTCGAGGCGAGCAGGAGGCGCGCCCGCTTGAACTTGGCAAGGCCGAGGGCGTTGTGCGTCCCGTAGGAGCCGACCTTGAGGGTGTGGAGCGGGAGGCGGAGGTAGTCGATCGGGCTGGCCGGGCTGGCCAGGTGGAAGACGAAATCCACAGGCTCCGCAACGTCGACG
>Ga0307497_10000331_pt1 | contig 10806 bp, 9 predicted proteins | sample 10_S_MG_FD_201366 | JGI IMG/M metagenome (GOLD analysis project Ga0307497, IMG submission 201366) | Soil microbial communities from Populus trichocarpa stands in riparian zone in the Pacific Northwest, United States - 10_S | ecosystem: Environmental > Terrestrial > Soil > Riparian zone > Trees...
GAACATGATGTGCGCGATCAGGATCGTGTTGAACCCGAGCTGGAGGAAGCTGCTCAGGTTGAGGAACAGGATCAGGAGCGACGCGCCGAGCACGACCTCCGGCGTCGCCATCGGCACGAAGATGAGCACGTTCGTCCCGCCGCGGCCGCGGAACCCGTAGCGGACGAGCGCGAGCGCGATCAGCGTCCCGAGCGCCGTGGCGACGATCGCCGCCACGAACGCGATCTCGAGCGAGAGCACCATCGCGTCCTTCAGCCCCGGCACCGCGTCCCAGTTCTGCCACTGGCGGAGCGTGAACCCCTGCCACGTGTAGTTGTAACGGCCCTTCGGGTCGTTGAACGAGAACGCGATCACGATCACGATCGGGACGAGCAGGTAGGCGAACGCCGCGATCGCGTACGCCGTGAGGAGGTGCCGGCGGATGAACTTCATCCGGTCAGCTTCTCCGTCCCGATCACCTTCGCGTAGACCGCGATCAGGATCAGCACCGCGGCCATCAGGGTGAACGACAGCGCGGCCGCGCCCGGGTAGTCGAGCAGGTTGAAGAACTTCGACTGGATGACGTTCCCGATCATCGCCTGCTGCGGCGTGCCGAGCAGCTGGGCGTTGATGAAGTCGCCCGTGGCTGGGATGAACGTGAGGAGCGTTCCCGCGACGACGCCCGGAAGCGAAAGCGGAAGCGTCACTCGGAGGAACGCCTGCACGCTGCTCGCGTAGAGGTCCTCGGCTGCCTCGATCAGCCGCTTGTCGATCGACTCGAGGGAGACGTAGAGCGGGAGCGCCATGAAGGGCAGGAAGTTGTAGGTAATGCCCGCGACGACGGCCGTCGAGGTGGCGAGCAGCCGGCCGTTGGCGCCGAGGATCCCGACGTCACGGAACACACGGACGACCGGGCCCTGGTCGGCGAGGATCGTCTGCCAGGCGAGCGTCCGGATCAGGTACGTGACGAAGAACGGGGCGATGATCATCACCAGGAGCAGGTTCTTCCAGCGTCCGCCCCGGAAAGCGATCCAATACGCGAGCGGGTAGCTGATCACGAGCGCGAGCAGCGTCGCGAGGCCTGCGTAGACGAGCGACCTGACCAGCCATGGGTGGTACTGGCGGAGCGCGTCCCAGTAGTTGCCCCACGCCCAGCTGAACGCGTAGCCAACGGCGAAGTTGCCCGACTCGAGGGACTGGTGCGCGAGGAACCCGAGCGGCACGAGGAAGAACACCGCCAGCCAGACGATCCCAGGGGCCAGCAGCAGGTACGGCGTCAGCCCCCGGTGCCGGTGGAGGAAGCCCATCGTTCAGCGACGTGTCACGCGCCGAGCACGGCCTGCCACTGCTCGCTGTAACTCTGGTTCTTGAGCGCGGCCGGATCGATCTGGTGGACGCGCGAAAGTGTGGCCTCCGTCGGGAAGATCAGCTGGTTGTTCGCCAGCTCCGGGTCGGTCTTCGCGAGGACTTGCTTGGTGCCCTTCACCGGGGTCACATACTGGATGTACGCGGCGATCTTGGCCGCGACGGCCGGGATGTACACGTAGTTCATGTACGTCGATGCCGTGTAGGCGTCGCCGCCCTTCGGGATCAGCATGTTGTCTGTCCAGATGATCCCGCCGGCGGCGGGAATGTTCCACTTCAGGTCCGGGTTGTCAGGCAGGAGCTGGACGATGTCTCCCGACCAGGCGATGCAGGCCTTGAGATCGCCCTTGCTCAGCGGCCCGGCGTATTCGTTCCCGGTGAACTGACGGATCTGTCCCGAATCGGACGCGGCCTTCACGCGGTCGATCGCGCTTTTGAACGATGCGTCCGTGACCTTGCTCGGGTCGTCGCCGTTGGCGAGCATCACGAGGCCGAGCGTGTCCCCGAAGCCGTTGAGGGCCGTGATCTGACCCTTCAGGCTCTTGTCCTCGAACAGCTGGTCGATCGAGAGAATCGGCTTGGTCAGCTTCGGGTTGTACGCGATGCCGGTCATCCCCGACTGCCACGGCAACGTGTATTCGCGGTTCGGGTCGAAGCCCGGGTGCTGCTGGACGTCGGCGAGATTGGTGATGTTCGCGATCACGTCCTTGTCCAGCTTCTCTGCCCAGCCCTTCTCGATCATGAGCGAGAGGTACTGCTCGTTGTCGGTGAGGACGATGATGTCTTTGTTGATCGACTGGCCACGCGAGAGCGGGCCCTGGATCTTCCCGAAGTACTCGGAGTTCGAGTTGATGTCCTCGGTGTAGGCGACCTTGACGCCCGTCTTCTTCGTGAATGCGTCGAGCGTCGGATGCGACTTCGTCTTCTCGTCGACGTCGATGTAGAGCGGCCAGTTCGAGAAGCGGAGCGTGTCGGCGAGCTTCTGTGTGCTTCCGCTCGAACTGCCGCTGCTGCTACTGCTTCCGCCGCATGCGGCTGCGAAGCCCGGGATCGAGGCGAGTGCCGCTCCGAATGCGGCACGCTGCAAGAGCTCTTCTCGGGTCAAACGGTGTTTCACGCCACTTCCTCCTCTGCAAGATCGACGACAAACGTGGCCTCGGGATCGAAGCCGATGGAAATTGGGTCGCCCGGTGCCGCCATACCCGCTCCGGGCTCGGTGTTCTGCACGTAGACCATCACGCGCCCCGCCGGCGTGTCCACGACGTACTGGGTCGCCACGCCGACGTACGCGCGCTCGAAGACCTTCCCGTGGAGCGCGTTCGGGGCTTCGGTGCCGACGCGGATCTTCTCCGGGCGGATGCCCACAGCAACGCGGCCGGCACGGCCGTTGAGCGCCTCGGGGGAGACGCTGACGGTCGTGCCGCCCTCGAGCGTGATCGCGCCCGGGCCGGACGCCGTTCCTGAGAGCAGGTTCGAGACTCCGAGGAAGCCGGCGACGAAGGCCGTCTTCGGCTGCTCGTAGAGCTCGTGGGGCGGGCCGAGCTGCTCGATCCGACCCTGGTTCATGACCGCGATCGTGTCCGCCATCGTCATCGCTTCTTCCTGGTCGTGCGTGACGTGGACGAACGTGATGCCAACGTCGTTCTGGATCGCCTTCAGCTCGAGCTGCATCTGCTTACGAAGCTTGAGGTCGAGCGCTCCGAGCGGCTCGTCGAGGAGCAGCACGTCGGGCTTGTTGACGAGCGCGCGCGCGAGGGCGATGCGCTGCTGCTGGCCGCCCGAGAGCTGCCTCGGCTTGCGCTTCTCCATCCCTTCGAGGTCGACGAGCCCGAGGATCCCGCGCACGCGCCCGGCCAGCTGCTCGCCGCGCACGCCCTGGCGCCTCATCCCGAACGCGACGTTCTCGAAGATCGAGAGGTGCGGGAAGAGTGCGTAGCTCTGGAAGACGGTGTTCACGTTCCGCTTGTAGGGCGGCAGGCCGACGACGTCGTGGTCGCCGAGGAAGATCGAGCCCGAGGTCGGGTCCTCGAAGCCGCCGATCATGCGCAGCGTCGTCGTCTTGCCGCAGCCTGACGGGCCGAGGAGCGCGAAGAACTGGCCGCTCTCGATCGTCAGCGAGATCCCGTCGACGGCGACGACGTCGTCGAACTCTTTCGTGATGTTCTCGAGGCGGATGTCGGCCGGCCGCTGGGTGGTGGCCTCGGGCTCGGTCGTCGGCTGCACTGTGCTAGCCAAGGAGCTCTTTCACCGCCTCGCGAAAGACCTCGCTGTGAATCTCGACGTCGGCCTCGGTCGTCGCCGGCGAGATCAGCGCCATGTTGTGGAACGGCGTCAAGAGCACGCCGCGGTTGAGCGCGTGAATGTGCATGTAGCGGTCGAGCTCGGCGTCGATCGAGTCCGCGGCTTCTGCGCCCGTGCGAGGAGGCGTGGGCCTGAAGCGGTACTCGGCGCGGCACCCGAGCTGCGTCACGTGCCACGGGAGGGCTACGTCCTCGATCGTCTCGGACACGTCCGCCGTGAAGCGTTCGGCGAGCGGGATCGTCCGCGCGAACGCAGCTTCGGTGAGCACGTGCTCGAGCGTCGCCCGGACCGCCGCGAGCGAGAGCGCGTTCCCGGCCAGCGTCCCGCCGATCCCGCCCGTGTCCTCGTAGTCGGCCCCGGTGCGCGCCGTGATCCGCTCGGCGAGCTCGGCCGAGACGCCGAACGCCGCAGCGGGCATCCCGCCGCCGATCGCCTTGCCGACCGTGACGATGTCCGGCTCGAGGTCCCACGCCCGGGTGCAGCCGCCGGGGCCGGCGCTCAGCGTGTGCGTCTCGTCGATCGCGAGCAGCGTCCCGGTCTCTCGGGTCAGTTCCCGCAGCGCGTCGTGGAACCCGTCCTCGGGAAGGACGATCCCGATGTTCGTCAGCGCGGGCTCGGCGAGGACGCAGGCGACGTCCTTGGCTCGAAGCGCTTCCTCGAGCCCGTCGAGGTCGTTGAACTGCACGACCTTCGTCGTCAGCGCCGGGTGAACGGGCGGCCCGACATTCCCGGCGCGCGGCCCCACGACGCCGTACTGGGTCGCCGCGAGCGCCTCGTCGACCGACCCGTGATAGCACCAGTCGAAGACGAGCACCTTCCCGCGGCCGGTCACCTCACGGGCGAGCCGCAGTGCGAAGCGGTTCGCGTCGGTCGCCGTCAGCGCGAACTGCCAGAACGGGAGCCCGAAGCGCCGCGCCAGTTCCTCGCCGACCCAGGCCGCGTCCTCGGTCGGAAGCATCGCCGTCGAGCCGCGCGCCGCCTGGGCTGCGAGCGCCTGGACGACCGGCTCCGGCGCGTGACCGGCCATCGCGCCAGTGTCGCCGAGGCAGAGGTCGACGTACTCGTGTCCGTCGACGTCGACGACCCGTGCGCCGTTCGCCGCCTGGACGAAGACCGGGAATCCGCCCGCCCAGCGAGCCATCCAGCTCATCGGGACGCCGAACAGGAGCGAGGAGCGGGAGCGCTCGCTCAGCTCGAGCGAACGCGGATGGCTCTGGCGGAAGGCCTCGACCTCGTGTTCGAGCCGTGCGGACAGCCGATCGCGGTCGACCGTGACCACCCGCCGCCCCGCAGCCTCCACGGTCATCAGCTCAGTCCAGCTTCGCCATCACGTGCTTGATCTGCGTGTAGTCCTCGAGCGAGTACGCAGACAGGTCCTTGCCGTAACCCGACTGCTTGTAGCCGCCGTGCGGCATCTCGGAGACGAGCGGGATGTGGTCGTTGATCCAGACCGTCCCGAACTGGAGCTTGCGCGCAGCGTTCAGCGCCCGGCCGATGTCGCGCGTCCAGACGGAAGCGGACAGGCCGTAGGGGACGTCGTTCGCCCACGCGAGCGCCTGGTCGTCGTCGGCGAAGCGCTGGACGGTGACGACCGGCCCGAACACCTCCTTCTGGACGATCTCGTCCTCCTGGCCGACCTCCGTGATCACCGTCGGCTGCACGAAGAACCCGCGATCGCCGTTCGATCCGCCGCCCGTGAGCACCTTCGCGCTCGACGCCCGCTCGAGGAAGCCGAAGACGCGCTCCTGCTGGGACTTCGAGATCACGGGGCCCATCTCGACGTCATCGCTCGTCGCCGGGTCGCCGACCTGCAGCGACTCGACTGCGGGCACGAGCTCGTCCAGGAGCTTGTCGTAGATGGCCGGGCCGGCCATCACTCGCGAGGCCGCGGTGCAGTCCTGGCCCGAGTTCCAGTACCCGGCGATCTTGATTCCCTCGGCGACCGCGGCCGGGTCGGCGTCGTCGAACACGACGACGGGCGCCTTGCCGCCGAGCTCGAGATGGACGCGCTTCAGATTGTCGGCGGCCGCGCGCGCGACCTCCTTGCCGGTCGCCACGTCGCCGGTCAGCGAGACCATCCGCACATCCGGGTGACGGACGATGCCCGCGCCGACGGGCTCGCCGTCGCCGGTGATCACGTTCAGGACGCCCGCGGGGAAGATCTCTCCGGCCAGCTGGGCCATGCGCAGCGTCGTCAGCGGCGTCTGCTCGGACGGCTTGAGCACGACGACGTTGCCGGCCGCGAGCGCCGGCGCGATCTTCCAGACGGCCATCATCAGCGGGTAGTTCCACGGCGCGATCTGGCCGACGATCCCCACCGGCTCGCGCCGGATCATCGACGTGTAGCCGCGCATGTACTCGCCGGCCGCGCGGCCCTCGAGCATCCGCGCCGCGCCGGCGAAGAAGCGGATGTTGTCGGACGCAACCGGAATCTCGTCGCGTGCCGCAGGTACGGGTTTGCCAACGTTCTGGGACTCGAGCAGCGCAAGCTCCTCGGTGTTCGCGTCGAGCGCGTCCGCCAGCTTGAGCAGCGCCTCGGCGCGTTCGCCGGGTGTCGTCTCGAGCCACTCGGGCAGCGCCGCCTTCGCAGCGTCGACCGCCCGGTCGACGTCGGCCTGGGTTCCATTCGGAACCTCGGCGATCGTGTCGCCGGTGGACGGGTTGATGATCTCGGCCGTCCCGCCGTCGGCCGCGTCGACCCACTTGCCGCCGACGAAGTTCTGGAACGTGGAAGTCGTGACGCTCATCTCAGCCCTCCGCTTGATCGCAAGTTAGGAAAGGTACTCCTCTCCCGGCCAGGCGGACAACTACTTCACTCGCCGACCGGGACGCCCGTGGCCACGCCGCGGCTCAGCTTCTGCGCGAGGTAGACCGGGATGATCGATGCCACGAGCACGAACAGCGCGACGACGTTGACGACAGGCAGCTCTCGCGGCCGCTGGAGGTTGGCGAAGATCCAGATCGGAAGCGTCTGCTGGGCACCCGAGGTAAACAGCGTGACGATGACCTCGTCGAACGAGAGTGCGAAGGCGAGCAGCGCGCCCGCGAGAAGCGGCGTCCGCAGCTCCGGGAAGGTCACGTAGCGAAAGGTTTGCCAGGAGTCGGCACCGAGGTCGGCCGACGCCTCCTCGAACGAGGCCGACAGGCGCCGCAGTCTCGCGAGCGCGTTGTTGTAGACGACGACGATGCAGAACGTCGCGTGGCCGACAATGATCGTCAGCAGTCCGAACGTGATGCCAAAGTTCTGGAAGGTCGTCTGGAGCGCGAGCCCGGTGATGATCCCCGGCAGTGCGATCGGCAGGATGACGATGAACGAGACCGTCTCGCGCCCGAAGAAGCTGTACCGCGAGACCCCGAGAGAGAGCAGCGTCCCCAAGACCATCGCGACGAGCGTCGCGAGAAACGCAGCCTGCACCGAGAGCCAGAGCGCCTGCCTGACCGCCTCGTCCTCGTACGCGACCCGGAACCATTTCGTGCTCCAGTCCTGGATCGGCCAGCCCTGTGTGACCTGGGCGTTGAACGCGTAGAGGCCGATCACGACGAGCGGCGCGTAGAGGAAGGCGAGCGTCGCCGCGGTGCCGAGCCGCAGGAGGATCCTCGTGGTCAGCGACTCGACCATCAGAGGTTCTCGAAGGCGCCTAGCTTCCGCGCCACGAAGAGGTAGAGGATCATGATGGCGATCGGCACGAACGTGTACGCGGCCGCGAGCGGCAGCGCCTGGCCGCGGATCGAGTAGATGACCGTTCCGATGAACTGCTCACTCGTGATCAGCCCGGGCGCGATGTAGTCGCCGAGCGTGAGCGAGAACGTGAAGATCGAGCCGGCGACGACCGCCGGGAACGCGAGCGGCAGGATGACGCGGAAGAACGTGTGCAGCGACCGAGCGCCGAGATCCGCCGACGCCTCCAGGAGCGAATTCGGGATCCGCTCGAGCCCCGCATAGACCGGCAGGATCATGAAGGGCAGCCAGAGGTAGGTGAACACGAGCCAGAGCCCGGTTTCGGTGAGCCCGGGGCCGGCCAGCCCGAGCGGGGCGAGCGCCCAGTTCAACGCGCCCTCGTGCGCGAGCATCGTCCGCCAGGCGTACGCCTTGACGAGGTAGCTGGCCCACAGCGGCATCACGACCGCGACGATCAGGATCCCGCGCGTCCGCGGCGACGCCACCCGCGCCATGTAGTACGCGATCGGGAACGCGAGCACCGCATCGGCGACTGTGACCATCGCCGCCATCCGGATCGTGCGCCAGGCGACGTTCCGGTACACGTCGCGTTCCCACAGGGTGCGGAAGTTGTCGAGCGTGAACGTGTGCACGACCTCGGATGTGAACGGGTCCGTCTGCCAGAAGGACGCGACGAGCAGGACGGCCAGCGACCCGATGTAGACCCCGACCAGCCAGGCGATGGGCAGGGCGAGGAGCGCCGCGAGCCGCACTCGCGGGTGGCGGTGGAAGAAGGCGGAGACCCGCCGCCCCAGCCGAGGCCGGGGCGGCGGGTCCGTGTAGGCGACCGAAGCCACCTACCTACCCGCGTATGTCGGTCCAGGCGGACTTCCAGTCCTCCTGGGTCTTGCAGACGTCACCGCGGTCGTCGCCGCAGTCCGCGGTCGGCGTCGTCCAGTAGTAGACGTCCTTCCACCACGACTCGTCCTGGGCGTGGAACTTCGCGCAGAACTGCTTGTCCGTGGTCAGCGCGCAGGCCTTCGGGTTGACCGGCGCCTCGCCGAACGACTCGGCGACCTTCGCCTGCGCCTCCGGCGAGATGATGTAGTTCATCCAGAGGTACATGCAGTTCGGGTGCTGGGCCTTGGCGTCGATCATCCAGGTGTCCGACCACCCGGTTGTGCCCTCTTTCGGCTTGACCGCCTTGACCGGCACCTTCGCCTGCTCGAGCAGGTTCACCTGGTACGGCCAGGTCGTGCCGACGACCGCGTCCTTGTTCGTGAACGCCTGCACCTGCTTCGCGACGTCGCCGGGCCAGTAGTCGCTGACCTGCGGCGCCTGCTTCTTGAGCAGGTCGACGGCCGCGCTGAACTGCTTGTCGTCGAGCTCGTACGGGTTGTCGATCTTCAGGTCGGGGCGCGTCGCCTTCAGGTAGACGGCAGCGTCCGCGATGAAGATCGAGTCGTCGTAGACCGAGAGCTTGCCGTTGTAGGGGGCCGACTTGTCCCAGATCACGGCCCAGCTGTTCGTGTCCTTCGGGACCGCGTCCGTCCGGAACATGAGCAGGTTCGGGCCGCGGCCGTGCGGGACGCCGTACGGCTTGCCGTCCAGGCTGTTGTACGACTGGTTCTTGATCCCCGCCTGGACGTCCGCGTAGTTCGGGATGTAGTCCGTGTTGATCGGCGCAACGTCGCCGCGCGACATGAGCCTCACGCTCGCGTTGCCGGACGCCGACACGCCGTCGTACTGCCCGGTCGAGAGCAGGTCGATCATGTCGTCCGAGCTCGCGCCGTCCTTCGTGTTCACCTTGCAGCCGGTCTGCTGCGTGAACGGCTTCGCCCACGACGGGTCCGCGTACCCGGACCAGATGACGAGGTTGACCTGCCCCTCGTCGCGGGCCTTCTGCTGGATGTCGTCGAGGCTCGTGCCGAGCCCCGAGATCTGCTCCGCGCTGCTCCCGCTGCCGCCGCCCCCGCCGCCGCAGCTGGCAGCCGCGAAGGCGAGGAAGACGAGCAGCCCCGAGAGGCCGACTCCGCCGAGCCGGCGCTTCCAGGCTCTACTCATTGATGCTCCTCCTCCTGTTCGATTGCGTACGTGTGCTCTGGGCGCCACGCGAGGCGGACTCGGCGGCCACGGGCCTCGAGAGCCTCGCCTGATGTCGTTTCGAGGTTTTGCTTGACCACCATCAGCGTTCCGCCCTCGTCGAGTGCCACGGCATATCGCGTGACCATGCCGACGTAGACGACCTCGGAGATCTCCCCGGCTTCGGTGTGCGCGCCGTGTTCCGGGGTCTCGTGCTCCGCAAGGATGCGGATCTTCTCAGGGCGGACGGTGAAGCGGCTCGTCCGTCCATTGAGCGTGCGCTCGAGCACGTTCGAGACCCCGACGAACCCGGCCACGAACTCGGTCTGCGGATGCTCGTACACGTCCGCGGGCGATCCGACCTGCTCGATCCGGCCCGCGTTGAACACCGCGAGGCGGTCGCTCATCGTCAGCGCCTCCTCCTGGTCGTGCGTGACGTAGACGAAGGTGATCCCGACCTCCTGCTGGATCCGCTTCAGCTCGATCTGCATGTCCTGGCGGAGCTTGAGGTCGAGCGCCCCGAGCGGCTCGTCGAGCAGCAGAACCTGCGGGTGGTTGACGATCGCGCGGGCGAGCGCGACCCGCTGGCGCTGGCCGCCGGACAGCTGCGAGGGCTTGCGCTTCATCAGGCCGCCGAGGCGCACGAGCTCGAGCACTTCGGCTGTTCGCTTGATGCGCGTGGTCTTCTTCACGCGCTTGATCTTGAGGCCGTACTCCACGTTCTCGCCCACGGTCATATGTGGGAAGAGCGCGTAGTCCTGGAAGACGGTGTTCACGTCGCGCGAGTAGGGCGGCTGCGCGGTCACGTCCGTCCCTCGGAGCAGGACACGCCCCTCGTCGGGCGACTCGAAGCCGGCGATCAGCCGCAGCATCGTCGTCTTGCCCGAGCCGGACGGGCCAAGCATCGTGAAGAACTCGCCTGCCGGGATCTCGAGGTCGATCCCGTCCACCGCAATGACGTCGCCGTACGACTTGCGAACGTCTTCGAGCCGGACGTCAGCCGGCTGCGGCGTCGACAAGCGACTCCTCCAGGAGCTCGAGACCCCGGGCGAGATCGTCGTCGTCGATGACCAGCGGGACGAGGATGCGGATCACGTTGCCGTAGGTGCCGCACGAGAGGAGGATCAGCCCTCGCTCCCGGGCGCCTGCAGTGGTCTTCCTGGCGACCTCCGCAGCAGGCTCCTTGCTCTCGCGGTCGGTCACGAGCTCGAGGGCGAGCATCGGGCCGAGGCCGCGCACCTCGCCGACGTTCTCGACGCGGCTCGCGATCTCGTCCAGGCGCGCCTGCAGGTGGTTTCCGAGCTCCTCGGAGCGCTGGCGGAAGTCGTCGTGCGCGATCTCGTCCAGCACTGCCATGGCCGCTGCGCAGGCGACCGGGTTCCCGCCGAACGTGCCCCCGAGCCCGCCGGCCTCGGGCGCGT
>Ga0307497_10000332_pt1 | contig 10805 bp, 10 predicted proteins | sample 10_S_MG_FD_201366 | JGI IMG/M metagenome (GOLD analysis project Ga0307497, IMG submission 201366) | Soil microbial communities from Populus trichocarpa stands in riparian zone in the Pacific Northwest, United States - 10_S | ecosystem: Environmental > Terrestrial > Soil > Riparian zone > Trees...
TCATCGGTGAGCAGCACGTAGCGCCCTTCGCCCACGCGGCACTTCGACAGGTCGCGCGGCGTGAGCAATTCCGCAAACCGGAGCCCGTCGCGCCCGGCGATCTCGACGTTGCGCTCGACGGACACGTCCCACAATGTCACCTGCGCGAGCAGCCGCCGGTACTCCGCTTCGAAGCTTTCATAGCGGATCGGCAGCAGCATGTGGTTGTACACGGTGTAACCGCGGCAGCCGGCGCGCTGCGTCGCCTCGAAATAGGGCGAGCGCTTCAAGCGGGCGCCGCGTTGGAGCAGGGCGGGATCGAATATCATCTGAGTCCTATGGGCGTACACCAGAATTTCATCAACGGGGACTGGGCGCAGGCGCGCGAGCAGGCGCCAAATATTAACCCCTCCAATACTTCCGACGTGGTCGGCGAGTTCGCGCGCGCGGACGAGGCGCAGGCACGCGCTGCGATCGCGGCGGCGAAGGCCGCGGCGCCGGGGTGGGCGCGCGGGCCGATCCAGGCGCGCGCCGACATGCTGGACAGGATCGGCAACGAGATCCTCGCGCGCAAGGACGAGCTCGGCACGCTGCTCGCGCGCGAGGAGGGCAAGACCAAGCCCGAGGCGGTGGGCGAGGCGACGCGCGCCGGGTATCTCTTCAAGTTCTTCGCCGGCGAAGTGGTGCGCCAGGCGGGCGAAGTGCTGCCCTCGGTGCGCCCCGGCGTCAAGGTCGAGATCACGCGCGAGCCGGTGGGCGTGGTCGGCATCATCACCCCGTGGAATTTCCCGATCGCGATCCCGGCGTGGAAGATCGCGCCCGCGCTCGCCTACGGCAACTGCGTGGTGTTCAAGCCGGCGGACCTGGTGCCCGGCTGCGCCTGGGCGCTGACGGAAATCATCAGCAAGGCCGGGGTGCCGGCGGGCGTGTTCAACCTGGTGATGGGCCGCGGCTCGGTGCTCGGCGAAATCCTCTCCAACGCGCCGGAGATCGACGCGGTGAGCTTCACCGGCTCGCTCGCCGTGGGCAAGAAGGTGGCGCAGAACTGCGCCGCGCGCCTCGCCAAGGTGCAGCTCGAGATGGGCGGCAAGAATCCGCAGGTGGTGCTGGACGACGCCGACCTCGAGGTCGCGGTGAATCTCTCGATCCAGAGCGCGTTCTTCTCCACCGGCCAGCGCTGCACGGCGTCCAGCCGGCTGATCGTCACGCAGGGCATTCATGATCGCTTCGTCAAGGCGCTCACGGAGAAAATGAAAAGCCTCAAGGTCGATGACGCCCTCAAGGCCGGCACCGACATCGGCCCGGTGGTGGACGAGCGCCAGCTCGAGCAGGACCTGAAGTACATCGCGCTCGGCAAGAAGGAGGGCGCGCGGCTGGTCCAGGGCGGGAACCGGCTCGAACGTGAAAAGCAGGGCTACTACCTGGAGCCGGCGCTCTTCATCGACAGCACGCCGCAGATGACCATCAACCGCGACGAGATCTTCGGGCCGGTGGCGTCGGTGATCCGCGTCAAGGACTACGACGAGGCGCTCGCGGTGGCCAACGACACCGCCTTCGGATTGTCTTCGGGCATCGCCACCACGTCGCTGAAATACGCCGAGCACTTCAAGCGCAATTCCGCCGCGGGAATGGTGATGGTGAATCTGCCGACCGCCGGCGTGGACTACCACGTGCCTTTCGGCGGCCGCAAAGGCTCGAGCTACGGCCCGCGCGAGCAGGGGCGCTACGCGGTCGAGTTCTACACCACGGTGAAGACGAGCTATGTCAGCCCCTGAGGCGCCCGCCGCAGCTACTCCCGCCTTTAAGCTCGACCTCGACCTCAAGGTCGGGAAGTACGACGTGCAGAAAATGCTCGGCAAGGGCGCGACCGGGACCGTGTACCTGGCGAAGGACACCTTCACCGGCAGGGAGGTGGCGCTCAAGACCATCGAGCCCGAGGTGTTCCGCGACCCGGAGTTCGGCACGGTGTACCGCTCGCAGTTCCTGAACGAGGCCTCGCTCGCCGGCAAGCTGCGCCATCCCTATATCGTCAACATCCTCGACGCGGTGGTGGGGGAGGACTCGGGCTACATCGCGATGGAGCTGGTCACCGGCGGCGACCTTTCGACCCACGTCACCTCGGGCAAGCTGCTGCCGGTCGCCGACGTGATGCAGATCGGCTTCAAGTGCTGCGGCGCGCTCGAGTACGCGGCCAAGGAAGGCATCGTCCACCGCGACATCAAGCCCGCGAACATCATGATCGCCAGCGGCACCGAGGTGAAGATCGCCGACTTCGGCGCCGCGGTGCTGAAGAAGAGCCAGGTGGTGCAGACCGCGGCGCTCGGCTCGCCGTACTACATGTCGCCCGAGCAGATCCAGGGCAAGAGCGTGACCTTCCACAGCGACATGTATTCCCTCGGCGTGGTGCTCTACGAGCTGCTCACCGGCCAGCGCCCGTTTTCCGGCGCCAACCTGGAAGGGCTGATGGGACAGATCCTCAACAACGAGCCGGCGCCGCCGAGCGCGCTGCGCAAGGAGCTGCCGAAATCGATCGACGCGGTGGTTCTGCGCGCGATGAAGAAGGATCCGGTGCAGCGCTACCCGACCTGGCCCGAGTTCGCGCTCGAGCTGTCCAAGGCCGGCGAGCTGGTGCTGCCGCCGGGATCGATTCCCGACAGCGAGAAGTACGTGACGCTGAAGAAGGTGCCGATGCTCTCGGGCCTGGCCGATTCCGAGCTCTGGGAGCTCGCGCGCGCCGGCAACTGGCGGCGCATCCCCAAGGGCAACCTGGTGGTGCAGGAGGACGCGAAGGGCAAGAGCTTCTTCTTCCTCGCCAAGGGCGAGGCCAAGGTGACGAAGAAGAAGAAGCTGCTCAACATGCTGAACAGCGGCGAATACTTCGGCGAGATGGCCTACATCGGCGGCGGCGAGCAGGCGCGCCACGCCTCGGTCGAGGCGATGAGCGACCTGCTGCTGGCCGAATTCGAGCCGGCGGCGCTCGACCAGATGAGCCTCGGCGCGCAGCTCCAGCTCACGCGCGCGCTGGTGCGCAATGTTACCGACCGGCTTGCCCTCGCCAACGTCAGGCTCGCCCGCTAAGGTCATTCAGGCCCCGCCCTGGCTGGCGCGGCTGCTGACTCCGTTGATCGCGCGCCAGGCGGCGCGCGGCCTGTCCGAAAAATACCCCGGCCTCGCGCCGCAGGAAATCGCCGAGAAGATGCGCGCGGATTTCCATAATCCGCCCACCGAGGACGAGCAGCGCCTGCTGGAGGCGGTGCTGGCGCGGCTTCCCGGGGAAAAAGAGGACGCCGAGGAAAAACCGGTTTCGGCGTGGGTGCTGGTGGCCGCGAATCTCGTTCCGCTCGCCGGCGTCCTGTTCTGGCACTGGAGCGTGTTCGCGCTGATCGCGCTGTTCTGGATGGAGAACGTGATCGTCGGCGTGTTCTTCGTGCTGCGCATGCTGCTCGCCGACCCGCGCGACCCGGCGCTGTGGGCGGGCAAGGTCTTCCTGGTGCCGTTCTTCTGCTTCCACTACGGCATGTTCACCGCGGTGCACGGCCTGTTCGTGTTCGGGCTGTTCGGCGGCAAGGCCTACGACCCTCACGGCCTGCAGGTGCTCGAGCCTGCGATGCGCGTCGCGCGCGACTTCGGCCTCTGGCTGCCGCTCGCGGCATTGCTCGCGAGCCACGGCTTCTCGTTCCTGTGGAACTACCTGTGGCGCGGCCAGTTCCGCCGCGCGAAGCTCACCGAGCTGATGAGCAAGCCCTATGGGCGAGTGGTGGTGCTGCATATGGGCATCATCCTCGGCGCCATCGCGACCACGGCGCTCGGCTCGCCGCTCTGGGCGCTGCTCGTGCTGCTCGCGCTGAAAATCGGCCTTGACTTGAAGGCGCACCTGAAAGAACACTCGGCCTCGAAGGCATGAAGGCAAAGAACATCGCGATTCTGGAGAGCCGGCTCGGCGCGCAGCTCGCCGACCTGGTCAGGCAGCGCGGCGGCGTGCCGTTCCACGCGCCGGCGCTCGCCGAGCTGCCCGACCTCGAGCCGGAGAAGATCCGCGCCCTGGTGCAGTCGCTGGAGAAGCAGCCGGCGAAGCTGTTCATCTTCCAGACCGGCGTCGGCACGCGCGCCCTCTTTGCGGCGACGGATGCCCTGGGGTTGACCCAGACCTTTCTCAATATGCTGAAGAACGCCGAGGTCGCCGCGCGCGGCCCGAAGCCGACCGGCGCGCTACGCTCGCGCGGCGTGCGCATCGATCGCAGCGCGGCCGATCCGTTCACGACCAAGGAGATTCTCGCAAGCATTCGTGACCTGTCCCTGGAAAAGGCGCGGGTGATCATCCAGCGCTTCGGCACGGTGAACGCCGAGCTCGACCGCGCGCTCGAGGCACGCGGCGCGCAGGTGACCGAGATCCCGACCTACCGCTGGTCGCTGCCGCCGGACACCAAGCCGCTCGAGAGCCTGATCGGCGCGCTGCAGCGCGGCGAGCTGCATGCGGTGGTATTCACGAATGCCGAGCAGGCGAGAAACCTTTTTGCAGTGGCAGAGGGCATGGGACGCGGTGCGGCCCTGCGCCAGGCCCTTAACGCAATTCTCGTCGCCTCGATCGGCCCGGTCGCCTCGGCTGCGCTGCGCGAGCGGCAAGTCAACATCGGCCTGGAATCGAAACCCCCCAAGCTGGGAGCCCTGATGTCTGCATTGGAGTCTGCCTTGTCATGAGAATTTTTTGGGTATTGATGTTGATGGCGGGTCATGCGGTTGCCCAGACCTATCCTTCAAAACCCGTCCGCCTGGTCGTCGGCTTCGCGCCCGGCGGCGCGGCCGACACGGTGGCGCGCGCGTTCCAGGAGCCGCTCTCGCGCGCGCTCGGCCAGCCGATCGTGATCGACAACCGCCCCGGCGCGGGCTCGAGCATCGCCGCCGAGCACGTCGCGAAGAGCGCGCCCGACGGCTACAGCATGCTGATCGCCAGCCCGTCGAGCATCCTGGTGAATCCGCTGATCTCGCCGAAAGCGGGCTTCCAGCCGCTGAAGGACCTGATGCCGATCAGCAAGGTAAGCTCGTCGCCGCTCATCCTCGCAGTGAATCCAGGCGTAGGAGTGAGCTCGGTGAAGGAGCTGATCGCGCACGCGAAGAAGAATCCCGGCAAGCTCAACTTCGCCACCTCGGGCAATGGCTCGGCGCCGCACCTCGCGGCGGTGCTGTTCGAGCGCCTCGCGGGCGTCGACATGGTGCACGTCCCCTACAAGGGCGGCGCGCCGGCGGTGCAGTCGGTGCTCGCCGGTGATACGCAGCTTTCGTTTGCCACGCCGCCGTCGGTGCTGCCGCTGGTGCAGGCCGGCAGGCTGCGCGCGCTCGCCGTGACGAGCCGCGCGGCGACGCCGCTCGTGCCGGGCGTGCCGGGGATGGGCGAGGCCGGCTTACCCGACTACGAGATCTCGTTCTGGTACGGGTTCTTCGTGCCGGCGGGAACGCCGCCGGAAGTGGTGCGCAAGCTCTTCAGCGCGACCCGCCAAGCGCTCAAGCTCCCCGAGATCGCGCGCATGCTGGCGCGCGATGGGACCGAAACGGTGGGCTCGGCTTCGCCCGAGGAGTACGCCGCCTTCCTTGCGACCGATGCGAAGCTTTGGGAACGCATCGTCAAAGAAGGCAACGTAAAGGCGGACTGAGCTAGCCGCGCCAGAAGCCGCGCTTAAATCACAGTCTCTTGCCGAGAATCGTGTCCATGTCGCCGTCGCTCTTGATGCAGGCGGTGAACAGCTCCTCGGCGAAGTTCTGGCTGTCGGTGGACACCGGGGTGCGGTAGGCCGCCTCCAGGATGTCCTTCATCAGCTCCTTGCCGCGATCGGAATCGGAAACGTCGTAGATGCGCGCCATGATGGCGCCGGCCTGCGGGGGTTGCACCTGCTCCTGCGCGAGCGCGCGCGCGACCACCGCCATGTCGGCGGCAATGCCGCATTCCGCCGCGCTTTCCGCCTTCGGCGAAGCATGGGCGCTGCCGAAGGCGAGCGCTCCGGCGAGGGTTACCAACAGCAATTTCATGAGAACTCCGGAAATGGGCGGGGATTACGGCTTCGGCTGGTTCGGCTTGCGACCGGCCGTATTGCTGGCGCTGGTCGGCGTTTCGGTCTTGCCGCTCGCGCCGGCGCCGGCCTGCATGGCGTCGAACTCGCTTTGCGACAGGCGGCCGTCGTTGTCCTTGTCGAGCTCGCTGAAGCGGTTCGACCAGGTCGCGTCGCGCGTTTCGTCGCGCGAGAGGTAGCCGTCGTGGTTTGTGTCGAGTGCGTCGAAGCCGCTATTGGCGGTCTCGCCGGTGCTGGCGCCGCCCTCGGCCTTCGGCGTGGCCGCAGGCCGCTCGGGGGTGTTGCTGCCGCTATTTATCGGCGTGCTGCTGGTGTTGCCGTGCGTCGCGCTCGAGTGGTCCTTGGGCTTGTCGGCCTGAGCCGACGCCGCCAGCGGCACGGCGAACGCGGCGGCCACCGCGAGGGCAATGGCTGTCTTGAGGGTCATGGGGTGAGGGTCTCCATAAGGATGAAAGACTGGCAACGCCAGTAGCGATCCCGCACGCAAATCGCATGCCGTAATCCGGTAGGATTGCCTCCCTTCTGGGAGGCATCCATGAGACTCATCGCCACGCTCGCGCTAGCCGCCACGCTGTGCAGCCCGGTCCATGCCCAGCACGGCGCATCGGCTTCGAACATGGCGCTCATCGGCCACCACGACCTGCAGGCGCGCAGCGCCTACCAGCCGGTGATCCACGCGCAGGGCAGCCGCTGGATCGCCTACGTCGGCCACCATGGCGGCAAGTCACGCAACCCGCTCAGCGGGCGCGACGAGGACAACGGCACTTCGATCGTCGACGTCACCGACCCGCGCAACCCGCGCACGCTGGCGCACATTCCCGGCGAGCCGGGGCAGGGTGAAACCGGCGGCGCGCAGATGGTGCGCGTGTGCAACGGCAAGGACCTGCCGAAAGGCGACCCGGCCAAGGTCTACCTGCTGCGCACCTACGGCAACCTGGCGCACGAAGTGTGGGACGTCAGCGCGCCGGAGAAGCCCACGCGCGTCGTCGTCGTGGTCGACAAGCTGAAAGGCACGCACAAGAACTGGTGGGAGTGCGACAGCGGCATCGCCTACCTGGTCTCCGGGTTGCCCGAGTGGCGCACGCGGCGCATGACGCAGGTGTTCGACCTTTCCGACCCGGCGAAGCCGGTCTTCATCCGCAACTTCGGCCTGGTCGGCCAGCAGCCGGGCTCGAGCGGCCCGGTGCCGACCGAGATGCACGGCCCGATCTCCACCGGCCCGAAGGGCAACCGCGTCTACTTCGGCTACGGCACCAACAAGTCCGGCGTGCTGCAGATCGTCGACCGGGCGAAGCTCCTCGCCGGGCCGCACGAGCCGACCCCGCAGAATTTGCTCGCGCCCGAAATAGGAATTTTCCGCTTGTCGGCGAGCAACGGCGCGCACACGACGTTGCCGGTGCTCGGGTTCGAGCTCGCCGAATTCGCCAAGGACAAGGGTGGCCAGCGGCGCGACTTCGTCGTGGTGGTGAACGAGCAGATCCTCAACGAATGCCTCGAGCCGCGCCAGATGGTGTTCATGGTCGACATCACGGACGAAAAAGTGCCGGTCAGCGTCGCGACCTTCAACGTGCCCGAGTCCGGCGGCGACTTCTGCGCGCGCGGCGGGCGCTTCGGCGCGCATTCCTCGAACGAGAACCAGCCGCCGATGTACGCGCGCAAGTTCGTCTTCGTCTCGTGGTTCAACGCCGGGGTGCGCGCGATCGACATCCGCGATCCGTTCCATCCGCGCGAGGCGGGCTATTACATTCCGGCCACGACCGCCAACACCGACAAGCGTTGTATCAAGACCGACGGCGGCGAGCGCTGCAAGGTGGCGATCCAGACCAACAACCTCGAGGTCGACGACCGCGGCTACATCTACATCGTCGACCGCGCCAATACCGGCATGCACATTCTCGAGTTTCAGGCGAAATAGGGCGATGGAGCTCGGCATCAAGGGCAAGACGGCGCTCGTCACCGGCGCGAGCATGGGAATCGGCCGGGGCATCGCCACCGCGCTCGCGCGCGAGGGCGTCAAGCTCGCCGTGGTCGCCCGCCGCCGCAATCTGCTCGAGGCGCTGGAGAAGGAGCTCGGGCAGAAGCTGGTGATCATCGAATGCGACCTGATGAAGGAGAATTCCTTCGAAAAAATTGCCCAGGCGGCGCTCGACGGCCTGGGCTCGGTCGAGATCCTGGTCAACAACGCGGGCGGCAGCCGCAAGTTCACGCTCGAATCGAGCGAAGACCAGTGGGAAGAGGCGCTGACGCTCAACTTCACCCGCCAGCGCCAGCTCGCGCACAAGCTGCTGCCGCAGATGATGGCGAAGAAGTGGGGACGCATCGTCAACATCACCGGCAAGTCCGAGCCCGAAGGCCTGAACGGCGCGTTCGCCGCCAAGGCCGCGATGCATTCATGGGCCAAGGGACTGTCGCGCGAAGTCGGCAAGCACGGCATCACCGTGAACTGCATTCCGCCCGGCCGCATCATGAGCGAGCAGATCCTGCGCAACTACCCGCCGGAGTACCGCAAGAAGCAGAGCGAAGAGGAAATCCCCGTGGGCGAATACGGCCAGCCCGCCGACATCGCCAACCTGGTTTGCTTCCTGGTTTCGCCGCTCGCGCGCTATATCACCGGCGCGGTGATTCCCGTCGATGGTGGATTAAGGAGATATCAGTTTTGAGAACGCTTGTTCTGACGGGGATGCTGGCTTTCGCCACCGCGTCCTCTGCACAGACCTATCCCAACCGGCCCATCCGCCTGGTGGTGCCGTTCGCGCCCGGCGGCTCGAGCACCCTGGTCGCGCGCAGCGTGGCGGCGGAGATGGAGAAGGGCCTCGGCCAGTCGATCGTGATCGAGAACAAGGGCGGCGGCGGCGGCAGTCTCGCGATGAGCGAAGTCGCGCGCGCCGATCCCGACGGCTACACGCTGATCATCGGCCACGTCGGCAGCCTGGCGATGACGCCGTTCATGACGCCCAACCTCGGCTACGACGTGAACAAGGATTTCGCGCCGGTCTCGCTGCTCGCCAAGGTGCCGAACATCTTCGTGGTGCACGCCGATGTGCCGGCAAAGGACTTGCGTGAATTCGTCGCGCTCGCGAAGAGCAAGCCCGGCCAGCTCAACTACGGCTCGGCGGGTAACGGCAGCGCGGGTCACCTGGCGATGGAATACCTGAAGCTTGTCACCGGCATGGATCTGCAGCACGTGCCCTACAAGGGCACCGGCCCGAACCTGGTCGACCTGGTCGCGGGTCGCACGCAGGCGACCTCGGCCGGCACGCCGCCGCTCATGCCGCACGTGAAGGCCGGCAAGCTGCGCGTGATCGCCGCCGGCACGCCGAAGCGCCTGCCCTCGCTACCCGATGTGGCCACCGTCGCCGAGCAGGGGTATCCCGGCTTCGAGGCGAGCCAGTGGTACGGGCTCAACGCGCCGGCGAAGACACCCGAAGCCGTCATTCGAAGACTGGCGCAGGAAGCCGCAAAAGCCGCAAAGAGTCCCGCGGTCATGGAGCGCTTCAAGCCGGACGACGCCGAGGCGGTCGGCTCCACGCCGCAGGAATACGCCGACTACATCGCCAAGGAGCAGGCGCGCTGGAAGGACGTGATTCAGAAAGCGGGAGTGAAAGCCGATTGAGCTATGACGTGATCGTGGTGGGCGGAGGCAACGCGGCGTTGTGCGCGGCGCTGTCGGCGTGTGAGTTTTCCAAGAAAATACTGGTATTGGAACGCGCGCCGGAGGAAGAAGCCGGCGGCAACTCGCGCTTCACCGCCGGACTGTTCCGCCTGGCGTACACCGGGCCGCAGGACCTGAAGGCGCTGATCCCCGACCTCTCGGCCGACGAGATCGCCAACACCGACTTCGGCACCTACACCGAAGAGCAGTTCCTCGACGACATGGCGCGGCTGACCGAGTACCGGTGCGATCCGGATCTGACGGAAATTCTGGTCAAGGAAAGTTTTCCTACGGCGAAGTGGATGCGCCAGAAGGGCGTGCGCTTCACCGCCGCGTGGGGACGCCAGGCGTTCAAGATCGGCGGCAAGTTCAAGTTCTGGGGCGGCCTCACGGTCGAGGCGGTGGGCGGCGGCCCGGGGCTGGTCGAGTCCGAGACGCAGCTCGCGAAGAAGGCGGGCATCGAGATCTGGTACGGGGCGCGCGCCCTGTCATTGGTCGCCGACGATTCCGGCGTTCACGGCGTTGTCGTCAAACACCAGGGGAAAACCAAGACCCTCGCCTCCAGGTCGGTGGTGCTGGCGGCCGGCGGCTTCCAGGCCAACACCGAATGGCGCACGCGTTACATGGGCCCGGGCTGGGAGCTCGCGAAAGTCCGCGGCACGCGCTTCAACACCGGCGACGCGATCCGCATGGCGCTCGACGTCGGCGCGGCGGCGCACGGCAACTGGTCCGGCTGCCACGCGGTGGCCTGGGACCGCAACGCGCCCGAGACCGGCGACCTCGCGGTGGGCGACGGCTTCCAGAAGCACTCGTATCCCTGGGGCGTGTACATCAACGCCGACGGCAAGCGCTTCGTCGACGAGGGCGCCGACTTCCGCAACTACACCTACGCCAAGTACGGCCGCGTGATCCTGCAGCAGCCGAAGCAGTTCGCCTGGCAGATCTTCGACGCGAAGGTGAAGGCGCAGCTGCGCGACGAGTACCGCATCAAGCAGGTGACCAAGATCGCCGGCAACACGCTCGAAGAGCTGGTCTCGAAGATGGACGACACCGACCAGAAGGCCGCGCTCGAGACCCTGAAGAAGTACAACGCGGCGGTGCGCACCGAGACC
>Ga0307497_10000333_pt1 | contig 10785 bp, 10 predicted proteins | sample 10_S_MG_FD_201366 | JGI IMG/M metagenome (GOLD analysis project Ga0307497, IMG submission 201366) | Soil microbial communities from Populus trichocarpa stands in riparian zone in the Pacific Northwest, United States - 10_S | ecosystem: Environmental > Terrestrial > Soil > Riparian zone > Trees...
GGCGCCGAGGTCGGCGAGGAGCTCGACCATCGTCTCGACGTCGCGGATGCGCGGGACGTTTCGGAGCGTCACGGGCTCCGCCGTCAGTAGGCAGCCGGCGAGGATGGGCAGCGCCGCGTTCTTGTTCCCCGCGGCCGCGATCCGGCCGTGCAGCGGTGCGCCCCCCTCGATGACGAAGGACTCCTGTGTCGGTGTGCGGAGAGCGATGCCGGCCATGGAGCGCGCCCGGAGGCGGGCGGTATCCTACCCCGCGTCGTGAGTCCGACACGCGACCAGGCCTGGACAACATTGACGCGCTACACGCAGAGCGAGGCGCTCCGCCGGCACGCGCTCGCGGTCGAGGCCGCCGTACGCTGGTATGCGCGGCGCGACGGCGAGGACGAGGAGCTGTGGGGCGTCGCCGCGCTCCTGCACGACTTCGACTACGAGATGCACCCGACGCTCGACAAGCATCCGCAGGACGGCGCGCCGATCCTGCGCGAGGAGGGCTACCCGGAGGAGGTCATCGAGGCCATCCAGGCGCACGCGCAGCACACCGGCGTCCCGCGCGACACCCCGCTCAAGCGGACGCTCTTCGCCTGCGACGAGCTTGCCGGCTTTGTCTGCGCCTGCGGCTACGTCCGGCCCGATGGAATCGACACGCTGGAGCCGAAGTCGGTGCGCAAGAAGCTGAAGCAGCCGTCGTTCGCCGCCGGGGTCCACCGCGAGGACGTCTACCAGGGCGCCGAGGAGCTCGGGATCGAGCTCGACGATCACATCGCGAACGTGGTCGAGGCGCTCCGCCCGATCGCGGTCGACCTCGGTCTGCGCACGGCGGCCGACGCTACGCCTGCGTAAAGCGGGCTACCGCACCCTCGAGCGCGCCCGCCGCGTTCTCCAGCACCGGGGGCCCGTGGCCGACGACGATCAGCTCCGGCTCGGTCTCCCGCAGTCTGTGCAGCAGCGGGACGAGCGCCTCGGCGGTCATGTCGTCGGCCCGCCAGACGTCGAGCTGCCCGCGATGGCTCTCGAGGACGTCGCCCACGAGAAGCGCACGGTGGCGGGGGACGAAGAACGCAGCTTCCGCCGCGGTGCCGAGTCCCACGGGGAGCGGCTCCACCTCCGGGATGGGCCGCTCTCCCTCCCAGGCGGGCCAGATCTCCCCGGCGTAGCGGGGTGCGACCTCGTCCGCGCTGCGCCGGTGCCACGCCGCGGTGAGCGCGACGACGACGGGCACCCCGCGGCGCTCCACGTCGCGGTCGAGCGCGAGCCAGAAGCGCTCCTCTTCACCCGCCGGCACGAGCGGGTCGACGAGGACGGTCGCCGCGTCCGTCTCGAGGTAGACGCAGCCGACCTCCCGGGGCCAATCGTCTGCCGGTCGCCACGCCGGATGCGGTGCCGTCCAGCGCCACAGACCCGGGCGGAGCTTCTGCACCTCCATCGGAGGAGGCTAGCGAGGCGCGGGGGACGCGCCGGCGACGAGCTGGCTGTAGGCCGTGCGGTGGAGCCAGTCGCCGTCCACGGGCGGACAGGGCAGGCCGACCGAGGTCAGGCCGCGCGGCGGCGGCCCTGGTCGACGAGCTGCTCGACCACCGCGCAACTAGAGGCTTTTCACCAGGCGGGCGAGGTCATGCTCGTCCGTCCACCAGCCGCACGAGGCCCGAAGGCTCGACCGACCGGGGACGTCGCGGACGACGACACCGGCCTCGGCGAGGCGCGCCGCGGTCGCCTGAGCGTCGGGGTCGCGCCAGGCCAGGAGACCCGACTGGCCCGGGTCCGTGAGGAGCTCCACCCGCGGGGCGAGGAGCTCGCACGCCCGCGCGGCGGCGGCCTCGACCCGCTCGAACGCGTCCGCCGGAAGCGTCTCCAGGACGTGCGCCAACCCCACGAGCGCGGGCGAGGGCATGAAGGCGGTGTCGAACCGCGCCGCCCCGTCCTGCGGGACGAACGACCCGTCCGGCTCGTGCTCCTTCTGCCCGAGGTAGCCGGGGCGGCCTACCGGGAGCGCCTCCGGGTCGCGGACGACGAGCGCACCCGTCCCCTCCGGTCCGCAGAGCCACTTCTGCCCGGACACGGTCATGAAGTCGACGCCACCCGCCTCGACGGCGATCGCCCCGACGGACTGGGCGCCGTCGATGAGGAGCGGCACGTCGATCGCGGCGCGGAGCTCCCCCAGGGGCAGACGGTTGCCGGTCGTCCAGAGGACGTGCGAGACCGCCACCAGGCGGGTGTGCGGCCCCACCTCGGCGAGGATCGCCTCGAGCGCCGCCTCGCCGCCGCGACCCTCCGTCGCCGCGACCCGCACGCGTGCCGGCGACGCGCCGAGGGGACCCAGCAGCCCGAAGTGCTCGTCCGCGGTCGTGACGATCTCGTCGCCCTCCCGAAGCTCGAGGCCGGCGATCACGACCTGACAGCCGTCGCTCGTCGACGAGGTGAGCGCGACCTGGGCGGGCTCGACCGCGACGAGACCGGCGACGAGCTCGCGCACATGGCCGCGCAGCTCGCGGACGCGCTCGAAGAACGCCTTGCTGCCGCGGCCCGCGAGCAGGGCGCGGTCCTCCTCGGCGCGCATCGCCTCGACGGTGTCCCGCGCCAGCGGCCCCACCGAGCCGGCGTTGAGGTACGCGACGCGCTCCAGCACGGGGAAGCGCGACCGGCTCATGCGAGCACCGCCTCGACGGGCGCATGGTCCGAGAGCAGGAGCCCGTTCCGTCGCCGCCGGTCTTCCGGCCACGCCTCAGGGCCGCGCTCCAGCTCGAGGCCGTGCGCGAGGACGTGGTCGATCCCGGCAGCCGGCGGCGAGAACCCGTCGGCGGAGAGCGCCGTTAGCGTCGCGGAGCGCTCGGGCTCGACGTTGAAGTCGCCGCACAGCACGAGTGGGCGGCCCCCGGCGAGCTCGGCGGCCCAGGCGGCGGCGCGGGCGAGCTCCGCGTCGGCGAGGCGCCGGTCGCGGGCGCTCGTCGCGTGCAGGTTCGCGACGACGAGCTCCCGGTCGCCGCGCAGGACGACTGCCTGCGCCACGCGCCGCTCGCGCGCCCACACCCGCAGGGTGCCGCGGTCGAGGCCGAGGTCCTCCCCGCGCTCGCTGCGGAACGCCGCGGGGTTCAGCGGCAGCACGTGCTGCTCCGCGAGCTCGAGGCGAGGCGTGACGACGGTCGCGATGCCCTGGCCCGAGAACGCCGAGCGGATGACGCCGTGGTGGGGCGCCGTGAGACCGCGGCCGACCCCGGCCGGCAGGCGCACGCGCCGCACGCCCGCGGGCCGCGCCTGGGCGGTCGCGACCTCGCGCTTCGTCCAGCGCGCGACGAGCGGGAGGGCCCAGGCGGGAAGCTCCTGCAGACAGAGCACGTCGGGATCATCCGCGAGCGCGAGCTCCAGCATCGTGCGCAGATGCGCGCGCCGGCCCGGCGGCGAGCTGTTGCCGTGGAAGACGTTCCAGGTGCGGACGAGCAGCGACATGGGCGCGCCGTATCGTAAGCGGGGCATGCGCGTCGTCATCGCCGATCCACCCGCCTTCACGCCCCCCTACGACCACGAGCTCGCCGCCGCCCTCGCCCGCGCGGGCGCCGAGGTCGAGCTCGTCACGTCGCGCTTCCGCTTCGGGCCCGTTGCGGACGCGGATGGCTACCGGCGGCGGGAGCTCTTCTATCCGCTCAGCTCACGGCTCTTCCGCCGCTCCCGCCTCCGGCTGCCGCTGAAGCTCGCCGAGCACCCGGTCGGCCTCGCCTGTCTCGCCGCGCTGAGGCCGGACGTCGTGCACCTCCAGTGGCTCGCCGTCCCGGAGCTGGATGCGCGGCTGCTGCGCCTGCGCGCGCCGGCGGTGTTCACGGCGCACGATCTCCTGCCGCGGCGCACCGGCGCCAAGCGCGGCCTCTGGCTGCGGCTCCTGCGCCGCTTCGAGCGCGTCGTCGTCCACTCGGAGCGCGGCCGGGAGACGCTCGCCGCCTTCGGCGTCCCGGACGAGCGGCTCGCCGTCATCCCCCACCCCGTGTTCCGGAGCGACCCGGCGCGGCGCGACGACGGGCGGACGGTGCTCGCGCTCGGAGTGATCCGCCCCTACAAGGGGCTCGGTGACGCGATCGAAGCAGTGGCTCGGACGGACGGCGCGCGGCTCCTCGTCGCCGGCGACCCGCTCGAGCCGGTGGACGGGTATCGTGCTGCCGGCGGCGACCGCGTGGAGTGGCGGCTCGGCTTCCTTCGGGACTCCGAGCTCGACCGTGCGCTCGGTGAGGCGACCGTCGCGGTGTTCCCGTACCGGGCCGAGCTCGACCAGAGCGGGGCCCTCCTGCGCGCGCTCGGCGCCGGCGTGCCGGCGGTCGTCTACGACGTCGCCGGCCTGGCGGAGCCCGTTACCCGCTTCGGTGCGGGCCGCGTCGTCCCGGCCGGCGACGTCGACGCGCTCGGCGCGGCCCTCGAGGAGCTCCTCGGCGACCCGTCCGCGCTCGAGCGCGCCCGCGCAGGTGCCCGGGCTGCGCGCGACACCCTCACCTGGGATGCCTCGGCGGCCGCGCATCTGCGGCTCTACGGGGAGCTCGCGTGACCGTCGGCGACCGGCTGCGTGCCACTGCCGGCTCCCGCCTGCGCGGCTATCGCGCCCGCAAGCTCGCCGACCGTGACCTCGACGACTTCGAGACGGAGCAGCGCTCGCTCGTCCGGGCCTGCGAGGAGGCCGAGCAGGCGCTCGAGTTCGCGGGCCCGCACGAGGTCGATGCGCGCCGGGCCGCCTACCTCGAGCTCGTCGTGCTCGGCCGCGAGCGGCTCGACGCGGCCTGCGACGACCGTGCCGCGGAGCTCGGCCCGGACGCGCAGCTCTACCGGGACGCGTTCCACCGCGGCGTTCTGCGCCGGCTCTCCCGTTTTGCCCCGGAGATCGACCAGCCCTAGCTAGAAGGCTTTGACGAAACCGGCCGGGGCGCCGGGCCGCACTTTCGCCAAAGCCTCCTAGATGACACGCACGCTGTGGGGCCCGAGCTCGACCGTCGCGTCGCGGCCCGCCGCCACGACGACCTCCAGCGGATGCGGCTCGGCCGGGCGGCCCGTCGGCAGCCAGCCGCGGCCCACGGGCGCGAGGATGAGCGTGCGCGCCTGCTCCCCCGCGAAGGCGAGTTGCCCCGGTTCGAGGGAACCGTCCCACACGGCGATGCCCACCTCTGCGAGCGCGGCGGCCAGGACCGGCGTGTCACCGACGAGGCCGATCTCGGACACGCCGGCGAGCTCGTCGCCGGTGAACGGCCCCTCGGTGCCGTTCTCCGCGATGCCGCGGTGCGCGACCAGCTCGACGATGCTCCCCGCCGGGTCGTGGAAGTAGCAGGCGCACGCATTCCAGAAGGCGAAGTCGAAGACCTCGCCGGCGGCTCCCGGCAGGAGCTCGACCCGCTCCCTGATCCAGGCGAGGGCCGCATCGAAGCGGTCGCCGGGCACGAGGAGGGCGACGTGGTAGAAGGGCGCCCCGTTCGCCGGCGCGAGTGTGAAGGCCGTCTCGCCGACGCGTCCGGCGATGTCGAGCGACGCGTAGAACCTCTCCGTTGCGCCGGTGAGCGCGCGCGGCACCTCCAGCTGCAGCGCGGCGATCCTCACGACCAGCCGAGGTGCGCAGCGAAACCGCCGACGATGGCGCCGTAGAGCACGTGGCCGACCGCCGTTGCCGCCATCGTGTACTCGCCGTAGTTCCGCAGCATGAAGCCGGGCGGCTCGAGGAGCGGCGTCTCCTCGGCGTCCGTCCACGGCGTCCCCATGCGCGGGTGGACCGCGGGCAGAAGCACGTTCACGAGCGCGCTCCCGGCGAAGAGGGCATGCACGAGGCCGAGGGCCGCGCCGAAGAGCCAGCCCGCGTGCCCGACCGCGGCGAACACGACGCCGTAGACGGCCGAGAACGCGATGCCGTTCGCGAAGTGAAGCGCGAAGCCGATCACCGCGGCGCGGCTGCGGTTCCCCGAGAACGCCGTCCCGAGGAGGAGCGGCAGGTCCATCCGCGTGAGCCCGTACTCCTGGGCGGCGCGGAGCCCGCTCGAGAGGACGACCGTCCCGACGACCCCGCCGACGAGGACGCCCGCCCACGTCATATGTGCTCCCCGTTCTCGACGGACAGCGCCGCATTCACGAGGGCGAGGTGCGTCAATGCCTGCGGCATGTTGCCGAGGAACGACCCGTCGCGGCGGTCGATCTCCTCGCTGAAGAGCCCGACGTCGTTCGCGAGGCCGGTCAGCTCGTCCATCAGCGCCGAAGCCTCGTCGACCCGGCCGACCCGCGCAAGCGCGTCCACGAGCCAGAACGAGCACGTGAGGAAGGCACCCTCCTCGCCGCCGACGCCGTCCTCGCCCCGGTAGCGCCGCACGTACGGCCCCTCGGCGAGCTCGCGCTTGACCGCGTCGATCGTCCCGTCCAGGCGCGGGTCGTCCGCGGGATGGAACCCCTGCAGCACGAGCGAGAGGAGGCTCGCATCGAGCTCCCGGAGCTCCGGCGCGCGGATGTAGCTCGAGCGCTCCGGATCCCAGCCCTGCTCCTCGACGAAGGCGCGGCAGGCCTCTGCTTCGCGCTGCCAGCGCTCCCGCCGGTCGGGAACCGCGCCCTGCTCCGCGAGCCGGATCGCACGGTCGAGCGCGACCCAGCACATCGCCTTCGACTGGATGAAGTGCGTCGGGTCGCTGCGCACCTCCCAGATCCCCGAGTCGGGCTCGCGCCAGTGCTCTGCGACCCAGTCGGCGACACCGGCCATGTCCCTCCCCGTCTTGCGGTCGAGCTGGCCGTGCTGCTGGACGTAGACCCAGACGCAGTCGAGCACGGCGCCGTAGACGTCCAGCTGGCGCTGCTCCGACGCGAGGTTCCCGATCCGCACCGGCCCGGAGCCGCGGTAGCCCTCGAGGTCGAGCTCGCTCTCCTCGGTGCGCGTGCTCCCGTCGACCCGGTAGAGCACCTGGAGCCGCGGCAGCGTGAGCCGCGCCGCGTGCTGGAGCCACGAGAAGAACGCGCGTGCCTCGTCCAAGTAGTCGAGCCGGACCAGCGCGTCGAGCGCATAGGTGGAGTCGCGCAGCCAGGAGTAGCGGTAATCCCAGTTGCGCGTGCCGCCGATCCATTCCGGCAGCGAGGTCGTCGGCGCCGCGATGATCGCACCCGAGGGCGCGAAGACGCACAGCTTGAGCGCGAGCAGGCTGCGCAGCACCGCCTCGGACCAGGGGCCGCCGCGGCCGCGGGCGTTCTCGCTCCAGCGCGGCCAGAACGCCTCCGTCTGCGCCATCCGCTCCTCGACGTGCCGGCGCGTCGGGAGGACGAGCGGCTCCCGCTCGGCGAACGCGACGGCGAGGTAGCGCGGCTCGCCGGGCTCGACCGCGAAGCGGCCTTCGAAAGCGCCGTCGGTCGCCTCGACCCCGTCGATCCCGATTGGTGCGAGCGCGAGCGCGTGGTGGCCCGCGTGCGCCGCCGGGATCCCGTCCCGCCGGCACAGGACCGTCTCGCGCCGGCCGTACTTGAAGCGCGGCTCGAGCCGGAAGCGCATCGGCACGACCCCGGCGATGCCCTCGACGCGGCGGACGAGCTCGCGGAGCGGCGCCAGCTCCTCGCTCGCGAGCGTGAGCGCGTCCGTCACCCGGACGCTGCCGCTCGCCGTCGTGAAGGTCGTCTCGAGGACGTTCGAGCCCGGCTGGTAGCGCCGCTCGGCCTCGAAGGGCTCGTCCGGGCAGAGCTCGAAGCAGCCGCCTCTGCGCGCGTCGAGGACGCGCGCGAAGACCGACGGGGAGTCCGGGTCGGGGACGCACAGCCAGTCCACGGCGCCGTCGAGGCCGACGAGCGCGGTCGTGCGCCCGTCGCCGATGGCCGCGTAGTCGCGGAGCGGCAGGTACCCGTCGATGCGCTCGGGGGGGCGCGGCACGCCCGTAGTGTTTCCTGGAGAGGGCTCGGCGAACCAGGTCGGGTGCACTGGGCCGCGCTGCCCGCCCTCGCGCGGTGTCCTCGGTTTGCGCCCGTAGCCTCCGGCTACGCCCGCGCCCTGCGTCCTTGCCCGAGACCAGCCAGCGCACCCCCGGCTGGCGGCCCTGATTCGCCAAACCTCCTACGTCAGCGTGACGACACGCACTTCGTCGAATGCGGCCGCCTGGAGCCGCTCGACGAGCTCCGACGGCGCGTCGGAGTCGACCGACAGCGCCATGAGCGCCTTGCCGCCCTCGCGGTTCCGCGAGACGGCCATGTTGGCGATGTTGACCTCGACCTCGCCGAAGAGCGTCCCGATCTTGCCGATCTGGCCCGGGATGTCGTCGTAGCGCAGGAAGACCATCCGCGGCGCGAGCTCCATCTCGAGCTCGTAGCCGAGGGCGGAGGCGAGCCAGAGCCGCGTGCCGATCGTCGTGCCCGCAACCGCGACCTCCTCCCCGTCCTGGCGGACGCGGACGCTGACGAGGTTCGTGAAGTCGCGCGAGCTGCGGTGCGACTCCTCGTTCACCTCGATGCCGCGGTCGTTCGCGATCAGCCGGGCGTTCACCCAGTTGACCGACGCGTCCCGGCTCTCGAAGGCGCCGTTCAGCGCCGCCATCGTGAGGAGGCGCGTGTCGTAGCTCGCGATGCCGCCGTGGTAGGCGATCGTGAGCGCGTCGGCGCGGCCGTTCGCGAACTCCATGGCGAGCCGGCCGAGCTGCTTCGCGAGCGGCAGGTAGGGGTTGAGGATCTCGAGGTCCTCCTCGCGCAGCGCCGGGATGTTGACCGCGTTCGTGACGAGACCGCCCTCGAGCGCCGCGGCGACCTGCTCGGCAACGATGACGCCCGCGCGATCCTGCGCCTCGTCGGTCGAGGCGGCGAGATGCGGCGTCACGACGACGTTGTCGAGCTGCGTCAGCGGCCCCTCGTAGGGCTCCTGGGAGTAGACGTCGAGCGCTGCGCCGCCGACCTTGCCGGACTCGATCGCCGCGATCAGGTCGTCGTCGACGACGAGGGCGCCACGGGCAGCGTTGATGATCCGTACCCCGTCGCGCATCTTCGCGAACGCCTCGGCGTTGATCGAGCCGCGCGTCTCCGGCACCGAGGGCAGGTGGAGCGTCAGGAACTCCGCCGCCGCATACACCTCATCGACCGTCTCGGCGCGCTCGACACCGAGCTCGCGGAAGCGGTCCTTCGCGACGAACGGGTCGTAGGCGACGACGCGCATGCCGAGCCCGACCGCCTTGCGGGCGACCTGCTGGCCGATCTTCCCGAAGCCGAGCACACCGAGCGTCTTGTCGGCGAGCTCGACGCCACCCCACTTCGAACGCTCCCACTTGCCCTGCTTCATCGCCGCGTGGGCCTGCGGGATGTTCCGCGCCAGCGCGACAAGGAGACCGATCGTGTGCTCGGCGGCCGAGACGACGTTCGACTCCGGCGCGTTCGCGACGACGATCCCGTGGCGCGTCGCCGCGTCCACGTCGACGTTGTCGACACCCACACCCGCGCGGCCGATGACCTTGAGGTTCGTGCCCTTCTCGATGAGGTCGGCGGTCAGCTTCGTCGCCGAGCGGATGACGATCGCGTCGTACGCGCCGATCTTCTCGGCGAGGTCGCCGTTGCCGTCGACGTCGACGTCGAACTTCGAGCGCAGGAGGTCGACCCCCGCGTCGGCGATCGTCTCTCGGACCAGCACCTTGGGCTTGCTCACGGCCGTTCCCTCCTGGATGTGGCGCCGGCCCCATCCTGGGCAGCCGACAGGTCTTGCACGGTTTTCCGGACGAGGCGCCTGCCGCGCCTCAAACTGTTGCGCCTTCCGTGTACGCCTCGAGCGCCCGGGTGACCGCGACGCCGCGCTCGATGTCCGCGCCGAGGTCGCCCAGCACGAGCTCCACGCCGGCGAGCGCGGTCGTGATGTCGAAGACGTCGAAGTAGCCGATGTGGCCGATCCGGAAGATCTTCCCGACGAGGTCGCCCTGGCCACCGACGAGCTGGATGCCGAAGCGGTCGCGCAGACTGGGCACGATCTTGGTGCCGTCGACGCCGTCGGGGACGCGCACCGCGGTGACGACGGCGCTGCGGTCCTCGTCCGGCGAGAAGAGCTCGAGTCCCATCGCCTTGATGCCCTCGCGGCAGGCGCGGCCGAGCCGGCGGTGCAGCTCGAAGCGGTTCTCTAGGCCGGCCTCGAGCAGGATCCCGAGAGCGACGTTGAGGCCGATCGTCAGCGTCACGGCCGGGGTGAACGAGGTCGTCTCCTTGGCGAGTGCCTTCCGCGCGGCCTTCCAGTCGAAGTAGAAGCTCGGCAGGCGGCCCGGCTCCTCGGTGGCCGCCCAGGCGGCGTCCGAGACGGACACGGTGGCGAGGCCGGGCGGGCACATGAGCGCCTTCTGCGAGCCGGAGACGACGGCGTCGAGGCCCCAGGCGTCGGTCTCGAGCGGCACGGCGCCGAGGCTCGAGATCGCATCCACGGCGACGAGAGCGCCGTGCTCCTTCGCGACGGCGGCCAGCGCCTCGATGTCCGCGACGACACCCGTCGAGGTCTCGGACTGGGTCAGGTAGACGGCGCACGCCGGGCCCTTTGCAAGCTCCTCGGCGAGGCGGCCCGGGTCGGGTGTGTCGCCCCACTCCTCCTTGATGTGCGCGACCTCGCAGCCGTAGCGCTCCGCGATCTTCGCCCAGCGCTCGCCGAAGTTGCCGGCCGAGTGGACGACGACGCGCTCGCCGGGGGCGCAGAGGTTGACGACGGCGGACTCCATCGCGCCCGAGCCGGAGGCGGCGAACATGAGCACGTCGCCCTGCGTCCGGTAGACCTGCTTCAGGCGCGCCTCGCACTCGACGAACGCCTTCCGGAAGTCGGAGCCGCGGTGGTGGACGATCGGCTCAGCCATCGCGAGCAGCACCTCG
>Ga0307497_10000334_pt1 | contig 10772 bp, 12 predicted proteins | sample 10_S_MG_FD_201366 | JGI IMG/M metagenome (GOLD analysis project Ga0307497, IMG submission 201366) | Soil microbial communities from Populus trichocarpa stands in riparian zone in the Pacific Northwest, United States - 10_S | ecosystem: Environmental > Terrestrial > Soil > Riparian zone > Trees...
GGCGTCTCCCGCCTCCCCCGGCCCGTTCACGGCGCAACCGAGAACGGCGACCTCGAAGTGCTGCGGGTAGTCCTGGAGCCGCTCCTCGACCTTCACCGCGAGCTTCTCGACGCCGACGTTGTCGCGGCCGCACGAGGGGCAGGCGATCATGATCGGCCCCTTCTCGCGCAGGCCGAGCGCCTTCAGGATCTCGAACGCGGTCTTGATCTCCTCGACCGGGTCGGCGGTGAGGGAGACGCGCATCGTGTCGCCGATCCCGTCGACCAGCAGGGCGCCCATGCCGACGGCGCTCTTGATCGAGCCGGAGAAGGGCGTCCCCGCCTCGGTCACCCCGAGGTGGATCGGGTAGGGCACCTTCTCGGAGAGCCTCCGGTAGGCGCGGATCATCGTCGGCACGTGGCTCGACTTCACCGAGATCTTGAAGTCGTGATAGTCGAGCTTCTCGAGCAGGCGCACCTCCTCGAGCGCCGCCTCGACGAGCGCCTCGGCCTGGTCGCGCTGGGCCAGCTCGAAGAGGTGCTTTGGAAGCGACCCGGAGTTGGCTCCGATCCGCATCGGGATCCCCGCCTGCTTGGCCGCGCGCACGACCTGCTCCACCTTGTCCGGCCCGCCGATGTTTCCCGGGTTGATGCGGACAGCCGCAACACCCTGCTCGATGGCCTTCAGCGCGAGGCTCGCGTTGAAGTGGATGTCCGCGATCACGGGGATCGGCGACAGGCGGACGATCAGGCCGAGCGCCTCCGCGTCCTCCGTCTTGGGGACCGCGACCCGGATGATCTCGCAGCCGGCGGAGACGAGCTCGGCGATCTGCGCGACCGTGGCCGGCACGTCGTGCGTCTTCGTCGTCGTCATCGACTGGACGGCGACCGGTGCGCCTCCGCCGATCGGGACGCCCCCGACCTTGATCTGGCGCTCGCTGGCCACGCCTCGATTGTAGAGGCGGGCCCTTCGGCGACTCAGAAGTATCGGTGCGCGTCGTTCGTCAACCCGATATACATCAGCAGGCCGACGAGCGCGAAGCCGACGAACGAGAAGCGCTCCACGAGCTCGCGGCGGAGCGCGCGGCGGCGGACGCGTTCGACGAGCGCGACGAGGATGTGCCCGCCGTCGAGCGGCAGGAACGGCAGCAGGTTCAGGATCGCGAGCGAGATGCTGATGAGGGCGACGACACGGAGGTAGTCCCGGTAGTCGCTGCGCAGCGTCTGGCCGGAGACGGCGACGATACCGACGACGCTCGAGACCTCCTTGCGGTGCTTCGGCTGCACGAGGCCCGGGAGGCTCGTGGCGATCTCGCGCGAGACGTTCCAGGTCTGCGAGCCCGCGCGGGCAAGTCCGCGCGCCGGGTTGTCGTGCCGGTAGTAGACCTTCCAGTAGAAGCCGAGCCGGTAGTCGCCGTCGGACTGCTTCTCCGGGCGGATCGGGGCGAGCGTCACGGTCTTCCCGTTGCGGATCACGGTCACGAGGAGCGCCTTCCCCTTCACCCGTTGCACGATGGCGCTCGCCTGCTGCGGCGAGGTGATCCACTGCTTGTCGAGCTCGATGATCGCGTCGCCCGACTGGATGCCGCCCTTCTCGGCCGGTGTCCCGGAGACCACGTTCGCGACGCTGTTCGAGTAGCGCGTCGGAACGCCGAGCGTGTTCACTGCGGCGAGGATCACGACCGCCGCGAGGAGATTCGCGGCGGGCCCGGCGCCGATCACGGCGACGCGTCGCCAGGTGGCCTGCCGCCAGTACGCGTACGGCGAGATCCCGTCCCGGAGCTCCGCGATCCCGCTGCGTGCGAGCCGGGTCGCCGCGGACGGCTCCATCTGGTCGACTGCCTGCTCGAGCCGGTCGAGCGCGTGCCCGAGCGAGGCGACGTCCTCCCGGACGAGTGAACGCTGCAGGTCGTCGACGAGCGGTGCGACCTCCTCGTCGGCCGTGAGCAGGGGCCCGAAGTAGCGCTGCACGTCCCGCTCCGACGGGCGGAACATCCCCGGGATCTTCACGTAGCCGCCCAGCGGGATCGCGCCGACCCCGTACTCGATGCCGCCGCGCACCCGCTTCACGACCGCGGGCGGGAACCCGATGTAGAAGCGCGTCGGCCGCATCCCGACGAGCCGAGCGACGGTGAAGTGACCGAGCTCGTGGATGAACACGAGCAGGAGGAGGCCCACGATCGCGACGAGGTAGACGACGTTCGTCATGCGCGCGCACCCTCCAGCCGGCCGACGGCTTCCCGCGCCCGGACGCGGGCGTCCGAGTCGATCTCCGCCAGCTCGTCGAGGTCGTGGGCAGCCGGCGCGTCGGCGGCCGCGAGCGTCCGCTCGACGACCTCCGCGATGCCGAGGAACGGAAGCGGCCCATCGAGAAACGCCCCGACCGCGACCTCGTTCGCCGCGTTCAGGACGCACGGGGCAGTGCCGCCGGCCTCCCCGGCCTCGCGCGCCAGCTTCAGCAGCGGGAACGTCTCCACGTCGGGAGCCTCGAACGTCAATGTCAATCCGGACTCGAGGTCGAGCTGCGGGACGGTTGTCGTCCCGCGCTCGGGATAGGTGAGCGCGAAGGAGATCGGGACGCGCATGTCGGGGTTTCCCAGGTGTGCGATCAGGGCCCCGTCGTGGAGGCGTACGAGCGCGTGCACAACGGAGGTCGGGTGCACGACGACCTCGATGCGGTCATACGGAAGGCCGAAGAGGAAGTGCGCTTCGATGAGCTCGAGCCCCTTGTTCGCGAGCGTTGCGGAGTCCACTGTGATCTTCGTTCCCATCTGCCAGGTCGGATGTGCGAGCGCGTCGGAGCGGGTCACCCGCTCGAGCTCGGCGCGCGTCCGACCGCGGAAGGGGCCGCCCGATGCGGTGAGCACGACGCCCGCAATCTCGTCCGGTGCGCGGCCCTCGAGGCACTGGAAGAGCGCCGAGTGCTCGCTGTCCACCGGCAGGAGGAGTCCGCGGCCGCGCTCCCGCGCCCGCAGCGCGAGCTCGCCCGCGGCGACGAGGCTCTCCTTGTTCGCGAGCGCGAGCGTGACGCCGTGCTCGAGCGCCCACATCGTTGCAGGGAGGCCTGCGAAGCCCACGACCGCGTTCAGGACAACGTCCGGCTCGCACGCCTCGAGGAGCGCGACGAGGTCGCCGCCGCTCGTGTGCGGGACGCCGTGGAGCTCGGCGAGCGCGCTGAGGTCGGTCGAACCGGCGGCAAGCGCGCACAGCTCGAGATCGGGGTTCCCCTCGATGATCTCGAGCGCCTGTCGACCGACTGAGCCGGTCGCACCCAGCAGGGCGACTCGCTTCACCTACCGATCGTACTCGCTCCCTGCGCCGATCAGCCGTTCGACGATCACGGTGTCACGCCATTCGCCGTCGAGCTTCCCGTGGCGCTCGTACAGCCCGACCTCGCGGAAGCCGCAGCTGCGCAGGAGCGCGAGGCTCGGGGTGTTCTCGGGGAAGACGCGCGAGACGAGCTTCCAGAAACCGGCCTGCTCGGCGTCGACTGCGAGCGCCTCCATCGCCGCCCGACCCACGCCGCGCCGGCGGGCGCCGGCGGCGACGTACACCGAGAACTCGGCGACGCCGTCGTAGCACGGGCGCGCCCGATACTCGAACGTGGCGGCGAAGCCGAGCACCTCGCCGCCGTCCTCCACGACGACGACCGGGTGGACGCCGTCGAGCCAGCGCAGGACGTCCGCAGCCTCCCGCGGCTCGGTCTCGAACGTCGCTGTCCGGCCCACGATCCCCTCGTTGTAGATCGAGGCCATCGCGGACGCATCCTCGGGACGGGCAGGGCGGGCCAGCATCGTCCGAAGGATAGGATCGGCCGCATGTGGGAGGGGCTGTCGATCCGTCTCGAGGGGCGGATCGTCGTCCTGGAGCCGCTGCGCCCCGACCACCGGGAACCGCTCTGGGAGGCGGCGCAGGACGAGCGGATCTGGGCGTGGTACCTCGGTGCAGCCGCGACCCGGTCGTGGTTCGACGCCTGGTTCGCGGACGCGCTCGCGGAGGCGGAGCGCGGCCAGGAGGTATCGCTCGCGACGCTCGACGCGACGACCGGTGAGGCGCTCGGGAGCACGCGCTTCCTCTCGCTGCGCGAAGAGCACCGGGGGCTCGAAATCGGCTCGACCTGGCTCACGCCCGCAGCCTGGGAGACGGGTGCGAATGTCGAGGCGAAGCTCCTCATGCTCTCCCACGCCTTCGAGCGGCTCGGCTGCATGCGCGTCGAGTTGAAGACGGACGCGCGGAACGAGCGCTCCCGCCGGGCGATGGAGGCTCTGCCCGCGCAGTTCGAAGGCGTGTTCCGCAAGCACATGCTGCGCCCGTACGGGGTGCGGGACAGCGCCTTCTACGCCGTCGTGGACGACGACTGGCCGGCGGTGCGCGCGAACCTCGAGCGGCGGCTCGCGGCGAAGCGTCAGCCTGCCTGATCGACTCGAGCAGAAAGCCGATCGTTTTCGCCGCGCCGCGGCTCCGATAGGTTCGCGGCATGATCCGGATCTGGGAGATCCCGTTCTCGACGAACGTCGAGCGCGTCACCCTCGCGGCGGCGTACAAGGGGCTCGCGCTCGAGCACATCGCGGTCATGCCGGCGGACCGGAGCGAGGTCGAGCAGCTGAGCGGGCAGCCGCTCGTGCCGGTGATCGAGCACGACGGGCGGGTCGTCGTCGACTCGACGGAGATCCTGCACTACCTCGAGGAGCACTTCCCGGAGCCGGCGCTCTTCCCGCGCGACTCCGCCCGGCGCGCGGAGCTCGAGGTGTTCCTCGACTGGTTCAACCGCGTGTGGAAGCGCCCCCCGAACGCGATCGAGGCCGAGCTCGGACGGGACCAGCCCGACGAGGCGGCTATCCAGGCGCTCTCCGCGGAGATGCGGCGGAGCCTCGACCTCTTCGAGCAGCTGCTGGCCGGCCGCGACTACCTCTTCGGCGCGCTCTCGGCCGCCGACTGCGCCGCGTTCCCGTTCCTGAAGTACGCACTCCTCTACGAGGAGGAGGACGAGGATCTCTTCCACCGGATCCTGCGCGACCATCTGCCGCTGCGCGCCGACCATGTGCGGCTCACCGCCTGGATCCAGCGGGTCGACGCGCTGCCGCGCGCCTGACCGAAACAGCCAGGCCCCGGTACCAGGTACCGGCACAACGCGAGATGTCTACGCAGGGGAGGGCCGTGACAGCCGAGCTGCCGTCGGCGATCGCCGCCGAAGCCGGCGCTGCTGTTGGCGCGGCCACTGCCCGGGCGAGACACCGCCAGGTACCAGGTACCGGCGGTTTGGGACGCTCGCCGATCCAGCCGCGTCCGCCGCCCTTAGGACGGATAGAAGCCGAACGCCGCGAAGGTGAAGAGCGCGGCGGCCCCGGCGAAGAGCAGCGAGTCGATCCGGTCGAGGATGCCGCCGTGGCCGCCGAGGAGCTTGCCGCTGTCCTTGACGCGCATGTCCCGCTTGAGCGTCGACTCGAACAGGTCGCCGAGCGCCTCGGCGAGCGCGATCACCGCGCCGAGCACGAGCGCCTGCCAGATCACGAGGAACGTGTCCTGGTTGTCGTAGAGGGCGAAGAACGAGACAGCGACCGCCGCCAGGACGCCCGCGACGAAGCCCTCCCACGTCTTCCCCGGGGAGAGCGTCGGCGAGAGCTTGTGCCGGCCGATGAGCCGGCCGACGGCGTAGGCGGCCGTGTCCGCCGCGAACACGGCCAGGAGCACCGTGAACGCTGCCAGCTCGGCGTGGACCTCGAGCTTGCGGACGAGCAGGAGACAGCCGAGCCCGCAGCCGACCCAGGCGACGCCGAGGAGCGTGGAGCCGATCGCGATCGTCGCCGGCTGACGCGTCGTCGCGATCCCGTAGAGGAGAAACGCGAGCAGGAGCGTCAGGAGGAGGCCGCCCATCATCCACTCGATACCACCGAGCTCGGCGCCCACCAGCGTGGCGACCCCACCTGCGTAGCCCGCGAGCACGAGCGGGCGCAGCGAGCGGATCATCACGTAGAGCTCGTGGAGCGCGACGAGCGCCGACGCCAGGACAAGGGCGAAGAGATACCCGCCCCCCGCGTGGACGATCACGAGCACGATCGGGAGGCCGATCGCCGTGACGACGAGCCGCGAGACGGTGCTGCTCACCTCAGCGTCCTCCGAAGCGCCGCCGCCGCTTCGCGTAGTCCGCGAGCGCGTGGCGCAGGTCGTGGAGGGCGAAGTCTGGCCACAGCGTGTCGACGAACACGAGCTCCGCGTAGGCCGACTGCCAGAGGAGGAAGTTCGAGATCCGCTGCTCGCCCGAGGTGCGGATCATCAGGTCGGGATCGGGCATCTCCGGCGCGGAGAGATGGTGTGCGAGGAGCTCTTCGTCGACCGCCTCCGACGCGACCCCCGACTTGACGATCCGGCGCGCCGCCTCGGCGATCTCCGCGCGGCCGCCGTAGTCGAACGCGATCCAGAGGTCGAGCCGGTCACGGTCCGCGGTCTCGCGCTCGAGCGTCGCCATCTGCTCCTGCAGCCACTCGGGCGCCCGGTCGCGACGGCCGACGAAGCGGGTCCGCACCCCCTGCTCTGCGAGATCGGGGAGCTCGCGCTCGATCGTCTCGCCGAAGATGTCCATGAGCGCGTCCACCTCCTCCTGCGAGCGCGTCCAGTTCTCCGTCGAGAAGGCGTACACGGCGAGCGAGCGGACGCCGAGCTCGATGCAGCCCTCGACGGCGCGACGCAGCGCCCGCGTGCCGGCGCGGTGGCCGGCGGCGACCGGGAGGCCGCGGCGCTTCGCCCAGCGGCCGTTGCCGTCCATGATGATCGCGATCGCTTCCGGTGCGTCCGGGAGGTCGCCTTCGGGGAGCGGCTTTGCGCGGCGGAGGGTGCGGAGAGTGCGGAGCTTCACCATGGGGGCGAGCGCGGGCGGCGCTCAGACTTCCATGATCTCCGCTTCCTTGCCCTTCAGGAGCTCGTCGATCTGCTTGACGTGCTCGTCGGTGAGCTTCTGCACCTGCTCCTCGCCGCGGTGCTCCTCGTCGGCACCGATTTCGTCGAGGGCCTGCAGGTGGTGGATGGCGTCGCGGCGGACGTTGCGCACCGCGACCCTCCCCTCCTCCGCCATGTGGCGGACGAGCTTGACGAGCTCCTTGCGCCGCTCCTCGGTGAGCTGCGGGATGGGCAGGCGGATGATCTTGCCGTCGTTGGACGGGGTGAGCCCAAGGTCGGACTCCTGGATCGCCTTCTCGATCGCCTTCAGCGCGCCGGGGTCGAACGGCTGGATCGTGAGCAGGCGCGGCTCGGGGACGTTGATCGTCGCGAGCTGCTTGAGCGGCGTCTTCGTGCCGTAGTAGTCGATCGCGATCCGGTCGAGGAGCGCCGCCGAAGCGCGGCCGGTGCGCACGGAGTGGAACTCGTTGCGGGTCGAGTCGATGGCGCCGTCCATCCGTCGCTTCGCGTCCGCCAGCAGATCGTCGATGGCCACCTAGACCTCCTTGGAGATGATGGTTCCGACTCGCTCGCCGCCGACGACGCGCTTGATGTTGCCGTCGGCGAGCTCGAAGACGTAGATCGGCAGGTCGTTGTCCATGCAGAGCGAGAGCGCCGTCGTGTCCATGACCCTCAGGCCGCGCTCGATCGCCTCCATGTGCGTGAGCGCCGGCAGGAAGCGGGCGGACGGATCGACGTTCGGGTCGCCGTCGTAGACGCCCTCGACCCCGTTCTTGGCCATCAGGATCGCCTCCGCGCTGATCTCGAGCGACCGCAGCGCCGCCGCCGTGTCGGTCGTGAAGAACGGGTTGCCCGTCCCGGCGGCGAAGATGACGATGCGGCCCTTCTCGAGGTGGCGGATCGCCCGCCGGCGGATGTACGGCTCCGCGACCTCGGGGATCCCGAGCGCGGACTGGACGCGGGTCTGGCAGCCGAGCCGCTCGAGCGCGTCCTGGAGCGCCATCGAGTTCAGGACCGTGGCGAGCATGCCCATGTAGTCCGCGGTCGCCCTGTCCATGCCCTCGGCCGCGGCGGACATGCCCCGGTAGATGTTCCCGGCACCGATGACGATCGCGACCTCGACCCCTTGCTCGCGCACGCCGGCGACCTCACCGGCGAGCGTGTTGACGGTCGCGAGGTCGAGTCCGTACTCGCGCTCGCCCATCAGCGCCTCGCCGGAGAGCTTCAGGAGGACGCGTTTGAACGCGACGGCTTCGTCCGGGCTCGTGCGCTCCCTCTCGGCCTCAATGCTCACGCTCGCGTCACTCTGACAGGGCGACGCGCTCGAAGGCAATCACCTGCGCGCCTGCCTCGGTGAGCACCTGGCCCGTGGACTTGGACGCCTCGCGGCTCCAGGCCTGGTCGACGAGCACGCCGCCGGGGACGCGGGCGAAGAAGCGCTTGCCCAGCATGCCCTCGACGATCTTCTCGCGCGCCTGCTCCGGCTTGCCGACGAGCTCGTCCGAGTTGAGGTAGATCTGTTTCTCGGACTCGACCTCCTCGGCGGGCACCTCGTCGCGCGTGAGGGTGCCCGGAGCAGCGAACGAGATCTGCATGGCGAGCTCGCGCGCGATCCCCTCGTTGCCGCCCTGGAGCTGTACGAGGACGCCGATCTTCTGGGCGGGTGGGTGCACGTAGGAACCAAGGATGTTTCCGTCCGCGGCCTCCAGCCGGGCGGCGCCGCGGACGACGATGTTCTCGCCGAGCTTCGCGACGAGCTCGACGCGCTCGCCCTCGAGCCCGGCGACCGCGTCTTCGCCCTCTGCGGCGACGGCGTCCAGCACCTTCTCGACGAAGGCGAGGAACTCGTCGTTCTTCGACACCGGCTCGGTCTCGCAGCCGACACCGACGATCGTGCCGACGCTGCCGTCGACGCGAACGAGGACGCGTCCCTCGGTGGTCTCGCGGCTGGAGCGCTTGCCGGCCTGGGCGAGGCCCTTCTCCCGGAGCACGCGCTTCGCCGCCTCGAGGTCTCCCCCGCTTTCGACGAGCGCCTTCTTGCACTCCATCATCCCGGCACCGGTTGCGTCGCGGAGCTCCTTGACGAGGCTTGCGCTGATCTCCGTCACTGTGCGGTCTCCTTCCCCTCCGTCGTGGGCTCCTCGGCAGCGACGGGCTCGGCAGCCGGCTCTTCCACCGGTGCCGGCTCCGCGGCGGCCGGCGCGGCCTCCGCGACCGCTGCCTCGGCGGGCGGGGCCACAGCCGCGGGAGCGGGCTCCGCCTCGACGGGCGCGGTTGCCTCGGCCTCGACGGGCGCGGCGGGCTTCGGCTCCTCCTGCCGCGGCTTCGCCATCTCCTGCGGCGTCACCTTGGACTTGCCCGCCTCGACGCCGGCGGCGATCGCGCGGACGACGAGGCTGCAGGAGCGGATCGCGTCGTCGTTCCCCGGGATCACGTAGTCGGCCTCGTCGGGGTCGCAGTTCGTGTCGACGAGCCCGATGACCGGGATGTTGAGACGGCGCGCCTCGCGCACGGCGAGCTGCTCCTTGCGCAGGTCGACGATGAAGACCGCATCCGGCTGACGGCGCATGTCGGCGACGCCGCCGAGGTTCGCCTCGAGCTTCTCGAGCTCGCCGAGCATCGAGATGCGCTCCTTCGCCGGCAGCAGTTGGAGCTGGTCCTCGTCGCGCAGCCGGCGCAGCTCGTGGAGCCGGTTGATGCGCGACTCGATGGTCTTCCAGTTCGTGAGCAGGCCGCCCAGCCAGCGGTTGTTCACATAGGGCATCCCGACCCGGGAGGCCTCACCGGCGACCGCGTCCTGCGCCTGCTTCTTCGTGCCGACGAACAGGATCGTCCCGTTCCGCTCGGCGACGTTGCGCGCGAACGTGTGCGCCTCCTCGAGGAGCTCGCTCGTGCGCTGCAGGTCGATGATGTAGATGCCGCCGCGCTCGGCGAAGATGAACCGGCGCATCTTGGGGTTCCAACGGCGCGTCTGGTGGCCGAAGTGGACTCCGGCCTCCAGCAGCTCGCGCATGGAGACGACAGGCATGACTGCCCCTTTCGAGCTCGGTTTCGGTTGAAGCCGGCGGACGAAGGTGGAACCGCTCCGATCGAGACGGCACCGCCACCCACGTGACCCCGCCGGGGAGTGGGTTTGCAGAACTGCGGATTCTAGCCTGATCCGGCAGGATTCCGTCCGTGGAGCCGGTCTTCTTCGCGACCCCGGATGAGCTTCGCGAGTGGCTCGAGCAGCACCACGAGCAGGAGACGGAGCTTTGGGTTGGCCTGTACAAGGTCGGGAGCGGCCTGCCGAGCGTGACCTGGCCGCAGGTCGTCGACGAGTGCCTCTGCTTCGGCTGGATCGACGGGATCCGGAAGGGCATCGACGCCACGAGCTACGCCAACCGGATCACGCCGCGGAAGCCGCGCAGCACGTGGAGCCTCGTCAACATCCGCCGCGTCGAGCAGCTGAAGGCCGGAGGACGGATGCAGCCGCCCGGGCTGCGGGCGTTCGCGGCACGTGCCGACGAGCGCTCGGCGCTGTACTCCTACGAGCAGCGGCACTCGGCGGCGCTTACTCCCGCCCAGGAGGTGCGCTTCCGCGCGGCGCCCGAGGCGTGGGCGTTCTTCGAGGAGCAGGCGCCCTTCTACCGGCAGGCCGCGTTGCACTGGGTTACGAGCGCGAAGCAGGAGGCGACCCGAGAGCGGCGCTTCGCCCAGCTGCTCGAGGACTCGGCCGCCGGGCGGCGGCTGCGCCAGCTCACCCCGCCCGCGCGGCGGCGAGCGCAGCGCTGAGCTCAGCCGGAAGAGGCGACTCGACATCCACGGCGGCGCCCGTGACCGGGTGCTCGAAGGCGAGGCGGGCCGCGTGGAGGAACTGCCGCGCGAGCCCGAGGTCGGCGCGCACGCCGTAGAGCCGGT
>Ga0307497_10000335_pt1 | contig 10767 bp, 13 predicted proteins | sample 10_S_MG_FD_201366 | JGI IMG/M metagenome (GOLD analysis project Ga0307497, IMG submission 201366) | Soil microbial communities from Populus trichocarpa stands in riparian zone in the Pacific Northwest, United States - 10_S | ecosystem: Environmental > Terrestrial > Soil > Riparian zone > Trees...
CGTGGAGGATTCGAAATTCGAAACGTCGCCGCCGTCGCAACCCGGGTCCAATGCCAAGCATCGGCCGTTCGAGGGACTGGACGCGCTGCTGAAAAAGAAAAAATAGAGATCAGACGGCGGGCATCGCTCTTGCTGCAGTGGCTTTCCCAGGAGAGTCCACATGGATCCGCACTCCGAGAAGCCTTTGCGCCTGTTTGTAAATCCGTTCACGATCTGGACGCAGTTGGCGTTCAAGACCGCAGAAGCGATGTGGGCATCCGCGCATGCTGCGGCCTTGCGGGCGAACGCGCCGCGAGTGGCTGTGATTCCCACCGCGGATGCGCCGGCCGTGGCGAGGAAGGTGCCGGTCAGGAAAGCATCGAAGGCGGCTCGCTTCAAAGCGAACCGAGCCAAGGTGCGCAGCAAGATAAACGGGAAGCGCCGCGGCGGGCGCTAAGGCCCGTTACTGCGGCTTGGTGACCTCACCGGCTATTTGAACCGGGGCCGCGACGGGCGCTACTGCAGGCGCGCCGGCGTCGGCAACGTACGCGAGCTCGTGATCGATGCCAAGCGGTGTATAGACAAGCGTCACCTTGTCCGGGCCGATCTTGCGAACCACATACCCACCCTCGACGGTGTCGCCTTCGACGACCAGGTGAATCCGGTCTCCTGCAGTAAGCGCCACGCGCAACTTTCCGCCATACGTAACCTTGCCGGCGAACCGATAGGGCATCGGCGGTACTTGCGGACCCGGCGGCGGACCCTCCACCTGCGGTGCGGGGACGACAGGCGGTGGCGATGGTTCGGCGCGCGGCGCGAATGGGTTGGTACGCAGCGGCGGTAGCTGATTGCGGACCAGGGCGATCGCTCGACCGCCCGAGGTTGCGGCTTGGTGCACCCCACCAGTGCTTCCGGAAATGCGGCTATCCCGCGCCGCATTCGGCCGTGCCTGATTCAGCGCGGCGAGCGTCGCGACGACGCATCCGGCGATCAACATCCAGCGTCTCGAGCGCCGTGCCAGGCTGGAAGGACGCCGCGGAGCGGCGTCCTGGTTCGCAGATCGAGCGACCATCACTGCAGCCCGTATGGCGGGTCGTACCAGGGATCGCCCTGCTGCTCTATTCAAGGGTCTGCCCCGGCACGACCACCGCCGCTGGGTTGGTCCCGCGCTTCACACGGTCGTGGACGATCGCGCTGTTTTGCTCCGTTTGGGTATGGTAGTTCGCGAGCTTGAGGTAACAGGTGTGACCCTCATAAAGCGTCGCTCCGTGGTGGTCCACCATCAGTTTGCCATCCACCCAAGCCCTGAAGAACCCATCGGCATTGGGCGACCACTTCACGTGGTACACGAAGTCGTACCAGTGGTTCCTCTGAATTGGATCGATGACCGACAAGCCCCTAAAAAACCCTGGGTCCCGGGAACTGTGTCCCACCGTCGCTCCACCGAATCCATAGAACGTGATTCGATTGCCCACCATCGTGACGACGAAATTGGCCTGTCCCTCGCCTCCCAGGGGGCCCTCATGGTGGAAGTCGAAGAAAACGCCGAACTCGTCCGGACCGTCGGCCGGCGGGTGGAAGTCGTCAGGAAACAGCGTAGAGTGCGCCCACCATTGTTCCTTGCCGGGAGCGCAGTCGCTAAGACTACCGAGGCTGAGGTCATCGCGCACAGCGGCGTTGCTGTTACTCACGCCGTTATCAGTCGGCTTGGTGAGCAGCCGGACTGCCTTTGCGCCGTCGCGACTGAAGGTGCTGCCGATCGTTGCGCGCGGTTGACCGTCGTTGAACTTCTGCTCCGCAAATCCGCATGCCACCCAGCCATTTTCGAAGTCGCAGGAGAACTCCACCACGCCGGGATCCGAGGGGGTAATTTGGAAGTAGTCCAGACCGGGCCACTGCTCGTCGGAGACGACCTTCAAGACATGCGTGCCGGCAGTGAGCTGCAGGTTCGTCTTGACGGTGTGCAATTGATAGACTTCCCAGCCTCCGGTATTGGGCACTAGGTACGTGCCCGTCACGTTGTTGCCGTCGATTTCGAAGTGGAGCTTCTCGGTGTCGATCTTGCTGGCAAGCCGGACCTTGAGGTCGTACTGGCCGGTGGTTTGTACGTTGATCGTGTAGGCCATCCACTCGCCAGTGTTGAAGTTCTTGACCACGTAATTACCTGGTTCTGGCGCCCCGGGCGAGGTGAACAGATCTACCGCTTCGGTCGTCCGGTATTGCACGCCGGCGTCCACGCCGTCGTTCCTCGAGTCGGTGTCGTGATACGCGACACCCTCGCCGCCGTCATCGAAGTTTTCCGCTTGGATGGTTCCCGGAACGGCGGCCGGCGTGCCGGAATGCGGGGTTCCGGAGTACCCCGGGACGACCTCGATCGCATCAAGCCCGACCCACTGCTCGTCCGACGCGATCACTAGATAATGCGTGCCGGCCTCGAGGGGCACGAACGTTTTGGCGACGATCCACTGATAGTCTTCCCAGGTGGTGGTGCTGGTGTGGGGCACGGCCACCGAGCCGGTGACGTTGACGCCGTCGATCTCGATGTGGAATCGGCTGGTGTCGAGCTTGGTCGCGACGCGGGCCTTGAAGTCGTATATGCCGCTCGTAGCCACGTTGACGCTGTAGACCATCCATTCGCCCGTGGCGAAGTTCTTGACCACGTAATCTGGCGATCCGGGCGAGGTGAACAGATCTACCGCTTCGTTCGTCCGGTATTGCACGCCGGCGTCCAGGCCGTCGTTCCTCGAGTCGGTGTCGTGATACGCGACACCCTCGCCGCCTTCGTTGAAATTCTCGGCCTGGATGATCCCGGGAATGGCCGCCGGCGTGCCGCCAAATGGCGTGCCGAGGAAGCTCGCGGTGATGTTGAAGGCGTCCAGGCCCACCCACTCCGCGTCCGAGACGATCTTCATGACGTGCGTGCCCGCGGTAAGGGGCACTCTCTTCTTCACGACGAACCACTGATACGCTTCCCACGTGGTCGTGCTGGTGTGGGGCACGGCCACGGAACCGGTCACGTCGTTGCCGTCGATCTCAATGTGGAATCTTGCGGTGTCGACCTTCGAGGCCACGCGTACCTGGAAGTCGTACCGGCCGTTGGCAGCGACCTCGACCGTGTAGGTCATCCACTCGCCGAGGGCGAAGTTCTTGACGACGAAATTGCCCTGCTCCGGCGCGCCGAAGATGTCCACGCCTTCGGTGCCGCGATACAGCTGGCCGCCGTCGTTCACCGTCGGGGTGGTGTCGTTGTAGGCGACCCCCTGCCCGCCCCGGTCGAAGGCCTCGGCCTGGATGATTCCCGGGATGGCGGCCGGCGTTCCGGAAAAAGGAGACGGCGTTTGGGCGGCGGCTATGCACGGCGCCAGCAACACCGCAGCAAGTGCGCAGGCCGCGATGCGGGGAAGGGCGGAAAGAGCGAAGGACAAGCGCGCCTCCTGAAAATCAGCTGAGCGTCGGTCCGTCCAAATCGGGCGGTAACGCTCGCGAGGATTAGTCAGGCACGGTCCGCGCGCCAGATTCCTGTCAGCTTGTTACGGCTACGCCGTCCGGCATTGGTTGGCGAACGGTTTGCCGTGGTTATCGCTACGGCGCGCCGCGAGCCGCGATTTGCGATCCGTCCAGTCGAGTTTATCGACGTGTCCAGGCGCTTACGGGCGTACCGGGAAGGGCATAGTGGAAGTATGTACAGTAGTATTCTATAGTTGTGCCGTGAGCACTCCGGCAGCGTTCGAACGGCTCAACCCTCGGCAGCGCGAGGCGGCGCAGGCGGGGCCCGAGCCGGCGTCACCTATGTCGTGGCGATCTTTTCCATGGTGGTGCAAGGCCTGACGCTCGCGCGCATGCTGCGCCGAGGCGCGGGATTGCGAGGCCAGGTGAAAGCGTAAGCGGCTTGCCGGCGCGAGGGCGCTGCGCTCAGTAGGTCGACCAGTCCCAGCCGCTCACGTACCACTGGTCCGGGGGCTTGGCGCCGTCCGGGGCCTTGGCGCCGTCCGGGGTCTTGGCGCCAAATACGACGTTCAGCGTGCCTTGCGAGGAGGTGGCGCCGGGCCATGCATAAGTCCACTGCAGATTCCCACCGGCCGAACCGCTATTCTTCAACGCGGTGCGTCGCGGCTTGCCGAGCAGCCCTTCAACGTCCTCCAAGGACATCCCTTGTTTCAGCTCGACTGATTTACGCTCGGCCTGGGCAGCGCTGAGCGCTGCCGCGGGCCGCGAGCTCTGGGCAGCCGCGGGCGGGCTCCACGCGAGCCACGGCGGCAGGGCGGCGAGAAGGAACAAGACGGCGAGGCGTGTCATGCGCGTCAGTGCAGCGTCTGCGTGTGGCCCGTCAGCAACGCGAGCGCCTGCTTCAGGGCGGTGAAGTAGCCGTACCTGAAGTAAAGCCGGTCGCGGCTGCCTTCATCGGCACGCGGCTGGTCACGGTGCACGTCGAGCCCTTGGGCGGCAAGCCACTCGCCCAGCTTCGAGATCTCCAGGCGGAGCGCGGCCTCGACTGATACGTCGTTCAGGCTGGCCTCGTCGCCCCGGGCTGCGGGCAGCGACTGCAGCGTCGCGTTAGCTTTCATGGGCCTAGGATGCACTCATTGCCGCCGGCCGTATGTACGCTTGCGCACGGACGCGCCCTGCCTGTTCTCAGCGAGTTGCCGGACCAGCGGGTAGCAGGAGCAGGCCGCGGCCTCAAGACCCGCGCTGTCCAGGATCCGGATGTTGCCGCGCTCGTATTCGATCAGCTTGCGTCGCTGGAGGGCGGACGCGGCGTGCGTCACCCCCACGCGGCGCACCCCCAGCATATGCGAGAGGAACTCCTGCGTCAGGCGGAATTGCGCCGAGCCGACGCGGTCGCGGGTCATCAGCAGCCAGCGCGCGAGGCGCGCCTCCACCCTGTGGAACCGGTTGCAGGCGGCGGTCTGGGTGATCTGCGCCATGAGGCCGTGGGCATAGCGATGCAGGCCATGCCGCAGCGGCGCGCTCGCATTGAACGCCTTGTGAAAGCCCGCGGCGCTCATCTGCATCGCGGCGCCGCCACCCTGGACCAGCGCGCGCACGGACGAAGTATCGACCCCCAGCGCGAGCGGAATTCCGACCATGCCTTCGCACCCCACCAGCCCGACTTCGAGCTCACTGTGGCCGTCGACTACGGTGAGCAGCGAGACGACCGACCTGTCGGGAAAGTACACGTCGCGGATCCGGGCTCCGGGCTCGTAGAGCACATCGCCGAAATCGAGCGTTACGGCGGCGAGCCCCGGCAGCAGGTCGCGATAGGACTTGCGCGGCAGCGAGGCGAGCAGGCGGTTGGCTTGCATCCCTCATTGTTCGCGCAGGCGCCGGGCAAGTATGTTCGCGCGCACACACAGTGGGCACTTAGTTGCTGGCGCGGCCTTGCGGAGCGACCCAGGAGAGCAGCCGGTCGTACTCCTTCTTCACCACCCCGTAGCACTCACATACGCGCGCTTCGAGCTGCGTCCGGTCGAGAACGGCGATGCGGCCGCGCCGGTATTCGATCAGGCCCTCGGCCTGGAGCTTGCCCGCGGCCTCGGTGACGCCCTCGCGGCGCACGCCGAGCATGTTGGCGATCAGCTCCTGCGTCATCAGCACTTCGTTGGAGGAGAGCCGGTCGAGCATCAGCAGGAGCCAGCGGCAAAGCTGCTGGTCCACCGCGTGGTGCCGGTTGCACACCGCCGTCTGCGTCATCTGGGTGATCAGCGCCTGGGTGAACCGCAGCAACTGGTGCTGCACCTCGCCGCTCGACTCGAAGAGCTTCCTCAGGATCGCGCCGCGCACCCGGTAGCCGTGGCCGGCGCTCTGCACCACGGCGCGGCTCGGCGTGGTCTCGCCGCCCATGAATAGCGAGATGCCGACCAGGCCCTCGTTGCCGGTGACGGCGATCTCGGTCGAGGCGCCGTCCTCGAGCACATAGAGCAGCGACACGATGCTGTTCGCCGGGAAGTACACGAAACCCTGCGCGCCGCCGGACTCGTAGACCGCCATTCCGAGCGGCATCGGCATACGCTCGAGGTTGGACGCCAGGGCTTGGTAGTCGGCATCGGGCAGCGCCGCGAGAAGATGGTTCGCCCTTGGATCAGGGCTTGGAATGCTGCGCCCCTTAACCATCCCTGCATTATACGCCTGTTTGGTTCGATACCGTACTGAACTATGCCTGGTACCGCACAGAAATTACGGCGCAGATTTCGCACAATCGGGTTACTACGACAGGAGTGAGCCCATGTTGATGAAATCATTGTTGGTCGCGGTGCGCCTGCGCTCGCCTTCATCCCGTCGCAGTTCCGGGAGGAGACGCTGAACTTCAAGGTTTCGATCGGCGGCCAGTGAAGCCGTTAGCCGCCTGCACCGACGCAGCAAGTCTGAAGCGCGCGATGGAGGAGCTTTGCACCGAGTTGGGCATCGTCGCGTGCGTCGACATCCGGATCCTGGTCAAGCCTGGAAAACGCCAGGCGATGTGTTTTCTGCGGACTGACCCTGCAGGGCAGGAAGAGCGGCTCATGCGCACGCCCGGGGCCACCCGGTTCGGCAACGAGCTGCTCTTCATCGTCAATCTTGCGTCCGAGTGTGCGAACGCCGAGTGCGCCGTCGATCAGCGGTGGACGATAGCGTCGGCCACGACCGCCGCGTCGAGCACGATCCAGCCGGTGCGCTAAGCCTCCTCGACTTGCTTGTCGCTGCGGATGTCCGGATAGCTGCCTACGACAACGTCCCGCCCTCCCGCGTCGTCGTACCAATAGAGCTTGTCGGGCGAAAGCGCTTGACCAGCCTGGCCATGGTGAATCCTTGTCTGCTATAGGGACTTCAGATACTCGGTCAGCTCGGCTTTTTCCTGGTCGCTCAGCCCGAGCTTGAAGTGGCCGTCGTAGTGCTCGAGAACATCCTTCAGCGTGGCGAAGCGGCCGTCGTGATAGAAGCCGCCCTTCTGGTGCGTCCACAGGCCGGCGAGCGGCGCGGTGCGGTACTTGTGCGTCGGCGAGCGGTCGGCCTGGAACGAGTCGACGCCCAGCTCGGTCGGCGAGTGGAGGTTCTCCCCGGGCTCGGTGTAGAGCGGCGGCACGTGGCAGGTCGCGCACTGCGCCTTTGTGTTGAAGAGGTCTTTCCCCCGCGCGGCCGCTGTCTTGTCGAAACTGCCCTCCGGAGGCTTCGGCGCGGGAATCGCAAGCTGATAGAAGTGCAGCGCAGCGAGCTTCGAGGTGGTCAAGTCGGACGCGCCGCGCGTGTTACCGGCCGAGGCGCTCTTCGCCGCGCCGCTCTTCGCGGCCACAGGGTACTGATCCTTGTCGGCGAAGCGCTTGTCGAAAAAGGTGCCCGTGCCGTGCATCTGGGTCACGGCGACATAGGCGTTCCAGTACGGCATCGAGCCGAAGCCGGTCCAGGTGCTCAGGTTCACCCCGGCAAGACCGAACGCCGGCGGGATCAGCGTCCCCGCCTGTTTGCCGTCCGGACGAAGCGCCTTGCCGTCCTTGTCGAGCTCCGCGTCGTAGCGGCCGGGCCCCCAGCTCGCGAGCACTTTCTTCAACGTCGCCACATCGACCCCGAGCAGATCGGTGAAGGGCTTCAGGTTCGGCGCAAGCGAGACGATCGCGCCGACATTCAGATCGCGGTTGGCCCAGCCGTCGAGCCGCTTGCCGATGCCGGGGGCGACGGAGTCGTCGACGTTCGAATGGCAGAACGCGCACTGGATGCCCATCGACTGGATGCGGCCGGCCTGGTCGAACTTGCCGGTCACGCCGACGACGGCATTGAGCTTGAGCAGCGCGAGGGTCGTGGCGGGATCGTCGAGGTCGACCTTGCCGGCCTTGATCTGCGCCACCAGTTCGGCGGGCAAGGCCTCCGTATCCACTTTCAGCCCGACCGATAGCGCGGTCTTGGGGCTGACTCCGCCGCCGACGCCGCCGTTTTTCTCGCCGGCGATGGCCTGGTGCAGCTGCAGGGCATCGCCCCAGAAGGCCTCCGAGCCGAAGGTGTCGAAGCGAAAAATCCGCATGCCTTCCTCGATCATGCGCTGCGCCTGCGCGCGGACCTGGCGGTCGTTCTCGGTGAGCGGTTTGCGGGCCGCTTGCGCCTGCGCGTCGGCCTTTTCCGCGGTTATCCATCCGAGGCCGCCGAGGAGAGCGACGCCGGCCAGAACAGAAACCGTCGAAGCCAGAATCTTTTTATTTCTCATAGGGAATCTCCTGCGTGATCCGGAGAGCGACTATCTCCCACCCGACCGCGCAATGCTGTCCGGTAACGCACATTAAGCGCGCCTGTGTACGGCGGCGCACAGAATCGCAGCGTTGCCGGCGCTAGCCTTCCGGGATGCTTACCGAGCTGCTGCGCGCGAACCGGGAGAACCTGATCGACCGTTGCCGGTTGAAGGTTGCCCAAAGATCCTCGCCGCCCGCAACCGAGACCGAGTTGCAATACGGCGTGCCGCTCATCCTCGACCAGTTGTTCGAGGCGCTGGTCTGCGAGGAGGCAGCGCCGACGACGCCGGAAGACGCCATTTTTGGCTACTCGCTGGAGACGCCCGGCTCGATAGAGGCGGGCCGGACCGCCGGCTTGCACGGCACCGAGCTGTTCAAGCTCGGATACAGCGTGGAGCAGGTGGTCCACGACTACGGAGATCTCTGCCAGTCGATCACCGAGCTCGCCAAAGAAATGGATGCGCCCATTTCGGTCGATGAGTTTCACACCTTCAACCGTTTGCTGGACCAATCGATTGCGAACGCTGTCTCGGCCTACGTGCGCCATCAACATGCATCCGGTGCCACCGAAGGAGCGAAGGCCTTGCATGACCGCCTGGGCAGCCTGGCGGACGAGCAGCGCATGCTGCTCGATACCGCGCTGAGGGCCCTCGATGCCCTCAAGGTGGGAAACATCGGCTTGATGGGCGCGACCGGCAGCGTGCTCGAGGATAGCCTGCTGAAATTGCGCGATCTCGTCGACCGTTCGCTTCCCGAGATCCGCATCGCATCGGGGATGGTCACGGCCCCCGCGCTTGCAGACGCAAGGCGCTCTGGCGAACAGGCGGACGGCGATCTGCCTAGCCTCGATCTGTTCGTTACAGAAGCGGATCAGCTGAAGTAGCGTTGCGCCGCCCCAGCTCCAGGTATGCCATCAGGAGCAGAAGCACGGGCGCCGCAAATCCGGTCAGGAAAGGCGTGAGCTCGACGGCGCGTGTCCACCAGCTCTGTTCAACGGCGAACAGCCGCCACAGGCCGGCGGCCAGGGGCACCGCGGTGAAGACGATCGTCGGCACGACAAACCACGCGTTGTTGCCTTTCCCGGCCATCCGCGCGCTGAAAATGGAGACGGCACCAACCAGCACCGCCGACACGATTGCAGCTGCAACCCCGAGCGCGGAGTACGCCCAGGCGCCGACGGCATGCAGAACCAGGAGCACGGTCGCCAGCATGACCACTCCTCTCAGCCAGGAATCGTTCATTTCGCAGTTTCGCCCATATGAACGAGGTTCGCGCGAACCGCACGGCGCGTCTGTGCGTCAAGGGACACAGGCCCATCCTGCGCAAGTGCGCTGACGTACAGACGCCGCAGGCGCCCGACGCGTAGCGTCGGTGCTATTGGAAGCAATTCGCCCGCGACGTCAAACAATTACAGGAGACAGCAATGACCATACTCAAACGCCTTTCAGGATTCTTCATCATCGCATTGATGCTTTCGGCGCTCGGCTGCGGCTCGACGCCGCAGCAGTCAAGCACCGGCCAATACATCGACGACAGCGCCATCACCATGAAGGTGAAGACCGGGATCTTCAATGAGCCATCGCTCAAGTCGGGCCAAATTACCGTCGAGACCTACAAGAGCGTGGTGCAGCTGAGCGGTTTCGTGGATTCCGCGGGCAGCATGGACAAGGCGGTCGCGATCGCGCGCTCGGTAGACGGCGTGAGCTCGGTGAAGAACGACATGCGGCTCAGGTGAGCATCCTCGCCGTCTCGAGCTGGCTTAGCGGTGCCGGTCTTGCCGCGTCCATCGGTCTCGCCGCGTGGAGCGGCGATGCCGGCGCACAGCTTTTGTCTTCGACCGGGCCGGTGATCGCGATCCTCGACGGCGAACTGCTGGTCGGCGAAGCCACCGGCCATCTCGGCGGATGGGGCACGATCGCCTTGCGTTCCCGAGTGAAATTAGCGCGGACCTGCGTCGGCGAATTCAGCTATAGCGAAGCGCTGGGCGATGCGGGGCAGTTGAGATGCAGCGATGGAGCGAGCACCGCGTTCCGCTTCCAGCGCCTGAGCCTGATGCGCGGCTACGGCGCCGGCAGCTCGAGCGGCAACGCGCTCAGCTTCACTTACGGACTGAGCGCCGAGGATTCCGCACCCTACCTGACGTTGCCCGCGGGGAAGGAGCTCAGCGGCGACGGTAACGACCTCGAGCTCGTCGCCGCGGTGCCGTTCCCACCGCGCTGAGCCGGCGCACTATGCGCCCGGCGCTTCTCCGCGGCCGCGTTGACGCAGCGCGGCTCAGCTCGCCGTGGCGCTCGATGCGATGGCGGGCGGAAGCAGCCGGTCATACTCCCTCTTGACCACCGCATAGCACTCGCAGACGCGTGCTTCAAGATGCTCCCGCTTAAGAACCTTGATGCGGCCGCGGCTGTATTCGATCAGGCCATCTGCCTGCAGCCTGCCCGCGGCTTCGGTGACGCCTTCGCGTCGCACGCCGAGCATGTTGGCGATCAGCTCCTGGGTCATCACCAGCTCGTTCGCCGGGAGCCGATCCAGGCTCAATAGCAGCCAGCGGCAAAGCTGCTGCTCCAGCGCGTGGTGGCGGTTGCATCCCGCCGGC
>Ga0307497_10000336_pt1 | contig 10744 bp, 6 predicted proteins | sample 10_S_MG_FD_201366 | JGI IMG/M metagenome (GOLD analysis project Ga0307497, IMG submission 201366) | Soil microbial communities from Populus trichocarpa stands in riparian zone in the Pacific Northwest, United States - 10_S | ecosystem: Environmental > Terrestrial > Soil > Riparian zone > Trees...
TCGGTGCGATAGAAATGGCTGTAATGCTCCACGACCTCCGCGCCGAATGCGGCCTTCACGAATTTGCTTTTCTCGAACGTGCCGAGCGCCTCGCTCAGCGTGTAAGGCACACGCGGCAGATTGCGCGCCTGGTAGATGTCGCCGACGAAGACTTCCGGCGGCTTGATCTTGTTCTTGATGCCGTCGAGGCCGGAGGCGAGCGAGGCCGCGAGGGCGAGGTAGGGGTTGCAGTCGGCGCCCGGGATGCGGCATTCGATGCGCAGGCTCTGGCCGCTGCCCACCACGCGAAAACCCGCGGTGCGGTTATCCATGCTCCAGGCCATGCGCGTCGGCGCCCACGAGCCGTCGACGTACCGTTTGTAGGAGTTCACCGTCGGCGCGTAGAACACCATCACGTCGGGCACGTGCGCGATCCAGCCGCCGAGGAAATGCTTGAAGGTGTCGGACTGGCCCGCGAACGCGTTCTTCTTGTCGCGCCACAGGCTGAAGTGGATGTGGCAGCTCGAGCCGGCGCCGTCGGCGGCAAACTTGGCCATGAAGGTGATGCTCATGCCCATGCTCTCGGCGATCTCCTTCAGCGCCTGCTTGAACACGGCGTGGCGGTCGGCCATGTCGAGCACTTCGGCATAGCGGATGTTGAGCTCGTGCTGGCCCTTGCCCCATTCGCCCTTGGAGGTCTCCACCGGCACGCCCGAGTTTTTCAGGTGGCGGCGCGCCGCCGAGTGGAAGCCCTCGGTGCGGGTGCCCTGCAGGATGTGGTAGTCCTCGAGGTACCAGCCGGCGGGCTCGAGGTTGCGGTAGTCGAGCTGTGCCGCCTGGCGGAAGGTGTTGGTAAAGAGGTAGTGCTCGAGCTCGGTGGCGGCATAGCCGGTGTAGCCGAGTTTCCTCGCGGCATCGACCTGGCGGCGCAGGATCGAGCGCGGCGCGACCGCGACGTAATCGTGCGTCTTCTCGCTCTTCACGTCGCACAGGACGAACGCGGTCTTGTCGAGCCAGGTCGCGACGCGCAGCGTATCGATGTCGGCGACCATGTGGACGTCGCCGTAGCCGAGCTCCCAGTTGGCGAACTTGTAGCCCGGGACCGGCTCCATTTCCATGTCGACGGTCAGGAGGTAGTCGCAGGCGTGGCCGCCGCCCTCGGCGACCTCGTCGACGAACATCTCGGCGTCGAAGCGCTTGCCCATCAGGCGGCCGTAATGGTCGGTGAAGCCGGCGAGCACGGTCTCGATCTCGCCTTTCTTCACCATCCCCTTGAGCTGCTCCAGCGTGAGCATGCCTCTCTTATTCATCGTTCTTCTTTCTGAAGAGCACGAACACTTTGCCGATGTGCTGGACCGCCTCGGCGCCGGTCTTTTCCGCGATCTCCCCGAACGCTGCATCGCGGGCATCGCGATCCAGGCTCGCCGCCCTTACTTTGATCAACTCGTGCGCGCGCAACGCGCGGTCGACCTCCGCGATCACCTCTTGCGTGAGCCCCTTCGCGCCGACATGAACAACCGGATCGAGCTTGTGGGCTTTCGCCTTCAGCGCCTTGCGTTCCGCGGGGGTCAGCATGAATGAATCCGCGAATCTAATGTCAAAATGAGCACCTTGCTACCCCCTGATTTTCATCCCGTCCTGCAGCAGTGGTGGGCGAGCCGCTTTTCCGAGCCGACGCCGGCCCAGATCGAAGGCTGGCGCGCGATCCGCCAGGGCCAACATACGCTCATCGCCGCGCCGACCGGCTCCGGCAAGACGCTGGCCGCGTTCCTGACCTCGATCGACCAGCTGTTCCGCGAAGGGCTGGAGCAGGGGCTGCCCGACGAAGTGCGGGTCATCTACGTCTCGCCGCTCAAGGCGCTGTCCGCGGACATCCACAAGAACCTCGCCGTGCCCAGGCGCGAGATTCATGCGCTGCAGCCGGTCAAGATCACCGCGGCGGTACGCAGCAGCGACACCCCGCAAACCGAGCGCGCGGCCATGCTGCGCACGCCGCCGCACATCCTGGTCACCACGCCGGAGTCGCTGTACCTGCTGCTCACCGCCGAGCGCTCGCGCGCCATGCTGAGGACCGCGCGGGTGGTGATCGTCGACGAGATCCACGCCGTGCTGCAGTCGCGCCGCGGCGCGCACCTGGCGCTGTCGCTCGAGCGGCTGGATCACGTGTGCGGGCGCAAGCTGCAGCGCATCGGCCTGTCTGCCACGCAGAAGCCGATCGATGAGGTTGGAAGATTTTTAACTCAAGAAAAAATCTCCATCATTGACAAGGGCCATAAGCGTCAACTCGACCTCGCCGTCGAGGTGCCGAATTCGCCGCTCGAAGCGGTGATGTCGCATGAGGTGTGGAAGGAGATCTACGACCGGCTGGTGGCGCTGGTGGAGTCGCACCGCACTACGCTGATCACCGTCAATACGCGGCGCCTCGCCGAGCGCATGGCGCACCAGCTCTCCGAGCGCCTCGGCGCCGACAATGTCGCCGCGCACAACGGCAGCCTGGCGAAAGAAGCGCGGCTCGAAGCGGAGGAAAAACTCCGGGATGGAAAGCTGAAAGTCCTGGTCGCCACGGCATCCCTCGAGCTCGGCATCGACATCGGCCACGTCGACCTCGTGTGCCAGATCTCCTCGCCGCACCGGATCGCGACCTTCCTGCAGCGCGTCGGCCGCTCGGGCCACACGATCAAGGGCGTGCCGAAGGGCCGCATCTTCCCGCTGACGCGCGACGACCTGATCGAATGTGCGGCCATGGTGCGCGCGGTACACGACGGCGTGCTGGACCTCGTGGCCGTCCCGGACAAGCCGCTCGACGTGCTCGCGCAGCAGATCGTCGCCGAGTCGGCGGCGGAACAGGAGTGGGACGAGGATTCGTTGTTCTCGCTTTTTAAGGGAGCCTACCCGTATAGAACCCTTGAAAAGCCACAGTTCATGGAAGTCGTTGAGATGCTCGCGCGCGGATACGCGACTCGCCGCGGCCGCCGGGGCGCGCTGATTCACTATGACTCCCTGAATCGCAAATTGCGGGCGCGCAAGGGCAGCCGGCTCAGCGCGATCGTCAACGGCGGCGCGATCCCCGAAGTGTTCGACTACCGCGTGCTGCTCGAGCCCGAGGGGCATTTCATCGGCACGCTGAACGAGGACTTCGCCATCGAGTCGCTGCCGGGCGACGTGTTCCAGCTCGGCAACACCTCGTGGCGCATCCTGCGCATCGGCAACGGCACGGTGCGCGTCGCCGACGCGCAGGGACAGCCGCCTTCGATGCCGTTCTGGCTCGGCGAGGCGCCGGCGCGCAGCGAAGAGATGAGCGTGGCGGTGTCGCAACTGCGCGCGGCGGTCGATTTCGAGCTGCCGGGACCGGACGAGCCGCGCAAAGAGGGTGAGCTGGCAGCTGCCGTTGAATACCTGAGGAAAGAATATTTTCTCAGTCCAAGCGCGGCCGAGCAGATCGCGACGTACCTCGCCGAAGCGAAGCGCAGCCTGGGCATCGTGCCGACCGCGGACACCGTGGCGCTGGAGCGCTTCTTCGACGAATCCGGCGGCATGCAGCTCGTGCTGCACGCACCGTTCGGCAGCCGCATCAATCGCGCCTGGGGCCTCGCGCTGCGCAAGAAGTTCTGCCAGGGCTTCAACTTCGAGCTGCAGGCGGCCGCGACCGAGGAGGGCATCATCCTCTCGCTCGGCGAGACGCATTCCTTCCCGCTGGAGGAGGTGCTGCGCTACCTGCACCCGAACACCGTGCGCGAAACGCTGGTGCAGGCGGTCCTGCAATCGCCGATCTTCGAGACCCGCTGGCGTTGGAGCACCACCCTCGCGCTCGCCGTGCCCCGCAACCGCGGTGGTGCGCGCATCCCGAACCAGCTGCAGCGCATGTACGCCGAGGACCTGCTGCAGGCGGTGTTCCCCGATGCGGTGGCGTGCCAGGACAACATCCAGGGCGCGCGCGAGATCCCCGACCATCCGCTGGTGCACCAGGCGCTGCGCGACTCGCTGGAGGAGGCGGTCGACGCAACAGGTTTAGAAAAAACGTTAACTCGCTTGGTCAACGGCGAGATCGGCTTTGTCGCCCGTGACACGCCGGAACCTTCGGTGCTGAGCCACGAGCTGCTCAACTCGGCGGTCTACACGTTCCTCGACGATGCGCCGCTCGAAGAACGCCGCACGCGCGCGGTGTACACGCGGCGCGCGACCGAGGTGCGCAATGCCGACGATCTCGGCGCGCTCGACCCTGCAGCGATCGAGCGCGTGCGCCAGGAAGCCTGGCCGGTCGCGAATACCGCGGACGAGATGTACGACGCCCTGATGGTGGCGGGCTACATCAAGGAAAGCGAGCTGGCGCCGCATTGGCCCGCGCTGATAGCGGAGCTGGGCGCGCGCGCGGTGCAGAAGGGAAATGCCTGGTTCGCCCTGGAGCGCAAGGACGACGACGCGCTCGAGATCCTCGCCAGCCGGCTGGAAGTTCTCGGCCCGGTCATGGCGCACCAACTGGATATCCCCGAGGCGGAAACGGCACTGGTCGCGCTCGAAACGCAAGGCCGCGTCCTGCGCGGGAAATTTTCTTCCAATGATCCGGAGTGGTGCGACCGGCGCCTGCTGGCGCGCATCCATCGCTACACCCTGAACAAGCTGCGCGCCGAGATCGAGCCGGTTTCCGCCGTCGACTTCATGCGCTTCCTGCTCCACTGGCAGCACGTCGCCGGCGAAGACCAGGTGAAGGGCGCGGACGGCCTGATGGCGGTGGTCGAGCAGCTCGAGGGCTTCGAGCTTGCGGCCGCCGCGTGGGAAAACGATGTGCTGCCGGCGAGAGTCGGCGACTACGAGCCCGAGCAGGTCGACCGCCTCTGCCTGAGCGGGCGCGTGGCGTGGGGCCGGCTCACGCCAGGCTCGAAGGCGCCACTGCGCAGCTCGCCGATCGCGCTGATGCCGCGCGAGCACCTCAGCCAATGGGGCGTCGAGACCGACCCGGCGATCGAGCTTTCGTCCGAGGCGAAGGCGGTGCGTGAAGCGCTGGAGAAGCGCGGCGCGTCGTTCTTCCATGAATTGACCAGCGCCACGAACCTGTTGCCGAGCTTCGTGGAGCGCGGGCTCGCCGAGCTGGCGGGCGCCGGCATCGCGACCGCGGACAGCTTCGCCGGCCTGCGCGCATTGCTCGCGCCGCAGGAGAAGCGCAGAGGCCTAGTGGAGACCGCCGGGCGCTGGTCGCTGCTCAAGCCGGTGCACAACGACGACGTGGAAGCGATCGCGCGGGCGCTGCTCAAGCGCTATGGCGTCGTTTTTCGTTCTTTATTGGAAAGAGAGTCGCATTTGCCACCGTGGCGCGAGCTGGTCCGGGTCTACCGGCGGCTGGAAGCACGCGGCGAGATTCGCGGCGGGCGCTTCGTCGCCGGCTTCGGCGGCGAGCAGTTCGCCGCCCCCGACGCGGTTGGCCGGCTGCGCGCGGTCCGCAAGACTGAGAAAACCGGCGAGCTCGTGGTGCTGAGCGCGGCCGATCCGCTGAATCTGGTCGGCATCCTCACGCCGGAGGCGCGTGTGGCCGCGATCTACCGCAGCCGCGTGCTTTTCCAGGACGGTCTGGCGATCGCCGCGGTGGAGGGCGGGCAGCTGCGGGTTATTGCAAAGTCAACCCTTGAGGAACCGCAGATGAGAACGTTGCTGGCGCGGCGCTCGCTGCGCCACCCGCTGCGCCCGCACCTGCGCACGCCCACGCCGCGCGAAGCGAAGCGCCTCGTCACCGCCAGGGAACGCCTCAAGGCGTTTCGGTTGTAACCGAGCAGCCGCCGGCGGAAATCGTTCCGCTATCGCGCCTGCACAGACTGCAGGCGTGGAACAAATTCGCAAATACAGTCCGTACCTGCTGATCGAGCTCCTGCTCCCTGGCGGCACCCTTATCGCGCTGCTCCTTTGGCTCTACCGGCGTAAATTCGCTCATCAGTCGCTTTAGTTTTCCTCAGGCTGCGCCGCTGCGGCTACCGCATACTCGAGCGCAGATGAAACAAAAAGGCATCAGCCTCGCGTTGCAGGGTGGCGGCTCGTATGGCGCGTTCACGTGGGGCGCGCTCGACCGCCTGCTGGACGACGCGCGTATCGAGATCAAAGGCGTCAGCGGAGCGAGCGCCGGCGCAATCAACGCCGCGCTTCTCGCGCACGGCCTGACGACCGGCGGTCGCCAGGGCGCGCGCCGCGCGCTGGCGACTTTCTGGGAGAGCGTGGCGGGCACTTTGCCCGGCTCGCTGGTCGATTCGCTGATTTTTCTGACCCGATTTTTGGCGCCATCCCAGTTCAATCCGTTCAACCTCAACCCGGTGCGCGATATCCTGGCCGCGCAGATCGACTTCGAGCGGCTCAGGACCGATTGCGATCTTCCGGTCTTCATCTCGGCGACCAACGTGCGCACCGGGATGCCGCGGTTGTTCCGCACCGGCGAAATCACCGTCGACGTCCTGCTGGCGTCCGCATGCCTGCCGTCGATGCACCGCACGGTGGAGATCGACGGCGAGGCCTATTGGGACGGGGGCCTGAGCGCCAACCCGCCGGTCCGGCCGCTGCTGTACGAATGCGAGGCTGCGGACATCGTGCTGGTCCTGCTGCATCCCGACCGCCGGCCGGAGGTGCCGGTCACCGCTGAGGACATCGCGGCAAGGTGGACCGAGCTCAGCTTCAGCGCCGCGCTTTTCTCCGAGCTCGACGGTATCTCGCTCGCGAAGCAGGAGGCCGAACGCTCCTCGCTGCCGATCGGGCGTCTCGAGCGCCGGCTGCGGCGCCTGAAGCTGCATCGCATCTGCGCTCCGGAAGCGATGAACCGGATGAGCATGCAAAGCAGGCTCAACACGCATGGCGCCTTCATGGCTTCGCTCTACGAGGCCGGCAGAACGCAGGCCGACGCATGGCTGCGGGAACCGGGTAAATTGCCGGCCCATGGCCAAGTCGAGCAAGGAGTGGCTGCGCCGGCACGTCAGTGACCATTACGTGCAAAAGGCGCGCAAAGAGGGCTATCGCTCGCGCGCGGCCTATAAGCTGATCGAGCTCGACGAGAAGGAAAAACTGTTTCGCGCGGGACAAACCGTGCTCGATCTTGGTGCGGCGCCGGGCGGCTGGTCGCAGGTCGCGGCCCAGAAGGTGAAGCCCGGCGGCCAGGTCATCGCCATTGATGTCCTCGAAATGGCCCCCATCTCCGGGGTTACGGTCCTCAGAGGAGACTTCCGCGCCATTCCGATCGAAAACCCCGTCGATATTGTCCTGTCCGATGTGTCGCCCAATTTGTCGGGAATACCCAACGTCGATCAGGCGCGGTTACTTGAACTCGCGGTTGCCGCGATCGAACTGTGCGCCAAGGTGCTGAAGCGCGACGGCGTTTTCGTTGTCAAAGCCTTTCACGGTGAAGCGTTCGATGAATTGCGCGAGCGCCTCAACGTGATCTTTCGCAAGGTAAAAGTCGTAAAACCATCCGCCTCCCGGGGTGAATCGGCAGAGACTTACGTGGTGGCACGGGCATTGCGCCCCCTGTAAGATGGTTTTTTAGTTAAGGAGCAACGGTTTTGAACAACATGCTCAAGAACTTGGTCATCTGGCTGGTCATTGGACTGGTGCTGATGACCGTGTTCAACCAGTTCAACACCCGCCAGCAGACCCAGGCGGTCATGGACTACTCCCAGTTCATCGAGGAGGTGAAGCAGGGCCGCATCACCGAAGTCCAGATCGAGGGCCGCAACCTCAAGGCCCGCACCCAGGAAGGCAAGGTCGTCACCAGCTACTCGCCGGGCGACCTCTGGCTGGTCACCGACCTGCTCAAGTACGGCGTCAAGATCAAGGCCAAGCCGGAAGAGGAGCCCTCGCTCCTCATGAACATCTTCGTCTCGTGGTTCCCGATGCTGCTCTTGATCGGGGTGTGGATCTTCTTCATGCGCCAGATGCAGGGCGGCGGGCGCGGCGGCGCGTTCTCGTTCGGCAAATCCAGGGCGCGGATGCTGGATGAATCCACCAATACCGTCACCTTTGCCGACGTCGCAGGCTGCGAAGAAGCGAAAGAGGAAGTCGCGGAGCTGGTCGACTTCCTGCGCGATCCCTCCAAGTTCCAGAAGCTCGGCGGCCGCATTCCGCGCGGCGTGCTGATGGTCGGCGCCCCCGGCACCGGCAAGACGCTGCTCGCGCGCGCCATCGCGGGCGAAGCCAAGGTTCCGTTCTTCTCCATTTCCGGCTCCGACTTCGTCGAGATGTTCGTCGGCGTCGGCGCGGCGCGCGTGCGCGACATGTTCGAGCAGGCGAAGAAGCACGCGCCGTGCATCGTGTTCATCGACGAGATCGACGCGGTCGGCCGCCAGCGCGGCGCCGGCCTCGGCGGCGGCAACGACGAGCGCGAGCAGACCCTGAACCAGCTGCTGGTCGAGATGGACGGCTTCGAGGCGACGATGGGCGTGATCGTGATCGCCGCCACCAACCGGCCCGACGTGCTCGACCCGGCGCTGCTGCGCCCGGGCCGCTTCGACCGCCAGGTGGTCGTGCCGCTGCCCGACATCCGCGGCCGGGAAGAGATTCTCAAGGTCCACATGCGCAAGGTTCCGCTCGCGCCGGACGTCAGGCCGGACATCATTGCGCGCGGCTGCCCCGGCTTTTCGGGCGCGGACCTCGCGAATCTCGTGAACGAGGCCGCGCTGTTCGCCGCGCGCAAGAACAAGCGCCTGGTCGACATGGACGACTTCGAGATGGCCAAGGACAAGATCATCATGGGCGCCGAGCGGCGCTCGATGGTGATGCCCGAGGAAGAGCGCCGCAACACCGCGTACCACGAGTCGGGCCACACCATCGTCGCGCGCATGCTTCCCAAGACCGACCCGGTGCACAAGGTCACGGTGATCCCGCGCGGCCGCGCGCTCGGCGTGACCATGCAGCTGCCGACGGAAGACCGCTACAGCCAGGACCGCGACCGGCTGCTCAGCATGATCGCGGTGCTGTTCGGCGGCCGCATCGCCGAAGAGCTGTTCATGAACCAGATGACCACCGGCGCCTCGAACGACTTCGAGCGCGCCACCGAGATCGCGCGCCGCATGGTGACGCAATGGGGCATGTCCGACGAGCTCGGCACCATGGTGTACGGCGAGAACGAGGGCGAAGTGTTCCTCGGCCGCTCGGTCACCACGCACAAGAGCGTGTCCGAGGCGACCATGCAGAAGGTCGACGCCGAGATCCGGCGCATCATCGATCAGCAGTACCGCGTCGCGCGCAAGATCCTCGAGGAGAACCGCGAGAAGGTCGAGGTGATGGCCAAGGCCCTGCTCGAGTACGAGACGCTCGACGCCGACCAGATCGGCGACATCATGTCCGGCAAGCCGCCGCGGCCGCCGAAGCCGAGCGGTTCGCAGAGCGCGGCCAAGCCGCCGGCCAGCGACGGCGGCACCGAGGGCGCGACCGCACCTGCTCCGACCGCCTAAGAAGTTGCGTTGCGGGAAGTTCGAGCTTTCGCTCGAGCGTCCCCTGGTCATGGGCGTGGTCAACGTCACGCCCGATTCCTTTTCCGACGGCGGCCGCTTCTTCAAGGCGAAGCTCGCGATCGCGCACGCGCGCAAGCTCGCGCGCGAGGGCGCCGACATCATCGACATCGGCGGCGAATCCACCCGGCCCGGCGCCGCGCCGGTGTCCGAGAAGGACGAGCTGGAGCGCGTGCTGCCCGTGCTGCAGGAAATCAGCGACCTCTGCGTGTCGGTCGACACCCGTCGTCCGGCGGTGATGAGGGCGGTGCTGGAAGCCGGCGCCTCGATGATCAACGACGTGGACGCGCTCGGCGCGCCCGGCGCGCTCGAAGCGGTGGCGCAAAGCTCGTGCGCCGTGTGCCTGATGCACAAGAAGGGCGACCCGGCCACGATGCAGCAGGACCCGCACTACGACGACGTCCTGGGCGAGGTAAAAGCCTTTCTGAAAGAACGCGTTAAGGCGGCGCAGGGCGCGGGCATCGGGCCCGAGCGCATCACCGTCGACCCCGGCTTCGGCTTCGGCAAAACGGTCGAGCACAACCTCGAGCTGCTGCGCCGCCTGTCCGAGCTGTCCGACTTCCCGCTGGTGGCCGGCCTCTCGCGCAAGTCCACGCTCGGCAAGCTCACCGGCCGCCCGGTGGACGAGCGCCTCGCCGGCAGCCTGGCGATGGCTTTGCTGGCGTTGCAGGGCGGGGCCACAATACTGCGAGTGCATGACATCAAAGAGACGCGGGACGTGATCGCGGTCTGGGAAGCGGTGCGGGAAAACGCCACGTGAGAAAACATTTCGGGACCGACGGCGTGCGCGGCACGGTCGGACAGAGCCCGATGACGCCGGACTTCGTGCTGCGGCTGGGTTACGCGGCAGGGAAAGTATTGCTTGAAAAGAACGCGCACCCTGCGGTCCTGATCGGCAAGGACACGCGCATCTCGGGCTACATGCTCGAGTCGGCGCTCGAAGCCGGGTTCTCGGCCGCCGGCATCGACGTCCATATGTGCGGGCCGATGCCGACGCCCGCCGTCGCCTATCTCACGCGCGCGCTGCGCCTGACCGCCGGCGTGGTGATCAGCGCTTCGCACAACCCGTATCCGGACAACGGCATCAAGTTCTTCTCGGGCGACGGCTTCAAGCTGCCCGATACCACCGAAGCCGCGATCGAAGCCGCGATGGAGCAGCCGATGGGCTGCAACCCGGCGTCGAAGCTCGGCAAGGTGTGGCGCGTGGACGATGCGCCCGGCCGCTACATCGAGTTCTGCAAGTCGACCTTTCCGTCGCAGCTCGACCTGAAGGGCCTGAAGATCGTGGTCGA
>Ga0307497_10000337_pt1 | contig 10728 bp, 9 predicted proteins | sample 10_S_MG_FD_201366 | JGI IMG/M metagenome (GOLD analysis project Ga0307497, IMG submission 201366) | Soil microbial communities from Populus trichocarpa stands in riparian zone in the Pacific Northwest, United States - 10_S | ecosystem: Environmental > Terrestrial > Soil > Riparian zone > Trees...
GCGCGCGCCGTTCCTCGACCACAAGCTGGCCGAGCTGGTCTCGGCGCTGCCCGACCACGCGCGCGTGCACGGCCTCGAGACCAAGTGGATCCTGCGCCAGGCGCTGAAGCCGCTGCTCGGCGCTCTCAAGCCGCGCAAGGGCGGCTGGCGCGTGCCGGTCGGCGCATGGCTGCGCGGCGAGCTGCGCGAGTACCTGCTGGACAATCTGCGCGGCGGGGGCTCCATGACCCGCTGCTACTACGAATCGAAAGCGCTGGACCGGGTGATCGACGAGCACCTCGCCGGCCGGCGCAACCATGAAACGATCCTGTGGACCCTGCTGAATCTCGAAATCTGGCACGGAACCTGTCTCCGCGCCTGAAGCAGTGGCAATGGCGCTTCAATCGTCTCCGCTGCATGAGCCCTGCAGAGGTGGCTTATCGCGCCATGCGCGCGCTGCAGGCGCGCGCCGAGAAATCGGGCATCGCGCGCGAGCGCGCCGTGCCGGCGCCGGACCTGGCGCCACGCCCGAATCCCTGGATCAAAGTCGGCAAGGTCGATTCGGCGACCTACGTGCAGGCGGCTGACCGCATCGCGCACGGCTTCCTCGACATCTTCGCGCTGCGCGGCGTGCAGCTCGGCGCGCCGCCGCGCTGGAACCGCGACCCGAAGAGCGGCATCGAGGCGCCGCTCGCCTTCGGCAAGCTGCTCGATTACCGCAACACCGACGTGGTGGGCGACATCAAGTACCTGTGGGAGCCGAACCGCCACCTGCACCTGGTCACGCTGGCGCAGGCCTACGCGCTCACCGGCAAGCGCGCCTACTTCGACGCCATCGCCGAGCACCTCGACAGCTGGTTCCTCGCCTGCCCCTACGGCTACGGCCCGAACTGGTCGAGCGCGCTCGAGGCCGGCCTGCGCCTGATCAACTGGTCGGCGACCTGGCAGCTGCTCGGCCCGCAGATCCTGGACGAGCACGCCGAGTTCCGCGGCCGCTGGCTCGACTCGGTCTACCAGCACGCGCAATTCATCCGCGGCTGGTTCTCGCTGCACTCGTCGGCCAACAACCACCTGATCGGCGAGGCCGCGGGCCTGTTCATCGCCTCCCTCACCTGGCCGTACTGGCCGGCGGCCAAGAGCTGGCGCGACACGGCCAAGTCGATCCTCGAGCGCGAGGCGCTGATGCAGAACGCGCCCGACGGCGTCAACCGCGAGCAGGCGGTCGCCTACCAGCAGTTCGTGCTCGATTTCCAGCTGCTCTGCCTGCTCGCCGGCAAGGCGAACGGCCAGTGGTTCTCGGCCGACTACGAGTCGCGCCTCGAGTCGATGCTCGACTACCTGTCCTCGATCATGGACGCCGGCGGCAACGTGCCGATGCTGGGCGACGCCGACGACGGCTACGCGGTGAAGCTCTCGGCCGAGGAGGGCTTCTGCCCGTACAAGTCGCTGCTCGCCACCGGCGCGCTGCTGTTCCGGCGCGGCGACTTCAAGCTCAAGGCGCGCACGCTCGACGACAAGACCCGCTGGCTGTTCGGGGCGCAGGCCGATGCCGAGTTCGAGGCGCTCGACGGCAGCGCGACGCGCCTGCCGCTGCGCCAGACCTTCCCCGAGGGCGGCTATTTCATCCTCGGCAGCGACTTCGACACCCCGCGCGAGATCCGCCTGGTGGCCGACGCCGGCCCGCTCGGCTACCGCTCGATCGCCGCGCACGGCCATGCCGACGCGCTGTCCTTCACGCTCTCGGCCGGCGGCCTGGAGTTCCTCATCGACCCAGGCACCTACGCGTACCACACGCAGGAGCGCTGGCGGAATTACTTCCGCGGCACTTCCGCGCACAACACGGTGCGCGTCGACGCGCTCGACCAGTCGGTTCCCGGCGGCAACTTCATGTGGCTGTCCAAGGCGCGCGCGGGCTGCAGCCTGTGGCTGTCCTCGCCGGAGAAGGACAGCTTCGAGGGCTGGCACGACGGCTACATGCGCCTGGAGGACCCGGTCAAGCACCGCCGCCTGATCGAGCTCGACAAGCGCGCGCGCAAGGTTATCGTCGAGGACACGCTGGAGTTGGGCGAGGAGCACGACGTCGAGCTTTACTTCCATTGCCACGAGGGCTGCAGCGTGGACACGATCCCGGGCGGCTACCTCATCTCCCGCAACGGCACGTCGCTGCGCCTGCTGCTGCCCGTTGTGGATAACTCCGATTGCGCAGTGCACCAGGGAAGCCTGGCCCCGATGCTGGGATGGGTATCGCGCGCCTTCGACTCGCGCCGGCCCGCGCCGACCATCGCTTGGCGCGCGCGGCTCGCGCACCGCGCAGTGCTGCGCACCGAAATCCTGATTTCGCTCTAACGTCAGGGAAATCCTCTCGCGCGGGGGGAGGGGAACGGCGTAGTCTCATGGACCTCATGGCGAAAAAATCCGGCACCTCCGAGCTGAGGAGCGGTATCTCCGGCCAGCACGTGTCGCTCGCCGTGGCCGCGCACCTCGCGCGCACGCAGCTCGTTCCCGAGCCGCTTAAGGTGTACGACGGCCAGCACCTGTCCGACATGCTCGATGTCGTAGCGCAGGCGCTGGCACGTACTGCGTCGCTGCACGTAATCGACGCGCACACCGGCGAGACCCGCGAGCTCGTCCCGGTCGAGCTGGAAGGCGCCGTCGCCAGGCGTGGCGCGACGCTGCTCGTGCTCAAGGATGGCCGCGCGCTGTCCGGAGTTTCGGTGCGGCGCGCCGATCTGCGCCAGGCGATCGCGTTGCTCAAGGCGATCGGCCTGCCGGAGCTCGCGGTGTCGCCGCCGCCCGCGGTGGCGGGGACGCCGGTGCTCAACGGCAACGGCGAGGCGCTGCGCGCACGTCTTGCCGAGGTCGAGGACCTGCTCAAGCCGCCGCTGCTGCCGGCGCAGGTCGAGCGCGCCAAGGCGGGCGCGGTCTGGATCGCGCGCCATGCCCCGCAGGGGCGGGTCGCCAACCTCGCCATGCAGCTGATCAGCGCACTGCACGAGTCGCGGGGCATCGACGAGATTCCGGGCGGCTTCCGCATGGCGCTCGCACGCTTGCGCACCCTGCTCGAGGAAACGGCCAGCAGCAGCTAGCCGGCGGCTTGTTTTTCCCGGAGCTTTTGCACGTTGAGCGGCTCGATGCCGGTCGCGGCCTCGCGCACCGTCCGCAGGCATTCGTGCGCCTCGCGCGCCTCGTCGAAGCAGCGCTCGGCCGCCGCGGTGTTGCCGCTCTTCGCGAACTCCTCGCCCAGGCGGTTGAGCAGGAACACGCTCTCGTCCGAGGCGCGCACCGCGTCCCACAGGCGCGCCTCGAGATCTTCGCCGTTGGCGGCGAGCAGCGTGTCGGCCGAGAACGCGTGCCCGGTATGGCAGCGGAAGCGCACCACCTTTCCCTCGCGCAGCATCGACAGCACGCCGTGGCACTCCGGGCAGGTAAAGGGACTGAGCTCGCCGAAGCCGAACACGCCTTCCTCGAGCGCATCGCGCTCCTTGGCGATATGCAGCTCGCGCTCGGTCTTCTCGTCCTCCTCCGCGGCGATGCGCGGCGCCGCCGGCGCGTCCTCGCGCACGAGCAGCGCGAGCAGCTCGCCGATCTCGGCCGCGGACAGCTTGTAGTCGACCTCGACGTTGTCGAGCGCACTGAGCGGCATCGAGCGGATCAGCGCTTCGGAGGGCTCCTGCACGATGGCGGTGCCGCCGCGCAGCTTGATGGTCCAAAGTCCCGCCGTGCCGTCGTCGAGCGCGCCGGTCAGCACCACGCCGATGGCGCGCGGGCCGTAGAGGTAGGCCGCCGAGCGGAACAGCGGATCGATCGCCGGGCGGAAGCGGTTTTCCTTCGGGCCGCGCGCCACGCGGATGGTGCCCTTCTCGAGCAGCATGTGGTGGTCGTTGGGCGCGACGTAGATGCGTCCCGCCTCGATACGGTCCCCGTCCTCGGGATGCACCGCCTTGAGCGCGCCGGCCTTCGACAGGATCTCCGGCAGGATGCTCTTGGTCCCCGGGGCGAGGTGCCAGACGATGAAGAGGGAGGCGGGAAAGTCTCGCGGCAGGCGCGAAACCAGCTTCTGCAGCGCTTCCATGCCGCCGGCCGACGCGCCGACGACGACGATGTCCTTCTTCGCCATCCCTGAGTCCCAGCAAGTGCCGGGCCCGACTCAGGGGACCGCCTAGGGTCCCTGCGTCGCAAAGCATGTCCGGCGTTGTTGCGCCGCCATCGCCTGCGCCCGTGGATCAGGCCTCTTCCATCATCAGGATCACGCCGTCGCGCTTCTTGCTGCCCGCGACCAGCGGGGTGCAGGTCACGTGGCAGCGGATCTTCTTGCCGCGGCGGTTGACCGCGTCGAGCGTCACTTCCTGGAAGTCGCTCTCGCCGGCGAGGCAGGGCCGGATCATGGTGCGCAGCTCGGCCACCGGCAGCCCGACGTCGAGGTTGAGCAGGCCCTTGCCCTGCACCTCGTCGGCGCGCAGGCCCCACATGTCCTCGGCGCGGTGGTTCCACATCAGCACGTCGAGGTTGCCGTTCACCACGATCGCGCCGGAGCGCAGGCTGCCGAGCACCGACGTGAAGAAGGCGTTCAGGTGGTTGAGCTCGTCGCTGCGTATGCGCAGCTCCTCGTTGACCGTCTGCAGCTCCTCGTTGGTCGACTGCAGCTCCTCGTTCATGGTCTCGAGCTCTTCGTTGGTCGACTGCAGCTCCTCGTTGGTGGTCTCGAGCTCCTCGTTCGACGACTGCAGCTCCTCGTTGGTGGTCTCGAGCTCCTCGTTCGAGGACTGCAACTCCTCGTTGGTGGTCTGGATCTCCTCCTGCGAGCGGCGCAGCTCCTCCTGCAGGTGGGTGACGCGCGTCACGTCGACGAAGGCCACCGAGGCGCCGAGCGGCTTCGCGCCGTCCTCGAACAGCGGCGCGACGACCACGTCGAGGTACTGGACCTGGCCGTCGGGGAAGCGCCGCTCGACGCTGTTGCGCGTGACGGTGCGGCGCTCGGCATGCGCCTGCTCGATCAGCGCGCGCAGCGCGACCGGCCGGTAGGAGATCTCCAGCTCCGACAGCGGCCGGCCGATGTCTTTGGCGTTGATGCTGAACAGCACCCGCGCGCGCGCGTTGGCCATCGCCAGCGCGCCGTTCGCATCCACCACGATGCGCGGTACCGGCGATTCTTCAAGGGCCTGCTCGCGCAGCCGGGGATTGCTGTTCGTGTCCACGCCGTTGCCATTATCTGCCGGAAGCGGCGGCGCGCGCCGCGAGGGCGGCACCACTTTCGCGAATATGCGGCACTTGAGCTCGACGGGGGTGAACAGCTGGCCGTGGGTGAGGAGCATCTCGGCACGGCCGAGGAACAGGGTGCCGTTGCCGCGGCCGTCGCCGTTCAGCGCGAAGTGAAAGCGCGCGAGGATCTTGGCCTGGGTCTCGGCGTTGAAGTACATGAGCGTGTTGCGGCAAACCAGCAGGTCGAGGCGCGAGATCGGCGCGTCCTGCATCAGGTCGTTGCGGCCGAAGATCACCGAGCGGCGCAGGTCGCTGCGGAATACGTAGCGGCCGTTGACCTGGTCGAAATAGCGCTCGAGCCGCTGCGGCTCGAGCGCCTCGACTTCCTTCGGCGAGTAGCTCGCCAGGCGCGCCTGGCTGAGCGCCTCTTCGTCGATGTCGGTGGCATAGACCTTGACGCGTTCCCGGTACTCCTGCTCGCCCATCGCCTCGGCAAGCAGCATGGCGATGGTGTAAGCCTCCTGCCCTGCGGCGCAGCCGGCCGACCATACGCGCACCAGCCCGCCGTCCGCCTTGCGCTGCAGGATCTGCGGCACCACCTCGCGCGCCAGGTAGTCCCAGGCCTCTGCGTCGCGGAAGAACGAGGTGACGTTGATCAGGATGGTGTTGAAGAGGTGGGCGAACTCCTCGGTATGCACTTCCAGATAGTCGCGGTAGTCCTCGAAGGCGCCGATGCCGAGCATCTGTATGCGGCGGGTGATGCGCCGCTCCAGGCTGGGGCGCTTGTAGCCGGTGAAGTCGAAGCCGCGGCTCTGCTGCAGGAACAGCAGCAGGTTCTCGAGCTGCGCGCCGTCGCCGTGCGCCTGGTCGTTCACGCGGCGCTGCCTTTGACCAGCGTCAGCAGCGCCGGCGCGATCTCGTGCAGCGGCAGCACGAAGTCGACCAGGCCGGTCTGCTGCGCGGCGTCGGGCATGCCGAAGAATTCCGAGGTCTTCTCGTCCTGCACGATCACCGTGCCCCCCATTTTCTTGATCGCCCTGACGCCCATCGAGCCGTCGCGCCCGGAGCCGGAAAGTACCACGGCGATGGCGCGCTCCTTGTAGCTCGCCGCCGCCGATTCGAACAGCAGGTCGGCCGAAGGGCGCACGAAGTGCACCAGCTCCGACTGCGTGAGCGACAGCGTGCCGTCGGAATTCACCAGCAGGTGGCGGTTGGGCGGCGCGGTGAAAACCAGGCCGCGCTCGAGCATGGCGCCCTCGCGCGCCTCCTGCACGCGCAGCGCGGTGCGCTTGCCGAGGATCTCGGCCATCAGGCTGCGGTGGCGCGGGTCGAGGTGCTGAACGACCACCAGCGCGGCCGGAAAGTCGGCGGGCAGCGCGGCCAGCACGTCGGTGAGCGCCTTGAGGCCGCCGGCCGAGGCGGCCAGCGCTACGATCTCGAAGGCGTTCATTCCCCGACGCGCTAGTCGAGGCGGCGCAGGAACAGCAGCAGCGAGGCCTCGACGCCCATGACGTAAGGAAGGTTGCTCGCGGTGATCTCGACGTTCGCTACGCGTCGCTCAGCAAGGTTCATGCGGCCGACCCAGGTACGCTGGCCGTACTTGCGGTCGACCGCGGCGTGCGCCAGCTCGGTGCGGAAATGGGCGCGGTCCGCGTCGTCGCAGAAGATCTGCAGCGGCTTGCCGGCGAGATAGCGGTCGGGGACGCCCAGCAGCTCGCAGGCGGCGAGGTTCGCCTCGCGCACGTTGCCGCTGCCGTTGGTGATGGCACAGGCGAAGGGCGCATGCTGGAAGAACGCGGTATAGCGCACCCGGTCGCGCGCGAACAGGTCGGCCTGGTTCTCCAGCTCTTCCCACAGGACCTCGAGCTCCGACAGGCACAGGGCGAGCTCCTGGGCCGCCGTCGCGTCGCTGGCGTCCGTGCGCGCGGCTTCCAGCCGGGTGCGAAGCCTGGTCAGGATATCGACCGTCACTTCGGCTCCCGCTGCGCGAGCTGGCGATGCGCCAGCGCTGCCGCAACCGAAAGCGCCACGTACGGGTCCAGGCGGCGGGCTTTCACGGTTGTGCGCTTTCTCTAGGGGACGATCCACCATACGCCTAGTGCTTTACAGGCACAAGGCGAGGACAGCTCGCGCGCGCCATCGCAAGAGGGAATGGTCCGGTCGGCGCTGATCCGGTCGGCGCGTCGGGCTTTCGCGTCAGACCTGACAGCCTACGCTGCGGCGACGCCGCCCGGCGACTGCTTCAAGAGAAATCCCGCATCCTTCGCGCATGAAAATTTGCGTGCTGGGGCTTGGATACGTCGGCGCCGTATCCGCGGGATGCCTTGCGAAAGACGGACACGAAGTGATCGGCGTCGATCCGGAGCGAACCAAGGTCGACCTGATCAATGCCGGCAAGACGCCGATCATCGAGAAGGACATCGGCGAGATCATCCACGAGCAGGTCGCGGCCGGACGGCTGCGCGCCAGCACCGAGGTGGGCGACGCCGTGCGTCACACCGACCTCGCGCTGGTGTGCGTGGGCACGCCGAGCCTGCCGAACGGCGGCATCGACCTCACCTATATCAAGCGCGTGTGCCAGCAGATCGGCGAGACCATCGCCACGCATCCTGGCGCGCCCGTGATCGTGATGCGCAGCACCATGCTGCCGGGCACGATGCGCGAGGTGGTGATTCCGATCCTGGAAAAATATTCCGGCAAGAAAGCCGGCGAGGAATTCGGCCTGTGCATCAACCCCGAGTTCCTGCGCGAAGGCACCGCGGTGCACGACTACTACCACCCGCCGAAGACCGTGATCGGCGAGCTCAGCCGCTCGAGCGGCGAGCTGCTGGCGAACCTCTACGCCAAGACGCCGGGGCCGATGATCCGTACCGACGTCGACACCGCCGAGATGGTGAAGTACGCCGACAACTGCTGGCACGGCCTCAAGGTCGGCTTCGCCAACGAGATCGGCGCCCTGTGCAAGGCGATCGGCGTCGACGCGCACCGCGTGATGGAGATCTTCTGCAAGGACCAGAAGCTCAACCTCTCGCCCTATTACCTCAAGCCCGGCTTCGCCTTCGGCGGCTCGTGCCTGCCGAAGGACCTGCGCGCGCTGCTGTACAAGGCGAAGACGCTCGACGTCTCGCTGCCGATCCTCGCTTCCGTGCTGCCGTCGAACGAGCTGCAGATCGCTCGCGGCGTGCAGGCGGTGATCGACAAGGGCAACCGCAGGATCGGCATCCTCGGCATCAGCTTCAAGGCCGGCACCGACGACCTGCGCGAGAGCCCGATGGTCGAGCTCACCGAGCGGCTGATCGGCAAGGGCTACGACATCAAGGTCTACGACCGCAACGTGAGCCTCGCCTGCCTCCACGGCGCGAACCGCGAGTACATCCTGAACAAGATCCCGCACCTCTCGCGCCTGATGGTGCCGACGATCGACGAGGTGCTGGCGCATGGCCAGACCCTGGTGATCGGCAACGGCGCGCCGGAGTTCGTCGACGTCCCCAAGCGCATCGGCGAAGGCCAGACCGTGATCGACTTCGTGCGCGTGTCCGACTCGCGCACCGTGGCCGGCGTCTACGAGGGCCTATGCTGGTAGACAGCATTGCCCTCCGGCCGCCGCTGCGGCTTGGCCCGGGGAAGAAGACCGACGACCCGTACGCGATGCTCGAGGCGCGCTTCACGCCGCGCACCGTGTTCATGGAGGTCGGCAGCCCCGATCCCACCCTGGCGCTGCGCGCGGCGAGCTACGTCGAGCGCGTCTATTCGATCGACGTCTCCGGCCAGCTCGCGCAGAACCTGCGCGCGCCGTGCAACCTGCGCGTCGTGCTGTGCGACGGCGTGCGCATCCCGCTGCCCGAGGCCACGATCGACGTCGCCTGGAGCGGCGACTTCATGGATCAGCTCCGCGCCGACGATGCCGCTCTCCATGTGGAGAGCGTGCACCGCGGCCTGGTGCGGGGCGGCGAGTACCTCTTCACCACGCAGCAGACGGTCGCCGAAGTCCGCAGGCGCCTGTTCGCCGCCGGCTTCTCCGTGGTGCGCGTGTCGCTGCTTTCGCTGCTCCTCAAGCCAGTCCGCATCACCGCGATCAAGTAAGTGGCACGCCGCGTTCTCATCCTGGTGGAGAACCTGCCGAGTCCGTTCGACCGGCGGGTCTGGCAGGAAGCCAGCACCCTGCGCGACGCCGGCTACCTGGTATCGATCATCTGCCCGACCGGCAAGGGCTACGACAAGAAGTACGAGCAGATCGAGAACATCGACATCTGGCGCTACCAGCTTCCGGCCGAGGCCGAGGGCGCGCTGGGGTACCTGATCGAGTACAGCGCGGCGCTGTTCTGGACTTTTCTCCTCAGTTTTAGAATTCTTTTTTCAAGGGGATTCGACGTGGTGCACGCGTGCAATCCCCCGGACCTGTTCTTCCTCATCGGCAACTTCTTCAAGCTGTTCGGCAAGAAGTTCGTGTTCGACCACCACGACGCGAATCCCGAGCTGTACGAAGCCAAGTTCGGCCGGCGCGACTTCCTCTGGAAGGCGATGTGCCTGCTCGAGCGCCTGACCTTCCGCTTCGCCGACGTGTCGATCGCCACCAACAATTCCTACCGCCGCATCGCCGTCGACCGCGGCGGCATGCCCCCCGAGCGCGTGTTCGTGGTGCGCAGCGGCCCGAGCCTCGAGCGGCTGAAGATCGTCCCGCCACAAGAAGGCCTCAGGCAGGGGAAGAAATACCTGGTCGGCTACGTCGGCGTGATGGGGCGCCAGGAAGGCATCGACCTTCTGCTTCAATCGGCGGCACATCTCGTCCATCAGGCCGGTCGCAAGGACATTCATTTCGGGCTTGTCGGCGGCGGTACTTCGCTCGAAGAGATGCGCGCACTCGCCATCTCTCTCGGGGTCGAGGATTACGTCACCTTCACCGGCCGGGTGCCGGACGCCGATCTGCTCGCCATGTTGAACACGGCGGACGTCTGCGTGAACCCCGACGTCGCCAACGAGATGAACGACATCTCGACCATGAACAAGATCATGGAGTACATGTCGCTCGGCAAGCCGATCGTTCAATTCGACCTGACCGAGGGCCGCTTCTCCGCCCAGGACGCCTCGCTCTACGCCAAGCGTAACGACCCGGTCGACTTCGCCGCCAAGATCGTCGAGCTGGTCGACGACCCGGCGAAGCGCAAAGCGATGGGCGACCTCGGCCGACGGCGTGTGCAGGACGAGCTCGAGTGGCGCTACGAGGCGCCCAAGCTGCTGGCTGCTTATGACGCGCTGTGGGTGAAGACCCAGCAACGCCAGCAGCCCGCGACCTGACGTGCCGTGACCCCGCGGCGGCGATGGGCACTGATCTCGGTAGCCGCAATCGGGACCGGCATTGCCGCCTTCGTCGTACCGGGAGATAACGCAGTCACCGAAGTCGCCGCGCCGGTCGAGCGCTCGCATACCGCGCCGACCAATTCGAGCGCCGCGCGACTGCAACCCGTCAGCACCCAGCTCCCGACGCGCGAGCCGATCGGCCGCCAGCGCGGCGACCCGTTCGCCACGCTGGCCTGGGCGCCCAAGCCGGCC
>Ga0307497_10000339_pt1 | contig 10726 bp, 10 predicted proteins | sample 10_S_MG_FD_201366 | JGI IMG/M metagenome (GOLD analysis project Ga0307497, IMG submission 201366) | Soil microbial communities from Populus trichocarpa stands in riparian zone in the Pacific Northwest, United States - 10_S | ecosystem: Environmental > Terrestrial > Soil > Riparian zone > Trees...
CGCGGCTTTGTAAAAATTTCCGCAGCAAGTCTCCGGCGCCGGCCTCGGCGCTGGAGAAGTGGCGCGCCGCCCGGGCGAGAGATTGTTTCCACGCGGGGAAGCGCTTCTCGAGCAATGGCCCGACGCTCCGGCGCACGAAATTTCGCGTGAGCGCCTCGTCGGCGTTGCTCTCGTCCTCGATCCAGGACAGCCGGTGGCGGCGCGCATAGGCCTCGATTTCGGCGCGCGGCACGTCGAGCAGCGGCCGCAGCAGCGTCTTGCCCCGGAAGCGGGACTCGCGCGCCATCCCGCTCGCCCCGCGCCGCCCGGCGCCGCGCAGCAGGTTCATGAGCACGGTCTCGGCCTGGTCGTCGAGATTGTGGGCGAGCGCGATGCAGTCGGCGTCGGCCTTGGCAAAGGCCTCGTATCGGGCTCTGCGTGCGGCCGCCTCGAGTCCGTGCCCATCCCGGGAAACCTTGACCCGATAAACTTTGAGAGGCACTCCCCAGCGCTTGCACAGCTTGCGGCAGAACGCCGCCCAGGCGTCCGCGTTGGGGCTCAGGCCGTGATGGACGTGGATCGCGCGCACCGGAGCGCGCGCCTTGAGCCGATGAAGAAGGGTGACCGAATCGATGCCGCCCGAAAGGGCGACGGCGAGAGCCCTAGCGCTCGGTCGCTTCCTTGAACTTGCCATAGGCCATCAGCCGCTCGAGCCGGCTCTCCACCAGCTCTTTGGGCGATTTCTCCTGGAGCTGCCTGAGCGCTTCGGTCAGCGCCTTCTTCAGCGACTGCAGCGCGGCCTGCGGATCGCGGTGCGCCCCGCCCAGCGGCTCGGGCACGATCTTGTCGATCAGGCCGAGCGTCTTCAGGCGGCTGGAGGTAATGCCAAGCGCATCGGCAGCTTCGGGCGCCATCTCCGCGCTGCGCCACAGGATCGAGGCGCAGCCTTCGGGCGAGATCACCGAGTAGGTGGCGTACTGCATCATCTGGATGATGTCGCCCACCGCGATGGCGAGCGCGCCGCCCGAGCCGCCCTCGCCGATCACGGTGACGATGACCGGCACGCGCAGGCGCGCCATCTCGAACAGGTTGCGGCCGATGGCCTCGGACTGGCCGCGCTCCTCGGCGTCGATGCCGGGATAAGCGCCGGGGGTGTCGACGAAGGTGAACACCGGCAGGCCGAACTTTTCGGCGAGCTTCATCAGGCGCAGCGCCTTGCGGTAGCCCTCGGGCTTGGGCATGCCGAAGTTGCGCGCGATCTTTTCCTTGGTGTCGCGCCCCTTCTGGTGGCCGAGCACCATGCACGCCTGCCCGTTGAAGCGCGCCAGCCCGCCGACGATCGAAGTATCGTCGGAGAACGTGCGGTCGCCGTGCAGCTCCTCGAACTGGGTGAACAGGCCCTGGATGTAGTCGAGCGTGAACGGGCGCTGCGGATGGCGCGCGACCTGCGCCACCTGCCACGGCGAGAGCTTGCCGTAGATGTCCTTGGTGAGCGTCTGGCTGCGCTTGGTGAGGCGCTGGATCTCGTCCGAGATGTCGACCGCCGAGTCGTCCTGCACGAAACGCAGCTCCTCGATGCGGGTCTCGAGCTCCGCGATCGGCTGCTCGAACTCGAGAAAGGTGGTCTTCATCGGGGCGCGATTCTAGCCCAACCCCATTACGCGCGAGCCGTTCACGCGGCGATCACCCTATTGCGGCCCGCGTTTTTGGCCTGGTACAGGGCCTTGTCGGCCCGCGCCAGCAGCGTCCCGACCTCCTCCCCGTGCACGTAGGTCGCCACGCCGACGCTGATGGTGACGCGCCGCTCGAACGGCAGGTCCGGCAGCACGCTCGCCTCGGTGGCGGCGCGCACGCGCTCGGCGACCGCCAATGCGCCCTGCTGGTCGGTGCCCGGCAGCACCAGCAGGAACTCCTCGCCGCCGAAGCGTCCGAAAGTGTCGATGCCGCGCAGGCCGCGCGGCGCGAGCGCGGCGAAGTGCTTGAGCACCGAATCGCCGGCGGCGTGGCCGAGCGTGTCGTTGATCGTCTTGAAATGATCGAGATCCGCCAGGCAGATCGAGAACGGCTCGTGCGTGCGTTCGGCGCGCGAGCGCTCGCGCGCCAGCGTGTCGATCAGGAAGCGGCGGTTGAATGCCGCGGTAAGCTCGTCGCGGATGGCGAGCTCGCCGATGTGGTCGAACGCCCGGCGCAGCTCGCGGTTGCTGTCCGACAACCGCACGCGGAGCCGGTTGACGTAGCCGCCCATCACCGCGAACCACGGCAGCACGATCAGCAGCACGCCGAACTCGGTGAACGCGGCGCGCACGTCCATCGACGGATTGCGCAGATAGGTGAGGTGCAGCACCGTGCCGTGCGCGACGATCGCGACCGCCGCGAGCGCCATCAGCCGCTTGGCGTTCAAGCGCAGCACGCCGAACAGCATCGCCACCAGATAGAACAGCATGAGCGGCGAGCGCGCGGCGGGGCCGGCGTGATACATGATGTAGGCGAGAAATACGATCGCCGCCCCGACCTGCTCAGTGGACAGGCTCGGGTCGGCGAAGCGCAGGTTGAAGCCGCTGCGGAACACGACGAAGAACAGCGCGATCAGCGTGACGATGCCGGCGGCGCCTTCGACCGCCGCGCGCCACGGCAGCAGGCCGAGGAAGGCGAACAGGCCGAGCGCGAGGATGATGAGGAGCGAGCTGCCGCCCGCCATGAGGAAGCGGCCGAGGCGCTGCGACTGGCGCTCGTCGGCGGGGAAAAGCGTGAAGCCGTCGGATCGGCGAAGCTCCGGCCGATCCTGGGGCTCGACTTCGGGCCCCGACAGCACTTCGCTCATCGCGCCGCCCTCCGTTCGCTCAGTATTCTACCGGCACCGGGTCGAGCGAGCGCCAGAGGTACCAGGTGGCGACCGAGCGCCAGGGACGCCAGCTGTCGCCCAGCTTTCGCATCCGGCCGAGCGAGATCTTTCTGCCCTTGAAGTAGGCCACGCGGATGCCCTTCTGCAGGCCGAGGTCGTCGAGCGGAAACACGTCGGCACGCAGCAGGTTGAACATCAGGAACATCTCCGCGGTCCAGCGCCCGATGCCGCGCACGTCGGTGAGCTCGGCGATGATCTCCTCGTCCGCCATCCGCGGCCAGTCGCGCGCGTGGATCTTGCCGTCGACGAAGTGCTGCGCCAGGTCGGCGATGTACTCGGTCTTGCGGTCCGAGAGACCGCAGGCCCTCAGGTTCTTACGGTTGGCGGCGACCACCGCCTCGGGCGTAATCTTCTGTTCAAGGCAGGCACATACGCGGTTCCAGACGCTCTGCGCGGCCTTGACCGAAATCTGCTGGCCACAGATCGCGCGCGCCAGCGTCATGAACGGCTCGCCGCGCACCATCATGTAGACGCCGGGATGCTGGCGCATGATCGCGCCTATCACCGGATCGCGCCGCGCGAGCGCACGCTTCGCCCGATCCCAATATTCAGGCTTCACGCAGCGGAAGATTGGTCAGCAGGTTTTGCGGCTTCATGCGCACTGCGCCCTCCGCCTCGCAGGAGAGCGCGAGGTAAACGGTGCGCCCGGCGATGTCCGCGCGCATCGCCGCCGGCTCTTCGAACTGCATGGCGAGGATGGCGAGGATGTTGCGCATGCGGCCATGCTCGATCTCCTTGCCCGACCAGAGCTCGTTCAGGATCGCGCTCGACTCGGCATCGAGGCCGATATGCCAGGCCCAGGGATGCTCGTCGATCTTGCGCACCGGCTTGACCTGCACCCGCGTTCCCATGAAGTGGAACACCCAGCCCTCGACGACGCGGCACAACGCGTCCAGCGCGGGTCGTCCATAGGTCAGGCTGATCACCGTGTCGTGCCGCGACTCGCGTTCCCAATAGAGCGCGGCGTTGGAGCGGTCGAGCACGTCGAGGTCCACCTTGGCGAGATCGCCCTGCGCTTCGACGATCAACCGGCCGATGCTGCCGTAACGGTTGCCGCTCGCGTGCATTTCGACGGTCTCGAGGTCGGCGAGCAGCGCGTGTCCTTCCTGAATGGTGGCCTTCTGCTCCCGGAAGAACACTTCCGCGGCGCGCAGCCGCAGCGCGTCGTCGCTGCCGTCGAGGATGTTGCGCAGGACGACGTGCACCAGCTGGTCGACGAACATCGGCGGGATGTCGATCGGTGCCTTGAACAGGCGCATGTAGCAGCCTTCGACCGTGCCGGCGTCCAGCAGCTTCTGCCGGAACTTCAGGATCACCCGGTAGTTGTCCCTCGCGTCCGCGTCCTCGACCGCCGCGAGCTCCTTCTCGGAAACCTTGCGGCGGGGAGACTCCATCAGCGCCGCGTGCAAGCGCCGCTCGGCGTCGCCCGACTCCTCCACCGGATGGATCTCCGGGCGCAGGTAGTACGCGCGCAGGAAATCGTCGGTGATCCGCAGCCGGCCGGCCGGATCGCGTTCTAGGAGATGAAAACCGCTATTGCGCCAGAACTCAGGCAGGGGCGATCACCAACCTCGAATGGCTGGCTACGTGCTGCTTCAGGAACTCCATCTGGTCGGCGAGGATGCGGCGGTTGGTGAGGATCAGGTACTCGGCCTTGTTCGGCACGTAAGGCGCGTAGAGCAGCTCCATGCCGCATTCCTGCGGCAGCCGATTGCGCTTGTGGCCGTTGCACTGGCGGCAGGTGGTGACCACGTTCATCCAGGTGTCGCGCCCGCCACGCGAAAGCGGCGTGATGTGGTCGCGCGTCAGGCGGAAGTAGCTGTAGTCGGCGCCGCAATAGGCGCACATGTGGCGGTCGCGGCGGAACAGCTCTCTATTGTTGAGCGGCGGAACCTGGTTGAAGCCCTTGGCCGCCAGCGCCTTGCCCTTGATCGCGACGATGGAATGCGCGGTGATGCTGGAGCGCTCGCCGGTGACGCGGCAGATGCCGCCGTAGTAGGTGAATTTTTCGTCGCCGAGGGTCCAGGCCACCAGGTCCTTGGCGTAATAGAAGCAGGCCTGTTGCCAGCTGATCCAGCGATGCGGCACCCCGTGGGCGTCCAGCGAAAGGATGAGCGGCTTGTCCATTAAGCCCCCAATATACGAGAAAACAAGGGGCTGCGGAAGGAACCTCCAGCTAGTCTTTGCCGACCGCTTCCTTGAACCCCTGGCCGGCGGCGAAAGCGGGAATGGTCTTGGCCGAGATCTTGATCTCCTTGCCGTTCACCGGGCTGCGCCCGCTGCGCGCCTTGCGGGTGCGCGGCAGGAAGGTACCGAAGCCGACCAGGGTGACGCGCTTGCCTTTCGCCACGTTGCTCACGATCGCCTCGAACACCGCGTTCACCACTTCGCTGGCCGCGACCTTGCTGACGTTTCCGGCTTTCGCCGCGACCTGGACCAGATCGGACTTGGTGACCACGTGTGGCATCGGCTCTCCCCCCTGACGTGCGAGCAGGAATCGTATCGAAACCGAAATCGAAATACAACGCGCAGCGCGCACTGCCGTCGTGATTTTGCGCACGCAGCGATACAAACATTTATGATTGAGCCACCTCAAGGAGGAGGACGCATGATCAGGTCGTTGAAACTCGCGAGCGGCATTGCCGCGGCCGCGGTTGCAAGTCTTGCCATCCCCGCGCACGCGCAGAGCACGCTCACCTATTCGAGCTGGGTGCCGCCGACGCACCATCTCACCATCTGGCAGGCGCACTGGGCCGCTGACGTGGAGAAGGCGACCGGCGGACGCGTGAAGTTCCAGGCCCTGCCGAAGGCGCCGGCGGCGGCGCCCGGAACCTTCGACGCAGTGCGCGACGGCCTGGTCGATCTCTCGTACGTGACGGCGAGCTACACCCCGGCGCGCCACATCCTGCCGCTGATGGCCGAGCTGCCCGGCGCCGGCGCCACCGCCGAGATCAACTCGGTCGCTTACTCGCGCATCCACTGGAAGCATTTCCAGAAGCTGGGCGAATACAAGGGCGTGAAGCTGCTGGCGGTCTGGACCCACGGCCCGGGCCAGATGTTCACCAAGAAGCCGATGAAGTCGCTCGCCGACTTCAAGAACCAGAAGATCCGCACCGGCGGCGGCATTGCCGAAGCGGTCGCCAACGCGCTCGGCGCCTCGGCGTTCGTCAAGCCGGCCCCCGAGTCGTATGAGCTGCTCAACTCGGGGGTGGCGGACGGCGTGTTCTTCCCGTTCGAGTCGATCGTCTCGTTCAAGCTCGACAAGGTGATCGGCCAGGCCACGGTGTTCCCGGGCGGGTTGTACAGCTCGGCGTTCGGCTTCTTCATGAACGAGGACAAGTGGAACAAGATCGCGAAGGAGGACCAGGCGATCATCGACAAGTATTCCTACGAGTACGCGGCGCGCAGCAACGGCAAGTCCTGGGACGCGGCCGACAAGGTCGGCCTGGACGCGCTCAAGGCCGCGGGCGCCAACATCACCACCGCCGACGCGGGCATGCAGGCCGAGGCGAAAAAGCGCTCCGGCCCGATCATCGAGGACTGGATCAAGAAGGCGAGCGCCAAGCTGCCCAACGCCAAGCAGGTGCTCGACGAGTTCCATGAGGAGTTGAAGAAGGTCGCCGCCGGGAAATAGGGCATGACGGCCCTCTGACGCAGTGAACCCGGTGTGGGAAAGACGGGCGGACGCCGTCCTCGGGATCGCGGCATCCGCCCTTCTTTTTGGCATGATGGTCCTCACGTTCTTCGACGTGGTGGGCCGCTACCTGCTCAACAGGCCGATCCGCGGCGCGTTCGAGGTCACCGAGCTCGGGCTGCTGGTGCTGATCTTCGCCGGCCTGCCGCTGGTTTCGCACGCCGACGAGCACGTCACCATGGACTTCATCGACCGCATCCTGCCGGAGCGGATCGTTCACGTCTGGATTCGCGTGATGCACGCGATCTGCGCGGCGATCATGTTCTTCCTCGCCTGGCAGGTGTGGATCAAGGCCAACCGCATCGCCTCCTACAGCGACACCACCGACGTGCTGCGCATCACCATCGGACCGTTCGTCTACTTCATGTCGCTGATGATCGGCCTCACCGGCCTGGTGCATGTGTTCAAGATGTTCGTGCCGGGAGCCGCGCGCACCAACCAAGTGACCACCTAGCCTCATGACCGAGTCGCTGATCGGCCTCGGGTTGATGATGGTGCTCGCCTTCCTGCGCCTGCCGATCGCGCTGTCGATGGGCGTGGTCGGCATCGTCGGCTATGCCTACATGCGCGACTGGAACTGGGCCGTCGCCTTTGCCACCGCGCAGACCAAGATCTACGAGACCGGGCGCAACTACGCGCTCACCGTGGTGCCGCTCTTCATCCTGATGGGCAACTTCGTCACGCGCGCGGGCATGTCGCAGGAGCTGTATCGCACCGCCTACGCCTTCATCGGCCACCTGCGCGGCGGCCTGGCGATGGCCACCATCGTCGGCTGCGCCGGCTTCGGCGCGATCTGCGGCTCGTCGATCGCGACCGCGGCGACCTTCGCCAAGGTGGCGTATCCGTCGATGAAGAAGTTCGGCTACTCCGACGCGCTCGCCACCGGCTCGATCGCCGCGGGCGGCACGCTCGGCATCCTGATCCCGCCCTCCACCATCATGGTGATCTACGGGATCATGACCGGCACCAGCATCGGCAAGCTGTTCGCCGCCGGCATCCTGCCCGGCATTCTCGCCACGGTGCTGCTGTGCCTCGCGGTGCAGTACGTGACCTGGCGCGATCGCGCGGCCGGCCCGCGCGGCGAGCGCCTGTCGTGGAAGGAGCGCTTTGACACGCTGCACGGCGTCGGCTGGTTCGCGGCGGTCGGCGTCGCGGTCGTCGCCTCGGCGAGCTTCGGCTGGGTGGAGTCGGACGATGCCGCCGTGCTCGGCGCGCTCGCCGTGTTCGGCCTGTCGCTCATCTACAAGGGCGTGACCAGCGTAATCGCGCTCTTCGCGCTGGTCATGGGCGGTATCTACGGCGGCGTCTTCACCGCGGTCGAAGGTGCCGGCGTCGGCGCGTTCGGCGCCATGGTGTTCGCGCTCGCGCGCAAGTCGCTGACCTGGCGCGCCCTGTATGCGGCGTTGGTGGAGAGCGCGCGCACCACCGCGATGCTCTTCATGATCCTGATCGGCGCGCTGATGTTCGCCGAGTTCGTCAACATCACCACCATGCCCGACGACCTGAAGAACTTCGTCAACCGCCTGCAGCTGAGCCCGATCATGGTAGTGGCGGTGATCATGGCGATCTACGTCGTCCTCGGCACGGCGATGGAAGAGCTGTCGATGATCCTGCTGACCGTGCCGGTGTTCTTCCCGCTGATCGTGCACCTCGGCGTCGACCCGATCTACTTCGGCATCCTGATCGTGGTCGTGGTGGAGATCGGCCTGATCAGCCCGCCGGTGGGCATGAATCTGTTCGTCCTCAACACCCTGCTGCCGCAAGTGCCGACGCGCGTCATCTTCCGCGGCGTGCTGCCGTTCATGGCGATCGACTGCGTGCGCCTCGCGATCCTGATCGCCTTCCCGATCCTCTCGCTCTGGCTGCCGAGCTTCATGCGATGAAATCGAAAACTCACTTCATGGAGCGGGTCAGCCGCGAGATGGACGAGGACCTGCCGTTTCTGGAAGGCTCGACTGCCGAGCTGCTCGCCGCCTGTTGTCGAATTTTGGGAAAAGAAAATCACGAATCCGGTCTCGCCGGCCAGGTCACGGCGCGCGCCGACAAGCCCGGCACCTTTTGGACGCTGCAGTTCGGCTACGGCTTCGAGCAAGCGAGCGCGAAGCGCATGGTGCTGGTCGACGAAGACTTGAAGCCGCTCAAGGGTGGACGCGCCAATCCTGGCGTGCGATTCCACGTCTGGATCTACAGCAGGCGCCCGGACGTGGAAGCCATAGTGCATACACACGCTCCGCACGCCTCCGCATTGGCGGCCACGGGCAAACCGCTGAAGACCATTCATATGGATAGCGCGATGCTGCATGGCACCGCGCACCTGCCCGATTGGCCCGGCGTACCGGTCGCGGACGACGAAGGCCGCATCATTTCCGGCGCACTCGGCAGCGCGAAGACCATCCTGCTCGCCAACCACGGCCTGCTCGCCGCAGGCGCCAGCGTCGAGGAAGCGACCTACCTCGCGGTGTTCTTCGAGCGCGCGGCGCGCATGCAGCTCATGGCGATGGCCGCGGGCGGCTTCCAGGAAGTGAAGCCCGAGCTCGCCGAAGAAGCGCGCGACTTCCTGCTCCAGCCTTCTATCGTGCGCGGGACTTTCGCTTACTGGTCGCGCCGCTGTGGGTGACCGCGCCCAGGTTCGCCGGACCGACCAGCGCCTCGTACTTCTGCAGCACCCCCGATAGCGAGCGCTTCGGCGCGCTCGCCTTTCTTTTTCTCAGCTCCGACGCGGGGACCTGAAGGTCGATTCGTCCGCGTGCAGCGTCGATGCGGATGCGGTCGCCGTTTTTCACCAGCGCGAGCGCTCCGCCAACCGCCGCTTCTGGCGAAATGTGGCCGACCATCATCCCGCGCGTCGCGCCGGAGAAGCGTCCATCGGTAAGCAGCGCCACCTTCTCGCCCATTCCCTGTCCGTAGATCAGCGCGGTCACCCCCAGCATCTCGCGCATTCCCGGCCCGCCCTTGGGACCTTCATAGCGGATCACCAGGACATCGCCGGCCTTGTATGCCTTTTTCTTCACGACTTCCGAACAGCTTTCCTCCGAGTCGAACACGCGCGCGCGGCCTTCGAACACCAGGGACTTCAGGCCCGCCACCTTGATCAGCGCCCCGTCGGGCGCGAGGTTGCCTTTCAGGACCACCAGGCCGCCGCTCGGCGTGATCGGTACATTGCGCACCACGTCGCCATCTGCTCCCGAGTGGTGGCTCAGCGCTTGCGCGAGCGTTTGCCCAGACAGGGTGAGGCACTCGCCATGGAGGGCACCGTGCGTCAGCAGGGATTTCAAGACTGAATAAACGCCGCCGACGGCGTGAAGATCTTTGGCGAGGAAACGCCCGCCGGGCTTCATGTCGGCAATCAAAGGCGTGCGCTTCGCCACGCGCGCGAAGTCGTCCAGCGTGAAGCGGATGCCGGCCTCGTGAGCGATCGCGGGGATGTGGAGCGCGGCATTGGTCGAGCCGCCGGTCGCCGCCACGGCGGCGCAGGCGTTCTCGAGACTCTTCCTGGTGACCAGCTCGCGCGGCAACGGGCCGCCGTTCTTCAAGAGTTGCATCACGACATGGCCGGCGCGCCGGGCGACATTTGCGCGTTCACTGGAAACCGCCGGCAAGGTGGCGGAGCCGGGAAGCGCGAGGCCCAGCGTCTCCGACACCATCGCCATCGTGTTGGCAGTGAACTGGCCGGGACACGAGCCGAGCGTCGGGATGCAGATCTCCTCGAGCTGCTTGAGGTCCTTCTCGGCGAAGGTGCCGGCCATGACGGCGCCGACCGCTTCGTAGGTGTCGAGCACGGTGACGTCGCGGCCTTGCCAGGTGCCCGGCAGCGCCGCGCCGCCGTAAACGAACACCGCCGGCAGGTTGAGGCGCACCATCGCCATCATCATTCCGGGCAGGGTCTTGTCGCAGCCGGCGAAGGTGACGAGCGCGTCGTAGGCGTGGCCACGCACTACGGCTTCCACCCCGTCGGCGATGATTTCGCGCGACACCAGCGAATAGCGCATGCCGCCGTGGTTCATCGACATGGAGTCGGCGACCGAGGCCGAGGCGAAGTCGAATGGCACCCCGCCCGCTTCGCGCACCGCTGCGCAGGCTTCGCGCGCGAACTCTCCGAGCAGCGCGTTGCAGGGCGTGACGCGCGAATCGGTGGACGCGACGCCGATGAA
>Ga0307497_10000340_pt1 | contig 10724 bp, 10 predicted proteins | sample 10_S_MG_FD_201366 | JGI IMG/M metagenome (GOLD analysis project Ga0307497, IMG submission 201366) | Soil microbial communities from Populus trichocarpa stands in riparian zone in the Pacific Northwest, United States - 10_S | ecosystem: Environmental > Terrestrial > Soil > Riparian zone > Trees...
GCGGCCTTGTCGCCGGCCACCTTGCGCAACGCCTCGATCTGCTCGCCCACGGTGGCGCTGATGCCCGGCATGCTGAGGTTGCGGCGCGTGCCGAGCTTTGCGCTGTCGAGCGTTGCCGCGTGCATCAGGAAATCGATCGCGGCGCGCGGTGAAGCGAACCAGTGGCGCACGCTTTCCGGCACCGGCAGCACCGCTTCCTGGCCGGCAAGCGGCTCGCGGATGATGCCGGAGAAAAAGCCCGAGGCCGCCTTGTTCGGCTTGCCGGGGCGCACGCAGATCGTCGGCAGGCGGATGCCGATGCCGTCGAACAAGCCGCGCCGGCTGTAGTCGGACAGCAGCAGCTCGCCGATCGCCTTCTGCGTGCCGTAGCTCGTCAGGGGCGCGTTCAGGAATTCGTCGGCAATCGCAGGCGGAAACGGCGCGCCGAACACGGCGATGGAAGAAGTGAACACCAACCTCGGCTTGTAACCGTTCCCGACCTTGCGCACCGCCTCGAACAGGCGGCGGGTGCCATCGAGGTTGATGCGGTAGCCCTTCTCGAAGTCGGCCTCGGCCTCGCCGGACACGATTGCCGCGAGGTGGAAGATCAGGTCCGGGCGCGAGGCAACCAGCTTCTCGGCCTCTCCCGGGGCCGAGAGATCGGACACCGCCGAGCTGCCCTCGAACGGCACCACGTCGTGCAGCACGAGCTCGCCGGCGCCTTCCTTGCGCAGGCGCGCCGTGAGCTTGCGGCCGATCATGCCGGCCGCGCCGATGACCAGGGTTTTCTTCACCAGTCCGGATCCCACAGGCGCCACCAGGGCACGTCCTTCGCCAGCCGCTCGCCGCCGGGCTTGAGATAGAGGCTGTCGGGGAAATTGGTGCGCATCACGCGATCCGCCGCGTTGCGCAGATCGTCCATGCCGAGCCGGTCATAGGCGAGCACCAGCAGGAACACCGCCTGCTCGGTCGCCGGGGCCTGCGGGTAGTTCCGGATCGCGTATTGCGCGCGGTTGGCCGCCGCCAGATAGGCGCCGCGCTTCATGTAATAGCGCGCGACGTGCACTTCGTGCGAGGCGAGGCCATTCACCAGGTAACGCATGCGCAGGGTCGCGTCCGGCACGTACTTCGAGTCGGGGAAGCGCGTGATCACTTCCTTGAACGCGCTGAACGACTCGCGCGACGATTTCGGATCGCGGTCGCTCACGTCGGGCGTGGCGAGGTTGGCCAGGATGCCGTAGTTGTCGTTGAAGTTGATCAACCCTTTCAGGTACCAGGCGTAGTCCGCGGAGGCGTGGTTCGGATACATCTTGATGAAGCGGTCGATCGCGGCGAGCGCCGGGGCGCGCTCGCCGTCCTTGTAGTTGCAGTAGGCGATCTCGAGCTGCGCCTGCTGCGCGAAGCGCCCGTACGGATAGCGCGCCTCCAGCTTCTCGAGGTATTTCACCGCGCGCGGCCAGTCTTTCGACGCCATCGCATCCTTCGCCTCGCCGTACAGGCGCTGCGCCGACCAGCCGATGGTCTCGTCCTCGTTACTGCCGGTGCAGCCGGCAAGGCAGAAGAGCGCCACCAGGAAGTAAACTGCGATGCGGGACATGCGGAAAAAAAATCATAACACTAGACGCCGGGCGGACGACTCCAACGCGGACTGGGATGCGGCATTGGCTGCGCCCATGGCGGCGAGTGTGCCGACCGCGCTCGGCGGCATGCGCCTCGACCTGGCCCTGGCACGCCTTTTCCCGCAGTACTCGCGCAACCGCCTGCAGGCCTGGCTCAAGTCGGGCCACATCACCGTGGACGGCAGGCGCCTGCACCCGAACCAGGCCGTCACCGGCGGCGAGGCCATCGCGCTGCGGCCGCCGCGCGTGCCGGACGCCGCCGCGCCGAAGGCGCAGCGCATGCCGCTCAAGATCGTGTTCGAGGATGCGGCGATCATCGTGATCGACAAGCCCGCCGGGCTGGTGGTGCATCCCGGCGCCGGCCAGCCGGATCGCACGCTGCTCAACGCGCTGCTCGCGCACTCACCAGCACTCGTCAACGTGCCGCGCGCCGGCATCGTGCATCGCCTCGACAAGGACACCAGCGGCCTGCTGGTGGTGGCCAAGACGGTCGAAGCGCAGGTCGACCTCGTCAAGCAGCTCGCCGAGCACAGCATGCGCCGCATCTACCTCGCGGTGGTGCAGGGCGACCCGCCGGCGAGCGGCGTGATCGACGCGCCGGTCGGGCGCGATGCGCGCGTGCGTACGCGCATGGCGGTTACGCATAGCGGCAAGCCCTCGCGCACCAACTACCGGGTGCTCGAGCGCTACGGTCATGCCGCGCTGGTCGAATGCCGCCTCGAGACCGGCCGCACGCATCAGATCCGCGTGCATTTCCAGCACCTGCGCCACCCGCTGGTCGGCGACGAGACCTATCGCCGCGGCACGCGCCACGGCGTCTCTTTCCCGCGCCAGGCGTTGCACGCCATCGAGCTGACGCTCGTGCATCCGGGCACGCACCAGCCGATGACCTGGTCGGCGCCGCTGCCGCGCGACCTGAAGCGCCTGATCGAGGACCTGCGCAAGTGATCCAGCCCGACTGGGCGGCGCCCGCGCTTGTGCGCGCGCTGGTGACCACGCGTGATTTCGGCGATCTCGCCGACGAGGACGTACGTCGCAAGCTGCGTGCGCTGTTGCCGAGCGAGCCGGCGTGGTTGAAGCAGGTGCATGGCAAGCGGGTGATCGATCTGGACGCGCGTCCCCCGGGCGAGGCGGATGCGTCCGTCACGCGCAAGCCCGGAACCGTTGCGGTGGTGAAAGCAGCCGACTGCATGCCGGTGCTGTTCACCGACGTCGATGGCACGACCGTGGCCGCGGCACACGCGGGATGGCGCGGGCTTGCGAGCGGTGTGCTCGAGGAAACAGTAAAGGCGATGGCCGTCCCGCCGCAGAAAGTCATCGCGTGGCTCGGTCCCGCGATCGGGCCGCGGGTGTACGAGGTCGGCGAGGACGTGCGCGCGGCCTTCTCGAGCTATCCGAACGCCTTCGTGCCGACGCGGCCCGGACATTGGCTGTTCGACCTGTATGCAGTGGCGCGCGAGAAGCTCAGGGGTCTGAAAGCGGTGAGCGGCGGCGGCTTTTGCACTCACAGCGATAGCACGCGCTTCTTCTCGTACCGGCGATCGCAGTACTGCGCGCATGGCAGCATTGATCTGGCTCTCGTAGCGTAGAATCCACTCCCGATGACGCTTGCCTGGATTGTCGTCGCGAGCGTCGCCGGCGGCACGCTTTCCGCCGGCCTCGCCGCCGTCGCGCTTCTGTTGCGCGCGACCTGGATACCGATGCTGGTGTCCTTCGCGATCGGCGCGCTGCTCGGCGCGGCGTTCCTGGAAATCATTCCCCACGCGTTCGAGTCGGGCGAAGCGCACAAGGTGGCGTTCTCGATCCTCGGTGGCATCTTCGGCTTCTTCGTGCTGGAGAAGCTGCTGCTCTACCGCCATTGCCACACCGAGCACTGCGAAGTGCACGATCAGCACACCTCCACGCACGACCATGGGCGCAGCGGCACGCTGATCGTGGTGGGCGACACCGTGCACAACTTCGTCGACGGCGTGCTGATTGCCGCCGCGTTCGTGCAAAGCACCGAGCTGGGCGTGGTCACCGCGGTGGCGATCATCGCGCACGAGATCCCGCAGGAAGTCGGCGACTTCCTGATCCTGCTGCACTCGGGGTATTCGAAGCTGCGCGCGCTGGCCGTGAACCTGCTGTCGTCGACCGCCACCATCTTCGGCGGCGTGCTGGGCTATTACGGCCTGCAGCTGGTGGATGGCCTCGAGCCGATTCTGCTCGGCGTGGTCGCGGCGAGCATGATTTACGTCGCGGTGGCCGATCTGATCCCCGGCCTGCACCGCCGGCCCGAGCTGCGCGACACCGCGGTCCAGGCCTTGCTGATCGCGCTCGGAATCGGCGCCATCGGGCTGGTCGGCGCGCTGCTTCCGCACTAGGCTTAAAGAGCTATCCCGTCAGTACCTTAGGAATCATTTGACGGCCCGGGTTGTGCGTCGCAAAATCGCCCGGCGATGCAACCCGGCACCCCAGACGCCCTGCTGGCGTCGATTGCCAGCTCGAGCAACGAAATCACGCAGGGCTGGATGCGGATCATGGCCGGTGCGCCGGCCGCCGCCGCCGCGTTGCCGTGGGGCAATCCATCGCTGCAGCACAGCTACTTCGAAAAGCAGGCGCGCCTCTGGGCCGCGCTCGCATCCGGCAAGCGCGAAACCCTGGCGTCGCCCGAGCCGGGCGACCGGCGCTTCTCCGCGAAAGAGTGGCGCGAGAACCCGTACTACGACTACTTGAAGCAGTCTTATCTGCTCGCCGCGCGCTACGTCGAGGATCTGGTCGAAGCCGCCCAGCTCGATCCGCAAGCCAAGGGCCGCGCGCGCTTCGCCACGCGGCAGTGGATCGACGCGATGTGCCCGGCGAATTTCCCGGCGACCAATCCGGACGCGCTGCGCGAGGCGGTTGCCACCCGCGGCGAGAGCCTGACGCGCGGCCTCGCCAACCTGATGGGCGACATGCACAAGCGCCGCATCAGCCAGACCAATGAAACCGCGTTCGAGGTCGGCCGCAACCTCGCGGTCACGCCGGGCGAGGTGGTGTTCGAGAACGAGCTGATCCAGCTGATCCAGTACAGGGCGACCACGCCGCAGGTCGCCAAGCGCCCGCTGGTGATGATTCCGCCGTGCATCAACAAGTTCTACATCCTCGACCTGCAGCCGGAAAACTCGTTCGTCGCGCACGCGGTGGCGAGCGGCCACACCGTGTTCATGGTGTCTTGGCGGAATGTGGAGGCCGAGCAAGGGAAGTACGGCTGGGATAACTACCTCGAGGAGGGCGTGTTCACCGCGCTGCAGGTGGCGAAGGAGATTGCGAAGAGCGACGAGGTCAATGCGCTCGGTTTCTGCGTCGGCGGAACGTTGCTCGGTGCGGCGCTCGCGGTCTTGTCCCAGAAGAAAACCAAGCTGGTGGCGAGCGCGACCTTCCTCGCCGCGATGCTCGACTTCGAGGAGCCGGGCCAGATCGGCTTGTTCATCGACGAGCCGAGCGTCGCTGCGCGCGAAGCGACCATCGGCACGGACGGGATCCTGCCGGGCCAGGATCTCGCGTTCGTGTTCTCCAGCCTGCGCGCCAACGATCTGGTGTGGCCCTACGTGGTCAGCAACTATCTGCGCGGCGAGCAGCCTCCGGCATTCGATCTGCTGTACTGGAACTCGGACAGCACCAACCTGCCCGGGCCGATGTACTGCTACTACCTGCGCAACACCTACCTCAAGAATCGGTTGCGCGAGCCGGGCGCGCTCACCAATTGCGGCGTGCCGGTCGACCTCGGCAGCGTGAAACTGCCGATCTTCGTGCTCGCCACGCGCGAGGATCACATCGTGCCGTGGCGCTCCGCCTACCGGACAATGAATCTGTTGGGAGCCAGCGAGAAGCAATTTGTCCTCGGCGCCAGCGGGCACATCGCAGGCGTGGTCAATCCCGCGGTGAAGAAGCGCCGCAGCCATTGGGTGGGAAAGCCTTACCCGGCGGATGCGGAGCAATGGTTTTCGAAAGCGCAGGAACATCCAGGGAGCTGGTGGCCGCTCTGGTCGGAATGGCTCGGCAAGCACGGCGGTGGCAGCCGCAAGGCGCCCGAGAAAGCAGGCAGCGCCAAGTACAAGCCGATCGAGCCCGCACCGGGGCGTTACGTCAAACACCGGATCCACTAAGGAGGCAGTCATGGAAGAGATCTATATCGTCGGCGCAGCGCGCACCCCGATCGGCAAGTTCGCCGGCAGCCTGGCCAAGACGCCGGCGTCCGACCTCGGCGCGCTGGTCATCCGCAAAGTGCTGGAGCGCGCCGGCGTGAGGCCGGAACAAGTGAGCGAAGTGATCATGGGCCAGGTGCTCACCGCCGGTGTGGGGCAGAACCCCGCGCGCCAGGCGGCGATGAAAGCCGGTCTGCCGGAAATGATTCCGTCGATGACGATCAACAAGGTGTGCGGCTCCGGCCTCAAGGCGGCAATGCTCGGCGCGCAGGCGATCGCGCACGGCGATTCCGACATCGTGGTCGCGGGCGGGCAGGAGTCGATGAGCCTGTCGCCACACGCGCTGATGGGCTCGCGCGAGGGCTTCCGCATGGGCGACGCGAAGATGGTCGACACCATGATCATCGACGGCCTGTGGGACGTCTTCAACCAGTACCACATGGGCGTCACCGCGGAGAACGTGGCGAAGGAGTACGCGGTCACGCGCGAGGAGCAGGACGAGTTCGCGGTCAAGAGTCAGAACAAGGCTGAAGCCGCGCAGAAGGCGGGCCGGTTCAAGGACGAGATCGTCACGGTGGAAATCCCGTCGCGCAAAGGCCCGGTGATGTTCGCCGACGACGAGTACCCGCGTCACGGCGCGACGCTCGAAGCGATGAAGAGCCTCAAGCCCGCGTTCGACAAGAACGGCAGCGTGACCGCGGGCAATGCGTCAGGCCTCAACGATGGCGCCGCCGCCGTGGTTCTCGCCTCCGCAAAGAAAGTGAAAGAGCTCGGCCTCAAACCGCTGGCGCGCATCAAGGCGTTCGCCTCGGCGGGCGTGGATCCGAAGTACATGGGCATGGGCCCGGTGCCGGCATCGAAACGGACCCTGGCGCGCGCCGGCTGGGAGCCGAAGGACCTCGACCTGATGGAGATCAACGAGGCCTTCGCGGCGCAGGCCATCGCGGTCAACCGGCAGATGGGCTGGGACACGAGCAAGGTCAACGTGAACGGCGGCGCGATCGCGCTCGGTCATCCGATCGGCGCCTCGGGTTGTCGTGTTCTGGTGACGCTGCTGCACGAGATGCAGAAGCGCGATGCAAGGCGCGGCCTTGCGTCTCTGTGCATAGGGGGCGGCATGGGCGTGGCCCTCGCCGTGGAACGTTAGAAAGGGAAAATGAGCAATATGGGAAATCAAGCCGACGTAGTTCAGCGGCCCGAGGCCTGGCGCGACGATTCGCTGCCGGTGGTCCCGCGCATCGCGTTCATCTCCGGTGGCATGGGCGGAATCGGCAGCGCGATCTGCCGGCGTCTCGGCCGCCAGGGACATACGGTCGTCGCCGGCTGTCTGCCGGACTACGACAAGAAAGCCGAGTGGCTGGAACGCATGCGCAGCGAGGGCTTTCGCGTGCACGCCGCCGAGGGCGATGTCGCCGACTTCCAGTCCTGCTCCGAGATGTTCTACCAGGTACGCTCGGTGGTCGGGCCCATCGACATCCTGGTGAACAACGCCGGCATCACGCGCGACTCGGTGTTCAAGCGCATGACCGAGTCCGACTGGATGGCGGTGATCAACACGAATCTCAACAGCGTGTTCAACGTCACGCGCCAGGTGATCGACGGCATGAGCGAGCGCAACTGGGGCCGCATCATCAACATCTCGTCGGTGAACGCGATCAAGGGCCAGTTCGGCCAGACCAACTACTCCGCCGCCAAGGCCGGCATGGCCGGCTTCTCCAAGGCGCTGGCGCAGGAAGTGGTGCGCAAGGGCGTCACGGTCAACACGGTGTCGCCGGGCTACGTCGAAACCGACATGGTGATGGCGATCCGCCAGGAGATCCGCGACCAGATCATCGAGTCGATCCCGATGGGCCGCCTCGCCAAGCCGGCAGAGATCGCCGCGGTGGTCTCGTTCCTCGCCTCCGAGGAAGCGGGCTACATCACCGGCGCCAACATCTCAGTCAACGGCGGAATGCACATGATGTAATGCTAGACTCCCCTCTCCCGAGGAGGAGCGCATGGCGAAGCAAAGGATTGCTGTTGTCACCGGCGGCATGGGCGGCCTCGGTGAGACGATTTCCATCAAGATGGCGAGCGCGGGCTACCGCGTGGTGGTGACCTACTCGCCGTCGAACACCAAATACCGGACCTGGCTCGAAGAGATGAAGGCCAAGGGCTATTCGTTCAATGCATACCCGGTCGACGTGGTGGACTACGACGATTGCGCGCGCATCTGCTCCCGCATCCTGTCGGAGTGCGGACCGATCGACATCCTGGTGAACAACGCCGGCATCACGCGCGACATGACGTTCAAGAAGATGAGCAAGGGCGACTGGGACGCGGTGATGCGCACCAACCTCGACTCGTGCTTCAACATGACCAAGCAGGTGATGGACGGCATGGTCGACCGCAGCTGGGGCCGCGTGATCAACGTCTCGTCGGTCAACGGCCAGAAGGGCGCATTCGGCCAGACCAACTACTCGGCGGCCAAGGCGGGCATCCACGGCTTCACCAAGGCGCTGGCGCTCGAAGTGGCGCGCAAGGGCGTCACCATCAACACCATCTCGCCGGGCTACATCGGCACCAAGATGGTGACCGCGATCCCGAAAGAGATTCTCGACTCGAAGATCCTGCCGCAGATCCCGATCGGCCGGCTCGGAAAACCGGACGAAGTCGCCGGGTTGATCATCTATCTCTGCTCCGAGGAAGCGGCCTTCGTGACCGGCGCCAACATCTCCATCAACGGCGGCCAGCACATGTATTAAGGAGTAGACTTTCGCCCGTGGCGCTTGCGGAATCCAAGATGGAAAACCAGCTCCGGTTGATCAAGAAGTACCCCAACCGGCGCTTGTACGACACCAAGACGTCGAGCTACATCACGCTCGCCGACGTCAAGCAGATGGTGCTCAAGCAGGAGGAGTTCCAGGTGGTCGACGCGAAGAGCGGCGAAGACCTGACGCGCCAGATCCTGCTGCAGATCATCCTGGAAGAAGAGTCGGCCGGTGTGCCGATGTTCTCCTCCGAGCTGCTGTCGCAGCTGATCCGCTTTTACGGGCACGCGATGCAGGGCTTCATGGGCACGTATCTCGAGAAGAACATTCGCGCGTTCCAGGACGTGCAGAAGGCGCTGCAGGAGCAGTCGCAGCGGATGTATGGCGACAATTCGCGCGCCTCGCACGAGCTGTGGTCGCAGTTCATGAACCTGCAGGGCCCGGCGATGCAGAGCCTGATGCAGGCCTACATGGAGCAGAGCCAGAAGGTGTTCGCGCAGTTCCAGGACCAGATGCAGAACCAGGCGCGCAGCATGTTCTCCGGCCTGACCTTCCCCGGTTTCCCCGCTGGCAGCCAAAGCAAAAGCGACAAGAACGACCCCGATAAGTCGTAAGGCCGGTCCTAAGGTTGGGTTTGTTTCCCTAGGCTGTCCGAAAGCGCTGGTCGACTCGGAACGCATCCTCACGCAGCTGCGCGCCGAGGGCTACGCCACCGCGCCCGACTACGCCGGCGCCGACCTCGTCATCGTCAACACCTGCGGCTTCATCGACGCCGCGGTCGCGGAATCGCTCGACGCGATCGGCGAGGCCCTGGCCGAGAACGGCAAGGTCATCGTGACCGGATGCCTGGGCGTCAAGCAGGACGTCATCAAGCAGGCGCATCCAGCGGTGCTCGCCATTACCGGCCCGCACGATACGCCCGGTGTGATGAAAGCCGTGCATCAGCACCTCCCACCCAAGCCTCATGACCCTTACACCGATCTCATTGGTGTAAAGCTCACGCCGCCTCACTACGCGTACCTGAAGATCTCGGAAGGCTGCAACCATCGCTGCACCTTCTGCATCATTCCCTCGATGCGCGGCGACCTGGTGTCGCGGCCGATCGCCGAAGTCATGCAGGAAGCCGGGAACCTGGTGAAGGCGGGTGTCAAGGAGCTGCTCGTCATCTCGCAGGACACCAGCGCGTACGGTGTCGATGTGAAGTACAGGACCGGCTTCGTCGGCGGCAAGCCGGTCAAGACGCGGATGACCGACCTGTGCCGCACGCTGGGCGAGCTGGGCGTGTGGGTGCGGCTGCACTACGTCTATCCCTATCCGCACGTCGACCAAGTCATTCCGTTGATGGCCGAAGGAAAGATCCTTCCCTACCTCGACGTGCCGTTCCAGCACGCAAGTCCACGTATCCTCAAATTGATGAAGCGTCCGGCAAATGCCGAAAAGGTTCTCGAACGTCTTCAGCGCTGGCGCGAGATCTGTCCCGACATCACCGTGCGCTCCACATTCATCGTCGGCTTTCCCGGCGAAACCGAAGCCGAGTTCCAGGAATTGCTCGCATTCCTCGAGGAGGCGCAGCTCGACCGCGTCGGCTGCTTCGCCTATTCGCAGGTGGAGGGCGCGGTGGCCAACGAATTGCCGGACGCAGTGCCCGAAGAAGTGAAAACGGTGAGAAAAGAGAAGTTCATGCTGGCCCAGGCAAGGATCAGCGCGCAGAAACTGAAGCGCAAGGTCGGCAAGACCTTGCGCGTCCTGGTCGACGAGCCCGGGATCGGTCGCTCGAGTGCCGACGCGCCGGAAATCGATGGCGTAGTGCACTTCAAGGGCGGCAAGGCGGGCGAATTTAGACACGTGACGATCGATCGTGCGGACGAGCACGATCTCTACGGGAGGCTGCAATGAGCAATCACGAAGTGGTGGTGGTATCAGGCGTCCGCACCGGGATCGGCGACTACGGCGGCGCGCTGAAGGAGATGGCGGCGACCAGGCTCGGCGCGGTGGCGATCCGCGAGGCGGTGGCGCGCGCGAAGATCGAGCCGGGCCGCGTCGGCCACGTGGTGATGGGCAGCGTGATCCACGGCGAAGCCAGGGACATGTACCTCTCGCGCGTCGCCGCGCTCGAGGCCGGCATCCAGGTCGGCACGCCCTGCCTGACGGTGAACCGCCTGTGCGGCTCCGGGCTGCAGGCGATCGTATCGACCGCGCAGCATCTGATG
>Ga0307497_10000341_pt1 | contig 10718 bp, 9 predicted proteins | sample 10_S_MG_FD_201366 | JGI IMG/M metagenome (GOLD analysis project Ga0307497, IMG submission 201366) | Soil microbial communities from Populus trichocarpa stands in riparian zone in the Pacific Northwest, United States - 10_S | ecosystem: Environmental > Terrestrial > Soil > Riparian zone > Trees...
GGAACTTGCCGAATGACCGTAAACCTCGACTCTTTCGACCTCAAGATCCTGACCGAGCTCCAAAAAGACGGCGGGCGGAGCAACCAGGAGATCGCCGAGCGAGTCGGCCTGTCGGCCTCACCGTGCTCGCGGCGGATTCGCCAGCTCGAGGAGTCCGGCGTGATCCGCGAGCGCGTCGTGCGGCTCGAGCCGCGCGCGATCGGTCTCGAGCTCACGGCGTTGATCCACATCCGCATGGACCGGCACACGCCGGAGCGTTTCGAGCAGTTCGAGGGCGTAGTGCGGGCGTACCCCGAGGTCCAGGAGTGCTACCTGATCACGGGGCAGGAAGCCGACTACCAGCTCAAGATCACGGTGCCGAACATGGACGAGTACCAGCGCTTTCTGCTCGCGAAAATCACGCGGATCGAGGGGGTGATCGGCGTGCATTCGTCGTTCGTGCTGCGCAAGGCCGTCGACACCACGGCGCTCCCGCTTTCGTACGTGCGTCGCTGACCGGTCGGGCGACTGGCTCGCGACGGCGAAAGAGCCGTACCGCTAAGGCCGGCAAAAGGGGTCCGGGTTGTCTAGAGCAGACGGACGGTTAGCTCTGCTGACGCTCGCGCTGCCCGCTCTTGTCGGCCTGCTGGCTCGCGTCGCTCGAGATCTGCTTCTGGTCCTGCGGAGGCTGTTCCTCGTCCGCGCTCATCGCTTTCTTGAAGCTCTTGATCGCGCTGCCGAGGTCGCCGCCCACTTCCTTCAGCCGCTTGGTGCCGAAAATCAGCGCCACGATCACGAGGATGATCAGCAGCTGAGGAACGCTCATCGCAAGACCCATAACCTTCTCCGTGGAACGCCGATCCGTCGGCGTTCAGAAAGGGGCATTCTGCGCGCGGCCCCCGGGAAAAGCCAATGAAGCGCAGGGCCGCGCAAGGAGGCTAGACCGCGCGGAGGCCAGCAAGTTCGCGGCTTCCAGCGGCTATGCTGCCGCGCACCCCGCCCTGGGACCAGCGACTGGCGCACATCGGCGTGCGCCACGCGAGACACGGGCCGGCGGGCGACTCGAGCGCTTAACAGTACGCCGGAGAGGGGCGGCCAGTGACCGGCCTCGAGCCGTGGACTATGCTCGACCGATGTTCGCTCGCACCCAGGCGCCTCTTTCGGCATTGCTGCTGCTCCTGCTCGGCTCCGCGGCAGCCGCGGACGACCCGCTCGTGGGCGCCCGGCAGGTCTTCGTGCTCGCGTACGCAGCCGTCGAAGCGGGAGCGCCGCTGCCGAGCTCCGTTGACCCTGAAGCGCTGCGCGACTATCCGCTCTACCCGTATCTCGAGCGCGCGCGGCTCGTGCGCGCGCTCGGCCGCGGGTCCGCGGATCCGGGCAAGACCGACGACGAGGTCCGCGCTTTCCTCGCCGAGCACGCGGGCGAGCCGGTCGCGACCGAGCTCCGGCGAGCTTGGCTCACGAGCCTCGCTGCGCGGCAAGAGTGGCAGGCGTTCGCGGATTCGTTCGACCCGTCGATCGCCGACACCGAGCTTCGCTGCGCACGCGTGCGCGCCGGCATCGCGCTCGGCGCAGACGACGCAACGTCGTCCGCCACGCAGCTGTGGCTCACGCCGCAGCGGCTGCCGCCCGAATGCGAGCCCGTGTTCGCTTGGCTGCGCGCGCAGAACGCGCTGTCTCAACCGCTCGTGGAGCAGCGTGTTCGGGGCCTGCTCGCGAACGGTCAGGCACCGTTTGCGCGCATGCTCGCGCGCGACTTGCCGTCCGAACGTTCCGCGCCGCTGCTGCTCTGGGCGGACCTGCTCGACAACCCCGAGCAGACTATCGACGCGCTGCTGCGCGACGGTGCAAACCGCGCCGTCGAGCACGAGGCGCTGCTCGCGGGCTGGACGAAGCTCGCGCGCGCCGCGCCGCTCGCGGCCCGAGACCGCTACGCCAAAGTCGTCGTTCTCGTAGGGCCCGAGCGAGCGGGCGAGTACAGGCTCGCGCTCGCGCTCGGCCTCGCTTGGGATCGGCGCGCGCCCGAGGCGCTCGTCGCGTTCAACGACGTGCCGGCCGCGAACCTCGACGACTACGCGCGCGCGTGGCAAGCGCGTGCCGCGCTTTGGGTCGGCGACTGGGGGCAGGTCGAGCGCTCGATCGACGCGATGTCGGCCACGCAACAGGAGCAGACGCGCTGGCTGTACTGGAAAGCTCGCGCGACCGCAGCGCGCGACGACGTCGAGCGCGCCGAGAAGTTGTACGCCGCCGTGCTGCCGAGCGACAACTACTACGCGGCGAATGCCGCCGTGCGTCTAGGGCGTGAGCCGGAGCCGCATCCGCAGCGGCTTGCCGAGGACGACGGTGTGATCGGCGCGCTCGCGACGCTCTCGGGGTTCGTGCGCGCGCGCGAGCTGCTGCTGTGCGGGCTGCGCTCGGCCGCCGCGGCGGAGTGGATCGGCGCGACGCTCGCTCTCGACGACGCTCGGCGCGTGCAGGCCGCGCACCTCGCGGCGCGCTGGCAGTGGCACGACATGTCGGTCACGACCGCGACGCGCGAGCGCGTGTTCTACGACTACGAGCTGCTCTATCCGCGACCGTTCGCTCAGCAGGTCCGCTCCGCGACGGAGCTGACCAAGGTCGGGGCGCCGTTGCTCTATGGCGTGATTCGTCAGGAAAGCCTGTTTCGCACCGACGCCGCGTCGTCCGCCGGCGCGCTTGGGCTAGCGCAGCTGCTGCCCGCGACGGCGCGCCAGGTCGCGCGCGAGTGGCAGCAGCCCGAGCCCGCAGCGGCCGACCTGCTCGACCCCGCCATCAATATCACGCTCGGCGCGGCTCGCCTGCGCGATCTCATGAATCGCTTCGGCCAGCAGAGGCCGGTCGCGCTCGCGGGCTACAACGCGGGCGAGCGCGCGGTCGAGCGCTGGTTGCCCGCCGAGCCGATCGACGCGGACATCTGGACCGAGAACATTCCCTACAACGAGACGCGCGACTACGTGCAGCGCGTGCTCTGGCACAGCATCGTGTTCAGTTGGCTCCAGAACGGCGGTGCCGAGCGCGACGCGTGGCTCGTCCAGGTCGCGCCGCTGCCGACGCCGGTCCCGGGGCAGCCGTCGAGCTGACTCGCGTCCGCTCGCCGCCCGGCACGGCAGCTAAGACGTCCGGAGCTTCTCGATCTCGCGCGAGACTCGGCTCGAGTCGTCGGTCACGATGCGTTCGAGCACTCGGACGCGCTCCTCGAGCTTCGCGATCGTCGCGTCACGGCTCGCAAGCGCCTGTCTGACTTGGTCGGCAACCGCGTCCGGGGACGGTCCCTTGTACACGGCGCCACCCGCGCCGTCGTCGAGCGGATAGCCGTGCTTCGCGCGGATCCACGTGTTCACGACCCACGCGATACCGAAGACCAAGAAAATCGACGGCATGAAACCCCAAAAGCCTACGTTCATCGCCCTCTCCTCTGAACCCCATTCCCCGTGCGCCGTGCGCACGATTATCATCCATTGACCGCTTCATGGGCCCCCCGCCGGGCTGCCGTTCGGGCATACGGGGAGGAAGAACAGCAATCCGCTCGGAGGTTGGTCAGACCGATTCGAGCTGCTCCGACGGGGGACCCGCGGTAGTCGTTAGCAGCTTCCGTGCCAGGAGCTACCGCTCCCGCAACTCACTGATCCGCTGAGCGAACCGCGTCGAAGACTCGGCGCTGGGCCGGGTTTGCAGTGCGAATTCGCGCCAGTTCTTAGCGGAAAATCCCATCGTCGCGAAAGAATCGCTAGTGTCCGCGGCGTTCGAAACCCGGCGCGTAAAGAGCGTGTCGCATGACCGCGCCTTGGAGGTCCAGATCGAATCCCGAAAAAAAGAGGGCCGCGCGAGCGGCCCTCCGTGAGATGGGGTCTCATAACCCAGAAGGCGTCAGCTGTTAAGCGCCTCGTCGCTCCCGCAGCTCACCGAAACCCCAAGAATCTCACTAGACATGGGATCACCTCCTTTGGGTTGTGGGACCGGGCTTAAGATTCTCTAACCGCGCCCAAAAACGCAAGTGGACGTCGTCACGAATTTTCTCGCTCGTGCATCTGCGACTAATCTCGTGTGTTGAGCGTCTAACCGGAACGACAATGACGCGCTGGACCGTCGCTCGCGCGTTTTCGCCAACGTGTGGCGGGAACGACCAGCGGCCGGGCTCGGCGCCTGCGTGGGTTAGGCGGCGAATTGCGTCGCCTGCTCAGGCAGTTGCGCGCTCCGCGGCGTCGCTGGCACGGAAGCTGCTAGTGAGACCGGCGTTGCCGTCGTGCGGCAGGGGGAGGAGCCGATGATCGAGCTCGCGAACGTGTCGAAGCGCTATGCGACCGCGCGGTCTAGCGCAGCGGCGCTCGACTGCGTCGACCTCTCGATCGAGCGCGGCGAATTCGTCGCCGTCATGGGGCCGTCCGGCAGCGGCAAGACGACGATGCTGAACATCCTCGGGCTCATCGACACTCCGTCCAGCGGCCGCTACCTGTTCGGCGGCGAAGACGTCTCGAAGCGCTCGGTCGACGCGCTCGCGGAGCTGCGGCGGCGCCATGTCGGCTTCATCTTCCAAAGCTTCCACTTGATAGCGGATCTCACGGTCTACGAGAACGTCGAGCTGCCGCTGCACTATCAAGACGTGCCGCGAGCGCGTTGGCGCACGCGCGTGCGCGAGCTGCTCGAGCTCGTCGGCCTCGATGCGCGCGCCGGCCACTATCCCGAAGATCTCTCGGGCGGCGAGCAGCAACGAATCGCTATTGCGCGCGCGCTCGTGAACGATCCGAGCTTGATCGTCGCCGACGAGCCGACCGGCAACCTCGACGTCGGCAGCGAGGCGGACGTGCTCGAGATGCTCGCTACGCTGCACGGCGCCGGCGCGACGGTGCTGATGGTCACGCACTCCTCGGCCCGCGCGGCGCTGGCCGAGCGGATCATCCACCTGCGCGACGGGCGCATCGTGCCCGCGGCGAGGATTTAGAACCATGCTCGGCCACTACTTCGCGATCGCGTTGCGCAACCTCACGCGGACCCCGTTCACCGCCGCCATCAACGTCACGACGCTCGCGCTCGGTCTCGTCGCGTTCGTCGCGGCGTACGCCGTGGTCGCTTACTGGAACCACAGCGACCGGCAGTTCGCGAACGCCGATCGCACATACGTAATCACCGCGAAGCTCGCGCTGCGCGACGGCAGCATCTCGACCGGCACGATGCCGCAGACGAACGAGCTCTACGCGAAGTACCTGAAAGTCGACTTCCCGGAGCTCGAGGCGATCGTGCGTGCGAATGCGTGGAACCAGCAGGCGTCGATCACCGCGGATGGACGCGGGGCACGAGTCGTGGCCGTCGCGGTCGATCCCGAGTTCCTCGACATCTTCGACCTGCCGTTCATAGCTGGCGACCCGCGCACGGCACTGGCCTCGCCCGACGGGCTCGTAGTGAGCGAGGCCGCGGCCCTGCGCTTGTTCGGAACGAAAGAGGCGCTCGGTAAGACCATCTCGCTCGGCGGCAATCTGATCGATGCGACGGTGAAAGGAGTCATCGGCGCAATCCCGGAGCCGTCGCACATCGGGGGCTCGCGCTCCGCATCGCTGCACTTCGACATCCTGGCGCCGTACGCGCTTTACGAACGCCTGCGCGAGGCGGTCAACCGTCCGCAGCCGGGCGCCGGCGGCCGCACTCAGGGCGCCACACAGCCCGGCGCGCCGCCCGCGAATGCGCAAGCGCCGAGCGGTGGCGGCGCGCAGGCCGCGCGCGGCAGCGATCCGAACGCGAAGCCCGCGGGCGCCGCCGCGGCGGCGGACGCGCCGCCCGCGGACGCACCGCCGCCGGCACAGAACGAGAACTGGCTCGGCGGCTACTGCTGCACGACCTACGCGATGCTGAAACGCGACAGCGGCCTTACCGGCTCCGCGCTCAAAGCGCGGCTGCGCGACTTCGCCGCGCGGCGCATGTCGCCCGAGCAAGTGAAGCTCGCGAGCCTCGACGTTGGTGCCGTCCCTCTGAGCGGCCTCATGGTCACGCAGCTCGACGCGCAGTTGCTCGGCGGTGCTCGCGGCATGCTCTCGATCACGACCGTGCTGTTCGGGTTGGGCTCGCTCGTGCTGCTCGTCGCCTGCGTGAACTACGCGAATCTCGCGACGGCGCGCGCCGTTCGCCGCGCTCGCGAGATCGGTCTCCGCAAGGTCATCGGCGCGCGCCGCGTGCAGCTCGTCGCGCAGTACTTGCTCGAGGCCGGCGTGCTGACGGCCGCGGCGCTCGCGCTCGCTATCGGCGTCGTCGCGTTGATCGCTCGCCCGGTCTACGACGCGGTCGGCATCGACATGCGCGCGGCGACCTTCGGCGACACTGGCTTCTGGCTGTTCGTCGCGGGGCTGCTCGCGGTCGTGACGTTGCTCGGCGGCGCCTATCCCGCGTTCGTGCTCTCGCGCGTGCGGCCGATCGAGGCGCTTCGAATCGGCCGCGTCCGGCTCGGCCCACGCTTCGCGTCGACGCTGCTCGTGGGCGCCCAGTTCACCGTCGCGAGCTTCCTGTTGATCGCCGTGATGATCATGCAGGCGCAGAATGCGGCGCTCGCGCGCACGGGGCTCGGAACGACACGCGACCAGCACGTCGTGATCAACAACTTCAGACCGGTTACGGGAGTCGCGGGCGACTTGCTGCGCGCCGAGATCGAGCGGCTGCCGCAGGTGAAGGGCGTGACCACGATGGCGGCCGCGCCGTGGAGCGACAACATCAACCTCGACCTGCTCTCGCGCTCGCCCGAGGAGACCGCGTCGTCGCAGACGACGTTCGCCAACAACGTCGGCTACGACTTCTTCGAGACCCTCGACATTCCGGTGCTCGCGGGCCGCGTGTTCGACCGCGAGCACAACGACGCGCCGCCGCAAAACCAAGATCAGGGCTCGCAGGACTCCGGGCCACGCCCGACGATGAACATCGTGATCGACCGCGTGCTCGCGAGGCAGCTCGGCTTCCGCGCGCCGGCCGAGGCGGTCGATCAGACGATCTACTCCCCGGCCATCTTGGGTCAACGCGCGCAACCGTTTCGCGTCATCGGGATCGTCGAGAGCCACCCGTTGTTCCTGGCAGGTCTCGGAGCGACCTCGAACGTCTATCGGCTCGCGTCGGGCCCGAACGTGCAGAATCTGATCGTGCGCGTGACGGCGGGCGACGTCTCGGGCGGAGTCGCGGCGATCGACGCGGCCTGGAGCCGGCTCGGCGCGCGGGTGCCGATCCAGCGGCGCTTCATGGACGAGGCGTTCAACGCGAGCTTCGAGAAGTTCGCGCGCTACAACCAGGTGTTCGTCGGGCTCATGGCGGTCGCGTTCTTCATCTCGATCATCGGGCTGTTCGGCATGGCCGTGCAGGTCGCGGGGCGCCGCACTCACGAGATCGGCGTGCGCAAATCAGTCGGCGCGCGCAAGTCGCAGATGGTGCTCATGCTGCTCCGCGACTTTTCGAAGCCGGTGCTCGCCGCGAACCTGATCGCGTGGCCGCTAGCCTATCTCGCGGCCCAGACGTATCTGCGCATCTTCATCCAGCGCATTTCGCTCACGCCGCTGCCGTTCATCGTGAGCCTCGTCATCGTGCTTGCGATCGCGTGGGCTGCGGTCGGCAGCCAGGCCTGGCGCGCCGCGCGCGCGAAGCCCGCGACCGTGCTACGGTTCGAATGAGCGTTGGACACCTCATGGCTCCGCGTAGAAACCGCGTCACGGACAAGCTGCGCGCGCTCGGCCGCCGCAGCGGCGTCTACATGCTGTCGCTGCCCGAGCGCACGGTGCGCTCGGTCTCGGCGCTCGCTGGCGGGCTCGTGCGCGAGACCGCGGCCGTCGCGCTGCCGCTCGGCATACGGCGCGGCCGGCTCTACCAAAACCTCGTCGACGTGACGCTGCAGTTCCTGATCGAGAAGGTCGGTCAGGTGGACGTAGCGCGCGCGGACCAGCGCGCGCTCGCGGAGAACTTCCTTGCGCGCCGCGCGGCCGGCAACGGTATCGAGCTCATGGGCCTGCTCACGTTCCGCGCGTCGCCGGTCTGGGTGCTCGCGGCGCTCGCGGACGTGTGTGGATTCGGCCGACAACTGATCCCCGAAATCGCAGAGGAGCTCAAGAAGGCCGGACTGCTCGACACGGGCGCGTCGTTCGCGACGATGGAGCAGCTGCTCGCCGGCCTCGAGGGCAGCGCCGCGCAGCTCGCCGACACGGTCAACGTGCCGCCGCTCGACGTCGCGGGGCTGCGCGCGGAATGGGCAAAGCTCGTCGGCGAGGTGAAGCGGTTGCCCGCGCCGCAGCTCCCGACGCGCGCGAGCGTGCGCCGCGTCTGGAATGAGCTGCGCGCGGAGGCCGCCGCGCAAGACCGCTCCGTGTTCGTGCTGTCCTCCTTGCTCGCGGTCGACGCGCTCGGCGCGCTGCCGCAGCGCGCGCTGATCTTGTCGCGGTCGGCTGCGATCGCTCTCGGCGCGAGCGGCACGGTGGTCGCTGACGCGCTCCTCGCGCACTACCGCGACGCGCTCGCGGAGATCCGCGACACGGGCGTCGTCACCTACACGCTGCGCCAGCTCACGCCCTACGGGCGCGCCGCGCTCGCGGCGTTTCGCCCGAGCCGTGAGACACTCACGGACAAGCTGCTGCGCAAGTCATAGCCCGCGCCGCGCGAATCGGGAACGATCAGATAAACGGCGGGAGTGAGCCATGGGAGAACCGATCGACAATCCACAGTCCCCGAACGGCAATCGGGCGTTCGAGGAGCACCTCAAGTCGCGCTCGACGTGGCTCAGGCTCTTCTTCATGCTCGTGCTGGGCTTCTTCTACGGGGTGTCGCGGGTCGTTACCGTCGTCGTCGTGGTCGCGCAGTTTTGCCACGTGCTGTTCACGGGTGAAACGAACCGGCCGCTGCGCGAGTTCGGGCTCTCGCTTGCGACCTACACCTACCAAATCCTCTGCTATCTCACGTTCAACACCGAGCAGAGGCCGTTCCCGTTCGATGCGGAGTGGCCGCACGGCAAGCCGACCTGATTCGACCGCCGTGAGCGCCGTCGGCTACGCGCGCTCGAGCGCGGCGCCGACCTCGACGAGCTTCTCGAGCGTGTTCCAGTTGCGCGCGGTGCCGGCCGCGTCGAGCTTGTTCTCGAGGAACGCGGTCGTGAGCTTCGAGCGCCCGACGCCGTGCGGATAGTAGAGATACACCTCGGGCCCGCGGAGCTCGATCATCTCGGGGCCCTTGTGCTCGGCGAGCAGCGCGGCCTGTGCGCGCGCATCCGGGACTCGCGACAGGAACATCACGAGCAGCTTGCTCGGATCCGTACGCGCCGACGCGGGGCCGCGCTCGACGAGCATTCGAACTTCGGCGAGCGTGCGGATCAGCACCTCGATTTGCAGATCGAAGCGCCGCTCGAGCTCCTGCATGATCCGCTTCGCGAGCGCCTCGCGGTCGGCGGCGCGGCTCGTGAACACGACGTTGCCGCTCTGGAGGAGCGTCTGCACGTCGCGGAGCCCGATCGCGAGATAGGCCTGCTTGAGCGCGGCCATCTTGAGCCGGCTGTGGCCGCCGACGTTCACGCCGCGGAGCATCGAGACATAAACGGTCACGCGTCAGCTTTTCGCGTCGACGAGATCCAAGAACCGCCACTTCTGCCCTGCGGCGAGGCCCGCGAGCTCGCGTCCGAGCGCGCGGAACACGGGCGGCGACGCGATCACGTGCTGCGTGCCCGCGTGCATGTCGCGGAACAGGCGCTGGATCGTGCCCGCGCGCAGCCCGGTCGTGCCGGCCGACTTGTAGACGAACGCAGCGACCTCGTGCGCCGCCCATGTGATGTGCGCCATCCCGAGTCGGATCAGCGTGCTCTGCCGGATCGACAAAGGCTCGCGCCGCTCGAGCGTCGCCTTGACGTCGCGCCAGGTCTCGTAGACGAGCGCGCGCGCGGAGCGATACGTTCCCTCCGCCGCGGCGTAGCCCTCGAGGAAGCTCTCGCTCGTGCTCTGCGTGCCGGCGCGGCCGCCGCGCGCGCGGACGTTCGCGGCGCACTCGTCGAGAAGACGGCGACCGATACCGCACGCCCAACCCGTATGGCACATCGCGGCAAAGCCGATGACGCCCATCGTGTAGAGCGAGCCGCCGCGCTTCGGCGTCTCCGTGATCGCGAAGTGCGTGTACTCATCCGGCACGAACACGTTGTCGATCTTGTAGTCGATGCTGCCGGTCGCGCGCAGGCCCATCACGTCCCAGTTGTCGATCAGCTGCACTTGCTCGACGGGCAGCACGAAGATCCGCGGCTCGCCCGTGCCCTGGACGATCCCGAGCGTGTGGATGTGCGTGCCGTGCTTGATGCCCGACGCGAAGCTCCATGAGCCGCTCAGGCGAAAACCGTTCTTCTCGGGGATCGCCGTGCCGGGCCGCGTGCCTTGGCCCGCGATCACGGGCAGGCGCTTGCCCGCGAATAGCTGCTTGACTGCGGCATCGCCGAGATACGCCGCGCCCGTGCCGATCGCGAGCGCGGCGGCCATGAGCACCCAACCCGCCGACGGATCGCCGTACGCGACGTTCTCGATGACCTCGAGAGAGCTCACGGGGTCGAGCTCGGCGCCGTTGACGGCCTTCGGGACCCACATCGCGAGCAGGCCCTCGCGGTGCAATGCCTCGACAACGGGCTCGGCGAGTCGGCCGTTCTTGTCTCCATAATCGGCATGCTCGCTCGCTAGCGCAGCGACGCGCTTCGCGCGCTCAGGTAAGTCCATTTGCAGCCCCCTTCGTTGAGCTTCTTC
>Ga0307497_10000342_pt1 | contig 10700 bp, 7 predicted proteins | sample 10_S_MG_FD_201366 | JGI IMG/M metagenome (GOLD analysis project Ga0307497, IMG submission 201366) | Soil microbial communities from Populus trichocarpa stands in riparian zone in the Pacific Northwest, United States - 10_S | ecosystem: Environmental > Terrestrial > Soil > Riparian zone > Trees...
GTCGACCGCTTGGATGTGTAGCCAGCTGTGCGGGTTGTTGTAGTTCCACTCGCTGACGGTGCCCTCGACGAGTTGGTGCTGCGACGAGTCGAACATCGCGAACGAGTGGTGAGCGAGCGCCGGTGCCACGGACAACACCGCGCCGCCGATCGCGCCGACCGCGATCGAAACGATCGTGCCTCTCATCGCCATTCCTTTCTGATTAGCGCGCATCGGCGCCTCACTCTGCGTTGAAGATCGGGTTCAGCGACTGGCCCGGCAACTCCGGGAAGTCGGTCGTGCCGCGCGGGTCTTTGTATTGCGGGTCGCCCGGCAGATAGAACTGCGTGTTGCCGTCCTTGTCCCGGTACGAGTTGCTGCTGTGCTCGCACTCCCAGTTGCGGATCCGCACGCCGTCCTTCTCGAGGTCGGGCCGCGAGTCGTGCGTGTACACCGCGGACTGCGGCTTCACGAGCGCGATCGGATCGTAGAACGTCACCTGCGTGATCAGGTGGCGCTTGCCGTCCGGATCCTTCTTCTGCTGCCAACTCTCGACCATCTCGAACTGGTTGCTCGTGAGCGGCATGCCGCGTATGTAGTCGGCGGGGTTCACCCACTTCGTCCAGATAACGAGCTTGTCGCCGTCCCAGAAGCCGATGCTGTCGCCGGTCGAGGAGTGCTTCGCCTCGGTGTTCACGTGCTCGCCGTTGATGTAGACGCGGCGTGTCTCGTTCATGAAATCGTTCATCATCCACGTCTCTTTCGGCGTGTTGACGAACTCTTTGACGTAGGGCTCCCAAATCCAGCGCGGCACGCCCGCGTACTCGCAGGCCGTGAGCCGGTCGTAGCGCTGCTCGCCGTACTTCTCGATCTCGGCGCGCCGCTCCTTGAACTGCTTCTCGTAGGCCGGCGTGAGCACGCCTTCTCTCACGATGCCGCCGCGCCGGAACGCGTTCCCGAGCGTGCCGTTGACGAGGAAAAGGGTCGGCATCGTGTTGTTGCCCGACGCCCAGAGTCCGTCCCAGACCGGGATCGTGGCCATCGTGTACTTCGTGCCGCCGTGCGCCCGGTCGAGCAGGAACTTGTAGTGATCCTCGGCGGTTTTGAAGTCTTTTGGCGGCGGCTCCACCTTCGGCAGCGGCTGCGCGGTCTGCTCCACCACGGTGGATGCAGAAGGCGGATTGATCCCCTGCGAGTGCGCGGCGCCTGCGAAGCCGGCGCAGAGCAAAGCGCCCAGCACGCGGCGCGCCGTGAGAAGCCGGGCGCTCACTTCTTCGCCTCGAATACAACCTCCCCACCCTTGATCGTCGTGACGACGCGCTGCAGCGCGTTGCTGTCGCGCAGCGGGTCGCCGTCGACGATCACGATGTCGGCGAGCTTGCCGGGCTCGAGCGTGCCGATCTCGTTGCCGTGCATCGTCGCTGTCGCCGCGTTCCTCGTGATGATCTTCACGACGTCCTGCGGGGAGAACACGAGCCGCAGCGCGCGGAGCTCGTCGCCGAGCGTCTCCTTCGCCGGCCACTGCGTGTCGGTGCCATAGCCGTAACTCACGAGCCCGGCCTCCCAAAGCAGACGGGCATTGACCGGGCCTTGGCCAGCGCTCGACAGCGTGTGCCACGGGAACGGCTTCGCGTCGCGGAAGAGGGCGGTGCCCTGCGGGTCGAAGTGCGGCACGAACACCGACAGCGTCGAGGTCATCGGGATCCGCGCGTCGACGATCTTCTTCACCGCGGCCGGGTCGTCGCCGAGGTTGCCGATGTGCGGCGTGTGCACGAGCAGGTCGGGCTTCGCCTCGATCGCCACGAGCGTGTCGCGCACGCTGACTGCGTGCACGATCGTCGGCATGTTGTGCTTCTTGCCTTCGGCCACGATGAGCTTGAGCGTCTCGAGCTCGGGGCCGTTTTTGGTCGCGTTCAAGACGACCTTCAAGTAGTCGTAACCGGCCTTCGCGGCGTCGTCGACGAGCTTGATCGTCACGTCGCGCGGGACTCCCTGCGCGGGCTGGTCGGGCAACGGGGCGCGCGCGGGGTCCGTGCGCGCGGGATCTTCGGCCGGCGGCGGACCACCGCCGCCTTGAACCGGCTGGAACGCCGCGACGTAGAGCCGCGGCCCCTTGAGCTGGCCCTTGTTGATCCGGTTACGCGCCTCGACGGCCGGCTGGGGCTCGAGCGCGCAGAGCAGCGTCGTGAAGCCCGCGTCGAGGAAGTCTTGGAGCTCCTTCGGCGCGGTCTTGTCGAGCCACTCGGCCGGGTTTCCAATCACGATGTGCCGGTGCGCGTCGATCAGGCCTGGCATCACGGTCTTGCCGCCCGCGTCGATCGTGCGGCCGCCGCTCGCGGCTGGTGCGTTGGCCGAGACGGACGCGATCTTGCCGCTCTGCACGACGACCGCGCCGCGGTCGATCACGCGGCCGGTGCCGTCAATGATTCGCGCGTTCGTGATCGTGAGGTTCTGGGCGCCGGCGCCGGTCGCGATCAGCAATGCGAGAGCCGCCGTGACGCCGCGCAAGCGTGAGCTCGTTTTCATTCTCGTACCCCCCGGAAGGAGGCCCAAGTTTACGCAGCGGACTAGGGATTGACCATTGAGAAGGCAGGCGCTCGTGGCACCTGCCTCTATGCGCAACCGACGGCGCCGCCGCCGCGGACGCGGCGCAGAAGCTACTTCGAGCTCGCGCGTCTAGGACTCAGAACGTAAAGCTCAAGCTCACTCCCATCTCGCGTGACCGTCCGACGATCGAGAAGTCGTATCCCCACGTGTCCCGCGTGTCGAAGCCGCCGTTCACGTAGAGCTCGTCCGTGAGGTTCTTGCCCCAAACCTCGATACTGTAGTTGCGCTTCGCGGGCTCGTAGACGAAGCGCGCATTGAGGATCCCGTAGGCGGGCTCGAGCACGGGCTTGCCGTTCGCGTCGACCTGCGTGCGTTGATACGCCGCGTCGCGCGCGTAGTCGCCCATGTAGCCGTAGTCCCCGACGAGCAGAATGCGCGCGCCGCCGCCGAGCGGGATCTCGTAGTTCGCGCCGATCGTGGCGCTCTGATCCGGCGCGTACGCGAACGGCGCGCCCGGAAAATTCCCCGTGACGCCGTCGAACGAGCCGGCCTGGATGTAGTTGGTGTTTATCAGGCCGAGGCCGAAGTTCAGGCGCAACCGGTTCGTCGCCGCCCACACGACCTCGAATTCCCAGCCGGAGGCCGTTCCTTTGCCGTCGCCCGACTGATATGGGAACGGCTGCGTGTTGCCGGCTGCATCTCTCGGCAGCTGCGTCACGCGCATGCCGTTCCAGAGCGAATCGAAGTAGGTCGCGTTGAAGCGCAGGCGGCCGTTGAGCCAATCCGACCGCATGCCGATTTCCTTGTTGTCGACGACTTCCTCCGGCAGCGTGCAGCGCACCAGCGTCGGGCTAATTCGGGGGGTACAGCCCGGCGGCGGCACCGCCACCGGCCCGATCGTCGTGAGCGGCGTGCTCGCCGAAGTGAACCCTTCGGCGTACGTGACGTAGAACATCATCGTGTCGCGCACGTGATACGTGGCCGCGAACTTGTACGTATCGCTCGTCGGCGTCGTCGGATCCGTCGTATCGCTCGTGATGGCGCTATATGCGAACGGGTCGCCTTGCGGCGGAACCGCGGGATCGGGTGTCCGGAACGCGTCGCTCGGCGTGTACGCCTTGTCGCCGCCCGACTTGTCGCTCAAGCGCGCGCCGAACGTGAGATCGAGCTTCTTCGTCACCGTGAACGTCGACTCGCCGAAGTACGCGTGGTCCTTGTCCCAACGATTCGTGAGCAGATCGGTCGAGATGAAGCCGAAGTTCCACGGGTAGCGCCCGGTCGGCCCAAGGATAGCGGCAGCGGTGTCCGCCGTGAGCATGTTGCCGCCCGTGACACCGTTCAATCCGAGCAGGGTCGCGGTCTGGCGAACGTACTCGCTCGTGGCCGTGTTGACGGCCGGAAGGGCCGGTCCGTAGTTCGGGATGACGAACTCCCACATGCCCCAGCGCGTGTTGCGGAAGTCGAGGCTCTGGTCGAGCCTGTAGTAGCCCGCCAACCAGTTGATCCGCCCGTTCCGCGTGCTGCCGGTGAGGTGCAGCTCGATCGAGTCGTTATTCCGTTGCTGTTTCAGGTCGTCCGTCGTGACCAAGAACTCGGTGCCGTCGAAGTCGATCACTTGGCGCTGGTACTGGTCCCAGCTCGCGACGATTCCCTCAAAATGCATCCGCTCGCCGATCTCGTATTCGGCCGTCAGAGTCGCGTACTTGACGTCCGCGGTGATCCCGTCCTCCATCGAGTCCGACTTGGTTTGCCACTTGCCGACCTGGCCCGGACCGAAGGCGATGTCGGGCATCCGCGGATTCGGCACGTAGACGCCGTTCACGATGTCGCCGAATGCGCTCGTCTTACCGCCTTGGTAGTCAGTGCTGTGCGTCGAGTAGTTGAACGCTGGGCTTGCGGCGCCCGTGTAGCGCGTGCCGAAGCCGACGCTGGGTGGTGCGGCCCACGTGCCGGCTGCCGCATTGAAATAATTGGGCAAGCCCGCCGGCCGGCCCGCACCGCCGCCGCCGATCGCCGCGCAACGCACGAGGTCGGCCTGGCATGCCGCGGCCGCCTGCGTTTGGTACGCGCCGAGCATGATGTTGTAGGCGTAGACCTTCGAGTTGTCGTAGCGGGTCATCCGATGAATTCTCGGATCGGTGCCGCGTTTGGTCTCGTCGTCGTAGGTAAAGCGCAGCGAGAGTTTGTCGGTCGGCTTCCACAGCACGTCGCCGCGCAGGATCGTGTCGTCTTGCGATCCGAAGTCCCATGGCGTCGTCAGCCCTTCGATGAAGCCTTTGTTTTGGTAAGTCGCGCCGATGAATTTCGTCTTGAGCGTGTCGGTGATCGGCAGGTCCACCGCGATTTGGGCGTCGCGCCTATCGAAATCGCCGGCGGTGAGCTTGATCCGCGCGCCGAACTCGTCGGCGGGTTTCTTCGTCGTCATGTTGACCGCGCCGCCGTTCGTGTTGCGACCGAACAGCGTTCCCTGCGGGCCGCGGAGCACCTCGATCCGTTCCATCTCGGTGAAGTCCATTTGCTGGAACCCGAACCCGTCCTGCCACACGCCATCGACGTACAAGCCGACGCCCGGCAAGCCGCGCACGTAGAAGTTGGACTGCGCGCCGCCGGTGTTCGGATTCAGCACGACGTTCGGCACCATGATCCCGAGGTCGCGGCCGTTCGTGATCCCGCCGAGCTCGAGCTGCTCGGCGGTGAACGCCTGGATCGAGACCGGCGTGTCCTGCAGGTTGGTTTCGCGGCGCGTCGCCGTGACGATGATCTCTTCGAGCTGAGCGAACGCGCACGTCGGTACGGCGCAGACGATTGCGACGGCAAGCCACGCGAGCTGCACTATGGCGCTTCTCATTGGACCCCCCTTTGAGAAAAGCACGACGAATGCGAGTCGGGTACTTATACCGCTATCGTCCGTACTTGCCAAACAAATTTCGCGGACGATAGTCCGCGCGCGCTACACACACGCGGGGCCACGTCGTGAGGAGGAGTCGCCGCGCGGCGGCGGCTCGTCAGGATCGTCTTAGGGCTTCGTCGCGATGTCCCAGTGCTCGACGATCTTGCCGTTTGCGACGCGGAACATATCGAATCCCGTCGTCGTGTACGGCTTGCCTTCCTTGTCTTTCCCCTCGCGCACGAAGCTCATGACGACGAGGTCGCGCTCCGCGACGATCGAGACGAGGCCCGGGATCTCGTCGGGGACCGGGATCGGCTTCAAGTTCAGCGCGGTGAAGTAAGCCTTCACGCCCGCGAGGCCCGTGTCCGCGTTCGGGTTGTGCTGGTGATATTCGGGCGCGAGGAACTTGTCGGCCTCGTCGACGTGGTGCGCGGTCAGGAACGTGCGCCACATGTCGAAAACGAGTTTCTTATTGGCGGCGAGCTGCGGGTCGCCGCTCTTGAGCAGGACCTGTTGGTCCTTGGCCGGGACGACCAGCTCCGCGGCCGAAGCCGCGAACGAGACGAGCGCGAGCGCGATCAGGCTGGCAAAGACTTTCATGGTTCTTCTCCGTTGTTCGAGAGGTCCGGTCCGGCCGGTGTCGATGGACTATAGCAAAGCGCGTCCCGCTCGCGAGCTCAGCCGCCCTTTTTGGTGGCGTTCCTGAGCATGTCGGCGATCTCTTGCGACACCGTGTTGTCGCGGCCCCCCGTTTGACCGAGCGCGGCGTTGAGCGGGGTTTTGCCGAGCGCGTCGACGACGTCGGCCTTGGCGCCATGCGCGAGCAGATACTCGACGACGCGCGTCCAGCCGAACTTCACCGCGCCGAAGAGCGCGGTTTGGCCGTTGCGCTCCGTCATCGTGCTGATGCGCGCGATCCGCGCCGTGCGGCTGTCGATGTCCGTGACGCGTGCGTTCACGTCGGCGCCGGCCGCGAGCAAGACATCGAGTGTCGCGATCGCGCGTGCTTGGACGTCGCCGTCGAGGCCGCTGCGCCGGTCGCGGCCGGACACGCCGACGCCCGCCGCGGCCATGAGCGGCGTCACGCCCATGACGTTCGGCAGGTCGACGAGCGCGCCGTGATCGAGCAGCGCGCGCACGGCCTCGACGTCGTGGCCGATCGCGGCGCGCAACAGCGGCGTCGCGCCGGCGGTGAGCAGGTCGTCGATGAACCGGCCGCTGTTACCGCCGCGTCCGGGGCGATGCATGTTGAGCTGCGGGTTCGGGTTCACGCCCGCGTCGAGCAGGCGTTTGATCACGTCGAGCGCGGTCGTCTCGCTCGGTCCGGGCCGCGCGCCGAAGCGCGAGTTGTAGCTGCTCATGTCGACCGCGACGTAGAGCGGCGTGCGGCCGTACCAATCCCACGCGTGCGGATTCGCGCCCGCGTCGAGCAGTAGGCGTGCGGTGTCGAAGCGGAAGTTGTCGATCGCGATCGTGAGCGGCGTGATCCCGTCGGGATTCGGCCGGTTGATGTCGGCGCCGGCCTCGAGGATCGAGCGCACGCAGCGCGAGCAGCCCGAGCGCGCCGCGTAGAGCAGGGCGGTGAAGCCGCCGGTCGGGCGATACTGCGCGCGCGGCTCGGAAGTGATCTGCGCGTCCCAGTCGTTTGCGAGCGCGCGCGCGTTCACGTCCGCGCCTTTCGAGATCAGGAGCTGCGCGATTTCCGGGAAGTTGCCGTCGGCGGCCCACATGAGCGCCGTTTGGCCGCGCCACGTTTCCTTCGCGTTCGCGTTCGCGCCGTGCGCGACGAGCTCCTTCGCGACCTCGAGCGCTCCGGTGCGCGCCGCGAGCATGAGCGCCGTCTGGCGGTCCGCGTTCGGGGATTCGACGTCCGCGCCCGCGTCGAGCAGTTGCCTCACGATGCCGGCGTTCGCGATCTTCACCGCTTCGGCGAGCGGGCTCGAGCCGTATTTGTTCGCGACGTTCGGTTTCGCGCCGTGCTGAAGCAGAGTCGCGACGAGCTCGGGGTCCACTTTGTAGACCGCCCAAATCAGCGGCGTCGTGCCGTCGCCCTGCGCGGCGTTGACGTCGGCGCCGGCGGCAATCTCTTTGAGCGCGCCGCCACGGTCGCCGGATTGGATCAGGGTTGCGAGCGTGCCGGCCGCGTGCACGGGCTGCGCGCAGATTACCGGCAAACATAGCGCGAGCAATAATTGCGCGTAGGGCCGCCTCGGGCTCGTGCTCGCGTCGGTGCGTGCCGTATCTTGCCGCGGGAGATCGACCACGTGTTTTCCAGCGACCCAGGACCGCGATTCTGCGGTGCGACGACGCGCCTGTACAGCGCGATTGCTTTTGCAAACCCTCGCTTCTATTCTCGGCCGCGTTCCTGTTCAGCCCGTCGCCAGGGGCGCGGCGTCCATCAGTGGGGGTGCGTACGATGAAAGTGTCGATGAATCGGACCAACGCGTGGCTCGCCACAGCAGGCCTCGCGTGGGGTTTTGCCATGGCATCCAGCTCTGCGCTGTCCGCCGACGAGGTCAGCGTCGCGACCGTCGTGGACCGTATGCAGATCCAGGATCTGATCACGCGCTACTACAACAACTTCGGCAAAGAGAATCCGGAAAACTTTTCCGACTTCTACTCCGACGACGCCGAGCTCATCCTCGGTGAACGCCACTTCAAGGGGAAAGAAGGGATCATGCAAGCCTACGGCCGCGGCCCCGCGCAGCCCAATGAGCCCCCGCGACCGCCGCGGCCCGTGCGGTTTTCGTTCATCGTGACCGTCAGCAACCCGCTGATCGTGGTGCATGGCAATACGGCCACGGCGCAACTCGTTTACACCGAGTACGTCATCGAAAAGCAGGGCGATCCGCTCAAGGTCACCACACAAGGCAAGGAATACGGCACCTTCGTCAAGCTGGACGGTCACTGGCGCTACAAGACACGCCAGATCAAGGCCGGCCCGGAGCTGCCCGAAGGCTGGAAGGAGTAGGGTCATGGGTTATCGACGCTGCGGCATCCTTGCTGCCCTGTTGTGCATCCTGAGTTTTTCGGCGACCGCGCAGATGGTCGTGCGCGTGACCGGCGGCTCGATCGAAGGCGCCGCCGCGAACGGCATCACGTCGTTCAAAGGAATTCCATTCGCCGCGCCGCCGGTCGGCGAGCTGCGCTGGAAGAAACCGCAGCCCGTCGTCGCATGGAGCGGCACGAAGAAGGCCACCGCGTACGGCGCTGCGTGCATGCAGGATCCCGCGATGCTGCGGTTCACGAGCGCCCCCGAGGACGTGAGCGAGGACTGTCTCTATCTCAACGTCTGGACGCCGGCGAAAGCCGCGACCGACCGACTGCCCGTGATGGTCTGGATCTACGGCGGCGGCTTCGCGGCCGGCGCGACGAGCTCGTCGACCTACGAGGGCACGCGGCTCGCCGAGAAGGGCGTCGTGGTCGTGAGCGTCGCGTACCGTATCGGGCCGTTCGGCTTCCTCGCGCACCCCGAGCTCAGCAAAGAAAGCGGCAAGGGCTCCGGCAACTACGGCTTGCAGGACATGATAGCGGGCCTCGAGTGGGTCAAGGCGAACGTCGCGGCGTTCGGCGGCGACCCGCGCAACGTGACGATCTTCGGAGAGTCCGCGGGCGGCATCGCGGTCAGCATGCTCGGCGCGTCGCCGGCCGCGAAAGGCCTATTCGCGAAGGCGATCTCGGAGAGCGGCGGCAACTTCGCGCCGCCGCGGCACACGAACGAGGGCGGGCAGAACGTGCCGACGCTCGCGGTCGCCGCAAAATTCGGCGCCGATTTCCTCGCCAAGCTCGGCGCGCAGTCGCTCGCGGACGCGCGCAAGCTGAGCTCTGAGCAGATCCAGAAGGCTCTGCCGCCGGGGCTCGGCGGCGGCTTCTGGCCGGTCGCGGACGGCGACGTGCTGCCCGGCGATCAATTCGTGCTCTACAGCCAGGGCAAGTTCAACGACACGCCCGTGCTGATCGGCACGAACTCCGACGAGGGCGCGCTGTTCGTGCGCGGCGCTGTCGCGCCCGCCGAGTACGAGAAGCAGATCCGCGACGGTTACGGCGAGGGCGCGGACAAGATCCTCGCGGCGAATCCGCACGCGACGGACGCGGACGCCGCGACGGCCGCGAAGAACATCTTCCGCGACAGCGCGTTCGCGTGGCCGACCTGGGCGTGGGCGCGGCTGCAGTCGTCGAAGGGCAAAGGTCCGGCCTATGTCTACTACTACGACCACCGCACGCCACAGTCGCCGAGCGGCGCGACGCACGCCGCGGAGCTCACCTACGTGTTCCGCAACCTCGGCACGCTGCCTGCGGTCGGGGGTGACAGCGCGAACAGCAAGCCGCGTCCGGAGGACGTCGCGATGTCGGACCTCGTGAGCAGCTACTGGACGAACTTCGCGAAGACCGGCGACCCGAACGGCACCGGACTGCCGAAGTGGCCCGCGTTCACGGAGAGCGCGCAGAACGTGATGGTGCTCGACGAGCATTCGAGCGCGCGGCCGATCCCGAACGGCGCGCAGCTCAAGGCTCTAGAAGACTACTACGCGTGGCGCCGCTCGCAGTCGCCGCATCAGCACTGAGGCTCACCGGCTGGGGCCGAGGCTACGGGAGCTTCTTCGGCGCGAAGAACTCCCAGGCCTGTTCGGCGGCCTCGATATCGTGGTTCTGCGCGCCGACGATCCGCGTGTAGAGCGCGCCGTAGTGGAAGCGCTTGCTCGGCTCGACGTGGCCGCCTTTGTCGATCGTGATCACCACCACCTGCGGCCCGGCGTCCGGGCCGTAGGTGGTTTTGCTCGCGCGCGTCGCGTCGTCGCCATGGTGAGGGAACGCGTGCTCGATGGGCTTCGCGCTCTGTAGGCCGTCCGCGCGCAACCAGTAGTCGCGCGTCACGTCGACGCCGACGACCGAGCCTCTGTTGCGGCTCTCGCCGAGCCCGACGCCGCCGCCCGCGTACGGCACCAGCGGATCGGAGGTGCCGTGAATCAGAAGCACCGACACGGGCCGCTCCGCATCCGTGCAGTCGGACTTCGCCGCCATCGTGCCCGCGGCCGCGGCGACGGCGGCCGGCGCGGGCTGCATCTCGAGCGCGAGCCGCAGCGTCATCATCGCGCCGTTCGACATGCCCATCACGTAGATGCGCTTCGCGTCGGCGCGGCCCTCATCGATGAGCTTCTGCGCGACGCTCGCTGCGAACGCGACGTCGTCGACGCGTGGGTTGTCGTCCTCATCCGCGCGGCAGTCGCGCCAACCGGTGCGATTGTCGGAGCCTTTGAGCCCTTGGAGCGCGGCGACGAGCACT
>Ga0307497_10000343_pt1 | contig 10674 bp, 8 predicted proteins | sample 10_S_MG_FD_201366 | JGI IMG/M metagenome (GOLD analysis project Ga0307497, IMG submission 201366) | Soil microbial communities from Populus trichocarpa stands in riparian zone in the Pacific Northwest, United States - 10_S | ecosystem: Environmental > Terrestrial > Soil > Riparian zone > Trees...
CGCGCGGCCGAGCGCGTCGCGCTCCGCCTCGACGCCCGCGCGGCTCGGCGCGTGGTCGAGAGACGCGAGCGCCTCGACAACGCGCTGGTCGTCGCGCCGGCACTGCACCGCGAGCGCGCCCTGCGCGGGCGCCGGCACGAAGCGCTGCGGGTCGAGCCGCAGCACCGTCAGGCCCTCGAGCGCGCCAGCGAGCGCCGGGCCGTCGCGGAGCCGCTCGACGCCCGCGGCCGCGAGCAGGATCGCGTCGAAGTCGCCGTCTCGCAGCCGCCGGATCCGCGTTGGCACGTTGCCGCGCAGCGGCAGGATCGCGAGGTCGGGGCGGAAATGCGCGAGCCACACGCGCCGGCGCGCAGACGACGTGCCGACTCGCGCGCCGGGTTTCAGAGGCAGCCAGTCGGTCGCGCTGCCCGCGATCTCGCCGGCGCGCACGAGCAGCAGGTCGGCGGCGTCGACGCGCTTCGGCACCGCGCCGATCACGAGCTCGTCGGGCGACTGCGTCGACAGGTCCTTGAACGAGTGCACCGCGAGCTCGATGCGGCGCGCGACGAGCGCCTGCTCGATCTCGCGCACGAACACGCCCTGCGCGCCGATCGAGCCGAACGAGCCGCTCTGATCGCGGTCGCCCGCGGTCTTGATGATCGTGAGCTCCACGTCGTGGCCGGCCGCGCGCAGCGCGTCGGCGATGGTCGTCGACTGCGTGCGCGCGAGGTCGGAGCCGCGCGTGCCGAGCCGCAGCGTCGGGCGCGCGCTCATGAGTCGTGCGGCTCGGCCGCGCCGTTGAGCGCGGCGCGGAGCTCGTCCGCGAACTCGGGCTCGAGGCCGTTCAGGAACGCGTCGAGCGAGCCGTCGGGCCCGTCGTGCAACAGGCCGCGGAGTCCCAGGCACGGGATGTGCGCGAAGCGGCGCGCGAGGACCTCGGTCCAGACCTCGATCGCGGCGCGCTCTGCGTCGCCGAGGCCCTTGAGCTCTTTCTTCAACAAGCGCTTGACGCCTTCCTGCGCCGTGCGCCGGAAGCGCTGCTGGAGCGCGCCGAACAGCGGGCCGTAGTAGCGCTCCGTGAACCGGTCCTGGAGCTGATCGAGCGCGTCGTCGACTTGCTCGCGCGCGGGCCCCGCCTCCATGAGCCGCGCGGCGCGGTTGCGCTCGGCGTGCTGCGTGATCTCGTCCATGCCGACGCGCCGGATGCCGAGCTTCGCGCACGCGCCGGGTGCCGCGTCGGGCGGCACGGCCATGTCGACGACGAGCGGCGGCTGGCCCGACGCGGTGCGCGCCGCGAGCCGCTCGAGCGCGGCCTCGTCGAGGACCGCGTGCCCGGCGCCGGTCGCGGAGAGCAGCGCCTCGATCGCGGGCGGCTCGCGCCGAAACGCGTCGAGAGACTGATGTGCCGCGCCGAACCGCGCCGCGAGCGCGGCGGCCTTGTCCGCCGTGCGATTCACGACGGTGAAGTCGAGGCCGGCCTGCGCGAGCGAGACCGCCGCGCGCTCGGTCATCGGCGAGACGCCGAGCAGCGCGATCCGCCCCGGCGTGCTCGCGATCCGTTCGCGCAGGAGCTGGACCGCGATCTCGGCGAGCGACACGCGGCCTTCGTTGAGTTTCGTCTCGCCGCGCACGCGCGCCGCGATCCTGAGCGCCTCCTCGAACACGAGCCCCAAGCTCGGACCGCAGAGACCGATCTCGAGCGCGCGCTCTTGCGCCGAGCGCACCTGGCCGACGATCTCGGTCTCGCCGACGCAGGCCGAGTCGAGGCCCGCGGCGGTCAGGAACAGGTGCTCGGCCGCGCCCTCGCCGTGCCACGCGCGCAGGCGGCGCTCGGCCTCGCCGTTCACCGCGGCGCGACCCGTCAGGAGCTCGAACGCGGCCGGCCGCAGGTCGTCGAGCGGCGTGCGCTCGGTCCGCGCGAAGATCAGCTCGACGCGGTTGCAGGTCGAAAGGTACGCGAGCTCCTTGAGCTCGAGCCGGCGCGCGAACTCGCGCAGCTCCGCGGCGGCGCTCTCCTGGTCGAGAGCGAACTCGGCCAGCGCCGCGCTGCCGCCCAGGCGCCATGAGACGCCGATCAGTCCGAGATACTCGAGCACGCGCCACCCGGGGGTTGTTACCGGCCGCCAAGCCTGCGCCGCGCGACCGCGAGCTTTGTCACGCCAATGTCACGGCGCCGCGAGCAGGGCCGGGCGCGGTGCGGCCGGCGCGAAAAGCGCGACGCGGTTTCTCGTCAGCCGCCGAACGCGCGGGCCGTGAGCGCGCGGAGCGCGGGCAGCTCCGCCTGGAGCGTCTCGGCGATCTTGAGCTGGGCGCTCGTGCGGGCCTGGTTGTGCGCGCTCGCGCTCGCGTAGCGGCGCGCGTCCCAGCGGAAGTAGCGCTCGCGCAGCGCGTCGGCGCAGAAGCGCGCCGCGAGCTCGACCGTGATCGTGAGCGTGCCGTCCGCGATGGCGTCCCACTCCTCGCGCGCGAGCAGCCCGCGCGCCGCGGCCGCGTAGCCCTCGACGGCCGCGGCGTAGAACGGCCGCACGAAGCGCGCGTCGGCCGCGTCCTCGGTCGCCGGGTTGCACCAGGAGCGCAGCGCGTCGCCGAGCTCGAGCGCGACGGGCATCCGCGCGAGCGTGTCGAGGTCGATCAGGCACAGCGCGCTGCGGCCTAGCGCGTCGAACATCACGTTGGAGATCTTCGGATCGCCGTGCACGATCCGGTCAAAGGTCGCGGGCAGCGGCGGCAGCTCCGCCGCGACGGCGAGCACGCGCTCGCCGAGCGGCCGCACGGCCTCGAAGTCGCGATGCGCGCGACACTCGCGCAGCGTGTCGCGCAACGTCCGCAGGTGGCGCGCGGTGTCGTGCACGCCGAGGCGCCGAGTCCCGAATTCGTGCTCGAGGTCCGCCACGGCGCGATGGAACTCCGCGAGCACGCGACCGGCCTCGCGCGCCTGCGCGGGCGACTCGAGCGCGTCGCGCGTGATCCCCGTGATGCGCGTGAGCAGCCGCCAGACCACGCCGTCGTGCTCGAACCAGAGCTTGCCGAAGCGGCTCGCGACGAGCGTCGGCGTCAGCAGGCCCTTGGCCGCGAGATGGCGCGTCACGGCTTCGATGTCGAGGTTCACCTCGGCTGGGAAGATCGGGTTCAGCTGTTGGAGCACGAGCTCCGCGCCGCTGCGCGCGCGGACGTACCAGGTCGGGTTGATGAGCCCCGAGGTCGCGCGCTCGAGCGGCACGCTCGCGAGCTCGAACGCGTCGAGCACTTCGCGGGGAGGCGTGACCACGTCGCGCGTCATCGCGCACATCATAGCCACATCGTTGGCGATATCGTCGGCTGCGGCGTCGAAGTGCGGTGCACCTCGACGTCGCCGCGATGCCGCGGTCAGAGCTGGACGTCGAAGTGCGCGAGGATGCGCCCGGTCGAGTCGGCGCAGGTCGTCGCGCTCAACACGCCGTCGCCGCGCAGCCGATAGTGCTCGCGCATCTCGGCGCGCAAGTACACGGAGGTGTCGCCCGGGATGTCTTCCTCGGCTTCCTGGATCGCGCTGCTGAGCTCCGGCACGAACGCGCGCACGGGCTTGATCGCCCCGAAGTTCGCCATGAGCGCGAACACGCGCGCGCGGCCGTGGAGCGTGAAGAATTCCGTCTTCTCGTGGCTGCGGTACAGTGCGATCGTGGCCGCGACGAGCGCCGCGGCTCCGGCCGCCAGCGCGAACGAGACGGCGAGCGTGCCGAGCGACGCAAGCTGCGCGATGGCCAACGCGACGAACGCAGCCGCGGCGCAACCCACCGCCGTCCACCATGCACGCTTCGAGACGAAGCGGCTGAGCGACGGTACGGGGTCGAGATAGCGCAGGTCCAGGCGGAACGGCTCGCCGCGGCGGCCGCGCGAGTGCTCGACTACTTCGATGTAGCCTTCTTCGAACAGCGTGATCTCGGTTAGCTGACGGCGCAGCGGATTAGCGAGCCGCCAGCGCTCGCGGACGGTCTGGCCCGCGCTGCGCGGATCGGTGACCTCGTTCGACTCGATGAAGATGTGCTCGGATTTCGCCGGGTCGACGCGCGGCGCTTCTGCGCGCGCCTCCGCACGCTGCGGTTGCGCGCGCGGAGCCGGGGCCGCCTTGATCGTGCGTGCGTCCGCCATGTGACTAGTGCCCCAGAGCGTGGCCCGGACGAAGCCGCGGCGCAGGAAACTCGCGCCTGCTCGCAGCGGTCCAACGGGGGTACGAGGCCATGGGCTCTTCCTCGAGACGGTTCAGCACGTTGCACTCTAGGCATGAAGGCCACGGCGCCACCGTGAATGGGCTCACAGTTGTCGGCCGCGTGCGTTATAAAGGAGCACACCGGACGGCGGACGAGGAGGGTAACGACAATGGTTCTCTCGACTCGATGGCTCGTGCCAATCGCGCTCGGCGCGCTGCTCGCGGCCGCACCGAGCATTCGCGCGCAAGACAACCGCGCGCAAGCCGCCGCGGCCGCGGAGCCCGCGCCGGGCTCGCCCGCGACCGAATCGGGCGCGGCACCCGCCGACGCCGCGGCGAGCGCCGCCGCGGCCGCTCGCGCGCCGTCCGCGGACGATCTCGATCGCACGCCGCACGACTGCGTGATCCTCTCGGACATCCGCCAGACCGTCGTGATCGACGACCAGACCATCCTGTTCTACATGCGCGGCGGCAAGAAGCCCGTGTATCGCAACTACCTCGCGCATCAATGCCCGAATCTCGGCCGCGAGGGCAGGTTCGCTTACCAGACGCCGATCGGCCGGCTCTGCAACATCGACCTGATCACCGTGCTCCAGCAGCTCGGCCCGTCGCTCGGCCCGGGCTTCACCTGCCGCCTCGGCGACTTCTTCCCGATCACATACGAGGAAGCCGAGATCATGCGTAAGGAGAAGGACCACCCCGACGCGCCGCGCGGCAACGCGATCAAGTCGAAGCCCGCCGAGCTGCCGGCCGAGAAGAGCGGCGCGGTGGACGAGCCGGCGCCGCCGGGCGACGCAGCGCGCTGAGATCGGTCAGGGCAGCCCGAGCGGCAGCTCGGTGCCGTTCAGCGTGAGCGTGCCGTCCGTGAGGCGCAGCTCCGCTCGGTAGGTCTCCCCCGCGTCCTCGATTATCCCTTGGCTCACGAGCGTGATGAGGATCAGGCCCGCCTGCGCTTCGGCGAGCAGGCGCTCCTGCGCGGACGCGGGCGAGTCGCTGCCGTAGCGGAGCTCGGTCGCGAGCACCGCGATCTCCCGCGCGAGCTTCTTCGAGATGTCGACGGTCGCGACGCTGCGCAACGCGGGCAGCACCGCGGCCGGGTCCTCCGGATCGAACGTGCCGGCGGGCGGCAGCGCGGCGGGGTTCGCGGCGAGCTCGACGTGCGCCGTGAACGGCTCCTCGTTGACCGTGAAGCGCACGGGATCGAGCACGAGGCTCGGGCCGGCCGCGAGCGCGCGCGCGAGCGCGGCCTTCAAGTCGGCGCTCGGCGCGGCACCGGTCGCCTCCGCGCGCGAGGCTTCGAGATACGCCGCGAGTGCAGCGCCGTCGATCTTGCCGAGCGCGACACCGACGCTCGCGTCCGCGATGCGCGTGCCGTCGACGAACACGGAGTCGACATCGTAGCTCGCGTGCACCTCGAGCAGCGCGTTGCTCGGATCGGCGCCCACTTTGCTCGCGACGCGGAGCTTGCTCGCGTCGAACACGGGCATCGGGCCGCGCGTCGCGTCGACGATCGAGACCTGCTCGATCTGCAGCGACGATTCGCCGGGCAGCGCGTACGCCGAGCGGATCCGGGTATCCGTCGCGGCGCGCAGGCCGCGGACCGCGAACGCGCCTGGAAGAGCCGTGAGCTCGAAACGATCGAACCGGCCGTTCGAGACGAGGCGGTCGCCCGACAACGTGCCCGCGAGCGTGGCGCCGGAGAACACGACGCGCGAGTCCTCGATCGTGAGGTCGACCGGCGGCACGTCCGCGTCGAACGCGACGCCGCCGCCGAAAGCCGTCCGGCCGCGAAACTCGAACAGGTAGGGTACGCCGAGCGAGCGCTCGAGCGCCGTGACGCTGCTCGCTTGCGTGTCGAGGTGCGCGACGATCTTCGACCAGCCGAAGTAGAGGCCGCCGAGCAACGCGAGCGGGCCGTGCGCGATCTCGACCTCGATCGGCACGCGCCGATCGAGCGTGGCCGCGAACGACGGCGCGCCGGCGCTCGCCGCGAGCGCGTCGAGCCGCGCGATCGTCTGCGGTGCGAGTGAGAGCACGATCCGCGCGCGGCTCCTAAACCAACCGCGCTCGTACGAGCGCAGCGACGCCCTGAACACGCCACTCGCGTCGAGCGCCGCGACGCGCTCGGCCACCTGCGACCGCGTGAGCATGCCGAGCACCGGCGGCAGGCCGACGAGGAGCAGCGCGATGGCTGCGACCGCGAACACCGCGACTCTTCTCATCGATGGTCCTGTTGCCGAGGCTACGTGCGGGGCCGAGGGAAGGGCGCAGATGATCGCGAATGGGTCGGCGCCGGTCAATAATGAGTCGGCATGCCGGCCGACAACCCCTGGCTCACGATCCCGCTCGAAGACTACGAGGCGCACATGGCGCTGCCGGAGGTCGGCCAGGCGCAATTGCTCGCCGCGCTGTTCGCCGCGGAGCTCGCGGCGCGCGCGCCCGAGTCCGTCGTCGTGCTCGGCTGCGCGGGCGGCAACGGCTTCGAGCACGCGCCGCGCGAGCTGCGCGTCGTCGGCGTCGACGTGAACGCGGACTACGTGGCCGCGGCGCGCGCGCGGTTCGCGAGCAAGTTGCCGCGTCTCGAGCTGCACGTCGCGGACGTCGAGCGCGCGGAGCTCGCGATCGAGCCCGTCGAGCTCGTGTTCGCGGCGCTCGTGTTCGAGTACGTCGATCTCGCACGCACGCTCGAGCGGATCCGTGCGTGGCTCGCGCCGGGCGGCACGCTCACGACCGTGCTCCAGCTGCCGAGCGACGGACTCGCGAAGATCACGCCGTCGCCGTTCGCGAGCCTCGAGCGGCTCTCGCCACGGCTGCGCCTCGTCGCGCCCGCGCGGCTCGCGGAGCTCGCGGCGCGGCACGGCTACCGCCCGCTCGAGTCGCGCACTGCGACCGCGTCGGGCGGCAAGACCTTCGCCGTGCAGTCGTTCGCGCTCGGCTAGAATCGAGACGAACGTTTTGGAGAGCTCACCGTGTACATCCCAAGCCATTTCCGCGAAGCCGACGAGCGCGTGCTCGGTGACTTCATCGACGCGCACGCGTTCGGCACGCTCGTGACGATCGAGCGCGGGGCGCCGTTCGCGTCGCACCTGCCGTTCCTGCACGACCGCGAGGCCCGGACGCTGCACGCGCACGTCGCGCGGGGCAATCCGCAGTGGCAACAGATCGCGGCGAATCCGGACGTGCTCGCGATGTTCCAGGGCCCGCACGGCTACATCTCGCCGACTTGGTACGCCGGCCCCGGAGTGCCGACCTGGAACTACACGGCCGTGCACGTCTATGGCCGCGCGCGCGTGCTCGACGACGCGGCGGCGACCGGGCGTCACGTCGAGCGGCTCGCGGCGCGCTTCGAGCGCGGCAGCGCGGCGCCGTGGGTGCCGAGCTACGATCCGAAGATGCTCAATGGGATCGTCGGCATAGAGATCCGGATCACGGAGATCCAGGGCAAGCTCAAGCTGAGCCAGAACCGCTCAGCCGAGGACCGCGCGCGCGTCACGGCGCGGCTCGAGTCGACCGGCACCGACAACGACCAGGCCCTCGCGCGCCTCGTCGCGGGCGAGCGCTCGTTCTCGTGACGACTTCGGCCCGCGCCGGCGGCTAGGCGCGACCGCGCAAACCTGACACGATAACGGCCGCCAACAAGAACGATTGCATAGCGGGGGAATTCGCATGCTCAAGGCCACGACCGCGGCCCTCGCCGGAGCCGCGACGATCTTCGGCGCGCTCGCCTTGCTGTCTTCGCGCGCCGGCGCGCAGGAGAGCGCCGACGCCGCGCTGCTCACGATCGATCACTACGTGCCGAGCCGCTCGACCGTGCCGTCGATCGTCGGGCAGACCACCGAGATCTACGTGCGCGAGCGCGCGCGCCACGCGACGATCCTACGCGGCGCGCCGCGCGCGGAGCGCGTCGTGCTGTTCGTGCACGGCGCGGGCACGCCTGCCGAGGTCGCGTTCGACGTCCCGTACGCGGACTACAGCTGGATGGCGTATCTCGCGAACGCGGGCTTCGATGTGTTCTCGATGGACATGACGGGCTACGGGCGCTCGACGCGGCCGAGCGCGATGAACGAGCTTTGCAACCTGCCGGCAGACCAACAGATCGCGCTCGGGCGCGAGGTGTGCAGGGCGTCGCTCGAGCAACAGGTCACGACGATCGCGTCCGATTGGAACGACCTCGACGCCGTCGTCGACTACATCCGCGCGTTGCGCGGCGTCGCGCGCGTGAACCTCGTCGGCTGGTCGCTCGGCGGCCCGCGCACGGTCGGCTACACGGCGCAGCACGCGGACAAGATCGACAAGATCGTCGTGCTCGCGCCCGCGTACACCCGCGCATCGACCGCGCAGCCGCCGACGCCGAATCCCGCGAAAGGGCCGGCGTTCAACGCGCAGTCGCACGCGGACTTCGCCGCGAACTGGGACCGGCAAGTCGGCTGCCCGAATCAGTACGAGCCGGCCGCGAGCGACGCGGTCTGGAGCGCGATGCTCGCGTCCGATCCGGTCGGCGCGACCTGGGGGCAGGGCGTGCGGCGCTCGCCGAACACGACCGTCTGGGGCTTCGGCCAGACGACGGTCACGAAGATCAAGTCGCCCGTGCTCATGGTCACCGGCATCCACGACAAGCAGGTCGCGCCCGAGCGCGTGCACGAGCTCTACGAGGACTTGGGCTCCGAGCAGAAGGTGCTCGTCGATCTCGGCTGCTCGTCGCACAACGCGATGTGGGAGCGCAATCACCTGCTGCTGTTCCGCGCGTCGCTCGAGTGGCTCACGGCCGGCACGGTCGAAGGGATGAAGACCGGCGTCGTGAAGCTCGGGTACTGATGCGCGCGCCACGCGCGTACGCGCCGCGAAGCGCGTTGGCCAAGAAACTCGGCGCGCGCGCACCGTGGGTCGCGCTCGCGGCGGGATTCGTCGCGTCGCTCTGCGTCGGCGGCGCCGGCGCGCAGGTGCCCGCGACGCTCACGCCGCGCCAGGAGCCGATCGCGACACCGCCCCAGCTGCCGCGCGCGGGCCCGCGGCTCACGCCCGAGCAGTCGATCCCGCCCGCTGAGCTCGAGGCGTTCATCGACGCGACGGTGCAGCTCGCGATGGACGACAAGCACATCGCGGGCGTCACGGTCTCCGTCGTCCAGGACGGCCGCGTCGTGCTCGAGAAGGGCTACGGCTTTGCGTCGTTCGCGCCGGCGCGCCGCGTCGATCCCGCGACGACGCTGTTCCGGATCGGCTCGATCTCGAAGACGTTCACGTGGATCGAGGTCATGCGCGCGGTCGAGGCCGGGAAGATCGACCTCGACGCGCCCGTAAACGGCTATCTGCCGCCCGAGCTCAGGATCCCGGACGAGGGCTTCAAGCAGCCGATCCGCGTGCGCGACTTGATGACGCATTCGCCCGGCTTCGAGGATCGCGCGCTCGGCGTGCTGTTCGCGGCCACGCCCGCCGACGTGCTGCCGCTCGACGAGTTCCTGCGCCGTTACCGGCCGCGGCGCGTGCGCGAGCCCGGCGAGCTCACGTCGTACTCGAACTACGGAGTCGGGATCGCGGGTGCGGTCGTCGAGCAGGTGAACGGCGTGAAGTGGCAGGAGCTGATCGAGCGCGACGTGCTCGGGCCGCTCGGCATCAGGCACATCACGGGCCGCGAGCCCTATCCGCCGCGCGCCGACCTGCCCGCGCCGCTGTCGGCCGAGCTCGAAGCGGATCTCTCGACGCCGTTTCGCTGGAACGGGGTCGCGTACGACGCGCGCAAGTTCGAGTACATCACGCAAATCGCGCCGGCGGGCGCGATGTCGGCGACAGCGCACGACATGGCGCGCTACATGCTGCTGCTGCTCGGCGACGGCACGCTCGACGGCGTCACGGTGTTCGGGCCCGACGCCGCGCGCGCGTTCCGCACGCCGCTCACGAAGCTGCCTCCTGAAGTCGGCGCGCTCGACGCGGGCTTCTTCGACCAGCCCCTGCCCGGGGGGTTCCGCGGCTACGGCCACGGCGGCGCGACGCTGTCGTTCTTCGCGAACATGACCGTCGCGCCCGCGCTGCGGCTCGGGATCTTCGTCGCGACGAACACCGAAGGCGGCGGCGCGCTGAGCGACCCGCTGCCCGCGCTCGTGATCGAGCGCTTCTACGCGCCGCCGCGCGAGCCGCCCGAGGAACCCGGCAACGTCGACGTCGCGGCCTTGCGGCGCATCTACGCCGGCGAATACATCTCGACGCGCCGCCGCTACGCCGGGCTCGAAGGCTTCGTCGGGCGCTTGCAGGCGTCGATCTCGGTCTCGGTGACGCCCGAGGGCTTTCTGCTGGTGAGCCCCCCGAACGGCCCAGCGTTCCGGTCAGTGCCCGCCGAGCGGTCCGACGAGTTCCGGGCTGTGACCGGCCCGGCCGGCGCGCGCGCCGCGGCGCGCTTCGAGCGCGACGGCGAGCGCGCGAGCCGGATCGCGCTCATTCCGATCGCGTTCGAGCGTGTGCCTCCGCTCTACAGCCGCAATTTCTTCTTCCTGTTGGCGGGGCTCGTGCTGCTCGCG
>Ga0307497_10000344_pt1 | contig 10656 bp, 13 predicted proteins | sample 10_S_MG_FD_201366 | JGI IMG/M metagenome (GOLD analysis project Ga0307497, IMG submission 201366) | Soil microbial communities from Populus trichocarpa stands in riparian zone in the Pacific Northwest, United States - 10_S | ecosystem: Environmental > Terrestrial > Soil > Riparian zone > Trees...
GGTGGAGCCCATTACAACGCGCCAGGCGCGGTGGCGTCGACCGCAAAGTTCCCAAATTGGTAACAACTTGTATCTCACCCCCGGCCAAAGAGCTCGCGCAGGCGCTTCACGTCCGCGCTGGACCCCCGCACGCGCAGGAACGAACCCTCGCCGTCGGCGCGCTCCTCCAGCACCTTGCAGGTCGAGAAGATCTCCCCGCGCAGGTTCTGCGAAGCCCAGGGGAGGAAGAGCTCGGCCTCGACGAGATCGCGCTGGAAGAAGGAGGCAATTGCGTCGTGAAGCTTCGCGATATCGCCCTCGCGGCGCGCGCTCATCACGATGCATCCCGGGTGCTTCGCGAGCAACGCGGCCCGCAGTTCTTCCTCCTTGCCGCAGCGATCGATCTTGTTGAACACGAGCAAGCGCGGCACGTCCTTCGCGCCGATCTCGTCGAGCACTTCCTCGGTCACCGCGAGCTGGCGCTCGAAGCCCGGATCGCTCGCATCGACCACGTGGGCGAGGAACGACGCCTCGAGCGCTTCGTCGAGCGTCGACTTGAAGGAGGCGACCAGGCCGTGCGGCAGGTTCTTGATGAAGCCGACGGTGTCGCTGACCAGTATCCGCGGCACGGTCTCGGGATGCAGTGCCCGCACCGTGGTATCGAGCGTCGCGAAGAGCTTGTTCGCCACCAGCACCTCGCTGCCCGTGAGCGCGCGCATCAGGGTGGACTTGCCCGCATTCGTATAGCCGACGAGCGCCACGCGTGCGAGGCCCTGGCGCTCCTGGCGCCGGGCGCGCTGCGTCTTCCTCTCGAGGACCATCGCGTCGAGCTCCTCCTGCAGCTCGGCGATGCGGTCGCGGATCTTGCGCCGGTCGAGCTCGCCGTGCGACTCGCCGCCGCTCCGCCCGCCGGTGCCGCTGCGCGCCCGGTCCTTCGGGCCGGCCTGCTTGGCCGCTTCGCGCAGGCGCGGCCCCATGTAGCCCAGCCGGGCGATCTCGACCTGCGCGCGCGCAAAGCGCGACGCAGCGTGCCGGTGGAAGATCTCGAGGATCACCATGGTGCGGTCCATCACCTCGCAGCCGGCCTCCTTCGCCAGGTTGAACGCCTGCGAGGGGGAGATTTCGTGGTCGATGAGGATCACGTTCACGCCCTCCTCCTCCCGCATGGCGCGCAGCTCCGCGCGCTTGCCGGTTCCGAAGTACGCCGCGGAGTCGAACCCGGCGCGCTTCTGCGTGAACCTGCCGACCACCTCGAACCCCAGCGTCTTCGCGAGCTGGCGCAGCTCTTCAAGCGAGGCCTCGAACTCAGGATCGCTCACGCTCGGCCGCTGGACGGCGGCCACGATGGCGCGGGTTCGCTTCGGTTCGGCTTCTTGCGTCATGGGCTTGCGATGAACCTTTCCAGCCCAGTGGCACACCACGCGAGCTTGTCGGCGCGGGATGCCTGCTTGAAGGCGTATTCGGCGCGCAGGGCGGCGCTCCGGGTCGGCAGGCTCGCCTTCGCGAGAATGCGAAGCGGCGGGTTCAGGCGAGTGAAGATCGCGCCGCTGCCGGCGAGGTGGGCGGCGAAGCGCGCATCAACGTCCTTGGCAATGCCGGTGTAGAGGACGCCGCCCCGGCATTCCAGAACATAGAGCCACCAGGTGAGCATTCATGATGTTTATCACAGACGCGACACGCGCACCGGCGAGGGGCGTGGCCGCTGCAGTAGACTCGTGCAATGCAAGAGCGGCCGCAGTCCCTCGGAGAGGAAGTCGCCAACAGCATCAGCCATGGCCTCGGCTTGTCGGCGGCGGTGGCGGCTTTCCCGGTGCTCGTCATGGCCGCGCAGCAGCGCGGCGACGCGGCTGGAATCGTGGGCGCGAGCGTGTTCGCGACCACCATGGTGCTGCTGTATCTCGCCTCCACGCTGTTTCACGCGCTTCCGAGTTGCCGCGCGAAGCGCGTGTTCCAGATCCTCGATCACTCGGCGATCTACCTCCTGATCGCCGGGACCTACACGCCGTTCACGCTCGGCGTGCTTCGCGGTGACTGGGGCTGGACGCTGTTCGGGCTGGTATGGGGCATGGCCGTCGCCGGCACGGTGCTGAAAGCGCTCGGCGGTGTGCGGTACACGACCCTGTCGACGTGGACGTATCTCGCGATGGGCTGGCTGGTCGTCATTGCGGCCAAGACGGTATGGACGCTCGTGCCGGGCTGGGGGCTCTTCTGGCTGATTGCGGGCGGTGTCGCCTACACGGCGGGTGCGGTGTTTTTCATGGCGGAACGGATCAGGTACTTCCACTTCGTGTGGCATCTGTTCGTCGTCGCCGGCACCGCGTGCCACTTCATCGCGGTCCTGCGCTACGCGGCCTAACGAAGCGGCGACGATGACTTACGACTTTTTCTCGGGGAAGAGCAGCTCCGCGCAGGCGCGGCCGACGTCCTGGTTCGGTTCGGTATTCCCGGGCATCGTCGCCCAGCCGGCTTTCGAGACGGCCTCGCCCCTCGAATAGCGCTCGACCTTCTCGAGCGCGGCAAGGCGGGCGGAAAAATCGGCTTCCTTCCTGAACCGGGCGTCGCAGATGTGCGCCAGCGCCGAGACCACGGCCGTGTCGGCCTGGCGCTTGCCGAGCATTTCCGCGGTGCCGGAAGTCTTCCAGCCGAAGGCGTCGAAGCCCGCCCAACTGATAGCGACCGCGCCGGCGAGCGCGCCCAGTGAAAACGGCTTCCATCCTGCTGGCAGTGCAAACATGTCGACCTCCCCCTGAAAAGTGCAGTATCCCACACGGATAGGATCCAAGGCTGTCTACGTCTTGACGTCGGCGAGGCGTTCCACGCGCCGCAGCTCGGGGAAGAGCCAGGACCACAGCGCGACGACCGCCAGCGTCGCGCACCCGCCCGCCAGGACTGCCGGCATGGCGCCGAGCCACGCGGCCACCGCGCCGGCGCGGAAGTCGCCGAGCTCGTTGGCGGTGCCGACGAAGAGCGAGTGCACCGCGCTCACGCGTCCGCGCATCTCGTCGGGGGTGCCGAGCTGCACCACGCTCGCGCGCACGAACACGCTCATCATGTCGGCGGCGCCCATGAGGGCAAGCAAGCAGAGGGAGCAGAAGAGGTTCCTTGAAGCTGCAAAAGCCAGGGCGCCGAGGCCGAACACCGCCACCCCGAGGAAAAGCGAGCGCCCCGCGTGCGCCTGGCGCGCCGCCGGGAGCTGAGCGAGCGCGAGGCCCATGGCGACCGCCCCTACCGCGACCGAGCTGCGCATGAGGCCGAGGCCGTCGGGGCCGACGCCGAGGATGTCGCGTGCATAGATGGGAAGGAGCGCCGTGATGCTGCCGAGGAGCACGGCGAAGAGATCGAGCGAGATCGCGCCGAGCAGCACGCGGTTCACACGCAGGTAGCGCAGGCCTTCCAGCAGCCTCGACACGGCGGCGCCGCCAGCCGCCTGGGCGACGCCGCCGCGGGCGCGGATCGAAAACCAGCAGGTGGCCACCGCGAGCGAGGCGACGCTGCAGGCGGCGAAGCTCGCGGGCGCGCCGGCGAGATAGATCAGGCCGCCGACCGCGGGCCCGAGCACCGTCGCGCTCTGCTGCGCCGAGGAGCTCCAGGCCACCGCCGCCGGGAAGCGCTCGCGCGTCACGAGGAAAGGCAGGAGCGATTGCACCGCGGGACCCGAGAAGGCGCGGGCCGTGCCGGCGAGCGCGAGCACTGCATAGAAGGGCCAGATTTCCTGGGTTTTCATGAAGGTAAGAAAAACCAGGACGAGCGACCCGGTCGCTTGCGCGAGATGCGCCGTGCCGAGGATCCAGCGCCGGTCGACGCGGTCGGCGAGGTCGCCGCCGGGAAGCGAGAACAGCGCGATCGGAAGGAACACGGCGAGCCCGGCGTAGGCGAGCGCCATCGCGTCGCCGGTCCGGTCGTACAGATACCAGCCGATCGCGACCGACTGCATCTGCAGCGCCAGGGCGGCGAAAAACCGCCCGGCCAGGAAAAGGCGGAAGTCGCGGATTATTGCTTCGGGATCTTCGCCGTTTCGACGACCTTCGCCCAGCGCTGCGTCTCGGCGGCGAAGAACTTGCGCAGCTCCTCCGGCGTGCTGGCGCGCGCCTCGACGCCCAGCTCCGACAGGCGCTTCTGGAGGTCTGGAGAAGCGAGCGCCTTCGCCACCTCCTGGTGCAGGCGGTCGATGACCGCGCGCGGCGTCTTGGCGGGTGCCGCGAGCCCGTTCCATGATGCGACGTCGTAGCCGGCGATGCCGCCCTCGATGGCGGTGGGCACGTCGGGAATCGTCGGGAAGCGCTTCGCGACGGTGATGGCGAGCGGACGCAGGTTCCCGGACCTGATGTGCGAAGTCATCGGCGCGAGGAACTCGAAGATCACGGCGGCGTCGCTGCTTTTGGCCGCGGTGACCACCTCGCCGGTCGCCTTGTACGGGATGATCTGGAAGTTCGCGCCGGTCGTCGACTTGAAGAGCTCCGCGGCGAGGTTCTGGGTGCTGCCGATGCCGATGGTGCCGACGTTCAGCTTGCCGGGATTCTTCTTCGCTTGTGCGACGAAGTCCTGCACGTTCTTGAAGGGCGATTTCGAGTCGGTCATGATGACCAGCGGAAAGAACCCGACGGTGCTGATCATCTCGAAGTCGCGCTCGGGATCGTAGGGCAGCGCCTTGAACTGCGCCTTGCTCACCGCCGTGCCGTTGTTGATGAGGAGCAGCGTGTAGCCGTCGGGCGCGGAGCGCGCCACGTCCTGCCCCGCGACCGAGCCGCCGGCGCTCGGCTTGTTCTCGATCACGATCTGCTGGCCGAGCCCCTTGCTGACCTCGGGCGCCACGGTGCGCGCGGTGATGTCGGCAACACCCCCGGGGCCGAAGGGCACCACCAGCCGGATCGGTTTGTTCGGAAACGATTGTGCCCCGGCCGAGGCCGCGAGCGCCGCCCCCACCAGGAAGATCGAAAGGCGTTTCATTCCTTCTCCAGTCATTCGAAAAGCTCGTCCACCGCGAAGCGCCGCGGGATCAGCGCCTGCTTGTAGGCGCACTCGATGGCGACCTCGAGGTTGCGGCGGTTGGCCTCGAGGCCGTGCGGCAGCATCGGCGGGTTGCCCGCGGCCTTCTTGCTCTCCACGAGCAGCCGGTACACGTCGTCGGCCATGTCGCGCGAGACGCTGTTCTTCACCACCACCAGGTGGTTGAGCTGGATCGCGCCGTGCTTCTCGGCCCAGCGCCGGCCGGCGGCTTCCGGATCGGGGATCAGAGGCTTGATGTTCTCCTCCTTCGGGATGGCGCCGACGATCGCCGCGTCGAGCTCGCCCGAGCGCAGCATGGCCATGATCTCCTTGCCGGCCGGCGCGCGCTGCACGTTGGGCGGGTCGCGGAACTCGGCGACGTGCGCCTCCTCGAAAGTGATCCAGCGGATGCGCGCGAGGTCGATGCGGTAGTCCTCGGCGAGGATATGCCGGATCCACGCGCCGGTGGTGACCGAGTAGGAGCGCACGCCGACGCGCTTGCCGGGCAGGTCCTCGGGCGCGAGCGCTCCGCGCGCGGCGTTGTACACGAGGAAAGGATGCTGGAACCGCGCCAGGACCACGAAGGGGAGCAGGCGGTACGGCTTGCCGTGCGCCTTCGCAATGAGATGGGTCATGATCGCCATCTCGGCGACGTCGAACTCGAGATTTCGCACCACGCGCTTGAACTCGGCGGCCGGGCCGCCCTTGATCTCGGCGAAGGCGAATTTGTCGGTGTGCGTCCGGAACTGCTTCGTAACGGGGTAGTCCCCGATCAGCGTGCTGAGCATGGCTTAGAGCATCCCGTTGGAATTGGCCGACGTCGGCGGCATCACCTGCAGCACGTCCCAGTGCTCGACCACCTTGCCGTCGTCGTCGAGCCGGAAGATGTCGATTCCCGCCCACTCTGGGCTCGCGTCGCCCGGCCAGAGTTGACGGCAGTGCAGCACTACGTAGTCGCCTTCGGCGACGGCGCGCTTGAACTCCACCTTCTTCCCGGGATACTCGCGCGCCATGCGCTCGAAATAGGCGATGAACGGCTCCTTGCCGTCGCCCACGTGCGGGTTGTGCTGCGTGTACCGGGCCCCGGCGTACCGCTCCATCGCCTCGCGGGGCTTCGACTGGTTGAACATCAGGTCGTAGAACGCCATCGCGTTTTCCTTGTTCCGCGCCAGTCGATCCATCAGCGTGCTCCCGGCACCCTGCGTGTCTTGAGGAACTGCTCCAGCGTCTCGCCGCGGAAGGCGGCCACCATCTCGGGGTTGGCCACGCCCTTGGTGCGCGCGAGCTTCTCGAGGCAGAAGAAGCTCGCGCCGTAGTCCTGCATCGCCTTCCAGTCCAGGCGCCGCACCATCTGCTTTTCGTCCTCGGTGAGCCCTTTCATCGCCTCTTCCGGCGACTCCAGGAAGCGCTTGCGCTTCTCGGCCACGGTGAGCCCGTGCAGGAACCGGTTGAGACGCAATCCTTTCGCGCTCCGCTCCAGATCGAAGACATAGCTCATTCAAAAACTGCAACGGCCATGGCGGTGGTCATGGGGAGGTAGTAGTTCTGGTGGATCTTGCGCGCGTTCGGCGCAAGGGCGCCGCGCATGATGAGCCACATGATGATCTCGGCGCCTTCGTTGCCGCCCAGGCGCATGAAATCCTCGATCGACATGCGCGCGAGGCGCTCGGGGTCGCGGTCGATCAGCTCGAGGAACTCGCGGTCCCAGCGCTCGTCGTTGAAGCCGGCGCGATCGCCGATCATCTGGTGCGAGAGACCGCCGGTGCCGACCATCGCCACCTTGAGGTTTTCCGGGTAGGACTCGATCGCCTTGCGCAGCGCCTTGCCCAGGGCGAAGCAGCGGCTCGGCTTGGGCAGCGGCTGCTGGATGACGTTCACTACGAGCGGCACTACGCGCCCCGGCCAATCGGGCTGCGACGGCCACATCATGGTGAGCGGCGAATGCAGGCCGTGGTCGAGCGGCACGTCCTGGAAAATCGAAATGTCGAACTCCGCATCGACCAGCGAGCGCGCGATGTGGCGCGAGAGCGCGGCGTGGCCCCTGAGCGGCGGGATCCGGCGCGGACCCACGCCTTCGTCGGCGATCGCGTACTCATCGCTCACGCCGAGCGCGAAGGTCGGGTAATGATCGAAGAAGAAGCTCGTGGCGTGGTCGTTGAAGCAGAAGAAGAGCACGTCGGGCCGCTTCTCCTCGAGCCAGCGCGCCACGCCCTCGTAGCCCTGGAACAGGGGCTTCCAGTCCGGGTCTTCGCGCTTTCCCTTGTCGAACGCCATTGCGATCGTCGGCACGTGGGAGGTGCCGATGCCGCCGATGATCCTTGCCATGCGCCGAGTTTAAACCAGCCCGTTGCCGTGGCCGATCAGCGCGTCGAGAATCGCTCCCCGGTCCTCGGGCACCTTGCCGCCGAACTTCTCCTTCAGGCGCGCCTCGCCGGTGCGCTGCTCGCGGGCCACCGTACCGCGCGTGAGGGCGGGCTCGACGCCGAGGCTCTCGAGCGTCTCGCACACGTCGCGCATCTCGGCGGCGCGCCGCAGCCCGTGCGTAGCCATGCGCTCGAGGTTGTAGTCGGCGAGCTTCGCCCAGTCGATCATCGGATAGCTCTGCGTGAGCGAGGCGATGATGCGCTCCTCGACGCCAGCGCGGCGCGCCGCCATGAAGCACTCCTGGGTGAGCGCCGCCAGCCCCTTCACCATCACACTGCGCACCATCTTGATCGCGGCCGCCGCGCCGACGTCGGTTCCGACCTCCTCGACGTCCATGCCGCAGCGCTTGAGCAGCACCAGCAGATCCTTCGCGGCAGGGCCCGAGATCAGGACAGGCGTTTTGTGCCGCAGGGGATGCACCGGCGCCATCACCGCCATGCCGACAAAATGTGCGCGGCTGCCCACGATCGCCCCCGCCTCGCGCTTGCGGTTCGGCGACACCGAGTTGAGCTCGACGTAGAACTGCCGCGCCGAGAGCCCCGGGGCGGCCTGCCTCGCCGCTTCGAGGTTGGAGGCGGCGGTCACCGCGGAGAACACGATGTCGGCCCCGCGCACCGCGTCGGCGCTGTCGCGCCCGATCCGCACCCCAAGCCGCTCGGCCGCGGCGCGCAGGCGCGCTCCCCCCGGTCCGTCGGGGAAAAGAATGTCCCAGGCAGCGACCGAGGCGACACCCTCGGCGCGAAAGCCGGCGGCGAGCGTTTGCCCGGCTTCGCCGAAGCCGATGAATGCGAGCGCTGGATAGTTCATGACTTGATCTCCTCGAAGCCGTACAGCCTGGCGGGGTTGTCCACCAGGATCTTGCGCTGCAGCTCGGGCTCCGGCGCCATGCGCTCGAAGAGATCGACGAGGTCGCCGTCGTTCGGCATGTGCTTGCCCACGTTGGGATGCGGCCAGTCGGTGCCCCACAGGATCCGGTCCGGAGCCGCTTCGATCAGCGCGCGCGCGAAAGGCAGCGCATCGTCGAACGGCGGGCCCTTCGACGACACCCGCTCCGCGCCGCAAACCTTCACCCAGAAACGTTCCAGCCTCATGAAATCGAGGAGCACCCTGAAAGGCTCCTGCCCCAGCCCGTCGGCGGCATTCACCCGTCCCATGTGGTCGATCACCATCGGCACCGGGATCGCCTCGAACTTCTTCCGGAACTCGACCAGATCGGTCGAATCGAGGTGCAGGATGAGATGCCAGCCCATGTCCTTCAAGCGCGCCACCGTGCGGTCGAAGAACGCCATGTCCGGCCGCCCGCCGAGGTGCTGCACGAAATTGAACCGCACCCCGCGGATCCCGCCGTCGTGCATGTTTTTAAATTGCTTGTCCCCATAGGTGTGGTCGATTATGGCGGTGCCGCGGTACTTCCCTCCCGAACGCGCGATCGCGTCGAGCGTCACCCGCATGTCGGCGCCGTGGCAGCTCGCGTGCACGATCACGGCGCGTTCAATCCCCAGAATTGAATGTAACTTCTGTAGAGACTCGAAGCCCGCGTCCGGCGGCCAGTACGGCGCGTCCGGTGCATAGGGGAATTTCGCCGCCGGGCCGAAGACGTGGCAATGGGCATCGCAGGCGAGCGGCGGCGGCTTGAAGCGCGGCTTTCGGGTATTGGGATCGGGCGGGGCAGTCGTTTTCATCGCCGCAATTCTAATGTGCGACCAACAAGCGTTACCATGTTGCGCAGAGGGGGTGCGATGAAAAGGTTAGGGCTTCTCGTAGTAGCGGTGGTCTCTTGCTACAGCGCTGCGTTTGCTCAGAGCTTCCCAACGCGGCCGGTCACGATCGTCGTGCCGTTTTCGGCGGGCGGGCCGACGGACACTATCGCGCGGATCATGGCCGAGCGGATGACGAAGAGTCTTGGTCAGCCGGTCGTGGTGGAGGACGTCACGGGAGCGGGCGGCAACATCGGAGTCGGCCGCGTGGTCCGGGCGGCACCCGACGGCTACATGGTCAGCATCGGCCACATCGGCCCGCACGTGATCAACGGCGCGATGTACAAGCTGGAGTACGACCTGCTGAAGGACCTGGCGCCGGTCGGCATGTTCGTGACGAACCCGCAGATCCTCGTCTCGAAGAACGGCCTGCCCTCGAAGGACCTCAAGTCTCTGATCGAGTACGCCAAGAGCACTCCGATCTCCATCGCCACGGGCGGCGCCGGGACGCCGTCGCACATCAGCGGGGTCTACTTCCAGAAGCTCACCGGCGGCGCGGCGCAGATCGTCCATTACCGCGGCGGCGCGCCGGCCTCGGCAGACATCATGGCCGGCCACGTCGACGTGTTCTTCGACCAGGCGGTGAACGCACTCCCGCAGAGTCGCTCGGGCAAGGTCCGCGCATACGCGGTAACGCAGACCACGCGGCTATCCGTCGCGCCCGACATCCCAACGGTCGACGAAGCGGGCATGCCGGGGTATTACATGGCGGTCTGGCACGGACTGTGGGTGCCGGGCCGCACACCGCCCGCGGTCATCGCGCGGCTCAACTCCGCAATGGTCGATGCCGCGGCTGACGACGGTGCGCGCAAGCGCCTGATGGACCTCGGCCAGGAAATCCTTCCAAGGGACAAGCAGACGCCGGAGGCGCTCGGCGCACACCACAAAGCGGAGATCGAAAAGTGGTGGCCGATCATCAAGTCGGCGGGCATCAAGGCCGACTAACCACGCGCTACTCTTTGCAGCGAAGTTACGAGCCGCAATGAGAAATTCAGCCCACAAACGGCCTATTTAGCCGGCTCGCTTCTTGTCGTAAGGCGGTCAGGTCTTCGACTTAATTCCTGCGCCCGGCGCTCGCCTTATTCGAATAGTTCTTGATGAACGTATCAACCCAATCGAATTGGATACCCTTATCACCACCAATTGAAATGACATCTTTTAGGTAGGGGACAACGTCTTCCGCCTCACGAAGCTCGAGCAAGCCGCAACTTTGGACGAAGACCTTGTAGATGTCCTGGGACATACAGTTCAGGACCGCCCACTCAAACTCCCTATCACCAAAGATCTGCCAGCGGACAGATGCAGGAAAGACAACGACCTTTGAGGAATTAGACGCCGGCGCGTCCGCCGAGCTTCCACCGGGGTCCTCAGATAGTGCCTTGAGATAATCTTCCGCCGACTCTTGTACCGAAAAAGACACGAACGGGTACTTCCGAAATTCTCGGTAAAAGTACCGCTCCGGATCTGGCTCGATCACAGCAAATGAAGCACCCGTGTCACTCGTAAAGTG
>Ga0307497_10000345_pt1 | contig 10645 bp, 11 predicted proteins | sample 10_S_MG_FD_201366 | JGI IMG/M metagenome (GOLD analysis project Ga0307497, IMG submission 201366) | Soil microbial communities from Populus trichocarpa stands in riparian zone in the Pacific Northwest, United States - 10_S | ecosystem: Environmental > Terrestrial > Soil > Riparian zone > Trees...
GCGGCTGCGAGGTCGTCGACGAGCTCGAGCAGCTCGCGATCGACCGGGCGAAGGAGCTCTTCGGCGCCGAGCACGCGAACGTCCAGGCGCACGCCGGCGCCATGACGAACACCGCCGTTTACCTCGCCGCGCTCGACCCGGGCGACACGATCCTCTCGCTGTCGCTCGCCCACGGTGGCCACCTCTCCCACGGGATGAAGATCAACATCTCCGGCCGGCTCTACACGATCGTCCACTATGGCGTGGAGCCGGACACCTTCGTCGTCGACTTCGACAAGGTGCTCGAGCTCGCGAAGGAGCACCGGCCGAAGATGATCGTCTGCGGCGGCTCCGCCTACCCGCGCACGGTGGAGACGGACAAGTTCCGCGCCATCGCCGACGAGGTGGGCGCGCTCCTGCTCTGCGACATGGCGCACTTCGCCGGGCTCGTCGCGGCAGGCCTGCATCCGAACCCGGTGCCGGACTGCGACTTCGTCACCTCGACGACGCACAAGACCCTCGCCGGCCCGCGGGCCGGGTTCATCCTCTGCCGCGAGGCGTGGGCGCAGAAGGTCGACAAGGCCATCTTCCCGGGCCTCCAGGGCGGGCCGCTCGAGCACGTGATCGCCGCCAAGGCGACCGCGTTCAAGATCGCCGCCACCGACGCGTTCGCGGACTACCAGCGGCGCGTGCGGGAGAACGCCGACGCGCATGCGGAGAGCCTCGTCGAGGGCGGCCTCGACGTCATCACCGGCGGCACCGACACGCACCTCTTGCTCGTCGACCTCCGCACGACCGAGTGGACGGGCGCGGACGCGGAGGACCGCCTCCACGAGGTCGGGGTCACGGTGAACAAGAACGCGATCCCGTTCGACGAGCGTCCGCCCGCGGTCGCCTCGGGCCTGCGCGTCGGGACGCCGGCCTGCACGATGCGCGGCTTCGACGCCGAGGACTTCCGCGAGGTGGGGCGGATCGTCTGCGACGCCCTCGTCGGCAACGGCGACACGGCTGCGCTCCGGGGGCGCAGCGCGGCGCTCTGCGCGAAGAACCCGCTCTACCCGGACTTCCGCGGGTACTGCAGCTACGACTGAGTGTTCGTCCACGTCGACCATCCGCTCGTCGAGCACAAGCTCTCGCTCCTGCGAGAGCGCTCGACGAGCACGGCTGACTTCCGGCGCGTGGTGAACGAGCTGACGGCGCTGCTCACCTACGAGGCGACGAAGGACTTCCCGACCGAGGAGGTCGAGATCGAGACGCCGCTCGAGCGGACGACCGTGCGCCGCATCTCCGGGAAGAAGGTCGCGGTCGTGCCGGTCCTGCGCGCGGGGCTCGGCATGCTCGACGGCGTGCTCTCGCTCGTCTCGGGCGCGCGCGTCGGCTTCGTCGGCCTCTACCGCGACGAGGAGACCCTCCAGCCGGTCGAGTACTACCTCAAGCTCCCGGCCGACCTCGCCGAACGGGACGCCATCGTCCTCGACCCGATGCTCGCGACCGGGAACTCGTCCGCACGGGCGGTCGGCGCCGCGAAGGAGGCGGGCGCACGCTCGGTGACGCTCGTCTGCCTCGTCGCGGCCCCGGAGGGAATCGCGCGGCTTCGCGCGGCGCACCCTGACCTGCGGGTCTTCACCGCTGCGGTCGACCGCGGCCTGGACGAGCACGGGTTCATCCTCCCCGGCCTCGGCGATGCCGGAGATCGGCTCTACGGGACGAAATGAGCAGCGTGCTCGCAGCCACCGACTTCGTGCTCCCGGCGCGCGTCTTCTATGCGGGCGGCCTCGCGGCGCTCATCGTCCTGATCCTGACGCCGGCGGTCGGCGGGCTCGCACGGCGCATCGGGGCCGTGGACGAGCCGGGGGAGGGACGGCGCCTGCACGTGCTCCCGATCCCGCGCCTCGGCGGCCTCGCGCTGTTCTTCGGGGTCGTCGTCCCCGTCGTCGCGTTCGAGGACCTCGACCGGCCGGTGCGCGGGATCCTCCTCGGCGCCGCGATCGCGACGATGGTCGGGGCGCTCGACGACGCGCGCGGCCTCGTCTGGTGGCAGAAGCTCTCCGGTCAGGTCGGCGCGGCGGTCACCGTCGTCGCGTTCGGCGTCTGGGTCGACCGCTTCACGTTCCCGCTGCTCGGCATCCACGAGCTGCCCGCCTGGATCGGGGTGCCGGCAACGGTGCTGTGGATCGTGGCGATCATGAACATGGTGAACTTCCTCGACGGGCTCGACGGGCTTGCTGCGGGCGTGTGCGCCATCGCGGGCGGGACGTTCGCGGTGATCGCGCTTTCGCTCGGGAAGGTGAGCCCGGCGATCCTGGCGGCGGTCATCTGCGGCGCTGCGCTCGGGTTCCTGCGCCACAACTTCTACCCGGCCCGGATCTTCATGGGCGACTCCGGGGCGATGCTGCTCGGCTTCGTGCTCGCGGCGATCTCCGTCCAGGGGCTCCTCAAGACCGCTGCGACCGTTGCCCTCGCGTTCCCGCTGCTCGTGCTCGCGATCCCGATCCTCGACACGTCGTTCGTCGTGCTGAAACGCCTCAAGTACCGGCGTCCGATCACTCAGGCGGACCGCAGCCACCTCCACCACCGCTTCATGAACATCGGCTTCACGCAGCGTCGTGCCGTGCTGACCATGTACGTCTGGTGCGCGACGCTCGCCGCAGCCGCGCTAGCGACCCGTTTCATCCCGCCGCGCCCGCACGGCCACTGGCGGCTGGCACCGACAGTCGAAGCGGGGGTCATCGGCCTCGTGGCGGTCGCGGCGTCGGTCTACGTCGTGTACGTGCTCGAGATCGTCAAGTTCGCGAACCCCCGGCTGAAGAGGCGCTCGCGGGACGCAGACTCGGAGCGGCGCTCGGCCTGAGTCAGGAGCGGCGGGCCCGAGCCAGGACGGCGGCCTGCATGCGCGCGCGTAGGCGGCGTGCGCCCGCCACGCTCACGTGGCTCGCGTCGGAGTACACGTAGAGCGATCCGTGGCGCGACTGGCAGCTGCGCGGGCCGCAGAGCAGATCCTCGAAGTCGAGCGTCGAGATCGAGGGGATGGTCGCCGCGACGCGCTCCTCGAGGGCGCGCGCTCGAGCGAGCCGTCGATCCGCGGCGGCCCGCTCGACCTGCTCGACGCAGCCGCCGGCGAGGATGCGGACGATCGCGCATTCGCCGTGCCCGCTTTCCGAGAAGTCGAGCTTCGGAATCGGGTGGACGACGAGCACCGGGATGCCTTCCGCCGACAGCCGCCCGAGTGTCGTCCTCAGACCGGCTTCGTAGAGACGGACCTTCTCGGCAGGCGTGCGCGCGTAGTCGGCACCAGGCGAGGGGCGCAAGAGCTGGCGCGCGTCCTCGACGTACATGTCGCTCCGCGCTGCCGTGACGACGAGGCTCGGCCGCAGGCGGAGGATCGCCGCCAGAGCGCGGCGGTTGAAGCTCGAGCACTCGCGGTCGCTGCGAAACGGGCTCGTCAGGTGGATGGCCGCGAACGGGCAGTTGTGAAGCGTCCCGATCTCGACGTTGAGCCCAGCCGCGCGGCCCGCCTCGACGACCGGCTCGCTCAGCATCCCAGCCTGCGAGTCGCCGACCAGGACGATAGTCCCGCGAGCACCCGGGACGAGCCAGGTGCAAGGGCCGGGACGGGCGCTCGCGGCCGGCGGCCGGTGGCAACCGCGCGCGTGGTCGAGGTGCGTCTGCGTCCGCAGGTCCCAGGCGGCGACGGCACTCGTGTGCGCGAGCACCTGACGCGCCCCGAGCTCGAGGCCCGAGATCGCGATCCCGGCGCCGATGCAGACCGCCGCGATGGCCACCACGGCGCGGCCCCTGAAGCGGCTGCCGCGTCGGATCGGCGTCTCGACGAACCGGTATGAGAGATACGCGGGGAGCAGCGCCGCGACGGCAGCGACGCGGACGGTGGACGCCCCCGGAAGAAGCGCGGCGGCGAAGACGATCAGCGGCCAGTGCCAGAGATACCAGCTGTAGGACAGGTCGCCGATCCAGACGAGCGGCCGTGTTCCGAGGAGCTGGGAGACCGCGTTGCCACCCCGACCGCCGGCGACGAGCGCGAGGCAGGTGCCGAGGACGGGAAGCAGGAGCAGTCGGGCGGAGAGGGCGTTCTCGTCCAGCGCAAGTCCACCGAAGCCGACGAGCACGAGCCCGACAGTCGCCAACACGGTGCCGGCGACGAGCGGAAGCCGGCGCGCCGCGGGCGCAGCGAGGGCGACAAGCGCGCCGGCGGCGAACTCCCACGCTCGGGAAGGAGCGCCGTAGAAGGCGAGCCGTGCGCTCCAGCCGCCGCCGACGACGCTGCCGAGCGTCGCCGCGGAGAGCACGAACGATCCCGCGCAGGCACAGCCGATGGCGACGAGCGCGCCGCGCCGTGCCCGACGGCGCCACGCCAGCAGGAGAATCACGGGGAAGAGGACGTAGAACTGCTCCTCGAGTCCGAGCGTCCAGGTGTGGAGGAGCGGGTCGAGATCGGTCTCCGTGTCGAAGTAGCCGGTGCCGACGGCGGCGAGGTAGCCGTTCGCGCCGAAGAGCGAGGCGAAGATGCCGGTCAGCGCGCTCATGCGCACCGCGGCGATGGGCGCGAGGAGCGGCCCGAGCAGTCCGACGACGACGAGCAGCGTCGCGAGCGCGGGGAGGAGGCGCCGCACCCGGCGGGCGTAGAACCGGCGCAGGCTGACGGTGCGGTCGCGCTCGAGCTCGCGCACGAGCGTTCCGGTGATCACGAAGCCGGAGATGACGAAGAAGACGTCCACGCCCGTGAACCCGCCGGGGAGGGCTAGGCCGGCGTGGAAGGCGACGACGAACATCACCGCGAGCGCCCGCAGGCCCTGGACGTCGCGCCGGCGGACGTCTTCGACGGCATGGGCCGTCTCCACGGCGAGCGCGGGTGTTGCGGCAACGGTGGCGGTCACCGGTCACGTATCGGCGCCTCCGAGGCACGCGCTTAGGGCCTCGTGAGAGAGGCTTCGGTCCGTCTCGCGCAGAACGAAGCGCTCGTGGAGCTCGTTGCACGGCTCGCCGAGCCGGGCTCCCGCGAGCGGCGCCTGGGCGGACCAGGTCACCTCGCCGTTCGAGACGGGCCCGTGCACGGAGACGATGCGCTCGCTGGCGCCGGTCGTGGTGACGCGCCAGGGGTACATGCAGGCCTGTACAAACTCCCGCAGAAACAGCAGGTTTTCGGCTCAACGAAGCCGTTTTGGGCTGTCACGATCGGGCGGGAGGCCGTGCTATGCTGGCCGCCGCATGGAGCAGCCCGAACGACAGAGCTTCGAGCCCGCCGGGGCCGGTGCGCTGCTCCTCGCCACGACGGGCGCCGCCGCCGGGGCAGGCGCGCTCTTCGGCTGGCTGTTCGGGAACGCGGCCGTCGGGACGCTGACGGGCGTCATCGTCGGCATCCCGGCAGGCGTGTTCGCGGTCTACCGGCGCTACCGGGGCTACTTTTCATGAGACATCGCTTGCGATGTCGCACGCAGAGCGGACGGGCCTTGCCCGTTCGCCCGTCTGAAACGACCGATCGAGCCGCTGACCGGCAGCAGGGACGGCCGTGAGCCCGCGGATGTTCGAGACGCCGCGCCCGATACCGGCGCGGCGTGGGCCCGCGCTCGGAGCAGCCGCGCTCGTCCTGCTCGCCCTGCCGATCTACCTCGTGACCGGTATCGGGCTGCGTCCGTGGCTCCTCGGTGCCGTGCTCTGGCTCGCCGGCGAGGCGATCGCGCTGCTACTGACGCGTCTCCCGCTCGGGCTGAGTAACCTCGCTGCCTCGGGAGCGGTTGGCGTGGGACTCATCTTCAGACAGCTCGTGGCGGTCATCGCCCTCTTCGCGGTCGCCGCCACCGGTGACGCGCGGCTCGCCCTGGGTGCGGCCGCGGTCTACGTCCTCGCCTATACGGCCGAGCTCGGCCTCTCGCTCGCCTCGTACTTCGGGAGCGAGGCATGAGCGCGGTCAAGCGCTACTGGCCGTCGATCGCTGCGCTCGCGCTCGCCGTGTTCTTCGCGGTAGGCAGCAAGGCGGCCCACGTCGAGGCGCCCGGCGGCAAGAAGTTCGACCCCGGGAAGGAGTGGGAGCTCCACGCCTGGATCCCGATCCACCTCGGCGGGCTCGACCTGTCGATCAACAAGGCGGTTGTGTACCTCCTGCTCGGCGCGCTCCTCACGATCCTGATCGGGCTCGTGCTGATGCGGCTGCGCCTCGGCACCGACCCGTCGCGCCGGCAGACCGTCGGCGAGCTCATCTACGAGATCGCGCAGACGCAGATCGCCGAGCAGGGCCTGCCGACGAAGGCGATGGGCCTCTGGTTCCCGTACGTGGCGACGCTGATGCTGTTCATCTGGACGGTGAACATGCTCGGCTTCATCCCGCTCCCGCTCTCGGACGAGAAGGTGAAGGTCGTCGGGCTCGAGGTACCCACGTTCGGCGTGTACGCGGCGACCTCGGCGATCTCGGTGACGCTCACCTTGGCGCTGCTCACGTTCGTGTTCACCCACGTCGAGGGCGTGCGCCACAACGGGGTGATCCGCTACTTCAAGAGCTGGATCCCGGACGTTCCGTGGCCGATGCTGTTCCTGATCGTGCCGCTCGAGATCCTCGGCCAGTTCATGCGGCTGATCAGCCTCTCCGTGCGTCTCTTCGCGAACATGCTCGCGGGGCACATGCTCATCCTGACCTTCATCGGCCTGATGTTCGTGCTCGAGTCGATCTGGCTCGCGCCCGCGGTGCTCGCCGCGACGCTCTTCTACCTGTTCGAGGTCATCATCGTGGTCTCGATCCAGGCGTTCATCTTCGCTGCCCTGTCTGCCATCTACATCGGCTCGGCGATCGAGCCGGAACACTAGGAGGAACTGCCCATGAGTCTCGTTCTCGCAGCCGCCGACAGCGGCGTCGACGCCGGGAAGGCGGTCGCGCTTGCGCTCGGGATCGGCCTCGGCTCGCTCGGCGCCGGCGTCGGCATCGGCAACATCTTCGGCTCCATGATCCAGTCGGTCGCCCGGCAGCCGGAGCTGCGCGGCGAGCTCCAGGGCATCATGTGGCTCGGGTTCGCCCTCACCGAGGCGGTCGTGTTCTACGGCCTCATCGGCGGTCTCCTCGCGTACGTCCTGATCTGATGCCGGTCGCCTCGTCACCGCTCATCGAGCTTGTCCCGGGCCTCATGGTCTGGACGCTGATCGCGTTCGCGATCACGTACTTCGTGCTCGCCAAGTTCGCGTTCAAGCCGATCCAGAGCATCATCGACGAGCGTCGCGAGCGCATCCGCCGCTCGATCGAGGAGGCCGACAATGCGCGTGAGGAGGCGCACCGGCTGATCGAGGAGCACCGCGCCCTGATCGCCCAGGCGCGCGCCGACGCCGAGGAGATCCTCGCCGAGGCGCGCAAGACGCGCGAGGCGATGGAGCGCCGCGTGCGCGAGGAGACGGAGGCGGACCGGCAGCGCCGGCTCGAGGAGACGCGCAAGCAGATCGAGACCGAGACGCAGAAGGCGATCGTGCAGATCCGCGCCGAGGTCGCCGAGCTCACGCTGGTCGCGACGGCGAAGGTCACCGGCAAGGTGCTCGATCAGGCCGATCACCGGCGCCTCATCGACGAGGCCCTGTCCGACCTCGACTTCTCGCTCCTCGAGAAGCAGGGCTAGGGAACGTGGCGGCGGCTCACCGGCGATACGCGCAGGCGCTGTACGAGGCGGCGCTCGATAACGGGCGGCTCGCGCAGGTGCGCGAGGGGCTGCTCGACATCGTCGCCGCCCACGAGGAGGTGCCCGAGCTCGCCGCGGTGCTGCGTAACCCGCAGCTCGACTCGCGCGCCAAGATCGCGGTCGTCGAGGATGTCGCTGCCGGCTCGGACAGGCTCGTCCGTAACGCGCTCCTGCTCCTGGTCGAGAAGGGACGGGCCGGCGAGATCGAGGAGGTCGTGCGCGAGTTCGAGGCGCTCGTCCGCAACGCGGAGCGCCGGCTTGAGGTCGAGCTGACGACGGCCGTGCCGCTCTCCGAGGAGGACGCGGCGAGGCTCGTCGGCGACATCGAGCGCGCGGTCGGCCGCCCCGTGGACGCGCAGCGCCGCGTCGACCCCTCCGTCGTCGGCGGCGTCGTGCTGCAGGTGGGCTCGCTCCGCCTCGACGCGAGCGTCCGCGGCCGGATCGACAGGCTCCGCCGCGAGCTCGCCTCGGCGGGCTAGCCCCAGCCCCTAGTGGTGGCCTAGCACCCGGTTCGGGACGTACGGCTCCTCGAGCCGCGCGATCTCGTCCGCAGAGAGCTCCACCTCGGTGGCGGCGATCGCGTCCTCGAGGTGCTCGAGCTTCGTCGCGCCGACGATCGGCGCCGTCACGCCCGGCTTGTGGAGGAGCCAGGCGAGCGCGACCTGCGCCGGTGGGAGCCCGCGCTCCGCGGCCACCTCGGCGACGCGCTCGGCGACGTCGAAGTCCGCGTCGCGCCCGTACATCTCGTCTGCGAAGGAATCGTTCCTGGCCCGCTCCGTCGCGCGCCCGCCGGAGCGCGTGCGCGAGCCGGTGAGCCAGCCGCGCGCGAGCGGGCTCCAGGGGATGATCCCGACCCCCTGGTCGAGGCAGAGCGGGATCACCTCGCGCTCCTCCTCCCGGTAGATCAGGTTGTAGTGGTCCTGCATCGAGACGAAGCGCGTCCAGCCGTGCGCATCGGCGACCGCCTGCGCCTTCGCGAGCTGCCACGCGAACATCGAGCTCGCCCCGATGTAGCGGGCTTTCCCGGCCCGGACGACCTCGTGGAGGACCTCCATCGTCTCCTCGATCGGGGTCTCGTAGTCCCAGCGGTGGATCTGGTAGAGGTCGACGTAGTCCATCCCCAGCCGCTCGAGGGAGGCATCGATCGCCGCGAGCACGTGCTTGCGGGAGAGGCCCTGGCCGTTCGGGCCGGGTGTCATCGGGGAGAAGACCTTCGTCGCGACGACGACCTCGTCACGCGGGATCAGCTTGTTCAGCAGCCGGCCCGTGACGATCTCGCTGCCGCCCCGGGCGTACATGTCCGCCGTGTCGAAGAAGGTGACACCGGCTTCGACGGCGCGGCGGACGATCGGCTCGGCCGCCTCCTCGTCCAGCGTCCACGGACGCCACTCGGTCGCGCTGTAGGTCATCATCCCGAGGCAGACCCGCGAGACGTGCAGCCCGCTCGACCCCAGTCGCACCTGCTCCATCTTCGCTCCTTCCCTCGCCGGCCCGTTGAGCCCGCATCATGCCCACGCGGAACCGCCGCGTGCGCGCGCGAAGCTGGGGTATCCTCCGCCGCGCGTGCGCCCGGCTCGAGCCGGGCGCGCCGACCTCGCGAGCCGTGGGAGACAAGGAGCGGACTTGAAGCTACGCCCGGAAGAGATCACGTCGATCCTCAAGCAGCGGATCGAGCAGTACGACGTCGAGACCGACCTCTCCGAGGTCGGCACCGTGCTCCAGCTGGGCGACGGCATCGCCCGCGTCTACGGCCTCGAGAACTGCGTCGCGCTCGAGATGCTCGAGTTCGAGCACGACGTCGTCGGGCTCGCCTTCAACCTCGAGGAGGACAACGTCGGCGCCGCGCTCTTCGGCGAGTGGGAGAAGATCGCCGAGGGCCAGCCGGTCCGCCGCACGGGCAAGGTGGCAAGCGTCCCGGTCGGGCCGGCGCTGCTCGGCCGCGTCGTCGACCCGCTCGGGAACCCCCTCGACGGCCAGGGGCCGATCGAGGCGACCGAGACGCGCCTGCTGGAGTTCAAGGCGCCGGGCGTCGTCGAGCGCCAGGGCGTGAGCGAGCCGGTGCAGACGGGGCTCAAGGCGATCGACTCGATGATCCCGATCGGCCGCGGGCAGCGCGAGCTCATCATCGGCGACCGCGGCACCGGCAAGACCGCCATCGCCGTCGACACGATCCTCAACCAGTCCGACCAGGACATGATCTGCATCTACGTCGCGATCGGCCAGAAGGCCTCGACGGTCGCGCAGGTCTACGAGCGCTTGAAGGACGCGGGCGCCATGGACTACACGATCATCGTCTCGGCGGCCGCGCACGAAGCCGCGCCGATCAAGTGGATGGCGCCCTTCGCGGGCTGCGCCATGGGCGAGCACTTCCTCTACAACGGCCAGCACGCGCTCGTGATCTACGACGACCTCTCGAAGCACGCGGACGCCTACCGCCAGCTCTCCCTGCTGCTCCGCCGGCCGCCGGGCCGTGAGGCCTTCCCGGGCGACGTCTTCTACCTGCACTCGCGCCTCCTCGAGCGCGCTTGCAAGCTGAACGACGAGCTCGGCGCCGGCTCGCTGACCGCGCTCCCCGTGATCGAGACGCAGGCCGGCGACGTCTCCGCCTACATCCCGACGAACGTGATCTCGATCACGGACGGCCAGATCTTCCTCCAGTCCGATCTCTTCTACTCGGGCGTCCGTCCGGCGATCAACGTCGGCATCTCGGTCTCGCGCGTGGGCTCGGCCGCGCAGACGAAGGCGATGAAGAAGGTCGCCGGCCGCCTGCGCCTCCAGCTCGCCCAGTACCGCGAGCTCGAGGCGTTCGCCCAGTTCGGCTCGGAGCTCGACCAGGCGACGCAGGAGACGCTCGCCCTAGGCGTGCGCATGGTCGCGACGCTCAACCAGCCGCAGTACCAGCCCTGGCCGATGGAGGAGCAGGTCATCGCCATCTACGCCGGCCTGAACGGCTTCCTGGACGATATCCCGCCGGCACAGGTCCCGCGCTTCCAGGACGA
>Ga0307497_10000346_pt1 | contig 10628 bp, 13 predicted proteins | sample 10_S_MG_FD_201366 | JGI IMG/M metagenome (GOLD analysis project Ga0307497, IMG submission 201366) | Soil microbial communities from Populus trichocarpa stands in riparian zone in the Pacific Northwest, United States - 10_S | ecosystem: Environmental > Terrestrial > Soil > Riparian zone > Trees...
GCAGCAGTGGTGGTAACTTCGTCGCAGGCGAGCTTTGAAGTGCGGGCTGGCGCGGCTTAGAAGCCCCAATTGGAAGTCGCTCCTAGCCTCCAACGACTAGTGAGAGGCTGCGGGTATCGAACGAGAGGCGACTCGTCGGTACACTCGCATTCGTCTAGCGGATCGTTGCGCGAGCCACGTCCGGACGCTCGAAAAAGAACACATAGGGGGACCCATGTTTAGATCAGTTTCGTCGATTCACGGTCGCTTTCTGGCGGCTGCCGCGCTGCTCCTCGTCGCGGGCACCGCTCTTGCGCAGGCCCCCGCGGGCGCGCCCGCGCAGGACGCGCCGAAGAACCTCAAGGTGCTACCGAAGGATTGGACGCGCCCGCAGGTCATTCAGGTGATGCAGAACTTCACCGCTGCGCTCGGCGTCGGCTGCGAGCACTGCCACGTCGAGAAGGAAAGCGCACCGCCAGACTTCGCGTCCGACGACAAGAAAGAAAAGGATCTTGCGCGCGCGATGATGAAGATCACGCAGGACTTGAATACTCGCCTGCCGACGGATTTTGGCAAGCCGGCCAACGAGCTCACGCGCGTGGCTTGCATCACCTGCCATCGCGGTGTGCCGCAGCCGAAGCAGATCGGTGAGATTCTCGCGAAGACGTCTGCCGACAAGGGCTTCGCGGCCGCATCGACGCAGTACGGTGAGCTGAAGTCGAAGTATTACGGCGCGCAGGCCTACGACTTTAGCGAGAGCGGACTGATCGCGACGGCCACGCCACTGATGCAGAGCCGAACGGACGAAGCGCTTCAGTTCCTGCAGCTGAACTTGCAGCTGTTCCCGCAGTCGGCGCGTACTTACGTCGCGATGGCGCAGGCGCAGCAAGTGAAGAAGGACAACGCCGGCGCGATCGCGAGCCTGGAAAAGGCGCTCGCGATCGACCCGAAGAACGCCCAGGCGCAGCGGCTGCTTGGACAGCTGAAGAAATAGCGGCGGAGCTCGTTGGCGCGTTTTTGGAACCGGGGCGGCCTCGTTGGGCCGCCCCGGTTCGCAGTGTTAACCTTTCTGTTGGCGATCCAGGTTGCTTCGGCGCCGTCGCCACGTGCGCCCGGGTGGCGGAAGGGTAGACGCAGCGGACTTAAAATCCGCCGGCTGTAAGGCCATCCCAGTTCAAATCTGGGCCCGGGCACCACGCACGTTCTTCGCAGACTTCACGTCAAAGCCGAATAGGCCGCCCGGGTTCAAATCCGGGCTACGCACCAAGCTCTTGCGAGGTCAGGTCGAGCGAATCAAGAACGGTAGAGGCAGCGGATCGCCTTTGCCCGCAGGAGAGTCGCTCACGGCGGCCGGCTTGAGCACGCGCGTGCGCCAGACTTCGTAGGGGTCCCAGCCGGTCGACGTTGCAGCGATGTCCTGCCGTTCGGGGCTGCGGTCGTGGGATTCGACGGATTCAGCAGCAGTCCATGCTGCCTTCGGGGTGTTCATTCTTCGTTCTTCTATATTCCAGGGCGTCTTTGCGTTGTGGACGCGCAGTATCCGGATGCGGCGTGACGGCACTGTGACGTCGTTCACACTTCCCGAGAGGGGCGACATGCTGGCTCCAAGAGGACCGGCCGGCTAGGTCGTTTTGTAACATTGTGGTAATTCAAGCGTAAAGCAACTGCAAAGTCCCCGTGTTGGACTCGCGGACTACGAAACCGGGGTCTGCATGGGCAGTGCTGTTCTGTTGGTACACGGGGAAAAGCCGCTGAGGGAAGCGGCTCGAGGGATGCTCGAGCTCGCCGGTCATGCCGTCCAGGAAGCGCACGAGCTGACCTCGGCTTGGCGGCTCGTCGAGGCGGCAAGGCCAGATCTGATTCTCTTGCCGTGGACGTCGTCCAAACCCGTTCGCGATTCGCTCGCGCGTCTGCGAGAGGACAACGCGACGCGACAGGCGCGTGTAATCGTGTGGGCGGCGCAGTCGGACATCCACGAGGCGGTCAATGCGCTCGAATTCGGGGCCGATGACTGTTTGGCCGTGCCGTTCGATCGCGCTGAGCTTGTGGCGCGCGTCAACGCGTGCCTGCGCCGGCCGGCCGCCGCGACGACGCGTCCCGACTTACTCGCGGCCGGACCGGTCGTGCTCGACAAGGCTGGCCACTCTCTCGCTGTGAACGAGCAGCTCATCGATCTCGCCCCGACGGAGTTTCGGTTGATGGCGTTCCTTCTGGAGAACCAAGGACGTGTGTTCAGCCGCGACGAGCTGCTGCGGAGAGCGTGGTCGAAGAGCGTCAAGGCCGGACACCGAACGGTCGATGTCCACGTGCGCAGATTGCGCCAGTTGCTTGAGCCGTTCGGCTGCGATGCCTACATCCAGACCGTGCGCGGCTTCGGCTATCGATTCGCTCAGCCCGTCGGCGACGGGCGCGGCATGGCCACGACCGAATCAGCGCGCGCCAGCGAGCGCGTGTAGCTCCTCGCGACGACTACTTGATGACCCGCATCGCCGCCGGCGAGTGCGGCTTTTGCGGCATCAGCGCCGTGTCCGATAGCGATTCTGCAGACGGCAGCGGGTTGCCGTGAGCCAACCACTCGGGGATCTGCACCTTCATTCGAAACGGTCCAATCGTCAGGACGTCCTGATCGCACAAGATCGCTCGCTCCACTTGCCGCCCGTTGAGCAAGAGGCCGTTTACGCTGTTCAAATCGACGACGTAGTAGCCCTGCGGCGTGCCGACGATCACGGAGTGATGTCGGCTGAGGTATGGGCTCGGCAGGCAGACGTCGTTGTGCTCGCTTCGTCCGAGGAGCGTGCGCTGACCTAGCGTCACGCGAGTCAAGACTCTGCCGTCGCGACTGATCAACAAATAGCCCTGTGGCGGTACATCGAGTGGTGGTTCGCCCTCGGGCGTCTCCGCTCCCTCGAGCTTCGCGCTCTGGCGAGCCATGAGCGCTGCGATCGCCTGGCGTGCGACTCGAGCATCGACGCGTTCGAGACTGAGCTGCCGTAGCAACAGCAACGACATCTGGGCCAGCACGTCGACGGCAGCGTAGCGGCCCCCGCTCAACCTCGCGATCATTTGGCTCGCGACCGGCGTGACGAGATTCGACATCTCGAAGCGTGACAGGCGCCATTCGATGTAGCTCACGAGATCCTGCGGAGATGGAGCGTCCAATCGATGGACGGTGATCTCGTTGGCGTCGACGCCGTTTCGCGCCGAATCGGTGAGGTGCGTGAGAGACGGCGGGCCTGCGAGCATTATTTCGATCGCGGGGCGCCTGTCGATCCGGAAGGCCAAGAGCCGCTCGAGCTCCTCCCAGGCGAACGGTTTGTACGTGTGCGCGTCATCGACAATCAAAACGACGCGTTTACCTTGCGCTCGTCGCTGTTGGACAAAGACGGTGAGCAAGTTCCGCTGCTCGACCTCAGAGAGCTCCCACGGTGCGAGATCGGCGCCGATGAGGAGGTTGGCGAGGACCGCAGCCCCGTCCTCCTTCGGGCCACGGCAGTGCAGGACGACGCTGTCGCTACCGAGCTGCCCAGCGACGTGATTCAACAGAGTGCTTTTGCCGGATGACGGCGGGCCGATGAGCGAACGTACGCGTGTCGTGCGAGAAAGTTGGCTCAGGGCGGCCTGTTGGGCCGGCCCGAGCCAGATTTGGTCCGCCGTTGGTCGCGCAAACACTCTCGCGGGAGACACAAGCCAGCGTGCTTCCGCCATTCCCGTTTTCCTTCTTATACAACCAGTTATTGTCGATTTATCAGAGTCGTTATCACGGCATGCGCAAGTCTATGGCATGAAGAAAGTTATGTAAACTGCTGGTTGGAAACAGTATTCGATGCCAAACGGTCACGACAACGACCGATCCATCTCTTAGGCGTCCTCTACAAAGCAAGCGCTAATCTTTGTTCTTACAAGAAAAAATAGGCCAAGGTCACTTGCAAATCGGCCGGCCTCGGGCACAATCCGCGCTCCAAAACCTGGCTCGAACTTGCAATGCCAAATGCCATGGAGCTGCGTGCGCGCGAGCTCTCGGTCTTTAGAGGCGAGCGCTGCCTGTTCGAGGGACTCGACTTCGAGCTCCGTCCGCAACAGCTCGGGCTCGTTGTAGGGGCGAACGGATCGGGCAAGACGACGTTGCTGCGCGTGCTCGCGGGCCTCGCGGCAGCGACATCTGGCAGGGTCACTTGGCGCGGTTCCGCGCCGGACTCGCTCCCATTGGAGCACCGCGGCGAGATCGCCTACCGCGGCCATCTGGACGGCTTGAAGCGGGATCTCACGGTGCTCGAGAACCTTCGTTTTCACGCTTCGATCTGGGGGAACGCCACGGATTTCGCGGCGATCTTGCAGGAGCTCGCGCTCGGCGCCGTTGCCAATGTTCGCGTTCGCCATCTCTCGGCAGGCCAGCAGCGCCGCACGTCTCTCGCGACGCTGAAGCTTTGCGCCGCGAGACTGTGGATACTCGATGAGCCGACCACGAATCTGGACTCCGACGGGAGAGGTCGGATCATCGGTTGGATTCGCGCGCATCTTGCGGCCGGTGGCACGGCGGTCATTGCCACGCATCAGCCCGACGAGCTCAAACAGAGCGGAACGCTCCTCGTGGAGCTGTGACTCGATGGCGCCGTTCCTCACGATCGTTCTGCGTGACGTGCGCATTGCAGTAAGGCGCTTGAGTGAGGCCGCGAACCCACTCCTGTTCTTCATCATCGTCACGACGCTGTTCCCCTTGGCCTTGTCGCCAAGTACCGACGAGATTCGCGAGGTTGGTACGGGTGTGCTCTGGGTGTCGGCGCTGTTATCCTCGCTGCTCGCGTTGGAAGGGCTGTTTCGCAGCGACGCCGAGGACGGCAGCCTCGAGCAGCTCATGTTGAGTCCGGTGCCGCTCGGCGTCACCGTGCTCGGGAAGATAGCGGCGCACTGGTTGATTACGATCCTGCCGCTGATCGCTTTGGTGCCGATTCTCGCGTTGTCGTACTCGATGCCGATCACGGCGCTGCCGACGATGTTCTATGCGTTGCTGCTCGCAACGCCCACGTTGAGCGTGCTGGTGGCGCTCGGCGCGGCTCTTACGGTGGGGCTCCGCCGCGGTGGAGCGATCGTCGGCTTGCTCGTACTGCCGCTGACCGCACCGCTCTTGATCTTCGGCACGCGAGCGACGGACTTCGCGCTGCACGACGAACCGACGGCGGGTCCGCTGTATCTGCTCGCGGCGCTGGCGGCGCTCGCGCTGGCCCTCGGCCCGGTCGCGATCGCTGCCGCTCTGAGAGTCGGAATCGAATAAGGAGAGGAGATGCGCCTCCCGCGTTGGTTTCATCTGCTCGGCTCGCCGCCGTTCGTGTATGCGCTAGCGGGCAAAGTCGCGCCGTGGCTCGGCGCGGTTACATGCGTGTTGTTGGCTGTCGGCAGCTACTGGGGGCTCGTCGTCGCGCCGCCCGATCGCGTCCAGGGCGAGGTGTACCGCGTCCTGTTCATACACCCGCAGATCGCCTACGTGAGTGTGATGGCGTACGTCGTCATGGCCGTGGCCGCTAGCATTGGCTACGTCTGGCGGCTCAAGCTAGCGCACGCCGTCGCGACAACGGCGGCCCCGATCGGTGCGTCCTTCACGGCGTGCGCGCTCGCGACCGGATCGCTCTGGGGACGGCCGACATGGGGAACATATTGGCAGTGGACCGACCCGCGGATCATGTCCGAGACGCTCCTGCTGTTTCTGTTCCTGGGCTACCTCGCCTTGCGCGCGGCGTTCGAGGATCGCGACAAGGCCGACCGTGTGAGCGCGATCTTGGCAGTGGTCGGAGTCGTGGACGTGCCGATCATTCATTACTCGGTGATCTGGTGGAACTCGCTCCACCAGGGCCCATCGATCATGAAGCTCGACAAGCCATCGATCGCGCCGGAGATGCTGACACCGTTCCTGATCATGGTCGTCGCGTTCACGGCCTGTTTTTATTGGCTGTTGCTGAACGGTTTACGGGGAGAGATTGTCGAACGCGAGCGGGACACCCGCTGGATTCGGCAGCTCGTCGAAGGGACGCGCGGATGAACGAGTTCCTCCGCATGGGCGGGGATGGGGCCTACGTCTGGTCCGCCTATGGCGTGACTCTGGCAGTATTGCTGTTGAACATTTGGTGGGCCCGCCGCCGGCACCGGAGCGCGCTGGAACGCGCGCGAGCCTCGGCGAGAGATGAACGAGTGAGCAAGCGTCCGACAGTGAGGCAAATCGAGTGACACCGCGCCGTACGCAACGACTGCTCCTGATCGGCTTGGTCGTGGCTGGCGTGGCCGTGGCCGTGACTTTCGCGCTCCGTGCGTTCCGTGAGAACCTCACGTATTTCTTCAGCCCCAGCCAAGTCGCAGCAGGCGAGACGCCTTCTCGCACGTTTCGGCTCGGCGGTCTCGTGCTCGAAAACAGCATGACACGCGAGCCGGGCAGTTTGACCGTGCGCTTCGTCGTGAGCGACCTCGCACATGAGATCCCGGTCCAATACACGGGCGTGCTCCCAGACTTGTTCAAGGAAGGGAAGGGCGTCGTCGTACGCGGGCGGCTCGGGGCCGGCGGCGAGTTCGTCGCCGAAGAAGTGATCGCGAAGCACGACGAGAATTACACGCCGCCCGAGGTCGCGGATGCCCTTGCAAAGACGCGCGGACGGGTGACCAAATGATCCCGGAAGTCGGCCAGTTCGCGTTGATTCTCGCGTTCTGCCTCGCGCTGATTCAAGCCGTGCTGCCGATCGTGGGGGCTGCGCGCGGCCGTGCCGAATGGATGGCTCTAGCGAGGCCCGCGGCTGCAGGGCAGTTCGTGTTCATCGCGATCGCGTTCGGCGCGCTCGAGTACGCGTTTCTGAACGACGACTTCAGCGTACTGTTCGTTGCGCAGCATTCGAACTCGGCGCTGCCGATCTTCTACAAATTCACAGCGGCATGGGGTGGCCACGAGGGCTCTATGCTGTTTTGGATCACCGTGCTCGCGATCTGGACGCTCGCCGTCGCTGCGGGAAGCCGTTCGCAGCCCGAGGAGTTCGCGAGCCGCGTGCTCGGCGTCCTCGGCATCGTGAGCTGCGGCATCCTCGCGTTCGCGCTGTTCACGTCGAACCCGTTCATTCGGCTCACGCCGGCGCCGGCCGACGGCAACGACCTGAACCCGCTGTTGCAGGATCCGGGGATGATCATCCATCCGCCGATGCTGTACGTGGGCTACGTCGGCATGGCCGTCCCGTTCGCGTTCGCGGTGGCCGCGTTGTTCACGGGGCGGCTCGACAAGAATTGGGCGAAGTGGACGCGGCCGTGGACGATCGCGGCTTGGATGTTCCTCACGTGCGGCATCACGCTCGGCAGCTGGTGGTCGTACTACGAGCTCGGCTGGGGCGGCTGGTGGTTCTGGGACCCGGTCGAGAATTCCTCGTTCATGCCGTGGCTCGTCGCGACGGCCCTGCTGCACTCGCTCGCCGTGACCGAGCGCCGCGGAATCTTCAAGAGCTGGACCGTGCTCCTTGCGATCGCTGCGTTTTCGTTGAGCTTGCTCGGGACGTTCTTGACGCGTTCGGGAGTGCTCGTCTCGGTGCATGCGTTCGCGGCCGACCCGACGCGCGGCTTGTTCATCCTCGGGCTGCTGGCGGTGTTCTCGGGCGGACCGCTGCTGCTCTACGCGTTGCGCGCGGGCAGTCTCGAGGCGGAGGGCGGCTTCAAGCTCCTGTCGCGCGAGGCGTTCCTGCTCGCGAACAACATTCTGCTCGTGATTGCGGCCGGTGCGGTGCTTTTCGGCACGCTTTATCCGCTCATCATCGACTCGCTCGGGCTCGGCAAGATCTCCGTCGGCACTCCGTGGTTCGACGCGATGTTCCTCGTGCCGATGCTGCCGCTCGCCGTTCTGCTCGGCGTCGGAATGCACTCGATTTGGAAGACGATGTCGGGGACGCCGCTGATCCAGCGTTTGATCTGGCCTGCTGGAATCGCGCTCGCGCTCGGAGTCACGCTCCCGCTGCTCGCCTACGGCAAGGCTTCGGCGCTCACGGCGATCGCGACGGTGATCGCGCTCTGGGTCTGCGCCGCCGCGCTGCTCGAGCCGCTCCGCTGGTGGGTGCTGCGCCGCGGCGCACCGCTCACGCGCGCGCAGCTCGGCATGTGCTTCGCGCACTTCGGAGTCGGCGTGTTCATTCTCGGCGCGACGTTCGTGTCCGCGTACACCGTCGAGACCGAAGTGTCGGCTCGCGGAGGCGACCGTTTCCAAGTCGGCGGCTACGACATCCTGTTCCGCGGCGTGAAACCGGTCGAGAGCGCGAACTTCACGGCGGAAGAGGGCGAGTTCGAGCTCCGCAAGGGCGGACGCCTCGTCACCGTCTTGGCGTCGCAGCAGCGCGTCTATCGCGTGCAGCAGACGCCGACGACCGAAGCCGCGATCGATTCGAGGCTCGGGCGTGACGTGTTCATCGCTTTGAGCAAGCCGCTGGGTGACAACGCGTGGAGCGTGCGGATCCAAGTGAAGCCGCTGATTCGTTTCCTGTGGCTCGGCCCCTTATTGATGGCGATCGGCGGACTCCTCGCGATCTCCGACCGCCGCTACCGACTGGCCGCGCGCGAGAGCGCTGCGACGCGCGCGGTGGCCGCGGCGGGAACCACCTGAGCGGCGAAGTCATGTGGCGCTATGCGATTCCGCTCGTCTTGCTCGCCGTGATCGCGGCGTTCTTCTATCGGGGCCTCGCGCTCAATCCGAGCTACGTGCCGTCGGCTCTGATCGGCAAGCCGATGCCCGAGTTCGCGCTGCCGACTGTCACCGACGCGGAAGCCAAGCTCGGGTCGCGGGACATCGCAGGCAAGGTCGCCCTGTTGAACGTCTGGGGCACGTGGTGCGTCGAGTGCCGCCATGAGCACGCCTTTCTCCTCAAGCTCGCGAAGACCGGAATGCCGATCTACGGCCTGAATCTCAGGGACGAGCGACCCGCCGCGCTCGACTGGCTCGCGTCCCTCGGCAATCCGTACGTCGCTTCCGCATTCGACCCGGACGGTACGGTGGCCGTCGACTGGGGCGTCACGGCGGCGCCCGAAACCTTTCTGATCGGGCGCGACGGCAAGATTCTCTTCAAGCACATCTCGCCGCTGACGCAGCAGGTCTGGCAACGCGCCTTCGTGCCGTTGATCAAAGCGCAATGCGGCGCTCCGGACCCCGGCTGCCCGCAGCTCGCGGCTCTCGGCGCGCAATGACGCGGCTCGTTGCGATCGCGCTCGTAGTCTTGGTCGCGACCGCGCTCCGCGCCGCGGACGTCGAGCCCGCGTTCGACGATCCGGCGCTCAACGCACGCTACTGGGGTCTCATCCGCGAGATTCGCTGCCCGTTGTGCATGAACGAGAGCATCGCCGATTCGGGCGCGCCGGTCGCGGCTGATCTGCGGCGCGAGGTTCACCGGTTGCTCGCGGAAGGGAAGAGCGACGACGAGGTCAAGGAGTTTATGTCGTCGCGCTACGGAGATTTCGTCTTGTACCGGCCCAGAGTCGCGCCCGTTACCTACGCGCTCTGGGCGAGCCCGTTCATCCTGCTCGTCGTCGGCTCGTTGGTGTTCTGGCGGATTCTACGCAACCGGAGCAAGCAGCCGCTCGGCGAGGACGAGGCGTCGTGAGCGAGATCTATGTCGTCGCGGCGCTGCTCGCTGCAGTGGCGGTCGCGATTCTCGTCCTGCCGCTCCTCAAGCAGCGGCGCGTCACGGGACGCTGGTCGACGCTCGGCCTCGGCGTCTCGTTCGCGATCGTGCCGGTCGCGTTCGCTCTCTATCAATACGTCTCGACGTGGGACCCGGCCGGGCAGGATCGCGTCGACCAAGACTCGGCCCTGCTCCGAGAGCGCGTGGCCTACCTCGAGCGAATGCCCGACGACGTCGACGCCTGGCAGTCGCTGGGGCGCACCTATCTACAGCTCGGCGACTACGAGCACGCGCGCCGCGCGTACGGTGAGGCGTGGAAGCGCACTCCACAGCCGGACAACGAGCTCAAGCTTGCCTTCGCCGAAGCGCAGATCTTGAGCGATCACGGGACGCTTGCAGGAGACGCGGGGGCGCTCGTCGAAGGCGTGCTTGCCGACGAGCCCGAAAATCCCAAGGCGCTTTGGTATGGGGGACTCGTCGCGGCCGACCTCGGCCACGAGGACGATGTGAAGGCGCGCTGGTCGCGCCTGCTCGGGATGAATCCACCTCCGCAGATCGCGGCGGTGTTGCGCACACAGCTCGCCGCGCTCGGTGAGCCATCGTCGGCCGGACCCGGCGGCGAAGGCACGACGTCTAGCGAGTCCGCGTCAGGGCGCGGCGCCGCGTCGGCCGGTCCACGTGTCCAGCTCGACGTGAGCCTCGCCGCGGGCCGTTCCGTCCAACAGCTCCCGCCGACCGCGGCGCTTTTCATCTTCGCGCGCGCGCCCGGCGGCGGGCCGCCGCTGGCGGTGATTCGCCAGCCGGCGGCCGCGGTACCCGGTCAATTCACGTTGAGCGACGCGAACAGCATGATCCCCGGTCGCTCGCTCGGCGACTACGACGAGATCACGCTCGTCGCTCGGTTGTCGAAGAGCGGCCAGCCGATCGAACAGCCCGGCGACTGGAAAGGGGAGGCGCGTTTCCGCCCGAAGGAGGGCGGGGGCACGGTGGCGCTCGTGATCGATCAGGTGGTCCAATGAGCGCATGCCG
>Ga0307497_10000347_pt1 | contig 10624 bp, 8 predicted proteins | sample 10_S_MG_FD_201366 | JGI IMG/M metagenome (GOLD analysis project Ga0307497, IMG submission 201366) | Soil microbial communities from Populus trichocarpa stands in riparian zone in the Pacific Northwest, United States - 10_S | ecosystem: Environmental > Terrestrial > Soil > Riparian zone > Trees...
GGGATGGGCGGCTTCGTCTCGTCGACTTCGCAGGGCAATCCGTTCCAGCCCGACGTGAGCTTCCGCGGCTTCAGCGCCTCGCCGCTCCTCGGCACGCCGCAGGGCATGTCGGTCTACGTCGACGGCGTGCGGGTCAACGAGCCTTTCGGCGACGTGGTGAACTGGGACCTCATCCCGAAGAATGCGATCTCGAGCGTCACGCTGATCCCTGGATCGAACCCGGTGTTCGGGCTGAACACGCTGGGCGGAGCGCTCGCGGTCCTCACCAAGAGCGGCTCCACCTATCCCGGCGTCGCGGCGCAGGCCTACGGCGGCTCGTTCGGTCGCCGCGCGCTCGAGGCCGAAGCGGGCGGCAGGCGCGGCAGCGCCGACTTCTTCGTCGCCGGCACCGCGTTCCGCGAGTCCGGCTGGCGCGAGCACAGCTCGAGCGAGATCAACCAGGTCTTCGCCAAGCTCGGCCGCGAGGACGCGCGCAACGACCTCGACCTGTCCGTGACCGTCGCCGACAACACGCTCGCCGGCACCCAGGCGCTGCCGCTCTCGATGCTCGGCTCGCCGCGCCAGGCCTATACCTGGCCCGACGAAACCGAAAACCGCCTCGGCGGTGTGAGCCTGCGCGCGAGCCGCACGATCGATGAGGCGAACCTCGTTTTCGCCAACCTCTACTACCGCGAGACCAGGACGCGCGTGTTCAACAGCAACGTCAACGACGATTGCGCGACGGGAGCGTGCGTCTTCACCGCGGTCAACAACGTGGCCAACATCGACCAGGACCGCGTGGGGGCTTCGCTGCAATACACGCGGCTCGCGCCGATCGGCCGTCGCAAGAACCAGCTCACGATCGGCGGCAACCTCGACTCCGCCCGTACCCGGTTCACGGGCGAGTCGCAGCCGGCCGACTTCACCTCCGACCGCGGCACGGCATCGAGCGAGCCGTTCGAGGTCGACACCGCGGTCAGGGCGCGCCAGGAGCTTTACAGCCTGTATGTCCAGGACGTCCTGTCCATCACGCAAGCCTGGAACGCCACCCTGGCTGCGAGCGCGAACGGCGCGCGCGTTCGCATCGAGGACACGAGCGGCACCCAGCCGGATCTCAACGGCGATCACAGCTTTTTCCGCTTCAATCCGGCCGCAGGCGTCGCCTGGTCGCCGCGGCCCGGAGACAGCTGGTACGCGAACTACAGCGAGGGAATGCGGGCGCCGACGCCGGTCGAGCTCACCTGCGCGGACCCGGCAGCGCCGTGCAGGCTGCCCAACATCTTTCTCGCCGATCCGCCGCTGAAAAAGGTGGTGTCGCGGACGCTGGAGCTGGGCCTGCGCCAGGCGCTGGGTGCGAACCTGCGCGTGAGCGCGGCGGTGTTCCGCACCGACCTTTCGGACGACATCCAGTTCATCAGCACGAGCGGCACGGCGATCAACGCCGGGTTCTTCCAGAACGTCGGCGACACGCGCCGGCAGGGCCTGGAGCTCGCGCTGGAGGGTAGCGCCGGGGCGGTGCGCTTCGCCGCGCGGTACGCCCGCGTCAATGCGACATTCGAGTCGCCGTTCACCGCATTCAGCCCGAACAACTCCTCGGCCGACGCCGCCGGCGATATCCACGTTGAGCCCGGCAACCGGATCCCCGGCATCCCGCGCGACGCGGTCAAGCTGCGCGGCGAGCTCGACGCGTTCGGGCGCGCGACCTTTGGCGCGACCCTCCTCGCCTTCTCGAGCCAGTACGCGCGCGGCGACGAGAACAACCAGGACCGCAACGGGCAGGTGCCGGGCTATGCGGTCCTCAACCTCGACGCGCGCTGGCGCTTCACCGGCGACTGGGAGCTCTTCGCCACAGTGACCAACCTGTTCGACCGGACCTATGCGAGCTTCGGCGTGCTCGGGGCCAACTTCTTTACCGGGCCCGGCAACAGCTTCGACGCCGGGAACATCCAGCCCGAGCAGTTCCGCACGCCCGGAATGCCGCTCGCGGCCTGGATCGGACTGCGCTACGAAAGCGGCCGGAAGAAGTAGAACGCTGCTCGAGCGGCGCTCAGCGCTCGAGGCGGAAGTTGATCGGCACCAGCACCGGGACCTCGGCGGCGTTCAGGCCTAGCGGCGGAACCGGCAGCACTGCGGCCCGGGTCACCATCGTCATCGCCTGCTTGTCGAGCGCCTCGTAGCCGCTCGACTTGTACAGCTCGGCCGCGATCAGGCGCCCGGAAGGCGCCACGCGCAGCCGCATCGTCACGGAGCCCTCCCACCCGCGCAGCTCGGCGATGCGCGGATATTCCTTGTAGCGCGCGAACATCTCCGACAGGCTTTTCGTGTAGAGCGCAAGCAGCTCCGCAGACGGGACGCGCTGCGCCGGCGCCGGCAGCGCAACCGGCTCCGGCGCGGACTGGAGCGGAGCTGCAATCGGCGGCGGAACAAGCGGCTCCGACAGACTCGCGGGCGCTTCATCGATCGCCGGCACAGCTTGAATGGTCTCTACAGGAGGCAGCGCCTGCGCAGGCGTGGTCAACGCCAAGGGAGCCTCTTCATGCTTGGGTGGTGCAGGCTTCGCGCGCGCGGGCTTGGCTGCCGCCGGGCGGGCGGGCCGCGCCAATTCCGCAACCTGACGCACCGGCTCCTGGACGAGCTGCACGCTCAACGGCACCGGTGGATTGAACCGCGGCGCTTTAGGCAAGGACGGCGACAGCGTCATCGCGCCCAGATGGAGGACCAGCGACAAGGCGAGCGCAGCGCCGAAACGGTAGTCGAACTCCGCAGCGCGAGTCATAACGCGCTCCGCTGCGGCCACATCCGAATGAAGACGCCGTCGCGCAAATAGAGGTGCCGCAGCGCTGCGAGGACGTGCACGGCGATCAGCCCCACCAACAGGTAAGACGTGACGACATGGGTGGTGTTGAACAGCGCGTAGAGGCGCCGGTCGTCGACGCCCCATGGCGGGAGCAGGACCGCGTTGAACAGGTTCACCCCGAACTTGCTGAAGTTCGACGCGAGATAGCCCGCTGCGGGCATGACGAGCATGCACGTGTAGAGCGCGACGTGGCTTGCGCGTGCTGCCGCGCGCTCCCAGGTGGGCACCGACGAGGGAAGCGGCGGCGCTGGGTGGGTGAGACGCCAGCCCAGGCGCACGAGGACAAGCAGGCCGAGCATAAGGCCGGTCGATTTGTGCAGGTTCACGTACACCGTGCGCGCGGGCGTCTTGCGGGGAACAGTCTGCAGATACCAGCCGAATGCGATCTGGCCGAAGATCAGCGCGGCGAGCAGCCAGTGAAGCGCTTTCGCGACTCCGGTGTAGCGCCCACTTGCGGCGCGTTGTTGCGGACCTTGGTACAAATCGCACGCCTCCAGAAACGGATTCTGCGCACGGGATCGCCTGATCCGCAACGCCCTGCGGGACTAGCGATTTTCATTATCCGCTCGCCCAGCCGAGGGCCTCGCACCACGTGGTGGCGTAAAACGCATCCGGCCGCCGCGCCCACGCCTCGATCTCGGCGAGGGTCTCGTCGATTGCCGCCCGATCCATCCATCCCTGTGCTAGAACAACGCGCGCAAGGCCCTCGAGCATGGCCTTGAGAAAGACGGCGTGGCGTTCTGTCTTCTCGTGCGAGCCGGCGCTCTCGACCGAAGCGCCGGCCTCGGCGCGCGCGAACCCGGCGTCGAGGAGCAAACGGCGATAGTGGCGGGCACGCGAGGGGTCACCGCCGTTGTGCAGCCTGGCCTGCGCCCGCACTGCGAGCCAGTGCTCTAGCAGCGGCGTCATGGGCGCGTAGACCGCAGTGCCGAAATCCGGATCGCGCACCGCCGCGACGCCGCCCGGGCGCAGCACCCGGCGCAGCTCGGTGAGCGCCCGCACCGGCTCGGCGAGATGCATGAGCACCCCGTTCGTGAACGCCGCGTCGAAAGAGCGATCGGGAAAGGGAAGCGCATAGAAGTTGCCTGCTTCGAACCGCACGTTCGTCGTGCGACGATCTGCGGCGAGGCGGCGCGCCTGCGCAACTTGAGCGGGCTGGATGTCGATTCCGACCACTTCGCCGGACCCCACGATCTCGGCCAGGCCGAGCGTGATCGACCCGGGGCCGCATCCCACATCGATCAGCCGCATGCCGGAGCGAAGATGCGGCATGAGGAACGCCGCATCGCGCGCGGCAGTGCGCTCCCCGAGCTCGGCTTCGAAGGCCGGATTGGCAAGCTGCGAGTAGACCTCCATCGTGCGCTCGAGCGCGCTACTCGGGCTGGATGCCTGCGTCACGCACGATTTCTTTCCAGCGCGCCAGTTCGCTGCGGATGAGCGCCTGCAAGGCATCCGGGCCCGACCTTTCAACCGGATACTGGCCGAGGCGGACAAGGCGTCCCTGAACGTCGGGAAGCGCGATGGCTCGCGCCAGCTCGGACGCGAGCCGGACCACGACCTCGGGCGCAGTGCCGGCGGGTGCGACGACGCCGTACCACTCGTTCTGCTGAAACCGGGGAAAGCCGAGCTCGGCGACCGTCGGCACGTCGGGAAGCGCAGGCAAACGCTGCGCCCCCGCCGTCGCCAGAGGCCGCAGCGTTCCTGCTCGCACGAGCGGCAAGGCGGTCGCGCTGCCCGCAAAAGCCATGTCCACCTGTTCCCCCAGGAGCGCGGCCAGGCCGGCCGCTATCCCCTTGTAGGGTACGTGCCGCACGTCGATGGCGGCGTGGCGCTTGAGCAGCTCGGACGCGAGATGCGACGGCGTGCCGTTGCCTCCGGATGCATACGTCAGCGAGCCCGGGCGCGCCTTGGCCGCGGCAACGAGCTGCGCAAGCGTCTCGACCGGCGACGCGGCGCGCACCACGAGCACGTTCGCGCTCCAGGTGAGCTGGGTCACCGCAGCGAAGTCCCGCATCGTGTCGTAGGGCAGCCCGGGCATCAGGCTCGGCGCGACGATCTGCGGCAGGCCGATGGTGGCGAGCGTGTGGCCGTCGGGCGCGGCCCTGGCCACCATGCTCATGGCCACGATCCCGCTGCCGCCGGGACGGTTGTCGACGAGCACCGGCTTGCCGAGCGCGGCCGACAGCGGCTCGGCGACGATTCGTGCGAGCGCGTCGGGCGGGGTCCCGGGCGCGCCCGAGACGACGAGGCGGACAGGTCTCGCTGGAAAGCCCGCATCGCCCTGAACCTGCGGTGCGGCCAGCACCAAGACAAAGATGATCCATCGCGCCGATCTCACGTCCACGCGTCGAAGTAGACCATGCGAGCGGCGCGCGCGTAAGATGCGCGTGCTTCGTTGTCGATAGCTGAACGGCTATCAGCCCTATGCGTTTGACCCAAATTCGGGATTTCGTTGCCGTGATCGAATGCGGTGGCGTGCGCGCGGCGGCGCGCAGGCTCGGCGTGTCGCAGCCAACGATCACCAAGAGCATCCGCGGCCTCGAAGCCGAGCTGCGCGTCCAGCTCCTGGCACGGAGCACCCGCGGCGTCGTGCCGACGGCATCCGGACGCGCCTTCTTCTCGCGCGCCCGGGTCGCCCACTCCGAATTGCGCAAGGCTGAGGAAGAGGCCGCCGAGGCCGGCGGCTCTAGCGCCGGCTTGGTGGTGTTCGGCGTCGGTCCGACCTTCGCCGCGCTCGTCGTGCCGCAGGCGGTGGCGCTCTTCCGGCGGCAGTTTCCCCGCGCCCGAGTTCGCATCGTCGAAGGCCTGGCGCGGCACCTGCTGCCTTCGGTGCGGGACGAAACGCTCGATTTCGCGATGGGCCTGCGCACCGTCGCCGAGCTCGAGCCGTCGCTGCGATTCCGCCCGCTGTACAGGAGCGAGCTCGTCATCGCCGCGCGCAAAGGCCATCCGCTGCGCGGCGCACGTTCTCTGGCGGAGCTGACCCAGGCCGACTGGCTCAGCACCTCGACACTCGACCTGCCCGGCGGGCCGGTCGAGCGCCTGTTTGCGTCCGCCGGCCTGCCGCCGCCGCGGCTCTCGGTCCAGTGCGAGTCGCAGAGCACGCTGGTAGCGCTGCTTGCCCGAACCGACATGCTCGGAATCCTTCAACGCAGCACCCTGGCGGCGTCCGGCCGGGAGTTGCTGCAGGAGATTGCGCCACGCGAATCGATGCCGTCGGTGGCGGCGGGCATCTATACGCGCGCCGACACGCCGCTCACTCGGGTCGCCGCGGCGATGGTCAGGGCCGCGACTTCAGTCGCGCGCAGCCTGGCTCGCCGGAGCTGATCGCTAGAGGATTCTCGCCTTGCCGACGCGGGGGTTCACACGCCCGCCATCGGCGATCCCGATCGCGACGACGATCTCGTCCGGGCGCGGCGCATCCGGCACCCCAACAGTCACCGTCTCGAAGTGGTCGAAGGACCACGGATTGTCCTTGTGGCCGAGCGGCAGGTCGAGCGTCGCGCCTGCAGCGGCCACCCGCTGCGTGGACGGGATCAGAGCCTCGCCGCCGCCGAGCGCCGCGCGCATCGGCTTGCCCATCTTCGGATGGCAAAGGGCCGCGGCATGCTCGAGGTCGCCGTTCACGCCGACGATCGCGCCTTTGCCATAGGACTCGGCCTTGTGCGGCAGCAGCGCGACCAGCTGCGGCATCACCAGCTCGGCGAGCTGCGCGCCGGCGTCGAAGAGCGGCGACAAGTCCTCTACGTGCCTTCCGGCGAACGGGTTATGGATCACGGCAAGCGCGATCGCGCGCGTGATCGGGCGCGGTGCGTTTCTTCCGGCCTCGGAATAGACCACGTCCTTGGTGACGAGCAGCCTGCGGATTTCCATGCGTTGCCTCCTGTGGTCAGTAGCTCGGTACTTTGCTCGGGGTCCTCGGCTTCATGAGGAGCAGCGAAAGCGGCAGCGTAAGCAGGACCAGCGCGCCCATCACCGCGATGCTCGCTTCGACGCCGTAGCGGTTGCCAAGCAGCCCGTAACCGAGCGGCGCGGCGATGCCGCACACCGACCCGATGGTATAGAAGAAGCCGAAGGCGCGCGGCAGCCGCTCGGGCGCGACGTACTCGCCGATCGTGGCATAGAGGACCGACGAGGTCCCTTGCAGCACCACGCCGAGAAGCGGCAGGAGCAGGAACGCGCCGACCCCCGGCAGCGCGAGGGCGGCGAGGATCCCGCCACCCGTCGCCACCTCGGTGAGAACGATCATGCGGGCGATGCCGAGACGCTCCGCGAGCAGGCCGCATGCGAGCTTGCCAGCCATGCCGCCCACCAGCACCAGCGGAACCGAAAGCACCGCCCAGTGCTCCGGCAGACCCTTGCCGAGAAGCAGGAACGCGATGAAAGTCATGAACCCTGTGCGCGTGCTGGAATCGAGAACTTCGATCAGGCAGAGCGCTCCAAATGCCCTCCGATCGCGGATTCCCCACCCTCCCGCGGACGCAGGCGCGGACACGCAGTGCGCGCGTGCATCGGCGACCAGCAGAAGCACCGCCGCCGCGGTCAGGATCGCGGCGACGCCGAACCCGATCACCGGGATCTGCCACGACAGGCCCGCCACCAGCAGCAGCGACACCATCCCGCCGAAAGCGAACTTGCCGACGTCGCCGGCGAAGTTGTACGTGCCGAGCGCAGCGCGACGTCCATCCTGCGGAAAGGCGCGCGAGATGATCGCCGAGCACAGCGGATGCTGCACCGCCGAGCCTGCGCCCGCGAGGAACAGCACCGCCAGGATGGCCCAGAAGCCCTCAACGTAGCCGAGCGCGACGAAGGCGCAGCCGGCAAGCAGCGTGCCGAGCGTGAGCAGGTTGCGCTCGCCAAAACGCTCCGCGATCAGCCCTGCCGGAATCTGGAACGCCGCCATGGCGGTACGGTGCGCAGAGCGGATCAGGCCGACCTGCGCGAGCGACAGTCCGAACGTCTGAGCGAGGAGCGGCAGCAGCACGTAGCTCACGTCGGACAGGCCGTCGTGCAGCGTGTGCGTGGCGCAGCAGGTCGCGAGCGTGCGTCGCTTCATGTCATTCGATCCGGACGCCCCCTGCCTTCACCACCTTCGACCAGAGTTGGTACTCGGAGCGAATGAGCGCAGTCAGCGCTTCGGGCGTGCCGCCGACCGCGATGCAGCCTTGGGCGGCAAGGCTCTGCTTCATGTCCGGCGAGTTGAGCAGCGCGGACGCGTCGCCGTGGATGCGCTCGACGAGTGGTGCCGGCATGCCGCCCGGCCCGAGCAGCGCGTACCAGAAGTCGACCTCGTAGCCCGCCAGTCCTGCCTCCGCCGCCGTAGGCACATCGGGAAGCGCCGGGTAGCGGGTGCGGCTCGCCACCGCGAGCGGCCTGAGCCGGCCGCTCTTGAAATGCTGCAGCCCCGAGAGCACCGCGGCGTACGTGATCTGGATGTCACCCGCGAGGACGGCAGCCATTGCCGGCGCGATGCCTTTGTACGGGACGTGCACCATGCTGATTCCGGTGAGCTGCATCATGAGCTCGCCCGCGAGGTGCACCGGCGTGCCAATCCCCGAAGAGCCGAACTTGATCGCTCCGGGATGCGCCCGCGCGTAGGCGATCAGCTCGCCGAGCGTCTTCGCCGGCAGCGCCGGGTTGGCGGCGACCACCATCGGCGCGGAGCCGACCTGGGTGACGGAGGTGAAATCGCGCTCGACGTCGAACGGCAGCTTGCTGAGCGCGGGGTTGCTCGCATGCGAGGAGAACGCCATGAGGAGCGTATATCCGTCCGGGGCGCTTCGCGCCACGAGCTCTGCGCCGATGTTTCCCGACGCGCCCGGGCGGTTGTCGACCACCACCGCCTGCCCCCAGCGCTCGCCGAGCTTCTGGGCGACGAGCCGCGCGATGATGTCGGTGCCGCCGCCGGGCGCGAAGCCCACGACCATGCGCACCGGCCGCGCCGGAAATGTTCCCTGCGCTCCTGCCGCATTCGTCATCGCGGCAAGCGCTGCCGCGAAAAGCATGGTTCCAAGCCTGGGCATGGCGTCGTTCCGTGACCGTAAAGAACCGGCCCGGATAATCTCACGCCCGGACCGGCTTAGGCGGCGGCCCGGCGCCGCCGCAGGGCGGCGCGCACTTCCGAGCGCAGCCGCTTGGCGTCCCAGTCCTTCGAGATGAACTTGTGGATGCGCGCGGCGTTGACCGCCTCGGCGAGCGCCCCCGTGTCGAGCTTGGCGCTGATCAGGACCCGGATGACGTTGGGATGGAGCTTGCGCACCGCGGCGAGGAAGTCCGCCCCGCTCATGGTCGGCAAGCGCTGGTCGCAGACCACGATGTCGTAGTTGTGCTTGGACAGCGCGTCGAAGGCCGATTCGGCGCTCGCCGCGGCGAGCATGCGATAGCCCGCCGGGCCGAGTGCCCGGCTGATGAGGACCAGCTCGTGCTCGTTGCCGCCTACGAGCAGCACCGAGGGCGCGTTGTCGCGATCCCTGGCAGAGGGCGGGCTGAGGCGCAGGTCCTCGCGCAGCGCCTGCGTGCAGTCGGCCGGGGTGCGTGGAGCCGCGAAGTAGTAGCCCTGCATCTGGTCACAGCCGTGCGAGCGCAGGAAGTTCACCTGCGCCTCGGTCTCGACGCCCTCGGCGACGACCTCGAGGTCGAGGCTGTGCGCGAGGTTGATGATGGCGAGCGTGATCGCGGCGTCGTCCGGCTCGCCCACGATGTCGCGGATGAAGACGCGGTCGATCTTGAGCTCGTTGACCGCGAAGCGCTTGAGGTAGGCAAGACTCGAATACCCCGTGCCGAAGTCGTCCACCGACAGCCTGACGCCGAGCTCCTTCAGCCCGAGCAGAGTGCGCGCGGCGCCCTCGGGATCGGCCATCAGCAGCGACTCGGTCAGCTCGAACTGCAACAGCGGCGGCGCGACGGCCGACTCGCGCAGCACCCGGCAGATGCTGGCCTCGAGGTCCTTCTGCTGGAACTGCCGCGCCGAGAGGTTGACCGCGATCGGCGACGAGGGCAGGCCCGCCTCGCGCCAGGCCTTGATCTGGGCGCAGGCGGTGCGCAGCACCCACTCGCCCACCGGCACGATCAGCCCGGTCTCCTCCAGCACGGGAATGAACTCCGCCGGCGGCACCAGGCCCTTCTCCGGATGCTGCCAGCGCAGCAGCGCCTCGAAGCCGCAGATCCTGCCGGTGGCAAGCTCGACCTTCGGCTGGTAGTGCACCCGGAACTCGCCGCGCTCCAGCGCCCGGCGCGTCTCGGTCTGCATGCGGACCCAGCGCAGCGCGCGCTCGTTCATCTCGCGCGTGAAGTATTCGTAGTGATTGCGGCCCTGCTCCTTGGCCCGGTACATCGCGGCGTCGGCGTTCGCAAGCAGCGTGTCGGGCTCGGCGGCGTCGGCGGGGTAGACCGAGATGCCGATGCTCGCGGTGATGTAGGTCTCGTGTCCGTCGAGCTCGACCGGGCGCGCCAGCGCGTCGATGATTTTCTGCGCGACCAGGCTCGCGTCGCCCGGCTTGCCGAGGTTCGCGAGCACCACGCCGAACTCGTCGCCGCCGAAGCGCCCGACCGTGTCGCCGCCGCGCACCGTCTGCGAAAGCCGCAGCGCGGCCGCCTGCAGCAGGCGGTCGCCGGCCTCCCGCCCCTGGGCGTCGTTCACCAGCTTGAAGCGGTCGAGGTCGGTGAACAGCACCGCCATCGCGCGCCCGACGCGCCTCGCCTGGGCCATGGTCTGGGCGACGCGGTCCTGGAACAAGTGGCGGTTGGGAAGCCCCGTCAGCGCGTCGAACTGCGCGAGATAGGCAAAGC
>Ga0307497_10000348_pt1 | contig 10618 bp, 8 predicted proteins | sample 10_S_MG_FD_201366 | JGI IMG/M metagenome (GOLD analysis project Ga0307497, IMG submission 201366) | Soil microbial communities from Populus trichocarpa stands in riparian zone in the Pacific Northwest, United States - 10_S | ecosystem: Environmental > Terrestrial > Soil > Riparian zone > Trees...
CCGGAGACCGCGAACATCGCGGTGCAGTCCGCGCTCACCGGCCACCTGGTGTTCACCACGGTGCACGCCAACAACGTGTTCGACGTCATCGGCCGCTTCATGCACATGAACGTCGACCTGCACAGCTTCGTCTCGGCGCTGAACGCGATCGTGGCGCAGCGCCTGGTGCGGCTGAGCTGCACGCATTGCTCCGAAGAAACAGAGGTTTCGAGTGAATTGCTGGCGGAGTCCGGCATCACCGATCCCCGGGGTTATCGATTCATGAAAGGCAAGGGATGCCGCGAGTGCCGCGGGCTGGGCTATCGCGGGCGCAAGGCGATCGCCGAGCTCTTGGTGCTGAACGACGAGCTGCGCGAGCTGATCGCGGCGCGCGCCCCGGCGCGCAATCTGAAGACCGTGGCCGCGGCAAACGGCACGCGCTTCCTGCGCCAGGCCGCGCTCGACGCCGTGAAGGCGGGCGAAACCACACTCGAGGAGATCAACCGTGTCACTTTTGTCGCGTGACCGGGTGCTGGTGGCGCTCGAGCCGCACGCGGTGCACGCGGTGCGGCTGAAGAGCAATGAGAAGCGCAGCGCCGCCGGCGCCTGGCAGGACGTGCTGCCGGAAGTGCTCGCCGGCTGGCCGCGCGCCGATGTCACGGTGGTCGCCTCGAACCGCCTGGTGCGCTACGTGGTCGTGCCGCGCACCGCGGGCGTGAGCGGCGACGCGGAAGAGCTGGGACTGGCACGCCATCACTTCATCCGCGTCCACGGCGAGCGCGCACGCGAATGGGACGTGCGCTACAGCCGGGAGACCGGGCTGGCGAGCGCGGTGGATAAAGGGTTGATTGAAAATCTGAAACAAATCCTTTCGAGAGAAAACCTCAAACTCCGCTCGCTCCAGCCCTACCTCATGGCGGCGTTCAACCGGCTGCGCGCTGGAATTCCCAAGGAGGGCGCCTGGATCGTGCTGCCGGAAGCGCAGGCCACCTGCGTGGCGCTCTACTCGAAAGGCGCGTGGGCCGGCGTGTCGGTGAGCCGCGACGCGGGTGAAAAAGCGGGCGAGACGGCGATCGAGCGCGAACGCATGCGCATGGGCGGCGAGCAGGCGCCGCGCAAGGTGTTGATGCCATCGGTAAACGACGGCTACGCGATGGCGCTGGCTGCGCAATGAAGGCGCCACGCCTCGAGCTCGATCACGTCGCGCCGCGCCAGCGGCGCCGCTGGCCCGGGCTCGTGCTGCTCGGCCTGTCGCTCGCCGTCGCCGGCGATCTGGCGCAGCGTTACCAGGAGACTGCGGCGGGCCTGGAGAACGTGCGGACCATCCCGAGGATCGCCGCCGCGCCGCGTCCTGCGCCCAGCAAGACCGCGGACGCGGAAGACAAGATCGCGCGCGCCGCGGTGCGCGAGCTCGCGCTGCCGTGGGCGCGCCTGATCCGCGCGCTCGAAGACTCGGCCACGCCCGAGGTCGCGCTGCTCCAGGTCCAGCCCGAGGCGCAGCAGCAGGTGCTGCGCGTCACCGCCGAGGCGCGCGACGCGGCGGCGATGTTCAAGTACCTGCGCCGCCTGGCGGATGCGAAGGGCCTGTCGGAAATCCACCTCGTCACCCACGAGGTGGCGCAGGACGATCCGCAGAAGCCGGTGCGATTCGCGGCGCAGGCTTCGTTCCGGAGCCTGCGGTGAACGGCGTCGTGAAGCGCTTCGCCGAGCAGCTCGGCCTCGCCGGCGTGCTCGGCATCGGCGTGCTGCTGTTCTGCGCCGCCTTCTACTTTTCGACCCTGCGCCCGGCGCAGCACGAGCTCGCCGCGCGCCACTCGGCCGCGGCCGGCGCCAGCGTGTCCGTGCAGCCGGTCGCGCACTCGGCCGATCCTCTGGCCGAATTGCATTCGCGCTTTCCGGCGCTCGACACCCTGCCCGCGCAGGTCGAGCGCCTGCACCGTATCGCCCGCTCGACGGGATTGCAGCTCCAGCGCGGCGACTACCGGCTGGAAGTGCCGCCCGCGGGCCTGGTCGCGTATCGCGTATCGCTGCCCGCGCGCGGCGAGTACCGCGCGCTGCGCACCTTCATCGGCGCGGTGCTGAAGGAAATGCCGGTCGCTGCCGTCGAGCGCCTGCGTTTCGAGCGCAAGAAGCCGGGCGATGCCCAGCTCGAGGCGCAGATCCAGTTGACGCTGTTCTTCCGCCCGGAGAAACCATGAGGCTGCTGCTCGGATTCATCCTTCTCATCCTGCTCGCGGGCTGCGCCACCGAGCCCGAAAAAGGGCCGCAGGCGATTCCCGAGCCGACGATCGAGGCGCTCGCCAAGAAAATGCGCGAGAATCCGGGCGACCTCGCCGCGCGCGCCGAATACTTCCGCACCCGCGACCTCGCCGTGGCGCAGTGGCTGGCGCAGGCGGACAGCCTGCGCGCCTCGCGCCAGTACGACCTTGCTGCCGATCTCTACCAGCGCGTGCAGCGGCACGACTCCGCCAATGCGCGCGCCACCGCCGGGCTCGAGGAGGTCGCGGCCGGCCGCCGGCACGACGGCATCATTGCCGAAGCCGACAAGCTGGTGAAGGCCGAACGCTACGGCGACGCGCAGGAAGCGCTGCGCCCGGTGCTCGCGGAGAACCCGCGCAACGGCGACGCGCGGCGCATGCAGCGCCTGATCGAGGAGCGCACGGTGAAAGGCGCGCTGCCGCGGCTGCGCGCGGCCAAGCCGATGTCGCTCGACCTGCGCGACGTGCCGGTGCGCTCGGTGTTCGACGTGATCGGCCGCACCGCCAGCTACAACTTCGTGTTCGACCGCGACGTGCGCGCCGACCTGCGCACCAGCGTCACGGTGCGCGACCTGGCGGTCGAGGACCTGATCCGCCTGGTGCTCACCACCAACCAGCTCGAGCAGCGCGTGATCAACGAGAGCACGCTGCTGGTCTATCCGAACACGCCGGCCAAGCAGCGCGAGTACCAGGAGCTGGTGGTGAAGGTGTTCTACGTCGGCAACGCCGACGCCAAGCAGACCGCCAACATGCTGCGCATGATGCTCAAGATGCGCGAGGTGTTCGTCGACGACAAGGTCGGCATGGTGGTGATCAAGGACACCCCCGCGATGGTGCGCCTGGCCGAGCGCCTGATCTCGGCGCAGGACCTCGCCGACCCGGAGGTGATGCTGGAAGTGGAGGTGCTCGAGGTCGGCACCAACCGGCTGGTCGAGCTCGGCCTGCGCTTTCCCGACTCGCTCGCGGTGGGCGTGGTCGGCGCCGGCGGCGCCGGCACGCTCACGCTGCACGAGTGGCGCACCGGCGGCTCGGACCTGGTGCGCTTCACCTTCACCGATCCCCTGTTCCTCTTCCTCCTGCGCCAGCAGGACGGCTCCACCAAGGTGCTCGCCAACCCGCGCATCCGGGTCAAGAACAAGGAGAAGGCGCGCATCCACATCGGCGACCGCGTGCCGGTGATCACCACCACCGCGGCGGCCACCGGCGGCTTCGTCTCCGAGTCGGTCAACTACCTCGACGTCGGCCTCAAGCTCGAGGTCGAGCCGCTGATCCACCTCGAGGACGAGGTCGGCATCAAGGTCGGGCTGGAAGTGAGCAACATCGCGCGCGAGGTGCGCAGCGCGAACAGCAACACCCTCACCTACCAGATCGGCACGCGCAACGCCGCCACGGTGCTGCGCCTGCGCGACGGCGAGACCCAGATCCTCGCCGGCCTGATCAGCGACGAGGAGCGCAAGAGCGCGAGCCGCGTGCCCGGCCTCGGCGACCTGCCGCTGATCGGGCGCCTGTTCTCGCAGACGCGCGACAACACCACCAAGACCGAGATCGTGCTGCTGATCACGCCGCGCCTGGTGCGCACTTTGGCGCGCCCCGAAGTGCGCGCGGTCGAGTTCTCCGCCGGCACCGAGGCTTCCGGCGGCGCCGGCAGCTTCGGCGGCTCCTCGCCACCGCCCCCGCCGCAATCGCAGACCCAGCCCGCGCCGCAGCCGCAGCCACAACCTTCCCCGGACAAGCCCGCCGCGGCGCCCGGCGGGCAACCGCAGGGCAATACGATGGTCCCATTCGGCGGGGTGCAGCAGCCGCGATGAAAACCGCGCGCGGCTTCACGCTGATCGAGCTGCTGATCACGGTCGCGATCGTGGCGATCCTCGCCTCGGCGGCGCGGCCGCTGTCCGAGCTCAACGTGAAGCGCGCGAAAGAGCTCGAGCTGCGGCGCGCGCTGCGCGAGATCCGCGAAGGCCTCGACGCCTACCGCCAGGCCGCCGAGGACGGGCGCATCGAGCGCCGCGTCGGCGACGCCGGCTACCCGCGGCGGCTGGAGGACCTGGTCGAAGGGGTGGACGACCGCCGCGCCGCCAACAAGCAGCGCATCTACTTCCTGCGCCGCATCCCGCGCGATCCCATGACACCCGACGGCCAATGGGGGATGCGCAGCTACGCCAGCCCGCCCGACGCGCCCGCGCCCGGCGACGACGTGTACGACGTCTACACGCTTGCCGGCGGCACCGGCATCAACGGGCGCCCCTACCGGGAGTGGTGATGAAGAAGGGCTTCACCCTGATCGAGCTGCTGGTGGTGATGGCGATCGTGGCGACGCTGCTCACCATCGCGGTGCCGAGATATTTCACCAGCATCGACCGCTCGCGCGAGGCGGTGCTGAAGGAAAACCTGTTCCAGATGCGCGACGCGATCGGCAAGTACCACGCCGACAAAGGCAAGTATCCCGACTCGCTGCAGGCGCTCGCGACCGAGCAGTACCTGCGCAAGGTGCCGATCGACCCGGTGACGCAAAGCGAGACCACCTGGGTGGTGGTGCCGATCCCGGGCGGCACCGAGATCACCGCGGTGTTCGACGTGCGCAGCGGCGCGCAGGGCAAAGGCGTCGACGGCAGCGAGTTTTCCACGTGGTAGCCCGCAGCCGCGGCTTCACGTACATCGGCGTGCTGCTCGCTACCGCGATCCTCACCGCCGGCATCGGCCTCGCCATCGAGGCCTGGCACACCACGCTGCGGCGCGACCGCGAAGCCGACCTGCTGCACATCGGCAACCAGTACCAGCGCGCGATCATGCTGTATTACGAAGGCTCACCGACGGGCCGCCCGCGCTATCCGCGCGAGCTGACCGATCTGGTACGCGACGATCGCTATCCCACCACACGGCGCTATCTGCGCAAGGTCTATCCCGATCCGATCACCGGTACCGAGTGGGGAATCATGAAATCGCCCGACGGCGGCATCATGGGCGTGTACAGCAATTCCACCGCGCAGCCGCTCAAGCTGCGCGGCGCCGCCGCGTCGTACCAGGACTGGAAATTCGCTTACGTTCCGGCGACGGCCGCGCAGAAGCCCGCGCCGAACGCGACCACCGCGAAGCCCTCGGCAGGCCAAGCCGCGCCGGCGGCGCGCTAGTTTTTCGCGCACGAAAATTTCCAGCGCAGTTCCGGCGGTCTAGCGGTTCGCACTTCGGGCACGGTCACTCGCGCGCGGGCACGTTGTAGTGCACGCACTGGTCGCATCGTCCGATCGATTTTTAGCTAGGCGTCCGAGGTCGCGCTCTCAGGCACGCGCGGATTTTCTTGCGCGAACCTGACGCGCAATTTCGTAGTTGAACGGAGCTTGCGAGAAATTCCGGCGGCTAGTCCGAACGGCCCATGCTCAACGTGCCGGACGACGCACCGCGGCGTCGATTTATTTTCTCTAGATTCGCGCCACACCTTTCGTATTGCTGACTGCGCGCCGATGTTTGAAGAAGTACCCACTAGCTCCAACCAGCGGCACTCCCGTTCCTTCGGCGCAAGGAATAACGCCGACATCACCTCCCGGATCGCCCCATGAACCTGCTTCGCATTGTCTTCGCCGTATTCCTGCTCGCGCTCGCCGGCTCCGCCGCCGCGCAAACCACCGTCACCTTGCAGGACGGCGTCAACAGCTACACCGGCACGGCGGACAACTGGATCGTGGCCAACAGCGGCGCCAACATCAATCGCGGCTCGGACGTCAACGTTGCCATCCGCGCGGTCAGCGACTATGGCATCTACCGATTCCCCATCTTCGTTGCCGAGGGCGGGCCAGTGCCCAACGGCGCGACCATCACGTCGGCCACGTTGTCGCTGTACAAGGCCTACGGCCCCGACGCCGTGATGCGCGCGCAGCGCCTGACCAAGGCGTGGACCGAGATGGGCTCGACGTGGAACAGCACGGGCACAGTGAGCTGGAGCGCGCCGGGCGGCGATGTGATCTCGACTCCCGACGGCACGGGCTCGGTGCCCGACTCGGCGGCCAACAACTGCGCCGACGGCATCGGCCACGAGATCTGCTGGCTGAACATCAACGTCACCACCGGCGTGCAGGCGTTTGCGCAGGCCGTTGCGAGCGGCGGTCCGTCGACGAACTTCGGCTGGCGCGTCAGCGCGGTGAGCAGCAGCGAAGAGTTCACGCCCAAGAATTTCAATTCACGGAACGTCACCAACTTCCCGCAGTACCGCCCGAAGCTCACCATCACCTACACCACCGGCCCCGCCGCCTGCAATTCCGGAGCACTGCGTCCCTATGACGGCGCGCCGATCAACGGCAACCCGATCGCCATCGCGGCCAGCGGCGCCACCACGTTCGAAGGCGAGCACTTCAACTGCGGCGGCCAGGACGTCGCCTACCACGACAACGTGGCCGGGAACAACGGCGCCGCTTTCCGCGCCAGCGAGGACGTCGACATCATCGCTTCGAACGATTCCGCTGGCGGCGGCTTCGTCATTCAGAACTTCTACACCGGCGAGTGGCTGACGTACACGATCAGCGTCGCGCAAGCCGGCGCGTACGACCTGGCCATCCGCGCCTCCGCCGACAACCCCGGCTCATTCCATTTCGAAATCGACGGCGTGGACGTGAGCGGCAACGTCCCGGTGCCCAACACCGGCAACCTGAGCAACTACGTGTGGGTCACCAAGACCGGGGTCAACCTCGCCGCCGGCCAGCACGTCCTCAAGCTCGTGAGCGATCAGCAGTTCTTCTGGGTCAATCAGCTGCGCTTCACCGCCACCACGACAACGGGCCCGACGGCGAATTTCACCTGGAGCCAGGTGCCCGAAACGCTCAACGCCACATTCAATGCGTCTTCCAGCTCGGCGGCGGCCGGGGCCTCGATCACCAGCCTGACGCTGCGCTATGGGCACGGCACGCCCGAAGCACAGGACACGTGGAACAACAAGGATCTGGTCCAGACCCATCCGTTCCCGCAGGCCGGAACGTATACGGTGAAGCTCACGGTGACCGACTCGAACGGCGTCACCTCGCCCGAGTTTTCCCAGACCGTCCAGGTCACCGACCCGAACCAGACCACGTTCCCGTCGGGACTGACGATGGCGAACGGCGAGACGCGTCCGACGTTCCACAGCATGAGCCTGTACTGGGCGGACGCCCCGGTGCCGGGCAGCGGCGAGCAGGTCTTCGTGCGCTACCGCAAGCTCACCGAGAACCCGAGCACCGCCGGATCCTGGAAACAGGCGTTCCCCCTCTGGTACGACACGCGCAACGCCGGCTTCGACAACATCGACGCATTGCCGTACGCGGTGCGCGCACGCGGCAGCGTGGTCTACCTCACGCCGGACACCGACTACGTGTTCGAGCTCGGTGTCGGCACCACCTACACCCCGGAGATCTTCACGCGCCAGCTCACCGGACGCACCTGGAAGGAGAACTTCACGCAGGAAGGCGCGACGACCGTCATCCCGGCGGGTGCCACCAACTACCCCATTACCAGCGGCGGCACGAACGGCTACAAGGTCTATGACGGGCAGGGCAACGCGCGCGCGCTGCCGGGCAACAGTACCCAGCAATCCTGCATCCGCATCACGGCCTCCAACGTGATCGTGCGCAACGTCGTCTGCACCGGCGCGTGGCGGCAAGGCATCACCATCGCGCCCGGCGTGATCAACGTGGTGATCGAGAACAACGACATCTCCGATTGGGACTGGCAGGTGCAGGGCAACCTCGCCAACTGGGGAAACTACGGCGCCGAAGAGATCGGTGGCGTGCACCTCGAGGGCAACAACTCGGGGATCGTGATCCAGGGCAACAAGATCCACGACCCGAAATGGGGCGCGTTCCCGTGGGACTTCGGTCATCCGAAAGGACCGACCGGGATCATGACGCTCAACCCCGGCCAGCAGAACGTGATCCGCTACAACGAGCTCTACGCCTCCGGGCCGAATCTCGTCACCGCGGACAAGAAGCACTGGCTCTACGACGGAATGATGGGCAACAACAACTTCTCCACGCAGGGCTTCCCGGGGTCGGACTCGGACATCTATCACAACTACGTGCGCAACGTGATGGACGACGGGATCGAGGTCGAGGGCGGCGGGCTGAACGTGCGCGTCTGGGGCAATTACATCGACTACCCGAGCTTGTCCGCCATCGCGACGACCACGGTTCACTACGGCCCCACCTACGTGTTCCGCAACGTGACCAACCGGGTGCGCGGCCATCACCTGACCTCGACGCCGGAAGCCGAGAACTGGGAGCGCGGCGTCGGCTTCAAGTCCTACGGCAAGGGCCACGACAACAGCAGCGGCTTCACCTCGGGCGGCGGCAGGCAGTACCTGTTCAACAACACGTTCCTGCAGCAGCCGGGCAGCACGTACAGCCCGGCGCAGGCCTCGGACCTGGGCATCTCCACCGGCCTGAACGGCGGCAATCAGCTCGGCGACGACGGCCTGCGCGAAACCTGGTCGCGCAACAACATCTACGACCACTTCCGCAACAACGGCTCCTCGATCGTGGTCCATCCCGGCGCCTACGGCGACAAGTTCCACGACCTGCGCCGCCGCGGCATCGAAGACGCTCCGGCGGGCTGCTGCGAGGTGACCGGACCCGCGGAGGCGCGGCCGGTCTACAAGGCGCAGAACGGCTGGGAGTTCTTCCCGAGGCTGTCCGACCCGAACGCGCCGCCGACCACCAACGACCGCGCCGGTCTCGGTGTCGGCATCGGCAACTTCCAGCAGGAGACGACGAGCTCTGGCTACAACAGCGGCTTGCCGCTGCCGAACTTCACGTTCGACATCGACAACCTGCCGTTCGCGCGCAAGTCGGGCGTCGAAGTCGGCGCGTCGGTCGGCAATCCCGACATGGGTGCGCACGAGAACGGTTCGACGCAGCCGATGCAGTTCGGCATCCCGGCGGCGCAGTAGCCGCGATGCTCCGGACCATCATCGGTTGCGGTCTAGCCTGCCTGCTGCTCGCACCGCCGGCGCACGCGCAGACCACCGTCACTCTCCAGCAAGGCCTCAACGGCTACGGCGGAACGGCCGACACCCGGCTGATGAACGAGGACGCGCTGGAGGGCGGGGCGACCAGCTTCGCCATCATCAACGAGTCGAGCACCTCGATGGCGGTGCGCTTCGCCATCTTCGTCGCCGAAGGCGGGCCGGTGCCCAACGGCGCGACGATCCATTCCGCCACGCTGTCGCTCTACAAGTACGACGGGCCGGGATCGTCATTCAAGGCGTCGCGCTTCCTGAAGAGCTGGAGCGAGGCCGGCGCGAAATGGAGCGCGACCGGCACCGCCGACAGTTGGAGCGCAGCCGGGGCGATGAGCGCCGACGTCGATTACATCAACGCCTTCGACGGTCAGGCGACGGTCGGCGCGTCGCCGGCCTGGCTCAGCATTGACGTCACCGCGGGCGTGCAGGCGTTCGCTGGCGGCTTTCCCAACAACGGCTGGAAAGTCGCCGACAACAGCGGGACCAATGGCGGCACGCCGCGCTATTTCCGCTCGCGCGATCATGGCACCCAGTCCGAGCGGCCGCAGCTCACGGTCACCTATACCGCGGGCGCGCCGCCGAGCGGCTGCAACGGCGGCACGCTGCGGCCATACGACGGCCCGCCGGTGAACGGCAATCCGATCGGCATCGCGGCCTCGGGCGCGACCGCCTTTGAGGCCGAGCACTTCAACTGCGGCGGCGAAGGCGTCGCCTACCACGACAACGTCGCCGGCAACGCGGGCAACGCCGGCTTCCGCACCGACGAGAGCGTGGACGTCAGCACCTCGACCGCGGGCAACGTGGTCAACAATTTCGAGAACGGCGAATGGCTGACCTACACGGTCAACGTCGCGCAGGCCGGTATTTACGACCTTTCGATCCACGCGTCGAACAACTACGCGCCGGGCCTGTTCCGCATCGAGATCGACAACGCCAATGTCACCGGCAGCGTTCAGGTCGGCATGACCGGCGGCTGGGACAACTTCCAGTGGTTCACCAAGAGCGGGGTAAGCCTTTCCGCCGGCACTCACGTGCTCAAGCTCGTCACCGAGCAGCAGTACTTCAACGTGAACCAGATCCAGGTCGCGTTCGTCGCACCGCCGCCGGCGGGCTGCGGTTCGGGCGCGCTACGGCCGTACGACGGCGCGCCGGTCAACGGCAATCCAATCTCGGTTCCGGCCGGCGGCGCGACCTTCGAAGCCGAGCACTTCAACTGCGGCGGCGAGGGCGTCGCCTACCACGACAACGTCGCCGGCAACGCCGGCAATGCCGGCCTGCGCACCGGCGAGAACGTCGACATCAGCAATTCCGCCGCAGGCCCGGTGGTCAACAACTTCGAGACCGGCGAATGGCTCACGTACACGCTCAACGTGGCGGCGACGGGAACCTACAGCATCGGGCTGCG
>Ga0307497_10000350_pt1 | contig 10617 bp, 16 predicted proteins | sample 10_S_MG_FD_201366 | JGI IMG/M metagenome (GOLD analysis project Ga0307497, IMG submission 201366) | Soil microbial communities from Populus trichocarpa stands in riparian zone in the Pacific Northwest, United States - 10_S | ecosystem: Environmental > Terrestrial > Soil > Riparian zone > Trees...
CCGAATGCCCGGATATCTTGTGCGCGCGTCCTCGCGATGTCGTAGCGCGGCGCGATTGCAACTTATGTCCGCGCGTTTTAGCGACGCGGTGCCGCGGTTTCCCTTTGCCTGCAAGACGCTTGTGTCGCAGGCGGCGTCTGCGACGGCGCACCGCGGTCCGGCCGACGCTGCGCAGGAACAGCTTTTCAAGAGGATAGCTAAGCCGTCGAATGGCCGCGGGGAGCGGAAGCCACTCCACGGCCATGATGTCCTTCATCACATCACGGCTGGCTTTGACTTCCGCCTGCATGCGCCAGAACTGTACGACCTTCGGGCGGCCGCGCGCGCGGTAGGTGATTGCGCCCAGGAATTCACGCACGCGGACGCGATGGCCGGTTTCTTCGACAACCTCCCGCCGTGCGCCGGCAAGCGCGCTTTCATTGGACTTAAGCTTGCCGCGTGGCAGGACCCAGAGCTCATCCTTCGCGCGCTGTACGACGGCGATCAGCGGGCGCGAACCGTTGCGCACCACGATGCCTCCTGCTGCATGAACTGTTTTGCCCGCCATGCCTGCCCGGTCTGTCAGTGTTCTCGTTTAGCAAAATTGCGAAGGCGAATGCATAGAAATGCACGCACTTCGCCTTTGCCTGTGGGCAACTGTTGGATAGCGATTCGCGTCACAATTCTGTCTTGGGGCTCGCATCAGTTAGCTACCGCAGCTTTTTCACGACTGCGGTATCGAGCGACGTCTGTCGTCAAGGCGTGCGACGACCACAAACCGCAGGGAAACACCGACTTAGTTGAATTTGAGTCCGGCTTCTTTCGCGATCTTAAGGTTGAGTGCGATCTCGCGCCGGATCATCGCATCGATCTCGTTCGGTGTAAGCGGCGCGGGTTCGACGCCTTGTGCGCTCAGCTTCTGTTGAACCTCGGGCAATGCGAGCACCTTCGTCGTCTCCGCAAAGAGGCGTTCGATGATCGGGCTGGGCGTTTTCGCGGGCACCAGCATGCCGTTCCAGTAATTGAAGTCGGAATCCTTGTAGCCAGCCTCAAGCGTGGTCGGCAGATCTGGCAAGGTCGGCGAGCGCTTGGCCGAACTCACCGCGAGCGGAACCAATTGCTTGTTCTGGATGAACGGCAGTCCCGATGAGATGCCGATGAAGATGAAGTCGACGCGACCGGTCATGACTTCGGTAAGCGCTTCGGGCCCGCCGCGGAACGGAACATGGGTCGCCTTCAGACCAGCGCTGACGATGAAACGTTCGGCCGCCCAGTGGGTCGCGCTGCCTACGCCGGCCGAAGCGAAAGTCATGCTGCCATCCTTCGCCTTGGCCACCAGTTCCTGCAAAGACTTGATGTCCTTCGAAGGCGCGACCAGGAGCACATTGGGCACGCTGCCGAAAATGGCGACCCCGGAAAAATCGGCGGCTGCATCGTAGGGAAGGTTGGGGTAAGCGGCTGGTGCCCCGGAATGGGCAGCGGCATTTATCAGCAGTGTGTAACCGTCGGGGTCGGCTTTCGCGACCGCTGCCGAGCCGAGACTGCCGCCGGCGCCGCCGCGATTTTCCACCACGATGGTCTGCCCGAGTTGACGAGACAGGGGATCGAGAACGATGCGGCCGATGATGTCTATGGTGCTGCCAGCCGAGAACGGCACAATGGCACGAATCGTCTTTGCCGACGGCCAGGCTGTTGCTTGCGCGGCGGCAATGCGCGGCAGGGCCGGTGCCGCGAGCGCACCGGCGGACAGTTTGAGAAAATGGCGACGGTTGTGCGCGGTCATGATCCTCCCCCACAGCGTGTACACCTGTCTGGTGCAGGCTTTACGTTGTTATGATGCCACGGCCGTGGCCGGCGGGAAGAGGGCAAACGCGAGAGCTCGCAAGCCACTGCGCGGGAAGGAAAAAACCTGTTGCCCCGCGCTTCGGCGATGCCTAGTTTCGCGGGCAATTACGGGAGAAAATGCCAATGCCGACCTTCACCTTTGATCATGTCCATCTGCGCACGCCCGATCCGGAAGCGACCGCGCAATGGTTTGAGCGCATGTTCGGTGCCGAGATCATCCGCAGCACCATGCTTGGAAAGGCGCGCGTCGACATTAAACTCGGCGGCGCGATGATCTTCACCGCCCAGGTCAATCCCGGTGATGGCGTAAACCCGGCGCCAAAGACGCCCTATCAGGGGCTCGATCATTTTGGCTTGGCAGTCTCCGGGATCGACGCCGTCGCCGCCGATCTCAAGAAAAAAGGCGTCGAGTTCACCCAGGAACCGCACTCGCCGCGGCCCGGCATAAAAATATGTTTCCTGCGCGGGCCACAGGGCATTTCGATCGAACTGCTTGATCGCGACCCGAAATACTCCTGATATTTCCGACTTGTCGATGCCATTATTGTTTGGGACAAACCGTCAGTGCCGATTGCCTGTCCGGGCGGCGAGCACATAAAGGTAACGAAAGCCGTGCCGGCAGGAGGTTGCATGCGTGCGTTCGGATTGGCGGTGGTCGCGGTGTCGATCGCGGCGGCGACGGCCCCGGCCGCTGAAGGGCGTTTCGAGCGCAGTCTGAAAATGCTGGCACCGGCCGAGCGGCTGGAACAGCTCTGCGACTACACGGCGATGAGCCGCATTCGCGAACAAGGCAAGGATTATCGCCCCGATCGCGCGGTGGCGAATGCAATGGCTGAACCGGTTGCCACCGGCGACACGCTCGAAGTGAGCGGCGGCGCTTTCCGCAGTCGCAAGAAGTGGTACGTGCTGACTTATCGTTGCACGGCCACGCCCGACCACCTTACAATCGTGAATTTCCGTTTCACCATTGGTGAGGAAATTCCCGAGGAGAAGTGGGCGTCATTCGGTCTTTGGGAGTGACCGCGCAACTATTGGTGCTGCACCATCACCTTGGTGCCGACCGGAACGCGCGCATAAAGGTCGACCACGTCGTCATTCACCATGCGGAAGCAGCCCGACGAGACCGCTTGACCGATGGTCTCAGGCGCGTTCGTGCCATGAATGCGATAGACGGTCGCGCCGATATACAACGCACGCGCACCGAGCGGATTGCCGGGACCTCCGGCCATCCAGCGCGGCAGATAAGGTTGCCGCGAAATCATCTCGGGCGGTGGCGTCCAGTCCGGCCACTCGGCCTTCTTGCTGATGTTGTGAACGCCGCCCCATTGAAAGCCGTCGCGGCCAACGCCGACGCCGTAGCGCATGGCAACTCCGTTACCCATGATGAGATACAAGAAACGGTCGTGGGTGTTGACGATGATTGTGCCTGGCGCCTGTTCGGTTCGGTAATACACGGACTGACGGCGCAATTCCGACGGCAGATCCCGATCCCGCCCGGTGTGATCGATGCCCGGATCAACATCTTCCATTGTCGGATTGATCGAAGACATCATCCTCTGCGCAAGCGCCTGGGTAGGCGGTGCCACGAGAAGAGCGAGCGCAAAAATTCGCAACCAGATCATTTTTGTAATTCCCCGGATGACGGCGCAGAGACGCGCCTCAGAGTTTGTCCTTGATGTGGGTCTGCGGCCGGTCCGAGCCACGGGCGGTTTCGGTGTGCCAGCGTCCTTTCTCGTCTTCATATTCTATGACTTCTGTGTGTCCCGGCACGGTCTGCTCTTCAGCTGCCGCTTGGGCGGCGGCCAGAGCATCAGCGTGTGTTGGAAAGGGTTCCGAGAAGACGCCGTCCACTTTGTAGGCCCACCCACCATCGTGCTCGACAATCTCGTACGTCACTTCCGCCATTGGGAAACCCTGTAACTCGAAAGGTGCTTGGATAACGTATCGCTATCCCAGCCAGTTGCGCCAGCCACTAATAGGCGCGGGAGGCAAAGGCTACCGCTTCCGCACGTGGCGCATGGAACCCTGCATTTAAGGCGGAGACGTGGCCGTTCAATCGGCAAAATTCGGTCTTACGTCGCGCCGAATCCAGGTCAATAGCGTTAGGAGGATGGCACGCGGCCCGATCAAAGGCGGCGTTGGCGCTTAGACGATCGATATAGTTTTCGGCCGCCGGCGGAAGCGATTGCAGGCCGTACTGCGCGGCCGATGAAAGTACCGGCCGCCATTGCGATCCCTTCAGGAATGCCGGCTCACGGCCAGGAGGAATGATGCGATCGAATACCAGCACCAGCAGGATCGCCAGCATGGCAATGCGAATGGCCCCGAGTGCCGCGCCCGCGACGCGATCCGGAACGCTGACATTGCGCCCGACCATTCCGCTCACGATCATCCGCAACACGCCGCTGATCAAAGCACCACGCCGCTATAAAAATTGCAATGAATGTGACCCAGGTCTGCGGCGTTGGAATTTTCGGATAGTTCGCGAGGAAAGAGATGGCCTTCGGCGTTACCGCCACTGCAATGCCAATTCCGCAAATGTAGTCGAAAATCGTCGCAAGGCCGCGCAGCAGGCCGGTCATGAATCCCATGACCACTGCGACGAACAGACAGACATACACTGCGAGATCGAATGTGTTGGTCGAAAAGAAATCGGTCATCGGCGATGGGCCCAAAGATTGGTCGGCCGGCCTTGCAAAATCTGCCTAGCAGCGATTGCCGAAAAAATAATGAACGGCATCGCCAAATTCGCAGATGACTGTTGAATGTCCGGCCGTGCACGCTAGGCTTTATCGGGGCGGGAGCGAACGGAGACCTTGCATGGCGTTTTCAGTCACCAGTAACAGCTTCAGGGATGGCGATTATCTGCCAAAAGATTTCATCCTGTCTGCCGATTTCGGTTTTGGCTGTGCGGGCGGCAACAAGTCGCCGCACCTGAAATGGTCGGGCGCTCCCGCGGGGACGAAAAGCTTCGCGGTCACGTGCTACGACCCCGACGCGCCGACCGGCTCGGGCTTCTGGCACTGGCTGGTGGTGAATATTCCGGCGAATGTGAGCGAGATTGAACTCGGTGCCGGCAGCGCGGGCGGCAAGCTGCCGCCCGGCGCATTGCAGACACGCACCGATTTCGGCGCGCCTGGCTATGGCGGGCCTTGTCCGCCCGAGGGCGATCATCCGCATCGCTATCTGTTTACGGTTTTTGCGGTGAAAGCGGACAAGCTCGATGTGAAGGCCGACACTTCGGCCGCCGTCGTAGGCTTCAATCTGCACTTCAATACGCTGGCGAAGGCGGAAATCATGGGTCTGTTAAAGCGATAGAGCGGCGGCATCGCGGCGGGTCAAGCCCGCGCATGACACCTTGGCGTAGCAGCACTGTTTCGCCGACCGCACGATTTGCCGGCCTGAGCTAGCCGGTGCGCGTTGTGCCCTGATCGAAGACTCTGCGAATACCCGACGCAATCACGGCGGCGGTGCAGAGCCAGATGATGACCGCGCCGACGCCGAAAGCCGTCCGGCCGATCGCGGCATCGATCGTCGCATTGCCGGTCATGATCGTTCCGGAAAATTGCCGCTCGCCCGGCCCGAACGCGATCCAACTCGCGATCGCGCCGAAGCAGCAGAAGATCGCAACCGCGATCAGATACTGCACGAGGCGCAGCCAGCGGGGCGCATCTGCCGGCAGTTCGCCAATGGCATTGGAAGGGCAGAGCGTCTGGATAGCGATCGCGACGCCGGCCAGGAAAAAACTCCGCCGGCGCAAAGCAACACCCACAACGGGCCGTGCAGGTTTGATGGTCCGCCCGGGATCGGCAATAGGCCCGCACCGACGGCTATGAAATACAGGCCAGCGGCCGCGGCGATTGCCGCGTAAAAATAATTGCGTCTCGGTGAGGCGAACGCAGGCTCGGTCATGCGGGCTCGGTATGCGCCTTGCGCCCGGCCGGGACAGTAACATCGGTTGATTTGCGTTTGCTTAAGGGCAATCGGACTTGTCTCGCTAAATACGGACAGAACCTTTAAGGCCCAGAAGGTCGCATTTTGTCTGGAAACACCGCCAAATTTACGGTCTCCAACCTTGCTTGACTGGCATGCAAAAGACGAAAATGCCGTCAGGGGGACAGCCAGATGACACTTCTGCTGATGATCTTGCTGGTCGTGCTGCCGTACGGCACGGCGCTCATTTGCGGTGCGATCACGTATAGGGCCGGCGCCACCGTGTCCGGCTGGTGCAGTGTGGGCGGCCTCGCCCTCGGTATCTATTTCTTTCACAAAAGCATGGAGCTTCTTGGCTCGAGCTGAGATGAATAGTTCCGCAGGTATGATTAATTGCAGACCAATATCCGCAGACACCTTAAGCATCCCGGAACTGGAGACCGACGCGGGCGTTGCGAGGTACGGGCGGCAACATTAAAGACAGGAACTCATGGCCCGACGTCCGACATCTGACTCCCGTTCCGAAGCCGAGAAGGCGTTCAAGGCGGTGACAACCAAGCCGGCGGAGTTGCCGCCGAAGGCTCCGGCGTTGCCGCACGTCAAGCACACCGTGACATTGCGCGTCGACCAAGATGTGCTCGACTATTTTCAGCAGGATGGCATTGGCTGGCAGGACCGCATGAACGCAGCGTTGCGCAAGGCGGCTGGAAAATAAGGCGCCGATGAAACGCGCTGTTGCGCTATCGATTGCGATGCTCGCGACTGGCGCTGTCGCCGGAGAAAAGAAAACCTACAACTATATCTGCAACGGCCGTCGGTTCACCGTCACGGCGGTAGTCGACGCTGGCGACGTCGACCGGTGGAGCAAGACCGAGCCAGTCATTCTGCAGATCGGCACCGAGCCGCCGCAGATATTGATCGCCGATCCCGATGCGCCTGATGCCGACAGCTACAAGAACAAAGACTATGAATTCTACGCGCTGAAGAAATTCATCACGCTCACTCACAAGAACCACGGCGTGGTCGTGAAATTCTATGACACGTGTCGGATTGAGTAGAGGCACCTGACGGCTTCGGTTCGCCGATCAGATCGTCCGGTAGCCTCCGTCCGCCATCACAATCGTGCCTGTGACATAGGCCGACAGGTCCGAGGCGAGAAAGATCGCAGGACCCGCGATGTCTTCCGGCTTGCCGGCGCGGCCAAGCGGTGTGTGATCGAGAAAGATTTTCACCAGCTCAGGATTATTGGCGCGGACCTGCGCATTCAGCGGAGTTTCGATCAGGCCCGGGCCGATCGCGTTCACACGCACGCCATCTTTGCCAAGCTCGGCGGCGAGCGCGCGGGTAAAGCCGAGTACGCCATGTTTGGCAGATGTGTAAGCCGGCGAGTTCGGCGTGCGCACATGCATGAACGACTGGATCGACGCGATATTGACGATCCGTCCCTTTGTCGCGCGCAAGGCGTCGAGAAACGCGTGTGTCACGTTGAAGACGCCGTTGAGATTGATCGCCATGATGTCCTGCCAGTCCTTGACGACGGCGTCCGGATCGGCGGTGAAGGCATTACGGCGATTGATACCGGCATTGTTGACCAGGATGGAAACCTGGCCGACCTCGGTCGCAACTTTTGCTGCCGTCGCGTGGCAGGCCGCACGGTCGGTAACGTCGAGCGTAAAGTGTTGCGCTTTGCCGCTTCCAGCTCGAATATCGGCTGCAGTTTTTGCGGCCGTTTCTCCGTTGATGTCCAGCACTACCACCTGCGCGCCCTCGTGGGCATAACCAACCGCGATGGCGCGGCCGATGCCGGAGCCGGCGCCTGTGACAACAGCGATGTGATTTTTCAGAAGGGCGGGCATTGTTCCATTCCTTGTCAATGCCGCGAAGGATAGCGACCTCGGGTGCGAGTTGCTACATTGGCGGAGAAGGAGCCAATCCAATGTGCCGCAACATAAAGACGTTGTTCAATTTCGAACCGCCGGCAACCGAAGACGAAGTGCACGCCTCTGCGCTGCAGTTCGTCCGCAAGCTATCCGGCTTCAACAAGCCGTCGCAAGCAAATGCCGAGGCGTTCGAACTGGCCGTGGACGAGATCTCTCACGCCGCGCGCAAGTTGTTGGCTTCTCTACAAACGTCCGCGCCTGCGCGAGACCGCGAAATAGAGGCCGAAAAAGCCCGCCAGCGGGCGCGTGAGCGGTTTGCCTGAGCTCGCCCTCTCAAGGCTCGCCGCTCACCTTTAAAATGTCGATCAACTTTCTGTCGCGCCAGCGTTGCAAGTCGGCCATGTTGCGTCCGGCCGCTTCCTCGGCGACGCCGTCGATGATTTTTTTCTGAACGTCCGGCGTCAGCCGGGTCTGGCCGAGATCGTCCATCCAGCCCTGGATCGGCCCACCGAGATGATCCATGAAATGCTTCATGCCGCCTTCGCCGCCGGCCATGTGAAAGGTCAGATGCGGCCCCATCAGCGCCCAACGCAGGCCCGGACCATAGGCGATCGCCGCGTCGGCATCGGCGACTGAAACGACGCCTTCGGCGACGAGATGAACGGCTTCCCGCCACAGCGCCACCTGCAGGCGGTTGGCCACATGTCCCTTCACTTCCTTTTTGATGTGGATCGGATGCTTGCCGATGTCGCGATAAAATTGCATCGCGTTGTCGATAGCTTCCGGCGATGTCTTGGCGCCGCCGACAACCTCGACCAGCGGGATGAGGTGCGGCGGGTTGAACGGGTGGCCGATGACGCAGCGTTCGGGGTGTTTGCACTTCACGCTCACGCGGCTGGCAAGGAGGCCGGAGGAACTCGTCGCGATCACGATGTCCGGGGGCAGGGCCGCGTCGAGCGATGCGAAAAGTTCGACCTTGAGATCTTCGCGCTCGGGCCCGCTTTCCTGCACGAACTCCGCGCCCTTGGTTGCCGCCGCCGGGTCCTTGAAAAATTCGAAACGCTTCCTGTCGGCGCCGGCCTGCACCACGTTGAGCTTTTCCAGCGTCGGCCAGGCCGTGTCGATGAAGCGGCGGGCGAAATCTTCGCCATTCGGCGCCGGATCATAGGCGGCAACCTCGAATCCGCGCGCAAGGAAGTAAGCCGCCCAGCTTGCGCCGATAGTACCCGCACCGATAACGCCCACACGTCTTGTCATGATTTTATCCAACCCTGAAGGTGGTTCGATTTTTCTGACTTCAAAACACTTCCGTTGTTTCTAGCGCACATGCGGAATTTGTTACAAGGTTACGGCACTCGGTGTTTCAAGATCCGGAAATCATTCGTCGCACGACAAGCGCCATCGTGGCCGGGTGCATCACAACGGCATTGATGCGACCCCAGAAGCCGGTCGGTTCATGAAAGACGCCGAGCTGGCGGAGCACGGTGGCGCGGTCATAGTAGATCTTCTCGCCTTCCAGTCTGTCGTTTTCATCAAAAGTGTAGACGCCGCAGAGTGGAAATCGAATGTGACGGCCGGTCGGGGGCAGGCCACGCCACGCGCCCAAATGCTGTCCGCGAATAATAACTTCCAGAATGATTGTTGCTTCGCCGATATGCCGTCGCTGCACGTCTATCTGCAGGTCTGGCATGGCGCGCAATAGTTCTGAATAAAACAAACGGACGTCGTCGCGACCTGCGTAATGGGCATCCCACGGCTCGTCGTCGTAGCGAGGTGCGGCGCCGAAGGTTGTCATGATGCCATCGAGGTCGTGTTGGTTTTCCAGCCTCACATGTTCGTCGACAAGTTGCAGGCGCCGGGACTGCCGCTCCGGATCCAGTATCGGCATGCCCAAAGCCTCCGGTCTCTAAGTTAGGCGCTGGAGTCTCGCGATACTGTTCAGCATGACATTGCGCTATACTGATGGGAACCGGGGATATGGCGGGCGGTTACAGTGGCAGTTCGGTTCGCGAAAGGTCAGGTCCCAGCGCGCGACGACGATCGTTGTTCCCGTATTGATGCTCGTTAGTGAAGCCGTGTTGGCGCAAGAGCCGGGCAGGGCGCAGCCCGGCCAGACGCCGGCTCAACCGGCGCCGGTCGGCCACCGTCAGCCCATGCAAAGCACGCTGCCGCCCGCGGTGCGCAAGGAAGAGGTCACGACCGGACGCCGGCCGGTCGACGACCTCGGACCGATTCCGAAGATTTGCAGCAACTGCTGACGAACCTGCCAACCTGATTTTCTATGCCTGTTGTGCTGTCTCATCGAGACGCATGGCGGCAGCGATCGCGCCGACGATGACAGGGACGGCGAGGCACCAGAAACCCGCGAGCCAGAACAGCAGCGCCCCCGCCGCGCAGCCTGCTGCGAACAGCAGCACGCTCATCGCCATGCGGGACAATCGCGTGCGCACAGCCGGTGCGTCACCGGCCGCGGTGCCGGCGAGGAGGTCGACTGCGTCGATCGTGGCCTGCGTGGTCGAGCCGGTCATGAGCGTGGTCGGCGGCAGGCTCGCAAGATGCACGCGCTGCAGCGCGTTTTGCAAAGCCATAGCGGCAATTCCGGCGAAGCCGGTGAGCAGCGCCAGCGGCCTGTCGGCATTTTCGAACGGCCCAAATGTCACCGCGAGCCCGAAGAATGCCGCCAGCAGAATGACCTCGGTCGTGAGCATGATGCGCAGCGCGGGCCAGCCGCGCCTGCGGGCGACGCCGCCGGCAAGGCGCGCGAGCGCAATGACGGCGATGAACTCAGGCAGCGCCAGGATCTTGTTGAGAATGCCGTGACTACCCAGCACCAGCGCTGCGCCGAGCGTGACAAAGTTGCCGGTGACATGGGCGACGAACAGGCCGCTCAGGCCGAGGAAGCCCACGGTGTCGACAAAACCACCGTTGAAGGAAAGCAGGGCAGCGACGGTGAGGCGTCCGCGTGGCTCGGGCATGGAGA
>Ga0307497_10000351_pt1 | contig 10611 bp, 11 predicted proteins | sample 10_S_MG_FD_201366 | JGI IMG/M metagenome (GOLD analysis project Ga0307497, IMG submission 201366) | Soil microbial communities from Populus trichocarpa stands in riparian zone in the Pacific Northwest, United States - 10_S | ecosystem: Environmental > Terrestrial > Soil > Riparian zone > Trees...
GCACGACGTACGCGCCGCCCGCGCTCGCGGCTGCCGAGGTCGAGCCGGGCGCCTGCGCGCCTTCGCACGCGACGAGCGCGAAACCTGCAACGCTTGCGAGCGCCGCTTGTCGCGGCGCGATGAGCCACGCTTTCATTCGCGGTCCCCCCTCTGTGCGCCCGGCGCGGTCGGCGCCGGCGTTACTTCGGCTCGATCCGCAGCAGCGCGCCTTGCGCTTCGTCGGTAATCACGTAGAGCAGCCCATCGGGGCCTTGCTTCACGTCGCGAACGCGCTGGCGCAGATCGACGAGCAGCGACTCCCGCCGCAGCTCCTCCATCTTTTCGTTGAACAGGATCCGATCGAGATGGCCCGTGCCCGGGATCTCGCCCTGGCGCAAGCCGCCGACGAACACGTCGCCCTTCCACTTCGCGAGCTTGTCGCCGGTGTAGAACGCGAAACCGGAGACCGCGATCGCGGGTGTCCAATAGATGACCGGTGGCTCGAAGCCCTCGTGAGTCGGCATCTTGTTGTGCCATGGACCTGGATAGTCGCGGCCGTAGCTCACGAGCGGCCAGCCGTAGTTCTTGCCGGCCTTGATGATGTTGAGCTCGTCGCCGCCGTTCGGCCCGTTCTCGCTTTGCCAGACCTCGCCCGTGACGGGATGCACCGCGAGCCCGAGCGAGCTCCGGTGACCGAGCGAGTAGATCGCCGGGTTGAACTCTACCGCCGCGGCGCCTGGTTTCGCGCCGGCCGGCACGGCCTTCTGGCCGATGAACGGGTTGTCTGTCGGCACGCTGCCGTCGTCGTTGACGCGCAGCACCTTGCCTGCCGTTGTGCTGGGATCCTGCGCGTCCCCGCCGCTCGTCGCGATGTAGAGCTTGCCGTCGCGGCCGAACACGATCGGACAGGCTCCCTGCGTCGATTCGTCCGATGTCCAGATGTCTTTGACCTGGTCGACTGCCGATCCCGTCCAGCGCATGCGCGCGACCGCGGCGTAGTTGCGATCGTTCATGCGCTTCGTGTAGCTCAGGTAGAGCAACTGGTTCTGCGCGAACTGGGGATGCAGCGCCAGATCCATGTAGCCGTGCACCGCGCCCGGCAGCCCCGAAATGCCCGCAAAGTAACCCGCGGGGCCGCCCGCGACCGGCTTCGGATCGAGCTTGCCGTTGCGGATCACGCGGATGTCCGCCTTGCGCTCCGTCACGAGCATCGTGCCGTCCGGCAGGAACGCGATCGCGAACGGGAACGACAGCTCCTTCGTTACGACGACGACGCGGATGTCCTGACCCTCGCCGGTCGCATATTCGAACGGGCCGGACGCGAGTGGCTTGTTCGAAAGACCTGGGGGCGCGACCGGAATGCCGCCCTGAAACGGAACGCCCGCGTGCTGCGCGAGCGCGTCGGCCGCGAACAGCGCGCCGCACAGCAACGTGACGAAAGACAAGCCGCGGAACTGCGCCCTCGGCGACGATTGCGAGATCGACATAGATGAGCCCCCGTGGTGGACGCCGAAGTATAGGGCGACTCCGCGAGCGGCCCAAGACTCACAATTCTTGGCAGACGCGCCGGGCCGCGCGGCGCCCGCGTCGCACGGACTTCCGTTATGATCCGCCGGTCCCGTCGGGGCGGAAGGGGAGGGTCGATGCAACAGCGTTGGGTCGCCGTGCTAGGCACGGCTGCGTGCGTCTGGGCAGCATGCTCGATGAATGCGCAAGCGCAGCGCGCGCAGCCGGGCCGTATCGGCGGCAAGCCGAACCTGAACGGAATCTGGCAGGCGATGAATACCGCGAACTGGAATCTCGAGGCCCACGCGGCCGCGCCGCTGCCGGCGTTTTGGCGCCTCGGTTCGATCGGTGCGATCCCCGCGGGCTTGAGCGTCGTGAAGGAAGGCAAGATCCCGTACAAGGCCGACGCGCTCGGGCGCCGCGACGAGAACCGCGCGGGCTGGCCGAAGTCCGACCCCGAGGCCGCGTGCTACCTACCGGGTATTCCACGCGCGAACTATCTGCCGTATCCGTTCCAGATCGTCCAGGGCGACGGCGACATCCTGTTCGTCTACGCGTTCGCGAACGCGAATCGCGCGGTGCACATGAAGGAACACCGCACGCTCGATCAGGTGCCGACCGACTTCTGGATGGGCTGGTCGAACGGCAAGTGGGTCGGCGACACGCTCGAGGTCGAGGTCATCGCGAACGACGACCGCACGTGGCTCGACCGCGCGGGCGACTACCACAGCAGCGCGATGAAGGTCACGGAGCATTTCACGCTGCTCGATCAGAATCGGATCCAGTACGAGGCGACGATCGACGATCCGGAAACGTTCACGAAGCCGTGGACGATCTCGATGCCGCTCTATCGCCACACGGAACCGAACGCGGAGCTGCTCGAGTTCAAGTGCGTCGAGTTCTCCGAGACGCTCCTGTATGGAGAATTCTTGAAGGTACCGCCGAAGTAGCTAGCGCCCCGCGCGCGGCGGCGGTAGGTTTGGATACAGCCTCATGAGGGACCGAAGCTTATGAATCGCATTCGACTCAGCTATCTCGGCGCAGTGGTCGGCGCGGCGCTCGCCGCGGTTTCCGGGCCGACGTTCGCGCATCACTCCTTCGCGGCCGAGTTCGACATCAACCGGCCGATCCAGCTCGACGGCGTCGTCACCAAGATGGAATTCAGCAACCCGCACTCGTGGCTGCACATCGAGGTCACGACCGACACTGGCGAGAAGCAGCAGTGGATGGTCGAGGGCGGAGCGCCGAATGCATTGATGCGCAACGGTTGGAACCGCAGCTCGGTCCCGCCCGGGATCAAAGTCCACGTCGAAGGTTTCCAGGCCAAGGATCGCTCGTTCCGCGCGAGCGGGCGGGAGATCACGCTGCCCGGCGGTCAAAGCCTGTTCATGGGACAGGGCGGCAACGCGGCGCCGAGCGCCCAATAACGCCGGACCACTCGCCGCGGTTGATGTTGAACACCTCGGCGCCCTCCTGCGGGCGGCCGTAGATGTTTTGGCCGCCGGGGCGCGGCGGAACCGGCTGACCCTTCGCCTTCGCATCGGCGACCTCACGGTCGTAGGCCCGCTCGCCGGACAGCGCGTGGCCGACCGCGCCGTTGCCCTGCGGTCATTCGGACAGCTCACGCGGTTCGCGGCGTGAGTAGCGCGCGGTCGAGGTCGTCGAGATCCGCACGCTCGAGCTGTGGGCTGAAATGAGCGACGCGGTCACGGAGCTCGGTCGTCTCGAAATACGCGGCGCAGCACACGGCGTGCACGAACCCCGACGGCGAGAAGCGAAACTCCTCGAAGAACGTGAGCGCGATTCGCCAGGTGCCCGCTTCGATGAGCTCGCGGCAGCTCCGGCAGCGGGCTCGGCCCGTGGGTGCGCGCTCCGCGCCGTTCACGCGCGGCAGGCGGCGGTGAGCGATGCCCGCCTCGGCAATCGGGATCAGGGCGGCCGCGGCCGGCTCCGAAGCGCTCCGCGCGCTCTCGAGAAACGCCTCGGGCCGTTTGAAGGCCGCGCACGCGAGGTGAAACCACAGCGTCATCTCGCCGTCGCCGAACGCGTTCGGCTGACGTTCGCCGAAACGGATCTCGCCCTTCGCGATCTTCTGGTTGCAGCCGCGGCACGTCGCGCGCGCGCTCGTCGCGGGTTCGATCACATGCGGCATCGGCGCGGATTATAGGCCTGGCGCCTTCGCCCTAACGGTTAACAACGCGTTTTTAACTTTCGATGCCAACATGCGCGCGGCTATCATCGCAGTCGCTCACCACCCCCCTCCATTGTCATTCCAGGAGCGTCTGAAAATGAGATTGCAGCGTTCTCGTCCGTCCGCCCGCGCGCTTCGAGCGCTGCTCGCGCTTGCCGTGGCGGTGCCGATCGGGTTTCTGGCCGTCGGCGTGACGCGGTCGCAACCGCCGGCGCTCAAGGACAAGCCCGCCGCGAAGCCTGCGGCTCCGGCGAAGCCCGTGGCGAGCAAGAAACCGGACGCGAACGGCTACATCGCGCAGTTTTCGATCGAGGAGATCATGGAGTCGATCGTGATGCCGTCCGCGCAAGGCATTTGGGACGCGGTCGCGGTCGACGTGACGGAGAAGGGCACGATCGAGAAGAAGCCGCAGACGGAGGAGGACTGGGCGAAGCTCCGCTGGCAGGCCGTTACGCTCGTGGAGGCGACCAACCTCCTGATCGTGCCGGGACGCAAGGCGGCACCCCCGGGTGCGAAGTCCGAGAATCCCGGCGCGGAGCTCGAGCCCGAGCAGATTCAGGATCTGCTGAACAAGCAACGGCCGGCGTTCGTCGGGTACGCGCACGTGTTGCACGAAGCGGCCATGGAAGCACTGCGCGCGGTCGACGCGAGGAACATCGACGGGATCTCCGATGCCGGCGGCACGATCGACGCCGCGTGCGAGAGCTGCCACCTCCAATTCTGGTACCCGAACCAGAAGTAGCTCGTTTCGAGGCCGACCGCTCCGCCGCGCGCGTTCGCGGCCGATCGGCCTCGTCTGCTAGGCTCGCGCGCCATGGATACTGAGTCGCGAGCCTCCACCCGCCAAGCCACCGCGGAGCGCCACGAGCGCGCCGCGACTACCGCGTTTTCGATCCTCGCGATGATCAGCTTCTGTCATCTGCTCAACGACATGATGCAGTCGTTGCTGCCGGCGATTTATCCGATTCTCAAAGCCAACTACGCCCTCGATTTCGGGCAGATCGGGTTGATCACCTTCACGTTCCAGTTCACCGCGTCGCTACTGCAGCCCGTGATCGGCTATCTCACGGATCGCTGGCCACAGCCGTACTCGCTCGTGGCCGGCATGGGCTTCTCGCTGGTCGGCCTGTTGCTGTTGGCGTCGGCCGAGAGCTACCAGGGGTTGTTGCTCGCGGCGGGACTCGTCGGCAGCGGGTCGGCGGTGCTGCACCCGGAGTCGTCACGCGTCGCGCGGATGGCAGCCGGCGCGCAGCCAGGCCTCGCTCAGGCGGTGTTTCAGCTCGGCGGCAATCTCGGCTCGTCGCTCGGGCCGTTGCTCGCCGCCGCGATCGTGCTGCGCGGCGGCCAAGCGAGCATCGCGTGGTTCGGCGTCGCGGCCGTTACGGCGATGGTCCTGCTCGCGCGCGTCGGCCGCTGGTACAAGACCCACGGGCTCGCGCGGATGCGGTCGCACCGGTCGCGCAGTGGCGCGGCCGACGCGCTGCCGCGCTCGAGGGTCGTGCTCTCCGTCGGCGTGCTCGTCGCGCTGATCTTCTCGAAGTTCTTCTACACGGCGAGCATGTCGAGCTACTACACCTTCTATTTGATAGACCGTTTCGGAGTCCCGGTACGCACGGCGCAGATCCTGCTGTTCGTGTTCCTGGCCTCGGTCGCGGTCGGGACTGTTGCGGGCGGGAAGCTCGGCGACCGCTTCGGACGCAAGCTCGTGATCTGGGCGTCGATCCTCGGCGTCCTGCCGTTCACGCTGCTCCTGCCGCACGCGAACCTGTTCTGGACGGCGGTGCTGACCGTGCCGATCGGAGTGATCCTCGCGTCGGCGTTTCCGGCGATCGTCGTCTACGGCCAGGAGCTCATGCCGCTCAAGGTCGGCACCGTCGCCGGGCTGTTTTTCGGCCTCGCGTTCGGTCTCGGCGGGATCGGCGCGGCCTTGCTCGGCGAGCTCGCCGACAAGACATCGATTCAATTCGTGTTCCAGACTTGCGCGTTTCTGCCGGCGCTCGGGCTGCTCGCGGCGCTGCTCCCGCATATCGAGACCGGGGGCGGGCGAGGGTCGGCTAGTCGGCCGGCGCTCGACCAGGCGGGCCCGCTCGACGCGAGCCGCTGATTCGGTGACGCGATCGCGTCAGTGGGCGGGCGGCAAGTGCTCGACCGGCTCGTCGTCGAAGAACGGCTTGCCGAAATCGTCCTTGAGCTTGAGCAAGAACTGGTTGTTCTCTTGGCAGATGTATTCGGCGAGCTCCGCGCCTGCGGTCCATGGAATGTTCCAGGCCACGGTCCAGGGCTTCGAGTACGCGCCCGGGTCGTCGATCGTCGCCTCGTAGTGCAGCGTGTCGCGATTCGGACGTGAGATCCGCTCGGTCGTCCGCAGCTGATCGGTGTGCATCGTGCCGTTGAAGTTGAGCCACGTCTTCTCGTTGAAGCCCGTGGTCTCGACGACGAGCGTGTCGCCCTCCCAACGCCCGACGGAATAGCCGAAGTAGGTTGGATTGACGTCGTCGCGATTCGGCAGCGGCCGCCCGTCCATGTGGATCTCGCGCCAGACGTGAGCGCCACCCTCGAAAATCACGATGATCCGGTTGCGCTGCTGAATGAACTGCGCCGGGTACGGCGTGCCGAACATTCGCGGGCCCCCGGGCGGGAGGCAGAACCCTTCGGGATCGTAGGCCACCTTGGTCGCGGCGTTGTAGTCGTACATCGCTTTCGTCCAGGGCAGGAAGGGCACCTTCGCGTCCGGCCCGCCGACGAGCTGCTTCGCGAAATCCGTGATCCAAGGCTGGCTCCAGATGCCGTCCCCGCCGAGGTCGACCGTGCCGTCCGCGAGTCGCGGTGTCGGCGCGGGCGCCGGCTTTGCGTCGTGGCCGGCGCCGCTCTGCGCGCGCGCCGCGACGCTGGCGAGCAGCAGTGCGATCAAGACCGCCGAGCGGCTAACGGGCCGAAGACTAATGAGTGGAGTCATGGCGCGGGCTCCTACCGTTGATCAATTCAGCGCAACGGCGAAGGTGCCGTGCTCGTTGCCCAAGTCGTACGTGCCCGAGTAGCGGCGATTGTTCCAGGAGCCGAGGTTCTCGATCTTGCCGGTCGTGACGTAGCGAGCGGTCTTGCCCGCTCCGGTGGGCATATTCGCTTCGAGCCTCAGCGTCCACGTGTCGACGTCGAGCGTCGCCTTGTCGATCTTGACCGCGTTCGGGCCCGGATTGATCGTCCCGACGATCTCGTTGTCCTTCCAGTCGAGCACCAACAGGATGCGCTTCTTCTGCGCCTCGCTCGGGCCCCAGTACCCGCTCCACGAACCCTTCACGGGGTGGCCGGCCTGCGCGACGGCCGCGCCCGCGGCCAAGGTCATCAGCAAGCTGGCGATCGCGACGGCACGGCTGCGCATGGGGCTCGGCTCACGAGGGTTGGCGAATGGCCGAGATACTAGCATTGCGTCTCCCGCGGCGCGGACCCCGCACGACAAAACTCCAGGTGTCCCGTTGGCCCGGCGTAAGGTTCAAACGGCGCTCGACCGGTCGCGACTGACCGCCCGAATGCGTCTCGTGGGTCAGAGCGATCAAGTCTCGAACCACTAGGCACGCGCGCGAACATTTGCCAAACTAGCGCGTCGTTATCCGCGCGGAAACTTCGCCTTTGTTCTGCCGGGGTCAAGAGCCGCAGGCTCGCGAACCCAGCTCCGCACAAACGCCTTCGACGCGGAAAGCGCTAACTAGAAACGAAGCGGAACCGGCTCGAGCCGGTTCCGGGCTGGGCGATTGACCTTTAGGTCAACGGGGCAGGGGAGATTCAGTTGGACGGTGCATCGAGTGCCGAGCCTCGAGGAACGGGGCGGTCGAGCGTTGCTCGCGGCTTCCGTTTCGCGCCGTTATCGGGTACGTTTTCTTGATAGATCATGTGAGTCGGTTGGGCGGTGACTCCAGCGCCGGGGGCGCCAGCGCTTTGTCGCGCGGCGCATCACGAACGAAAATGTCTTTGTGCTGGCACACCTTACGCGGGAAGCAAGCTTTTAGGAGGCGCTAGTTGTCATGACCCCTTTCAATTTTAAGGTAGCCAAATTGGCTACCGGCCGCCGGCTGATCCTGTTGGCCGCGGCGGCCGTGCCGGCCCTACTCGCCGCGCCCGCCAGTGCGCAACTGACCGAAGCGCTTCAGAGCCAGGTTCAGACCGACAAGGGCGCGGCCGACGCCCAGAAGACCATCAATGGCATCCGCGAGAAGACGCAAGACGCCGCCGGGCGTTACGCGCAGGCGATGGCCGACGCGGACAGCCTCGAGCGCTACAACAAGCAGCTCAACGAGCAGGTCAAGTCGCAAGAGGCGGAGATGGCGTCGATCGAGCGCCAGCTGCTCGAGATCGAGACCACGAATCGCGAAGTGCAGCCGCTCATGCAGCAGATGGTCGAGACGCTCGAGCAGTTCGTGAAGCTCGACGTGCCGTTCCTCCTCGACGAGCGGACGGCCCGCGTCCAGCGCCTCAAGGACATGTTGGCCCGCGCCGACGTCACGATCTCGGAGAAGTACCGCAACATCCTCGAGGCCTACCAAATCGAGCTCGAATACGGTCGCACGCTCGACGCGTATCAAGGCCGACTCGTCGGAACTGGCGCGGAAGCACGCACCGTCGAATTCGTGCGACTCGGGCGCGTATCGCTGATGTACCGGACGATCGACGGCTCCGAGACGGGTTACTGGGACGCCGCGCAGAAGAAGTGGATCCCCGACGCGAGCTACAAGGACGACATCCAGCAGGCGCTGCGTGTCGCGCGCGGGCAAGGCGCGAAAGAGCTGCTGATCGTGCCCGTGCCGGCGCCGAAGGAGATGGGTCGTGGTTAAAGCAAGAACGATGTCCGCGTTGTCGGCCGCCGTCGCCGTTGCGTTGCTCATCCCGTTCGCGCTGCCGGTGCACGCGCAGGGGCCGAAGACCGCGGCGGCGCCGACGAGCACCGATCAGGTGCTGCAGCGTGTGATTGACGGTCGTACCGAGGAAAACCGCAAGTTCGACCAGAACAAGAAGGACTTCGACAGCTGGTCCGACGCGATGAAGCAGTCGAAGATGCAGGACGCGCAGCGCAACCGCGACGCGCTCGATGCGCAGTCCAAGAAGCTCCAGAACGAATACTCCGCGAGCGAGCTCAAGATCAACGGTCTGAACGACCAGCTGCGCAAGAAGGCGATGGACCTCGGCCTCGCCGAGATATTCGGCCTCGCGCGGCAAGTGTCGAACGACGCGTCGACGATCTTGCAGCAGTCGTTGATCACGACGCAGTTCGCGCCGGCCCAAGGCGAGCAGACGCGCGACGACTTCCTCCGAGCGTTCTCCTCGTCGCGCACGACGCCGACCGCGGCAGAGCTCGAGAGAGTGTGGACCGAGATCTCACGCGAGATGGTCGCGAGCGGTCAGGTCGCGAAGTTCCAGACTAAGGTCGTGCAGCCGAACGGCGAGGCGCAGCAATCGGAAGTCATCCGGATCGGGCCGTTCACGGCGATCTCGGGCGGCAAGTACCTCGCGTATCTGCCCGCGCTGCGGACCTTCAACGTCGTGCCGCGGCAGCTGCCTTCGAATTTCATGTCGATCGCCCAGAGGTTCACTTCGGCGACGGGCGGTTACGCGCAGGCCGTGGTCGACTCCACGCGCGGCGTGTTGCTCGGGCTCTACGTCGAGCGGCCGACGATCCCGGAGCGCATCAAGCTCGGACAGGCCGTCGGCTACGTGATCATCATCGTCGGTGTCCTCGGCGCCCTCGCGTTCATCTACCAGCTGTTTACCCTCGTGATGGTTCGCCTCGCCGTCGGCAGTCAGCTCAGGAACCTCGACAAACCGACGGCGGGCAACCCGCTCGGCCGAGTGCTGCTCGCGTTCAAGGGCGACAAGAGCCGGATCGAGGAAGACGCGGACGTCGCGGAGCTCCGGATCACGGAGGCCGTGTTGAAAGAGGTGCCGAGGCTCGAGCGCTTCCAGGCGTTCCTGCGGCTTGCGGTCGCGGCCGGTCCGCTGCTCGGCCTGATCGGCACGGTCTGGGGCATGATCCTCACGTTCCAGAGCATCAACGAGTCCGGCTCGAGCGATCCGAAGCTCATGGCCACCGGTATCGGCCAGGCGATGATCGCGACGGTGCTCGGCCTCGGCATCGCGATCCCGCTGCTGTTCGCGGGCGCGTTGCTGAGCACGCTGTCCCGCGCCGTCGTCCAAACGTTGGACGAGCAGAGCACCGGCATGCTCGCGGAAAGCATCGAGAAACAGCGCCGTGCTTGATCAGGTACCGCTGCTCCGAGGCGTCATCTCGCTGTGGAACGACGGCGGGCCGTGGGTGTTCTGGATCTTTTCGGCCGGCGTCCTGATGTGGGCGTTGATCCTCGAGCGGTACTGGTACTTCTCGCGGATCTTGCCGAAGCAGATTGCCGCCGTGCAGAGCGAATGGCAGGCGCGCAAGGATCGGACCTCGTGGTGCGCGCGCCAGATCCGGACGGCGATGATCTCGCGGCTCAACGGCTCGATGACCTCCGGCTTCCCCGTCATGCAAGTGCTCGTGCCGATGTCGCCGCTGCTCGGGTTGGTCGGCACGGTGAGCGGCATGCTCACGGTGTTCGACTCGATGGCGCTGCGCGGCAGCGCCGACGCGCGCAGCATGGCGAGCGGCGTATCGGCCGCGATGATCTGCACGATGACCGGCCTCGCGGTCAGCATCACCGGGCTCTATCCGGTCCACTACTTCAAGACGCGCGCGACTCGGGAGACCGAGCTGCTCGCCGATAAGCTGAGCTTCTAGCCACATGCGCCTGCGGAAACGACGTTCGAACGATGCCGGGCACGAGGGATCGCATGGCATCGACCTCGCTCCGATGCTCGACTTCGTGATCAACCTGCTCATCTTCTTCATCATCACGGCGGTCTTCGTCAAACAGTCGGGCCTCCAAGTGAACCGCCCGACGAGCTTCGAGACG
>Ga0307497_10000352_pt1 | contig 10604 bp, 3 predicted proteins | sample 10_S_MG_FD_201366 | JGI IMG/M metagenome (GOLD analysis project Ga0307497, IMG submission 201366) | Soil microbial communities from Populus trichocarpa stands in riparian zone in the Pacific Northwest, United States - 10_S | ecosystem: Environmental > Terrestrial > Soil > Riparian zone > Trees...
AGGAAGCCCTTCTTGTCGCCGCCGATCGCGAGGTGCCGTCGCAGATTGAGGGGCGCACCCGGATTGCCCGCCGAATCCGGCAGCAGCATGAGTCCGCCCGAGTCGAGGTCGGAATCCTTGACCCGCATGTTCTCCTCGTCGATCGGCGTGAAGAGGCACGGATCAACCCCCAGCCCGCAGACCGAGGCCACGGAGAGAGTCGGGGTCAGCCTTAGGAAGCTGTCGCTGTAGTTCACGCGGGGCTCCGCGGTGTCGGTTGCGCCGTTGCCGGTGCCCACGTAGATATTGCCGAAGGCGTCCGCGGCGGGCCCTGTGCCGGCCTGCCACATGCCGCCCATGGCGTGGTGTACGCCGGCAGGTTCGGTAGGATTCCCTTGGCCATCCGTTTGCTGGTAGATCTGGAAGTTCGGAGTGGCGTTGAAAACCAGTGGAGCTTGCGACAGATCGCCGGCCTGGAATCCCATCACCCATCCGTGGAAGGGCTCGATGTCGTCGTGCCCGGCCCAGGCGATGTAGATCCTGCCGTTGGCAAGCAGCAACCCCGGGCGTTGGCCCTGGTGCAGGGCGCAGAAGGGAACGTTCCCGGCCGGAGCCGAGCAGGTCGTGCCGTCGCCCGTGTCGGCGTCTCCCGGCACCGTGATCGAGTCGTTGATCTCGGCCGGACCGTTGAACTTGTCGGTCCCGTCCAGGAGGCTGAGCGCATGCAGCCGCTGGTGATACAGCGCGTTGCTTTCCTTGATCTTGCTAACCACGTAGAGCGTCTTGGTGTCGGGGTCGACCGCCGGGGTCCCCATGATGCCGATGTTGAGGCCCTGGATGTCGTTGTTGCCGGCGTGCGCCGGGTCGGTGTCGTCGACCGGCACCGGGATCTCGCCGTTCAGCAGCAGGCTCCTCTGCCAGAGGACGTTGCACGCCGGGTCGTCCGCGTCGAACGCGTACACGGTGTTATGCATGGTGGCGACGAATACCACGTTGTGCGTGCCCTTCGTCGGGATGCTCAGGTTGGCGATGTAGAGCGGTTGCGCATAGATCGCGTCGTCAACGACGCAACCGAAGAGCCTGCCGAAAGAGACGTCGTTCACCGTGGCGAGCGTCAGTGCGCGCTCCTGCCGGTTCTGCCCGGTGCGCTGCGAGTCGTAGCGGTTCGTGAAGACGCCGGCGAGATCGGTGACGCCGATGTTCGCGGATGCTGTCCTGGAGGGGTCCGCCGCGCTCGTGGCGGTGATGGTGTAGGAGCCGGCCGTCATGGAGGTGAACGTCGCGGACGTCTTGTTCGTGCTGGTGAAGCCTCCCGAGCCGCTGTTTACGCTCCAGTTCACGCCCGCTGCGCCGATATCGTTCGTGACGGTTGCCGTCAGCGCGATGGATTGGCCCAGCGTGAGGCCGGCGCCCCACCTCGGGCTCAGGGCGACGTCGATGGTCAAGGTCGTGGCCGTGGCGACGGCGGAGTAGTCTCCACGGTTGTTGACCGCGTCCCTTGCGCGAACGCGGTACGAATACGAAGTGGACGGGTTGAGCACGGTGTCGCTCAACGGCCCGGACACGGTCGTCGCGACCTCCCGGAAATTCGAGCACCCCGGCCCGGCGCAGCGCTCGACAAAGTAGAGGGTGACGGCCACGTCGTCCGTCGAGGCGGGCCAGGCGAGATCGACCTGATTGGCCGTAGCCGTGGTCGCCGCCAGGCTCGCCGGGGCGGTCGGGGGCGTCGTGTCGGGCGGCGTCACCACCGGCCCCCCGTTGTTGGCCGTGGTGCTCGCGTCGGGCTGCTTGAAGCAGCTCACCAGGACGAACACGGCCAGCAGGCAGGCCCGGCGCAGCAGCAGCCCCGGCTCTATCGCAACGAATCCCCTCCCCACTTGCTTCCCTCCCTCGGAATTGAGCTTCTTGGAGGCTCAAAAGAGGCAAAAACCGGGCCAAATTTTACCGTTAAACCTGCAAGACTCTCACGGGATTTTTGTTGCGAAGATTGCTTGTTGCGGACTTTTTTCACATCTCCGGCTAATCGCCGGACCTATGCGACTGGCATGCCTCGTCCGCTTAGGCGGGTGCCCTAGACCCGGTCGAGCTGAGGCCGCCTGCGCGAGCGCGGCATGGCGAGCGTGCGCCCCTCGCGGAGCATCTGGGCACACTCCTCGGCGTGGGTGGGCCTCGCGAACAGATAGCCCTGCATCTCGTCGCAGCCGTTCGCGCGCAGGAAGGCGAGCTGATCCTCGGCCTCGACGCCTTCGGCAACCACCTTCAGCTTCAGGTTCTGCGCGAGGTGGATGATGGCGCGGGTGAGCGCCGCGCCGTCCGCGTCGGTCGATATGTCGTTTACGAAGCTGCGGTCGATCTTGAGCTTGTCGATCGGGAACCGCTTCAGGTAGCCGAGGCTGGAGTATCCCGTCCCGAAATCGTCCATCGAAAGCTTGACCCCCGATTCCTTCAGGCTGGACAGCGTCCGGGCTGCGGACTCGGGGTCGTTCATGAGCAGCGATTCGGTGATCTCGAACTCGATCAGCGAGCCGTCCACGCCCGTTTCGCGCAGGATCCGGTGGACGGTTTCGTTGAGATTCTTCTCCTCGAACTGCCGCGCCGACAGGTTGACCGAGACCGGCGGCACCTTGAGGCCGGCCTTCTGCCAGGCCCTGATCTGCGCGCACGCGGTCTGCAGGACCCACTCCCCCACCGGGACGATCAGCCCCGTCTCCTCGAGCACCGGGATGAATTGCGCGGGCGGCACCGGCCCCTTCTCCGAGTCCCAGCGCAACAGGGCCTCGAAGCCGCAGATCTTGCCGGTCGCAAGCAGGACCTTGGGCTGGTACTCCAAGCGGTACTCCCTGCGCTCGAGCGAGCGGCGCAGCGCGGCCTCGAGCCGGACCCGCTGGAGCGCGCGCTCGTTCATGTCGCGGGTGAAGTACTGGTAGTTGTTGCGCCCCTGTTCCTTGGCGCGGTACATCGCCGCGTCGGCGTTCATGATCAGCGTCTCCGCGCTGTCGCTGTCGACCGGATACAGGGTGATGCCGACGCTCGCCGTGACGTAGATCTCCTTGCCTTCCAGGTCGAAGGGTTGCCTGAGGATGTCGATGATCTTCTGCGCGACCAGCCCGGCGTCGGAGGGCACCGAGAGCTCGCTCAGTATCGCGGCGAACTCGTCGCCGCCCAGCCTTCCCACCGTATCGCTCCCGCGAATGCAGCTTCGCAGCCGCTCTGCGGCGAGCTTGAGCAGCTTGTCGCCCGACCTGTGTCCCAGGGTATCGTTCACCAGCTTGAAGCGGTCGAGGTCGATGAACAGCACCGCCATCGGCCACTCGTTGCGCTTGGCGAGCGCCATGGCCTGCACGAGGCGGTCCTGGAACACGTTGCGATTGGGCAAGCCGGTGAGCGCGTCGAACTGCGCCAGGTACGCCACCTTCTCCTCGATCGCGAGGCGCGCGCGGATATCGCGCGAAATCGCGGCGATGATGGTGGTATCGCCCGAGCGCAGCACGTGCCGCGTCGACTCGAACGGCAGATGGCTGCCGTCCTTGCAGATGTACTGGCTCTTCATGCCCCGCGGGATGTAGTCGGTAGTCGCGGTCGGGCGCGCCATCAACGCGTCGTAGTCGCGCTCGAGCTCCTCGCGCGAGACGGGCAGCACGTCCTGCGGGCCCATCTTGAGCAGCTCGTCGCGGGTGTAGCCGAGCGCGCGGCACGCGGTCTTGTTGACGTCGACGAAGCGCATGGTCGCACGGTCGATGAGGACGATAAGATCTGCCGAGCTGTCCATCGCGAGCCGGAAGCGCCGTAGTTCCTCCTCTGCCGCGCGCCGCTCGGTGACGTCGCGCACCACCGTGATGATCACGTGGCCCGCGCCCGACGTGAGCGCGCGACGGTAGGCCTCGATCGGGAAACGCGTCCCGTCCTTGCGGCGGTACCAGCTCTCGACCATGTCGCCCTCGCCGCTCTCGATCAGGCGGCGGTACATCGCCGCGAGCTCCTCGCGTGACAGCTCGATGATTTCCTGTGGCCCCTTCCCCAGGAGCTCCTCCCTGGAATAGCCGAGCTTGCGGCAGGCGGTGTCGTTGACGTCGAGCACGGTGACCCGGACCGGGTCGACGAGCCAGATCATCTCGGCGGACACGTTCATCGCCGCCCGGAAGCGGCGCAGGTCATCCTCGCCCTGCTGCCGCCCGAGGAACTGGCCGAGCATGCTGCCGATGACGCGCACGGCCTGGAGCAGCCGCTCGTCGGGCTCGCGTACCTCGCGGCTGCTGAACGCGACCACCCCATGCGGCTTGCCGAGGATCGCCACGGGGAAAAAGAAGGCACCGTGCACGCCCGCCCCCGCGCCCAGGCCCCGGTGGGCCACGCGCGGGTCGGTGCCGGTGTCGGGCGACCACAGCGGCTCCTGCGTCTTGAAGGTCCAGCCGACGAGGCCGACCCCCGGCTCGTAGGTGAGCCCGCGCGAACGCTCGATGAAGGCGTCCATGCGCTCCTCGGGCACGCTCCAGTGCTCGTGGAAGCGCAGCACGCCGGCGGCCTCGTCCCACAGGAAATAGCGCGCCGAGTCCCAATCCTCGGTCTCGCAGATCGCGCGCATCACCGCCTTCAGGCCGTCGGCAGCGCTGTCGGACTCGGCCAGATCGCGCGCCACGGCATGCTCGAGCTTGAGCAGCGTCTCGTCGCGCTTGCGTGCGGTGATGTCCTTGCCGATCCCGCGGTAGCCGGCGAACGCGCCCGACGCGTCGAACAGCGGCTCGCCGCTCACACTTACCCATTTCTTGAGCCCGGACCCGTCCACCCGGCACAGCTCGAGGTCCTGGAACGGCTTGCGCGCCGCGAGCACCTCGCGGTGCGCCGCCCAATCCGCCTCGGTCATATTGATGTAGTGGAAATCCCAGGGGCGCCGGCCAATGGCCTCGTCCTTGGCCCATGTCATCCACTGCGATCCGCCGCCGGACATCGACACGAAGCGGTGCTCGGCGTCCTGCTCCCAGTACATGTCCGAAGCGAGCTCGGTCAGGCTGCGGAAGCGCGCCTCGCTCTCGGACAGGGCGTTCTCGACGCTCTCCTCGCGCTTGAGCTTGGCGAGCAGCACCGCCCCGAACCACAGCACGAGCAGCGTGAGGAAGCCCCCCGCCAGGAGATAGCCATAGCGCTCGCTGCGGTATTCGGCGAGCACGGCCTCGAGCGCCTGCCCGACGACCGCGTAGAACGGAAAACCGCTGACGCGCTGAAAGCTGAATATGCGCTCGACGCCGTCGAGCCTGCCCTGACGGATGTCGCTGCTCGCCCCCGCCGTGCCCGGCGGCAGGCTGGGCACCTTGCTGCCCGTGGCCAAGATATCCGGCCAGCGCAGGAATAGCGTTTCGTCCAGGCGCCTGATCCCGACCAGGCCCTTCGGCCCGAGCTCGAGCCCTTCGTAGAGACGGCGCAGGGCTTCGGGAGGCACCGCGAGCGCCATCACGCCGGAGAGTGCGCCCTTGGAGTCGAGGATCGGCCGCGAGAAATAAATCAGCTGCCTCTGCGACTCCGGGTCGTTCACCGGGTTACCGATGCGCAGCTCGTCGGCTGGCCGCTCCCGGTGGGCGGCGAGGTATTCCGCGTCTACGGGGAGCGGGCGATCCTGCGGGGGTTTCGCGTAGGCGATCCGCCCTCCGGAATCGAACACCAGAACGCGGACCGGAGAGGTGTCCTTGCGAAAGCCCTCCGAGAGCGCAACCGCGTCCTCGAAGCGCCTCGGATCGCGCAGCCACTGCAGCCGCAACCGCTTCACCAGCACGTCCACCGTTTCGACGTAGGTGGAGAAGTGGTCTGCGACGACGCTGGAGAGGTTTCGTCCCTGCTGCTTCGCGAGCTTGAGCGCCGCCTCGCGCTCGCGGTCGAGCTGATAGCTGACCGCGCCCCAGATCATCACCACGACGACGGCTACGCCCGCCATCAGCTGAACGCGCAGCTTGCGGATCGGGGCCGGGGCCATGGACGTTTAGTGTGCCGCTCCCGCTCGGGGCCTGTCTGTACTCAGACCCTCACTCCGCCTTGGCTCCGGAGGAGATCACGACCTTCTCCCACTTCGCGGTCTCGGCGGCGATGACCTTGCCGAAGTCCTCCGGCGTGCCTCCGATCGGCTTGCCGCCCAGTTCGGTAAAGCGCTTCAGCATCCCGGGATCGGCGAGCGCGGCGTTCACCGCGGCATTGACCTTGTCGATCGCCTCGCGCGGCGAGCCCTTGGGCATGCCCAGGCCGAACCACGCAGTCGCCTCGTAGCCGGGCACGGTCTCGGCGACGGTGGGCACATCGGGCAGCTCGGGCGAGCGCTGGGCCGAGGTCACCGCGAGCGCGCGCAGCTTGCCCCCTTTGATATGGCCGATCGACGCCGGCAGGTTGTCGAACATGACGTGGACCACGCCGGGGATGAGGTCGACGAAGGCCGGCCCCGAGCCCTTGTAGGGCACGTGCAGCATGCTGCAGCCGGTCATCGACTGGAACAGTATCCCCGAGAGATGGACCGAGGTGCCGCTCCCCGAAGAGGCCATGTTGATCTTGCCGGGATTCGTCTTGCAGTAGGCGATGAACTCGGAAACCGTCTTCGCCGGGAAAGACGCCGTCACCTCCATCACGTTCGGCACCCGGATGAGCCCGGCCACCGGCGCGATGTCGCGGATGAGATTGAAGGACAGGTTCTTGTAGAGCGTCGCGTTGATGCCGTTCGCCGGATTCACGAGCAGCATCGTATGGCCGTCCGGAGCCGACTTGACCACGAACTCGGTACCGATGTTGTTGCCCCCGCCTGCCTTGTTCTCGACCAGGAACGGCTGCCCGAGCTTGTCTTGGAGCCACGCCGAGATGATGCGCGCGAGGATGTCGACGGTGCCCCCGGGCGGGTACGGCGAGATCACCTTCACGGCATGTGCGGGATAGTCGGCCGCGACTGGGCCGGAAAGCAGCACGGCCAAGGCGAGCGCCGCCGAAGGGATGATGCGATGCATGAGCCTTCTCCTCCACGAAAAGTGACCAATCCCGCTATCGTAACTGAACTTATCCGCTGTTACGCAGGGCCGCCGCAATGCCGTTGATGGTGAGATGGATGGCGCGCACGGTGCGCTCGTCCGAGTCGCCGGCGCGGTAGCGCCGCAGCAGCGCCAGCTGGATGTGGTTCAGAGGGTCGAGGTAGGCGAAGCGGTTGCGGATCGAGCGGGCGAGCGTGGGGTTATCGGCGAGGAACTCGGATGCGCCTGTGATCGCGAGGAGCTGCTCGCGCGTTCTGCCCCATTCGGCCTCGATGCGCGGGAATACCGCCTGCCGCAGCGCAGCCGGGGCGAGCTCCGCGTAGCGCGAGGCTATGCCCAGGTCGGTCTTGGCGAGCACCATGTCGAGGTTGGAGAGCGCCGCCCGGAAGAAGGGCCAGCCGCGGTGCATTTCGCGCAGCTCCTCGAGCGCGCCGCGCTTCTTCTCCAGCCACTGCGAGACCGCGGTCCCGAACCCGTACCAGCCGGGCAGCATCAGCCGGCACTGGCTCCAGCTGAACACCCAGGGAATCGCGCGCAGCTCGTCCAGTCCCTGCCCCGCCGTGCGCGAGGCTGGCCGACTGCCGATATTCAGGCTCGCGATCTCCGCGAACGGCGTCGCCGCCCGGAAGTAATCCATGAAGCCCGGCGTGTCGCGCACCAGACTGCGGTACGCGGCAAGGGCGAGCGCGGAAAGCTCCTCCATGATCGCGGCGCGGCGCGCCCCGCCGTCGCCGTCGGCGACGCAGCTCGCTTCCAGGGTCGCGGCGGCGAGGATCTCGAGGTTGTGCCGGCCGTTCTCCGGGTCCGCGTACTTGCTGGCGATGACTTCGCCCTGCTCGGTGAGCCGCAAGGCGCCCGCGACGCTTCCCGGCGGCTGCGACAGCACGGCCTCGTAGCTCGGGCCCCCGCCGCGGCCGACGCTGCCGCCGCGCCCGTGGAAGAGGCGCAGCCGCACGCCGTGCTTTGCGCACACCCGCATGAGATCGCCGGTCGCCTTGTAGAGCGACCAGCTCGACGACAGGTAGCCGCCGTCCTTGTTCGAGTCGGAGTAGCCGAGCATCACCTCCTGCTCGTCGCCGCGCGAGCGCACCCAGTCGCGGTAGACCCGCTGCGAGAAGGCGCCGTCCATGATCGCGCCGCAGCGCTCCAGGTCGGCGATCGACTCGAACAGCGGAATCACGTCCACTTCCACCGCGCCGGGGCGCAGCAGGCCCGCTTCGCGCAGCAGCACGCCCACCTCGAGCAGGTCGGACACCGACTCGCAGTGGGAGATGACGTATTTCGACACGGCTTCCCGCCCCAGGCGCAGGTTGGCACCCGCCGCAGCCGCGACGATACCGAGCTCGCGATCGACCCGCGATGAATACGCGAGGTGCGGCGAGCGCAGCGGGCGCGGGCCGGCGAGCTCGCGCGCGAGGAGGGCGACGCGCCGCGGCTCGTCCAGCGCCTCGTAGCCGTGCTCGACGCCCGCGCACTCGAGCAGCTCGGCGACGGTCGCGGCGTGCACATCCGAGCTCTGGCGCAGGTCGATCGGCGCGAGGTGGAAGCCGAACACGCTCACCTTGCGCCTCAGGGCGCGCAGCCGACCTTCGGCGAGCAGTCCGGCGCCCTGCCCTTCCAGCCCGCGCGCGATCACGTCGAGGTCCGCCAGCAATTCGGCCGCGGCGCCGTACTTCGACGCGGCGAGGCGCGAATGAATGCCGTAGGCGATGCGCCGGTACGGCTCGTCCTTGTGGTGCACCGATTCGTCGCCCGATTTTTCCGCGGCTTCGAGGACCTCTCCGGGCGTCGGCATCAGCCGCGCGGAAAGGCCGAGCTCACGCCCCAGGAGCTGCAGTTCCTCGAGATAGTGCGACAGGATGAGCTGCGACTGTGCCGCGGTCGCGGTCTCGAGTGCCTCCGGGCCGACGTTGGGGTTGCCGTCGCGGTCGCCGCCCACCCAGGTGCCCACCGTGAGGAAGGGCGGCAGCCAAGGCTTCTTCGCGAGCGCGAAGCGCGAGCGCAGCGCCTCCTCGAGGTCGGAGTAGAGGCGCGGTATCTCCGACAGGAACGTCAGGCGGAAGTACGCGAGCGCGTTGGTGATCTCGTCCGAGACGGTGAGCTTCGACAGCCGCAGCATCGCGGTGAGCCACAGCCTGAGTATCTCGGCGTGCAGGGCCTGCTCGCGCGCGGGCGACGGGACCAGGGCGACCAGGCGCGCGATCTCGTGCTCGCAGTCGAGGATGCTCTGGCGCTGCACCTCGGTCGGGTGGGCGGTGAGCACCGGGCTGACGCGCGCGCGCTCGAAGAATTCGAGGAACTCCGCGGAGGACTTGGCCGCGCGCTCCAGCGCGTAGCCGAAGCTTCCCGGCCTGCGCGGCGAGCCGCTTTGCGCGTGCGCGCGGCGCCTGCGGTTCTGGTGCGCGTCCTCGGCGATGTTGAGGAGCTGGGAGAAATACGAGAACGCCCGCACCACGCGCAGCGTGTCTTCGATCGGCAGCGCGTCGAGGCGCGACTCCAGCTCGTCCTTCGCCGGCGCGGCCTCCCCGGCGCCCGAGCGCCGAAAGCGGACCGCGCTCTGGCGGATGGCTTCGATGCGGTCGCGAGCCGCCGCGCCTTCCTGCTCGGCGATCACGTCTCCGAGGAGTCGCCCGAGCAGGCGGCGGTCTTCGCGGAGGAGCTGCTCCTTGTCCTCCTCGGCGTCGCGAACCGGTGCGTCCACGAGCTCAGCCGACGGCGGGCGCCCGCTGCCTTCGCCAAGCCGCCGGCGGCACCTCGAACTCGCGCTTGAACGCCCGGTTAAACGCCGACTCGGACTCGTAGCCGAAGTCCTCCGCGATCTGCGCGATGGCGCGGTCGCTCGAGCGCAGCGCGCCGGCGGCGAGACTCAGGCGCCAGCGCATCAGGTACTGCATCGGTGGCTCGCCGACCAGCGAGGCGAAGCGCTCGGCGAGCGCCGAGCGCGACAGCGCGGCGGAGCGCGCGAGCTCCTCCACGGTCCAGTCCCGCCTCGGGTGGGCGTGCAGCAGGGCGAGCGCCCGGCCGACGTGTGCGTCGCGTACGCCCGCGAGCCAGCCCTTGCCGCCGGGCGGGAGGCCCTCGACGTAGACGCGCATCGCTTCGACGAACATCAGCTCGGACAGCTTGGCGAGCATCGAATCGGCTCCGGGCCGCCAGGCGGAGGACTCGCGCACGCCCACCTGCAGCAGTTCCTGCATCATGATCGACGCCGGCCCGTCTCGCATCGGTATGACCAGTACGCGCGGCAGGGCGTCGAGCAGCAGGCGGCACAGGCTGCGGTTGCAGGCGAGAAAGCCGCACACGACGCGCGTGGACTCGCCGCCACCGCCGTGGCGCAGCTGGACGAGGGTGGTTTCGCGCGCGGCGTTCAGATCGATGAGGCTGGAGGTTTCCACGGGCGCGAGCTGCAGGTCGCTGCCCATGACGTGGTGCTCCTGTTGCGGGAAGATCACCAGATCGTGCGCAAGCAGGTCGTGCGCCTCGCCGTCGTCGAGCATGACCTTGCAGCGGCCCTCGGCGAGAAAGTGGAAGTACACGACGTGGTCGGCGCCTGTGAGCCGTGCCCGCGCAGCGGCGAGGCCGAACTTCGCCCGCACGCACCAGGGCGCGGTGAACTCGGCGTTCAGGTAGACG
>Ga0307497_10000353_pt1 | contig 10587 bp, 7 predicted proteins | sample 10_S_MG_FD_201366 | JGI IMG/M metagenome (GOLD analysis project Ga0307497, IMG submission 201366) | Soil microbial communities from Populus trichocarpa stands in riparian zone in the Pacific Northwest, United States - 10_S | ecosystem: Environmental > Terrestrial > Soil > Riparian zone > Trees...
CTCGGCGAAGTGATCGCCGAAGACCTCATCAGCGCGCTTTCGAGCCTGACCGACCTGATCGTGATCTCGAGGTTGTCGACCACGGCGTTCCGGCGCCGGCCTTACGAACCGCGCAGCGTGGCCGAAACGCTCGCCGTGCGCTACGTACTGTCCGGCAGCCTGTATATGTCCGGTTCGCGGCTGCGGATCGCCGCGGACCTGAGCGATGCCGCCACGGGGCACGTCGTGTGGGCGGAGCGCTTCGAAAGCTCGATCAGCGGAATCTTCGAGCTGCAGGACCAGCTGTCCAAGGCCATCTCGCAGCGTCTGCTGCCCCACGTGCGCCAGCTCGAGCTGCAGCGCGCACGCTCGGCGCATCCCGAGAGCCTCAGCGCGTATGAACGGACGCTGCGCGGGATCGATCTTTTCCATCGCAGCTCGCAGAGCGACCAGGACATGGCGCGCGCGCTGCTCGAGTCCGCCATTGAGGCCGACCCATCGTACGTCACACCCCATGCATGGCTCGCGCACTGGTACGTACGCAAGGTGGGCCAGGGGTGGTCGGACAATCCGCAGCGCGACGCGATCGAGGCCAATCGCTACGCGCAGGCGGCGCTCGAAAGGGACGCGACAAATCCGCACGCGCTTACGGTATCCGGCCTGGTGGTGGGTTATCTCTACAAGGACCCGGACAGCGCGATCGAGCTGCTTAATCGCGCGCTCACCATCAACCCGAGCGCGGCCCCCGCGTGGCTCTGGAGCACCTCGGCCTATGCCTGGCGCGACGATGGCGCCGAGGCGGTGCAGCGCTCGCACCGCGCCATCGAGCTCTCGCCGCTCGATCCGCAGATGTACATGTTTACCTCGATCGCCGGCACGGCTTACGCCGTGGCCGGACTCTACGATAAGGCGATCGAGCTCTGCCGGCGCTCGCTGCGCCTGAACCGGATGTTCGCCTCGACCCATCGCACTCTCACGCTGTCGCTGTCATTGTCCGGGCGCGGGCAGGAGGCGCGCGACGCGGGCATCGAGCTTCTCAAGCTCGAGCCCAGCCTTACCGTGTCCGGCTTCCTGAAGCGCTATCCCGGCAGCGAGAGCGCACACGCCAAGGTCTTCGCCCAGGCGCTTTCTGCGGCGGGAATACCGCCGTGACTTGAGAGCGCCCGTCAGTACGAATACTCTATGCTCATCCAAGGGGGCATCATGAGATTGCCGTTTGCCAGCGAGGGCACAGAAGGGACCGAGGGCACCGAGGGGACGGAAGGGACCGAGGGGACAGAGGGGACAGAAGGCACTTCGGGACTGGCGGCCTATGCCGGCGGGCTGACCAGCCCCGTGCTGGCAAACGCGTTGCTCACGACCAATGGCGAGCTTACGCGAAGCTACTTCGGGGATATCTCGAACCCCGACACCACGATCAGCCTGCTCGACCCGAACGTGGCGCTGGGACGCTGGTCGCGCGCGGTGCGTGCTCAGCTTTATACCTTCGAGCTCGTATCGGGGCTGACTTTCACCGGGGCGCCGCCGGGGCCCGCAACGCTGGCGGCGCCTGGCACCACTTGGCAGGTCGTCATACAGCGACCCAGCTATGAGACAGGCACGCAGCCAGACAACCTCAAGGCCGCGCTACAGGGGGTGCTCGACATGGCAGCCCTGAGGGCGGACAGGTTGAACGAGATCCTGACCCAGGTCGCGGTGCCTTATTCGTTCTTCGCCATGCTGCTTAACCTTCAGCCGGGCCGGCATCGGCGCACATACGAACTGATGGCGACCGCGCTGATTCTGTCCGGCATCGCCGTCATGAAGTTCAAGCACCACTTCCGTGTGCGCCGGCCGGCCGATCACTCACCGCTGATACAACCCGTCATCCTTACGCCGAGTCACGGTGCATACCCGATGGGGCACGCAAGCCAGAGCAATATCCTGGCAAAAGTACTGACCGACCTGGTGGATTCGAAGCTTGGCGGCGATACTGCGGTCCAGCTTCAGCGGCTGGCCGACCGCATCAGTGAGAATCGTGTTATCGCCGGCGTGCATTTCGAGGAGGACGTGACCGCCGGGACGACGCTCGGCCAGGCGCTTGGCACACGGTTCCTGGCGCTCGCAAAGACTACGGCCACGCCGACGACAGCCTTGCAGTGGCTATGGACCCAGGCGGCGGCGGAGTGGGCGTAGCCGCCGCCCTACTGGGGCAGCTTCTTCATGGTCTCGGTAAAATCGGCCTTGCCGGACGGCACGAGGTTGCCGAGCACGTTCTTTTGCTTGGTAACTACCCACGCGTCGACCTTCTGATGCCGGTCGAGCTTCAGCGCGTTGGTCTTGACGTTGTCCTTGAGCTCCGTGGCGATCTGGTTGGCGGTCAGGTCACGCGGCTTTCCATTGGCTTCGTTCTGCGCGTAATCGAACATCAAGGCGATCAGGCCAGTGACGCAAGGCGCTGCGGCGCTGGTGCCGTTCATGCGGCTAGGCCTCGCGCTTAGCGCGCTGGCAGACAACACGCCGCGTCCCCTGGCGTCTTCCTCGGCCGGCGCGTAGACCTCGGGTTTTGCGCGGCCGGGCTGGCCGCGCATCGGTCGCGTCGGTCCGGCGGCCGAATAGCCGCAGACCTCCTGCGTCGCCGTGTTGTAGGCGCCGACGCTGATTGTCAGATGGCCGGTCGCCCAGCCCGCGATAGTGTGGGCGGGGTGCGCGTCCCTGGGATGAAAGCGAGACTGCCTGAGGCGCGAGTTGCTGGAGCGTCCGGCGTCGTCGCGCCAGATCCAGGCGTGGACGTGTGCGCCCGAACCGGAGACGTGCTTGAGATCCACGTGCCACATCCCGGCGGGTGCCGGCGCCGTGACGGGCGCCAGCTCCGTGAGCTCGGGGGTTGCCGTGCGCTCCGTGGCGTTCAGCGAGATCAGGATGCGATTGGCATGGTTGCCGGTGTCGCTTGGCAGGTGCTCGATGTAGCCGATGATTTTGCCGTTGCGCCTGATGGAGGTGAGGGCTTGTCCGAGCTGCACCCAGCCCGCGGGATCGACTGTGCCCGTCGGCGGCCGCAGCCGCACCGAAAGCGTGCTGTTATCGTCGTACCAGATCTCTAGGTCATTGCCCGTGGGATCCTCGGGCTTCACGATCCAGCGCAGCGATTTCTTGTCGTTCTGCGGCACCGTCTTCGCCGCGTGGCAATCGGCTTCGAAGCCGTTGCCCGCCGCGAGCACCACGGCGCGATTGGGCTGTGTCAGCAGCGCGTCGAGCGCTTTTTCGATCTCCGCAGTGCCGTCGTGCGGGCCGTCGTAGCCCCCGTAGCTGATGTTCACCACTGCGGGCTTGCCGGCCGCCTGCTGGAAGATATAGGTGGCCCCGTCCACGATGTTTTTCCAAAGCGCTGTCGCGCCACCCTCGATGGACGGCGGCGGCAGTTGCACGAAGATGATGTCTGCTCCCGGAGCGACGCCCTCGATGCCCATCAGTGACTGCCCGGTGCCCGCCGCGATGTCCATCACGTGCGTGCCGTGCGTCGCCACCTCGCCGATGCGGTAGCCAAGGTACTCGTAGACGGCGTTTTCGCGCACCAGGTCGCCGTTGCGGTGGGCATTCAGGGCCGTTTCGATGTTCGCTCCGAGCAGTTCCTTTCCGTAAAGGAAGCCCGCGGGGTTCTGCCATCCCACCGACGGATCGCCGGCTCCGCCTTGATCCCACAGGCGCAGGATTCTGGATTGGACGGGGGCGCCCGGCGGCGTCTTCTTGAGGAAGTCGCGGTGCGCCAACGCGCAGCCATCGTCGATGATGCCGACGATCACACCTTTTCCGTCCAGCGCCTTGCTGTTGTATTTGCGGTCGGCCGGCAGCCCGATGTCGAGCAGGTCCCGCTTGCGGCTGGGCTGGCCCGGCACTCCAAGGCAGACGCGGCTCGCGCCAAACTCATTGAGCTCTTTGACGGCTTTCACCAGGCTGTCGGCGGAACCTTCGAAGATCTCCGCGCTTAGAGGAAGATGGGCAGTGATGTGCTCGAGGCGGTCATTGCGCTTCATTTCCTCCTGGTAGGCGGGAGGAATTCCGTAGCGCTTGCGAAACCGCTCCGAGAAGATTTCCGGCTTGAGCCGCGCCTTGTCGAGTCGCAGCAACACCGGAAGGAAACGCGTGGCTCCCGCCGGCCGCACGCTGAACAACCACTCGATGAAGCGCCGCCACAGGACGGCGAGGATATTCCCCGGCTTGGCTGGCGCCGTCCGCGGCGCAGATATTCCGGTGCGCTGTTCGAGTTGCCGGAAGTCCTTGTTGACGATCAGCCAGGCGACGAGGCGAAGCGCCGCGTCGGCGCCCGCGGTCAGCTCAGGAAACCGGTCCTCGCGCCGCGGTTCGGGCTCGTCCGAGAAGCTTCCGTGGTTCTCCGGCATGTGCCCCCCTTTGCTCGATGCTAGCGCCGGGACGCGTCCGCGCCAAGAGGTCTGGCGGCGGATAGGAAATTCCTTCCCGCTCCGCGCGTGGAGGAGAGGTACCGAGGCCTTCCGGGGCCGGCCGGAACTCGGGTAACCTCGCGTTGCCATGAGGTGCATTTCGGCCATTGCCGCGGTTGCACTGGCTCTTCTGTGCATCGCCGCGGAAGCGCGTCCGTTCCGCTGGGCGAGCCAGGGTGACGCGCAGACGATGGACCCGCACTCGCAGAACGAGCTCCTGACCAACAGCATCAACGGCCAGGTGTACGAGGCGCTCGTGCATCGCGGCAAGGAGCTCGAGATCGTCCCGGTGCTCGCCACCGAGTGGCGTCAGCTCGATCCGCTCACCTGGCGCTTCACCCTGCGCAAGGGCGTGCGGTTTCACGACGGCAGCCCCTTTTCGGCCGACGACGTGGTGTTTTCGGTGAAGCGTGCGAGCGCGGCATCCTCGCAGATCCGGGTCTACGCCACCGCGCTCGGCACGCCGACCAAGATCGACGACTACACCGTCGAATTCAAGCTCGCGGAGCCCAATCCCATCCTGCTCGAGCACGCCACGCTGGTGCAGATGATGAGCAAGGCGTGGTGCGAGAAGCACAGGGTGGAGCGTCCGCTCGATTTCTCTGCCAAGGAGGATTCATACGCCGCCCGGAACGCCAACGGCACCGGCCCTTACATCCTGAAATCGCGCGAGCCCGACGTGAAGACGGTGTTCGTGCGCAACGCGAACTGGTGGCGGCGGCACGAAGGCAACGTTACCGAGGTCACGTACCTGCCGATCAAGTCTGACGCGACGCGCGTCGCGGCGCTGATCGCGGGGAACGTCGAATTGATCCTCGACCCGTCGCCGCAGGACATGCCGCGGCTGCGCAAGCAGGCCGGAGTCAAGGTGATCGACGGCGTCGAGAACCGCCTCATCTTCTTCGGATTCGACCAAAGCCGCGACGAGCTGCTCTATTCGGATGTGAAGGGACGCAATCCGTTCAAGGACCGCCGCGTGCGCGAGGCGGTCTACCGTGCCATCGACGTCGATGCCTTGAGGCGCGTGACGATGCGCGGCCAGTCGCTTCCCACCGGAGGGATAACGCCGTCAATCCTGGCCTCGAACCCCGAAGCCGAGAAGCGCCTGCCCCATGACCCGGCGCGCGCGCGGCAGCTTCTTGCCGAGGCCGGCTATCCCGACGGGTTCGGCTTCACGCTCGACTGCCCGAATAACCGCTACATCAATGACGAGCACATCTGCGTCGCGGTCGCCGCCATGCTGGCGAAAATCGGGCTGCGCGTACGGGTGAACGCGCAGCCGCGCGCCATCTATTTCGCCCGCATGCAGAAGCGCGACACGAGTGCCTACATGCTTGGCTGGGGCGGCGCGATCACCGACGCCCAGCCCATGCTGACGCCAGTGTTGCATAGCCCCGACGGCAAGGGTGCGGGCGACTACAACTGGGGCGGGTACGTTAACCGCAAGCTCGATGGGCTGATCGACGCTGCGCGCGTGGAATCGGACCCGGCGCGGCGCAAGCAGTTCATAGCCGAGGCGCTCGCAGAGCATAACGCGCAGATCCACCACGTGCCGCTGCACCGGCAGGTGATCCCGTGGGCCATGCGCGCCAACGTGCGCGCCGTGCATCGTGCCGACAATTGGCTCGAGATTCAGTGGGTGCAGGTGGACTGACGGGCGGCATCCGTTCGCACGGAACGGCAAATCCGGGCCAGCCGCGCGGATTCATGGGATGTCAGGTGATCGGCGGTCGGCGCGGTTCCAGGCGGTTGAGGCAATCAGGCGCCAGCGAAGAAGCGCTGCAGCTCCTCGTAGGTCTGTTCCGGCGCCTGCTCGCTCGGATAGTGTCCGCACGGCAGCGACTGCATGCGCACGACGTTCGAGCAGTACCGCGGCCATACGGCGCGCGGCTCATAGTGCTTGCCGGTGTGGCTGAGCTCGCCCCATAGCACGAGTACCGGGCATTCCACCTTGCGGCCCGCGATGAAATCGGCGCTGTCCATCTCGAAGTCGATGGTGGCGGCGGCGCGGTAGTCCTCGCATACGCCGTGGATCTGCTCGGGGGTGCAGACGCGCACGTACTCGCGGATCTCCTCCTCGGTGAAGCCGCCCTTGCCGAGCCCCTGCTTGGTGAGCTTCTTGCGGATGTAGTACTCCTCGTTGCCGCGCAGCAGCCGCTCCGGAAAGTCGTACGGCTGGGCCATGAACATCCAGTGGTACGAGTTGATCGCCCACGCCATGCTCACCTCGGTCCAGACGTGGTGCGTGGGCAGGATGTCGAGGAATGCCGCCTTCAGCACGCGCTCCGGATGGTCGAGCGCCATGCGGAACGTCGTGCGCGCGCCGCGGTCGTGGCCGGCGACGAAGAACTTCTCGAAACCGAGCTCGCGCATCACGTCCACCTGGTCCTGCGCCATGCGGCGGAACGAGTAATTGGAGTGGTCCGGCTTGCCGCGCGGCTTGGAGCTGTCGCCGTAGCCCCTCAGGTCCGTGGCAACGACGGTAAAGTCGCGCGCGAGCCGCGGCGCGATGCGCTGCCAGGAGAGATTCGTGAGCGGATTGCCGTGCAGGAGCAGGAGCGGCGGTCCTTCGCCGCCGCGGCGCCCGACGATCGAAACCTCGGGGTCGGAAGTCTGGATGCGGAACGGGGTGAAATCGGCCATGGGGCTCAAGGCGCCACGCTCTTGCCGCCGGCGTAAAGCTTCACTACGCGGTAGAGGTACTCGTGTCCCTCGTAGAGCGAGCGCACGCGGATGCGCTCGTTCAGGCCGTGGACGCCGCTGCCGTCCGGGTCGCGGAACATGCCGTTCAATCCGTAGGTCGGGATGCCGGCGTTGTTCGTGAATCGGCCGTCGGTCGCGCCGGTGCTCATCGTCGGCACGAGCGGCACGCCGGGCCACAACTCGGTGCTGACCTTCTCGGCCGGGCCGAGGATCTCGCGCGTGAGCGGCGGCGGCGGGGAGAGGACTGCCTGGTGCGTGGGCGTCAGCTTGATCTTGTCATCGGCCAGCACCCGCACCAGCGTGCGCGTCACTTCATCGACCGACTCGCCCGGGAGAATGCGGCAGTTCACGATCGCCCGCGCGCGTTGCGGCAGCGCGTTCGTGGCGTGGCCCGCCTCCACCATCGTCGCGACGCAGGTCGTGCGCACCGTCGCGTTGTTGAACGCGGTGGAGGAGGAAAGCCGCGCGATCGCTTGCGGGTCGCGCGGGTTGCGCAGGATCGCGGCCATGTCGGCGGCTATCGGGCCTTTCTCAATCTTCGACATGCGCTCGAAGTAGAGCCGCGTAGTGTCGGTGAGCTTGAACGGAAAGTCGAACGCGCCGAGGCGCGCCAGGCCGCCAGCGAGGTGATAGATGGCGTTCTCCTTCACCGGCAGCGAGCTGTGCCCGCCGGGATTGGTGACCTCGAGCTGGTAGGTCTGGAACACCTTCTCGCCTGCCTGGATGCCCATGCGCACATAGCCGCCCTTGTCGTCGAGCAATCCGCTAGCGCCTTCGTTCAGGGCGAACTCGGCGTCGATCAGGTTGCGGTGATTCTCCAGCAGGTACTCGATACCGCTGAACTTGGAGGGAATGAGCTCTTCGTCGCAGGTCGCGGCAAGGATCAGGTCGCGCTCGGGCCGGTAGCCCTCGCGTTGATAGCGGATCAGGTTGGCGACGAACACGGCGACCATCGACTTGTCGTCCGACGCACCGCGCGCATAGAAGTAGCCGTTCTCCTCCACTAGCTTGAACGGATCGCGCGCCCAATCCTCGCGCTTCGCCTCGACCACGTCGAGGTGGCCGAGCAGCATGATCGGCTTCTTTGCACCGGTCCCGCGGTAGCGCGCGACCAGGTTGCCCTTCTTCGGGCCGCCCGGCGGCACGATCACCTGCAGGTCCGATTCCGGAATCCCGCCCGCTTTGAGGCGCGCCTTCAGCGCCTCGGCCGCCTGCGTACAGCTCCCCACGGAATCCGTGGTGTTGATCTCGACCAGCTCCTTGTAGATGTCGCGCAGCTGGCGCTGCTCGGGGGTTTGCGCAATAGCAGGCGCGACGATGACGGCGAGGAGGTGAGCGAGGAATTTCATGCGTTCTCCTTCGCGATTAAAGTTCTTGACGCGCTCGCCTGCGGCGGGTTCGCGCCGAAAAGGCGCTCGTAAGCTTCGCGCACCGCGGGGCACGCGAGGTAGGTGTCGCGGCCGAAGCCCTCGATCACGCTCATGAGCCGCCAGAGGCGCGGCTTCGCCGCCGCGTCGCCCTTCGCCGTGCCGTCGAGCAGCGCGCGCAGCGCGAGCGCGGTGACCTCGACGATCCTTTCGTGCGCGGCCTTCAGCGCACAGAGCCGATAGTCGTTCGGGTCGGCGCCGCGCAGCGCGGAGTACTCGGTCCATTCCCTCTGCCAGCTGCTCCACGCGCCCTCGGGATCGCGCGGGCTCATCGCCGGGATCGGCGCCTTGGCGTAGCGCTCGGCCGACTGCTCGAGCTGCTCGTCGCGCTCCGCGAGCGTCGCGTGCCACTCCGACCTCACGGGCACGAAGACCATGCCGCCGCCGCGGATCTCGTTCACGAGCTCGTCCGATTCGACGCGGCCGCCGATCTTGCCGCACCCCTTCGTCTCGACGACGAGCCGGAACAGCGGCCGGCGCTGCTGGCTCACGGTCCCGACCTGCGCGGATGGGTCCGCCGTCCTGCGGTTCCCGTCCCGGTCGACGACGTCGACATGCCCCCGAAGTTGCCCGTTCTCGAGGTTGCCCTCGATCGTCCCAGTGAGCTCGCCGCGCACCGTACCTTGCACGGTCCCGCTTCGGCCGCCGACCGCATCCAGCTCGCCCGTCGTGACGCCGGAATCGTCGCGCGCGGTGAAGCTCCCGCCAAACTGGAACTGCTGGGGCCTGCCGAGCAGCGCGATGCTCACGAGCTTCTTGCCGTCGCGGTCGCGCTCGGCCGCCGTGCTCAAGCTCGCCGTTTTCTTCGTCGCCGCATTCTGTGTGAGATCAAGGCCCGGCTCTGACATCACCATGCTCATCGCCATCGTGACGTCGGTGCGGCCCGCGAGCGCGGGCGGCGTTTCGTCGCGCGACAGCGTCTGCACGGGCGTGCCGTCCACGCTGCGGCGCGCCTGCTTGTCCGGATCCTTCGTAAGGGCGATTGCGATGTCACCCCGCCACGCGAGCGAGAACCCGGCCGGCGTGTCGGGCACCGTCATCTTGTAGTCGAAGGCGAAGTCGCCCCGCCAGCTGCCGGCCGCGGGCTCTTGCGAGAAATCCGGGGCGCAGCCCGAGCCACCTTGGGCGGCGCAAGTTGCAACGGGCGCCACCGAGAACGTGCCGAGCGCGACCAAGACGACCGAGCCGAGCAAGCCGAGATGCAGCTTCGTCTTCATGGCATCCCCCCTGATTGGCTTTTCAGTGTAGCCGCGCTGAGCGCGAGCAGCGCAAACGAGGCGAGCCAGTGCTCCCCGGCATAGTCCCCGCCGACAACATGTGGCATCCCCGCCTCCAAGTGTTCCTCGGAGAGTCTCTCAAAACCCAGAAGCGTGAAGCACCACGCCCGCGACAGGCACAGGCCGTCCAGGTGGCTCTGCTTGGCGTCGGCGTGGTCGAGCACGGTCGGTGGTCGGGAGAGCGGCCCCAGGTCAGGCGGCAAAAACCGGCTGAGCCATTCGCCGAATTCCCGGTCGGGCAGGATCCGCTTCATCAGCAGGGCTTCGACGAGCGCCGGGGAAAGAAAATCGTCCCCGGAGGGCTCGTACGCCACTGGATAGTCGCGATCGCCGAGATACCAGCGCCGGGCTGCGGCTTCGATCGCCGCCCCGAGGTTGCTTCTCCCCGCGGTTCGAGCGTAATCGAGCGCGAGGATGCAAGCGAAGGCGGTGTTGCCGTGGGTTCCCGCGCGGACTGGGTAGTGCGAGGCACGCAGAAGCCGTTCGAACCGCCCCGCCAGCTCGGCTGCGAGGGGCGTCACGGCCTGGTGCCAGCGCCGTAGCCGGCTCAGCTCCGCCTGCAGCTCCAATAACCACGTCCACCCGTAAGGCCGCTCGAAAGTGGCGCCACCCGGGTCATTGAAAAACGCCAGCTCTTGCGCGATTCAAGGCGCCTCGGGTAGGCGCGAGCGATGTTCTCGAGCGCCACGCGCGCGAATGCCGAAGGTAAATATTCGATCGGCATCGGTCGAGTCTAGGTCAAAACGCTAGAATCGGCACGGA
>Ga0307497_10000354_pt1 | contig 10584 bp, 6 predicted proteins | sample 10_S_MG_FD_201366 | JGI IMG/M metagenome (GOLD analysis project Ga0307497, IMG submission 201366) | Soil microbial communities from Populus trichocarpa stands in riparian zone in the Pacific Northwest, United States - 10_S | ecosystem: Environmental > Terrestrial > Soil > Riparian zone > Trees...
CGCCGGCGCCGAAGGCGCGCGCGCTGCTATTGAATCCATCCGCGCGCACGCGTTTCGGAGCTTCCTTACAACGCTCGGCATCGTGATCGGCGTGGCGTCGGTGATCGCAATGGTGTCGGTCATCCAAGGCCTGCAATTCATGATCGGCCAGCAATTTCAGGGACTCGGCAGCAACAGCGTGACCGTGCAGTCGTATACCGCGCTCGCGGACGCGCTGCAGGGCAAGCAGTCGCGGCTGACGCAGTACGACTACGACCTGATCCGCTTCCGCGTCGAGGGCATCTCGTCGATCACGCCGATCATGTTCGTGCCGAACGGCCAGGCGACGGTCCGGTACGCCTCCCAGACCACGATCTCCCAAGTGCTCGGCACGAGCTACTCCTACCAGGACGTCGGCCAGTACTTCAGCGCGCGGGGCCGGTTCCTGTCCGACAGCGACAACGACACGCGCCGGCGCGTCGCCGTGATCGGCGAGCAAGTGCGCCAGGACCTCTCGCTGCCCGAAGACCCGGTCGGGGAGTTCATCCAGATCAACGGCGAGTGGCTCAAAATCATCGGCCTGCTCGAGGCGAAGGGCGAGATCTTGGGCCAGAGCCAGGACAATCGCGTCATGATTCCGTACAACACGATGGTGGCCCTGCAGGGGAGACGCACTCAGCCCAATATCGTGGTCCAGCTCACCCTTTCCAACCTCGCCGATCTCGACAGCGTGCGTCAGACGATCACTCGCTTGCTGCGCACGGCGCACAAGCTGAAGACCGACGCCGAGGACGACTTCAGGATTCAGACCGCCCAGCAGCTCCAAGACACCTTCAATTCGATCCTGACCACCGTCACGATCGTGATGACGAGCATCGTGAGCATCTCGCTGCTCGTCGGCGGCATCGGAATCATGAACATCATGCTCGTGTCCGTGACCGAGCGGACGCGCGAGATCGGCATCTGCAAGGCGATCGGCGCGAAGCGCCACCACATCCTGCTGCAGTTCCTCCTCGAGGCGCTCGTGCTGTGCCTGCTCGGCGGTATCGCGGGGCTCGTGATCGGCTACGGGATCGGCGCGCTCGCGGCGTCGCTGATCCCGAACTTCCCGGCCGCGCACACGCCGTGGTGGGCTGTTGCGCTCGCGCTCGGCTTCTCGGCGGCCGTCGGCGTCGGGTTCGGGATCCTGCCGGCGGCGAAGGCTGCCAACCTCGATCCGATCAGCTCGCTGCGTTACGAGTAGCGGCCGCGCGTGGCGCGGTCAGCGGTAGGCTCACGCTCGCGACGCAGCCGCGTGCGCCCGCCCGATTCTCGAGCGTGATTGAGCCGCCGTGGTTCTCGACGATCTCGCGCGATAGCACGAGCCCGATCCCCGTGCCTCCAGGCTTGGTCGTGAAGAACGGCACCCAGAGGTTGTCGGTGCGCGCGAGGCCTGGGCCGTCGTCGACGACCTCGACGACGAGCCGGTCATCCTCCGCGCGCCAGCCGATACGCACCGTGCCTCGCTCGCCTCCGGCCTCGACGCCGTTGCGAGCCAGGTTGATCAACACCTGCTCGATCTGATCGGGGTCGATCGCGAGGCGGACGCCGGGTCCTGGGTCGACCCTGATCCGATCGCCCTGCAGCGAGGCGACGCGGCCGACCAGCGCTCCGAAGTCGGTCTCGCGGCGCGTCGGCGGCGGCAGACGCGCGAGCCGCGCGTACGCGCCCATGAACCGCTCGAGCGACTCGGCGCGGTCGTGGATGATCGTGAGGCCCGAGTTCGCGTCGTCGCGCCAGTCGGGCGGCGGCGAATCGCGCCGAATCAGCTTGCGCAGCGTGCCGGCCATCGACTTGATCGGCGCGAGCGAGCTGTTGAGCTCGTGGCCGATAACGCGCACGAGGCGCTGCCACGCCTGGCGCTCCTCCTCGCGCAGCGCGCGCGACAGATCCGAGATCACGAGCAGCTCGTTCGGCCGGCCGCCCTCGCGGAAGCTCCTTCGCCGCACCTCCCAGCGTCCCGCGCCGCCCGGGAACACGTGCGTGACGATTCGGCCGGACTGCTCCGCGAGCATCCCATCGAGGCCGAGCTGCGTCGCGCTGCGCCCGCGGAGCTCGTCCGCGCTGCCGCCGAGGAGCGCTTCGCCCGTGCGGTTCACGAGCCTGAGCTTCAGGTGCGAATCGAAGCCGAACACCGCGATGTCGACGTCCGCGATCACCTTTTGCAGCAACGCGCCGGCTTCGAGGGCCTCGAACCGCTGGTCTTGTAGCGTGCGGCCGAGCGAGTTCACCTCGACCATGACCTCGCCCATCGAGTCTTCGGGGTCGATGTTGCGGCCGCGCATGGAGTAGTCGCCCTCGCGCAGGGCTTCCAGCATGTTCGCGAGCGAGCGCAGCGGCTGCACGACGCGCTGCCGAACGGCCGCGAGACCCACCAGGAAGAACGCGCTCACGAGCGCGAACAACGTCCAGCGCATGCCGGGGGTGGCGTCGTGCTGCCAGAGCAGGACCGCGACGAGCAACCACGCCGGCCCGGCCGCGACGAGCGCCGGCAGCAGCACGCGGTTTTGGAAGCGCCAGCGCGAGCGTTTGTTCACGACGCGGTAGCGTGCAGCGCCGGGGCGCCACGGCGCAAGCTCACAGCGCGAACTTCTCCATGCGCCGGTAGAGCGCCGAGCGGCTCATTCCGAGCTCGTCGGCCGCGGCGACGACGTTACCCTCGTGACGCGCGAGCGCAGCGCGGATCGCGTCCAGCTCGATCGCGTCGAGCGTCATCGGCTTGCGGTCGACCGCGCCCTGCGCGGGCGCGAGCCGCAGATCGGCCGGTCCGATGCTCGCACCGGGCGCCATTAGCACCGCGCGCTCGACGACGTGGCTGAGCTCGCGCACATTGCCCGGCCACGGGTAGTGACGTACAGCCGACAGCGCGGCGTCCGAGAAGCCGCCAACCGGTTTCCGGTGTCGGCTCGCGTGCCGCGCAAGGAAGCTCTGCGCGAGCCGGACGATGTCGTCGCCGCGCTCGCGCAGCGGTGGCAGAAGGATGTGGATTGTGTTGAGCCTGTACAGCAGGTCGCCGCGAAAGCGACCTGCTTCGATCTCGGCCTCGATGCTCGCGTTCGTCGCCGCGAGCACGCGCACGTCGACCTGCTGAGTCCGCGAGGACCCGAGCCGCTCGAACTCCCCTCCTTCGAGCACCCGCAGCAGACGCGCCTGCTGGGCCGGCGGGATGTTCGCAATCTCGTCGAGGAACAGCGTGCCGCCGTCCGCTAGCTCGAAACGGCCCACGCGGTCCGCCTTCGCGTCGGTGAACGCGCCCTTCACGTGGCCGAACATCTCGCTCTCGAAGACGGTCTCGGCGAGGCTGCCGATGTTCACCGTGACGAAGCTGCGCTCTCGCCGCGCCGAACGCTCGTGCAGCAGCCGCGCGACGAGCCCCTTGCCGCATCCGCTCTCGCCCGTGATCAGGACGTTCGCGTCGGTCGACGCGACGCGCTCCATCGTCTCGAGGACGGGCCGCATCGCGGGCGACTCTGCGATGAGCTCCGCGCCGCCCGCGCCCGCGAGGCTCCGGTTCTCGGCCTCGAGCAGCCGAGTGCGGTTCAACGCCTGGCCGAGCGCAACCTGCGTGCGGAGCACCGTAAGCAGCCGGTCGTTGTCCCAAGGCTTCTCGATGAAGTCTTGCGCGCCGCGCCGCATTGCCTCGACCGCGAGGCCGATGCTGCCCCAGGCCGTCATCACGACGATAGGCGTGTAAGGGTCGAAGCCGCGAATCTTCGCGACCGTGTCGAGGCCCTCGTCCCCCGACGTCGTGTCGCGCGTGTAGTTGAGGTCCATGAGCACCGCGTCGGGCGCGCGCGTGCGCAGCGCACCAAGCAACGCCTCGGGGTGGTCGAACGTCTCGGCCGCGTAACCCTCGGCCTTGAGCAGCAGGCGCAGCGACTCGGTGACGTCGCGCTGATCGTCGGCCACGAAGATTCGGGGCGGTCGTGCGGGCATGCGACGCGCGCTACGGGCGACTTTCGATGCGCCGGTCGGCGTTGATCCAACCGTCCGCGATCTCGATCACGCGGCGACCGAACGCCGCGACGCGCTCGTCGTGCGACACCTGGATGATCGTCGTGCCCTCCGCGTTGAGCTCGCGGAGCAGCTGCATGATCGCCTCGCCCTGCTTCCAATGCAGGCTGCCGGTCGGCTCGTCGGCGAGCACGATCCGCGGCTCCGCGATCACCGCGCGCGCGACTGCGACCTGCTGCTGCTGCCCTCCCGAGAGCTGCGGCGGGTAGAGATCCTTCTTGCCGACGATCTGGAAGCGGTCGAGCATCTCGGCGACGCGCGCATCGCGCTCCTTGCGCGGCACGTTGCGGTACGACAGCGGGATGTCGAGGTTCTCGGCCACGGTGAGGTCGTCCAGCAAATGGAACTGCTGGAACACGAAGCCGACGTTCTCTTTGCCGAACCGCGCGCGCTCTTTGTTGCTCACGCCGTGCACGGGCTTGCCGTCGAACCAGAACTCGCCGCCGAACTCGCCGTCGAGCATCCCTAAGATCGAGAGCAGCGTCGATTTGCCGGAGCCCGACGGGCCCATGATCGTGACGAAGTCGCCCTCCGCTACCTCGAGCGCGATCTGGCGCAGCACCCAGGTCTGCCCGCCTTTGTAGGGATACGACTTCTCGACGCCGTTGAGACGGATCATTGTCGTCGGCGCGGGTTCGGGATTCGTTGCGTCCGTGGCGTTCGTTGCCATTCGTTCTCTCCTGAGCGTTGCTAGGTCCGTGACTCTATAGTGCGATCGGCTGCGGCAGCTACTCGTACCGCAACGCTTCCAGCCGTGCGACGCTCGAAGCCCGGCCTGCGGGGACATGGCCGCCGAACGTCGCGCGCTCTCCCGAGCCGATGTTCACGCCGAAGTCGTAGGACGGCGTGTTTGACCTCGTTCATTCAGCCCTACTCCCAGCCCTCCGAGATGCAAACACTTGGCGTTCAACAAAGCCCTCCGCGGAGGGATTCCCTACTCCGCTCGCAGCGCCTGCATCGGATCGACGCGCGTAGCGCGCCGCGCGGGCAAATACGCCGCCGTGAGCGCCGCACTGACAAGCAACGCGCAAACCGCGAAGTACGTGATCGGGTCGAGCGCGCTGACGCCGAACAGGAGCGCGCTCATGAGCCGAGTCGACGTGACCGCCCCCGCGAGGCCGAGCGCGACGCCGATGCCGACCAGCCCGAGCACCTCTTTCAGCACCATGAGCTTGAGCAATTCGCCGCGCGCGCCGAGCGCCATCCGAATGCCGATCTCGCGCGTGCGCTGCGTGAGCATGTATGCGATCACGCCGTAGATGCCGATCACGCCGAGCAGAAGCGCCATCGACGCGGTGATCGCGAGCAACACGAGCGTGAGCGAAGTGCGCGCTATCGACGTCCGATAGACGTCGCCGAGCGTCTGGACGCTGCCGAGCGGGACATCCGCGCTGACCGTCCAGATCGCGTGCGCTAGATCGTCGACGAAACCAGGCGTGCCGACGCGCTCGCTGCGCACGAAATAGAACACCGTGCTGCTCGCGAATCGCGCGACGAACTCGCTCTGCGAAATATAGACGGTCACCGGTGCGGGTTCGGCCACGCCGTTGTGCCGGATGTCGCCCGCGACGCCGATCACTTCGAGCCACGGCGCATTCGCGCTCCGACGCATCCGCTTGCCAAGCGCGGCCTCGGGCGAGCCCCACTGCCGGTTCGCGAGGGACTCCGACACGACGACCACCTGACGGCTCTCGTACGTGTCCGTCCACTCGAGGTCGCGGCCCGCAAGCAGCGGAGCGCCTACGGTCCGGAACCAGCCGGGCGAGACGTAGCGGAACTCGGTCCCGAGCGGCGCCGCGTCCGGCGTGTTCTCGAACGAGAATGGACCGCTCGGGCCCGTCGCGATCAGCGGCACGCGCGTCGAGTACGCGACCGCCTCGACCCCGGCGACCTCGGCGAGGCGATCCGCGATCGCGTTCTCGGTTCGTATCACGGCCGCGAAGTCTCGCATGGCCGCTTGCCGCGCGATCGCGATCCGGAGCGTTTGGACGTGCTCCGGCGCGCGGACGCCAGGGTCAACGGTCCGCAGCGCCTGGAAGCTGCGAATCATCAGTCCTGACGCCACCAAAAGGATCAGCGCGAGCGACACCTGCGCGACGACGAGCGAGTTGCGCGCGCGGCCCCGCACCCGGCTCGTGCTGTAGGAGGTCGCGGCGGCGTGCAGCGCCGAGATCAATCGCGGCCGCGCGTATTTGACTATCGGGATCGACCCGACCAGCAGTCCTGCCGCGATCGACACACCGAGCGCGAACAGCAGCACACGGGAATCGATGCCGACGTCGAGCGCGCTCGGCAGTTGTCCGGCCGCAACCGACAACAGCGCGGGCAACGCCGCGACCGCGAGCGCGACGCCGAGGACGCCGCCCACGGCACCGAGCAGCAGGCTGTCGACCAGTAGAGTTCGCGCGATCGCCGGCCAGCCCGCGCCGAGCGCGGCGCGGATCGCAAGCTCGTGTCCGCGTTTCTCGGTGCGGACGAGCTGGAGGTTCGCGACGTTCGCGCACGCGATCAGCAGCAGGATCCCGATCGTGCCCATCAGCACCGAGAGGACGTCGCCGAGGTCGCTCGCGACGCGCTTTTGGAGCGGCAGCAAATGCGGGCCGAAGCGCCCCGCCTCGAGGAGCTCGCGGGTGAGGCCCGGAATGATCGGGAAGCTCTCGTAGAGGATAGGAATCATGCGCGCGACGTCGGCCGAGGCGTCCTCGAGCGTCACACCCTCCCTGAGGCGCGCGATGCCCCGTTCTCCGATCGGCCCCGCGAACTGCGAGGCTCGAACGAGCTGGGCCGGCGTCAGGATATCGGCTTGCTGCTCGAGGAACCGGAACGTCGACGGCAGCACGGCGACGATCTCGTGCGGCGCGCCGTCGATCGTCAGGGATCGACCGAGGACACTGCGATCGCCGCCGAACCGCCGCTCCCAGTAGCGGTACGAGAGCATCACGGTGCTTGGGCTGCCCGGCGCGTCGTCGGCCGCCGTGAAGTCACGACCGAGCAGCGGTCGGACGCGCAGTGTCGGCAGGAACTCATACGTCGCGCGAACGGCCTGTATCTCTTCCGGGTCGCCCGACCCCGTGATCGTCGCGGCGTTCGCGAACCACAGCGCAACGGACTCGAAGGTCCGGTTGTTGTCTCGGTAGGTGAAGTAGATCGCGGGAGAGGCGTTGCGGACGTCGGAGTCGGCGCCCGGGGATTCATGCGTGAGCGCGACGAGCCGGTCCGACTCTGGGAACGGCAGCGGCCGCAGCAGGATTCCGTTCACGACCGTGAAGATCGCGGTCGTTGCGCCGATGCCGATCGCAAGCGTCAACACCGTGGCCAACGTGAAGCCCGGTGAACGGCAGAGCCGGCGAAGGGCCTGTCGCAACTGAATCATCATGGATCGTCCCTCGCGTTTGGCGAATGGAGTAACGGAGCGAGCTCATGGCGCTTCTTCAGGCGCGAAGTTTCCCGAGAGACGTATGCCGTGGTAGCCCGCACGGGCTCGTCGCCGCCGCCGACGGGCGCCACACTCGTCCCAGACCGCGCGAAGGCTTCGAACGAGCGGGTCTGGGCCTTGAGATCCGCGAAATTCGGATCGGACGGGTTCGTTCGGTTGTAGCCGCTTGCGGCGACTTGGAACACGCGCACGATTCGATCGGGCTCGGGATACGGGAGGGGCTTGAGCAGCACGCGGTCGATCGCGCTGTAGATCAGCGTGCTCGCGCCGATCCCGAGCGCGAGCGTGAGAATGACGACGGTGCTGAACCCGGGATTGCTCGCGAGCTGTCGCGTTGCGATCCGCAGGCCGGTCATCGCACTACTCCTCGCGCAGCGTTCGCATCGGGTCGATCCGCGACGCACGGAGCGCCGGAAGGAAAGCGGCCGACGCGCCGACGACGAGCACGATCCCGACGACCGCGGACAACGTGATTGGATCCGTAGCGGAAACGCCGAACAGCATCCCCTGCAACACGCGCGCCGAGGCCAACGCCAACACGAGCCCAGCGGCGCATGCGACACCAAGGACCCGCAGTGCCTTCGACACGAACTGCTTGACGATATGGCCCGGCAGTGCGCCGACTGCGATCCGCAACCCAACCTCGCGCCGGCGTAGGCTCACGACGTAGCTCAGCGTCCCATACAAGCCGAGACACGCGAGCGCGAGCGCGGCGCCCGCGAACAGCGCGAGGACGATCGTGCGCAGACGGTTCTCGGCGAACGCGCCGCCGATCTGATCTTCGAGCGACGCGATCGAGAACACGGCGCGCAGCGGCTCGAGCTCCTTCATCTTCGCGCGCACGGACGCGACGAGCGCGTCCGGGTCGCCACGCGTGCGCACCAAGATGAATGGGCTCGGCATGCCGGCGACGTTGCAAAAGTACACCGTCGGCGCCGGTGACTGGTCCAGACCCCGCTCGCGGGCGTCGCCGACGACGCCCGCAATCGTCGCCGACACGGCTGAGGCCCCCGATCCGGGCTGCGGCGTGCGCACGAGCTGCGAACCGACGAGCGCGGCGCCCGCCCCGTAGCGCTCGACGAAGCTCCGGTTGACGAGCACCTCGCCGCCCCCGGGGCCGCCGCCGGACCGGCACGGCGTGCCTTCGAGGAACGCGATTCCAAGTGTCGCGAAATAGCTCGGCGACACGGTGCGCTCCTCTGCGAGCACGCGGACGTCGGGGCTCACGCGACCCGACGGGAGCCCGTATTCTTGCTCGAAGGCCGTGGGCACGCCGGGCAGCGAGAACGAAATCGTCGCCGTGGACTCGACACCGGGCAGCGCCGCGAGCGCGTCGAGCGTCGTCGCGTAACGCTGCTGGAAACTGGGCCCCGACATGTCGGCGAACGCCCCGCTCACGCGGAACGTTAGCACGTGGGCGCGCTCGAACCCCGCGTCGACGCGCCCGAGCTCCTGGATGCTCCGCACGAGCAGGCCCGCGCCCGCGAGCAGCGCAACCGATAGCGCGACTTGCACGCCGACAAGCCACCAATGCAACGACTGGCGCGTCGACACCTGCGCCCTGCCCCCGCCCGCGATCTCCCCGGCCAAGACTCCGCGCGCGCTGCGCAGCGCGGGCAGCATCCCACAGAGCAATGTGACGATCGCGACGGCGGCGACCGTATAGAGCACCAACCGGCCGTCCAGCGCGATCTCGTCGAGACGCGGCACGTTCGACGACAGCGCGCGCAGCGTACGGGTGGCCGCTGATGCGAGGATCAGTCCGCAGGCCGCGCCCGCGACGACGAGCACCGTGGTCTCGGTCAACCACTGACGTGCGATGCGCGCGGGGCGCGCACCGAGCGACACTCGGACCGCGACCTCGCGGCGCCGCTCGGCTCCGCGCGTGAAGAGCAGCGTCGCGATGTTCGTGCACGCGATCAGGAGCAGCAGCGACGCGGCTCCGAACAAGAGCCACAACGAGCCGCGTGCACTTGCGACGATCCCGTCCTTGTACGGCTCGACCTGCACGCGCAGGTTCGCGTCCGTCTCCGGGTACTGCGCGCCGAGCTGCGCCTGCACGACGCCGAGATTCGCACGGGCGTCGTCGAGCGTGACTCCGGGTTTGAGGCGCCCGATCGCGGGGTACCAGGCGAGCGCGCGCGATTGCGCGTACGTCGCGTCGAGCGGCGCTGGCACCCAGATGTCCGCCTGTCGATCCGGGAACAGGAACGAAGCCGGCATCACGCCGATGACCCGCGGCGTTCCCGTGCCGATTCGAAGCTGTCTGCCGAGGACGTTCGGGTCCGCACCGAGCCGGCTTCGCCAGTAACGCTCACTCACGACGACAGTCGACGGCGGGCCGTGGTGGTCCTCCTCCGTGAATCCGCGGCCCAGGACCGGAGCGACGCCCCAAACCTCGCCAAAGCGCGGCGCGACGGTCGCGCGCCGGACCATCTCGGGCACCTCGGCCGTCGCGTCGGAGACATCCTCGACGTAGAAGCCCGTGACCGCCTCGAACGTCGAGCTCAGCCGGTTCCAGTCCTCGACGCGAATCGGTGCCGTGCCGCCTGGCGGCGCGTCGCCGACGGATTGAGTCAGACGCATCAGGCGGTCGCCGTTCGGGAACGGGAGCGGCTTGAACAGGACGGCGTCTAGCGCCGAGAACACGGCCGCGTTCGCGCCGATCGCGAGCGCGAGCGTGAGCACGACCGTCGCGGAGAATCCGGGCGAGCGCGCGAGCGCGCGCAGCGAGTAACGGAGGTTAATGGTGGCGGCGTCGAGCATCGGCGATTCCTCCCGCGAAGATCGAACTACGCTCCTCGGACTGCTACCCCGCCCTATTCGGCCGCGAGCGCTTCGGCCGGGTCGACGGCCGCCGCGCGACTCGCGGGCAGCCAGCTCGCGAGCACGGCGGCGGCCGCGAGCGCGAGAGCGACGGCCGCGTACGTGAGCGGGTCGAGCGCGCCGACTCCAAAGAGCAGCGCGCCCATGAAGCGCGTAACCCCCGCCGCGGCGCCAAGGCCGATTAGCACGCCGACACCCGCGAGCCCCGCGCCGTAGCGCACGAACGTCCGCGTCACGTCGCGTTGTTGCGCGCCGAGCGCGAGCCGGATCGCAATCTCGCGCCGGCGCTG